>Ga0070741_10020199_pt1 | contig 10535 bp, 4 predicted proteins | sample Coa_R1_4_FD_66440 | JGI IMG/M metagenome (GOLD analysis project Ga0070741, IMG submission 66440) | Surface soil microbial communities from Centralia Pennsylvania, which are recovering from an underground coalmine fire - Coalmine... | ecosystem: Environmental > Terrestrial > Soil > Unclassified ... | reverse complement strand
CAGCGGACGCCGGGGCGTGTTGACCCACACGTCGCAGCCCTGGTACATCCGCCGGGCCACGACCATGTCGTAGTCCTCCACGAAGGCCATCCGGTGGCGGATCTCGGGGTTGCGGGCGAAGGAGATGATCTGGCGGATCATCTCCTTGCCGATGTCGTCGGCCGGGTGGGCCTTGCCGGCGAAGACCATCTGGACGGGCCGTTCGGTCGAGGTCAGCAGCCGGATCAGCCGCTCCGGCTGCGACAGCAGCAGCGTGGCCCGCTTGTAGGCGGCGAACCGGCGGGCGAACCCCAGGGTCAGCACCCGGGGGTCGAGGATCTCGCCCGTCCAGGCGACGTCGGACTCGCTGGCCCCCCGGGCCAGGGCCGAGTGCCGCAGCCGCTCCCGCACGTAGGCCACCAGCCGCTGGCGGCCCTGCTCCTTGACCCGCCACACCTCGTCGTCGTTGGCGTCGTCGATGTGGGTCCAGCGGGTGTCGTCGGCCTCGGGCCACTCCGGGAGGACGTAGCGGTTGAGCAGCTCGTCCATCTCGGCCGACACCCACGTCCGGGCGTGGACGCCGTTGGTCACCGCCTGGATCGGCGCCTCGCCCTCGGGGACGCCGGGCCACAGCCCGGAGAACATCGTCCGGCTGACCCGGGCGTGGAGCTTGGACACCCCGTTGGACATCGACGCCAGCCGCAGCCCCATCACCGCCATGTTGAAGGGTGAGCCGGCCCCCGCCCCCGGCTCCTGGCCGAGAGCCATCAGCGTGTCGAAGCCGACCCCGCACTCGTCGGCGAAGCTGCGGAAGTAGCGCTCCATCATCTCCCGGGGGAAGCGGTCGATCCCGGCCGGGACGGGGGTGTGGGTGGTGAAGATCGTCCCCGCCCGCACGGCCTCCACGGCCTCGGGGAACCGCAGCCCCTCCTCGGTCACCAGCTGGCGGATCCGCTCCAGGCCGAGGAAGCCGGCGTGGCCCTCGTTGGTGTGGAAGATCTGCGTCTCCTCCCCGGCGGCCCGCAGGGCCCGCACGCCGCCGATCCCGAGGAGGATCTCCTGGCGGATGCGGTGCTCGGCGTCGCCGGCGTAGAGCCGGTCGGTGACGAGCTTCCCGGGCGTGTCGTTCTCCTCCACGTCGGCGTCGAGGAGGTAGAGCCGGACGCGGCCGATCATGGCCCGCCACAGCTGGGCCACGAGCGGGGTGCCGGCCAGGTCGACGGTGACCCGGGCGCCGTCGACCCGGTGCAGGGCCATGGCGAAGGGGTCGAGGCGGGGGTAGCGCTCCTGCTGCCAGCCGTCGGCGTTGAGCTCCTGGCGGAAGTAGCCCTGCTGGTAGAAGAGGCAGACCCCGACGAGGGGGATGCCGAGGCCGCTGGCCGCCTTCAGGTGGTCGCCGGCGAGGACGCCGAGGCCGCCGGAGTACTGTGGCAGCGCCTCGGTGATGCCGAACTCGGGCGAGAAGTAGGCCACCGACCGCAGCGGCGAGTTGCGGGTCTGGAACCACCGGGCGCCCTCGACGTACTGCTGCTGCTCGCCGTGGATCTCGTTCATGAAGGAGAGGAAGCCCGGGTCCCGCACCATGGCCTCGAGACGGTCCCGCCGGACCATGCCCAGCAGGCGGACGGGGTCGTGATTCGCCTCCTCCCACCCCTCGGGGTCGAGCCAGCGGAACAGGTCGCGGGTGCCGTCGTCCCAGGACCACCGCAGGTTGAAGGCCAGGTCGTGCAGCGGAGCCAGCGGCTCGGGGAGCCGGGCCCGGACGGTGAAGCTCTTCAGCGCTCTCACGAACGTAAGACGCTATCCAACCCGGAGGGGTCCGGGAGACGGGACGGGAGAGGCTTAGGCGTTTGCGCCGATGCCGGGGTGGTAGACCAGTACGACGTGACCGATCGCATCGTCATCGAAGGGATACGCCCGTCGACGCCGGGCGGCTATCCGGCCAAGGCCGTGGTCGGGCGGCCCGTCCGCATCAGCGCCGACGTCTTCCGGGACGGGCACGACATCCTGGCCGCCCGCGTCCGCTGGCGGCCGCGGAGCAACGGCAAGGGTAAGTGGTCGACGTCTCTGATGCGCCCGCTCGGCAACGACCGCTACGAGGCCCAGATCGAGCCGGCCGAACTGGGCGCCCACGAGTTCGTGGTCGAGGGATGGACCGACCGCGTCGCCACCTGGCGCCACGAGATCACCGTCAAGCTGAGCGCCGGCCAGGTGGTGGAGCTGGAGCTCGAGGAGGGTGCCCGGCTCCTGGAGGAGGCCGCCGGCCGGGTCGACCGGGCCGACCGGGCCCGGCTCGAGACCGCCATCGACTCCCTGCGCAACACCCAGGCCCCGGCGGAGTCGCGCCTGTCCGGCGCCCTCGACCCGGCGCTGGTGGCGCTGCTCGACGAGCTGCCCGACCCCGCCGATCTGGCGAAGTCGGAGCCCATGCCGCTGTGGGTCGACCGGGAGCGGGCCCTCTACGGCGCCTGGTACGAGCTGTTCCCCCGGTCCTACGCCAGTCCCGACCAAGGAAAGAACGGCCTGGCCGGCGCCACCGACCGGCTGGCGGCGGTGGCCAACATGGGCTTCGACGTCGTCTACGTGCCGCCCGTCCACCCGATCGGCCGCAGCTTCCGCAAGGGCCGCAACAACACGCTGGAGCCGGGGCCCGGCGACCCCGGCAGCCCCTGGGCCATCGGCGCGGCCGAGGGGGGCCACACCGCCCTGCACCCCGAACTCGGCAGCTTCGCCGACTTCGACGCCTTCGTGGCCCGGGCCCGGAGCCTCGGGATGGAGGTCGCCCTCGACTACGCCCTCCAGTGCTCCCCCGACCACCCCTGGGTGTCCGAGCACCCCGAGTGGTTCCACCACCGGCCTGACGGGACGATCAAGTACGCCGAGAACCCGCCCAAGAAGTACCAGGACATCTACCCGCTCAACATGTGGCCCGCCGATCCCGGCGACCGCCGGGCGCTGTGGCAGGCCTGCAAGGAGATCCTCGACTTCTGGATCGGGCACGGCGTGCGCATCTTCCGGGTCGACAACCCCCACACGAAGCCCTTCGCCTTCTGGGAGTGGTGCATCGGGGAGATCCAGGCCGCCCACCCGGAGATCGTCTTTCTGGCCGAGGCCTTCACCCGGCCCAAGCTCATGGCCCGCCTGGCCGAGGTCGGCTTCTCCCAGAGCTACACCTACTTCACCTGGCGCAACACCAAGCGCGAGCTCATCGACTACCTCACCGAGGTGACCCTCGGCCCCAAGGCCGACTACATGCGGCCGAACTTCTGGCCCAACACCCCCGACATCCTCGCCGGCCCCCTGCGGGGCGGCGGCCCGGGGGCCTTCCGGCTGCGGCTGGTGCTGGCGGCCTGCATGGTGCCGTCCTATGGGATCTACTCCGGCTACGAGCTGTGCGAGAACCAGCCGATGTCCGACGCCAACGAGGAGTATTTCGAGTCGGAGAAGTATGAGATCAAACACCGTGACTTCTCCCAGCCCGGCAGCCTGGTGCCGTTCGTGGCCCGCATCAACGACATCCGCCGCCGGCACCCGGCCTTCGCCGACCTCGGCAACGTCGCCATCCACCACTCCAACAACGACCAGATCCTCTGCTGGTCGAAGGTCAACCGGGAAGCGGACGACGTGATGTTGATGGTGGTCAACCTCGACCCCTACCAGACCCACGAGGACACCCTCGGCCTCGACCTGCCGGCGCTCGGCTTCGACTGGCACGACACCTTCGAGGCCTTCGACGAGTTGACCGGGATGACGTTCATCTGGACGGGCGCCAATCCCTACGTGCGCCTCGACCCCGGGCTGCCCGCCCACGTCCTCCACCTCCGCCGGCCCGGGCGAGGGGTCTCTTGAGCGAGATCGGCTGCCATGAGTGAGATCGACAGGACGGACGAGCGCTGGTACCAGCGCGCCGTCTTCTACGAGGTCTCCGTCCGGAGCTTCTTCGACGCCAACGGCGACGGGACCGGCGACCTCCAGGGCCTGATCGAGAAGCTCGACTACCTGTCGTGGCTCGGCGTGGACTGTCTGTGGCTGCTGCCGTTCTACTCGTCACCGCTGCGGGACGGCGGCTACGACATCTCCGACTTCTTCACGATCCTGCCCGAGTACGGCAAGCTCGGCGACGCCGTGCGGCTCATGGAGGAGGCCCACCGGCGCGGCATCCGCATCATCGCCGACCTCGTCGTCAACCACACCTCCGACCAGCACCCCTGGTTCCAGGAATCCCGCCAGAGCCGGGACAACCCCCGGGCCGACTGGTACGTGTGGTCCGACAGCGACCAGAAGTACGCCGAGGCCCGCATCATCTTCACCGACACCGAGCGTTCCAACTGGGCCTGGGATCCCGACCGCCAGCAGTACTACTGGCACCGGTTCTTCTCCCACCAGCCCGACCTCAACTACGACAACCACGAGGTCCAGGAGGCGATGCTCGGCATCCTGCGCTTCTGGCTCAACCTCGGAATGGACGGGTTCCGGCTCGACGCCGTCCCCTACCTCTTCGAGCGGGAGGGCACGAACTGCGAGAACCTCCCCGAGACGCACCAGTTCCTCCGGCGGATCCGCAAGGAGGTCGATGCCGGCTACCCCGGGAGGGTGCTGCTGGCCGAGGCCAACCAGTGGCCGGCCGACGTCGTCGAGTACTTCGGCAACAGCGACGAGTGCCACATGTGCTTCAACTTCCCGCTCATGCCCCGGATGTTCATGGCCCTGCGGCGGGCCCAGCGCCACCCCATCACCGAGATCCTGGCCCAGACCCCGGACGTGCCCGAAGGGTGCCAGTGGGGGATCTTCCTCCGGAACCACGACGAGCTCACCCTCGAGATGGTCACCGACGAGGAGCGGGACTACATGTGGAACGAGTACGCCAAGGATCCCCGCATGAAGCTCAACATCGGGATCCGGCGGCGGCTCGCCCCCCTCGTCGACAACGACCGGCGGGTGATGGAGCTGTTCCACGCCATGCTCTTCTCGCTCCCGGGCTCGCCGATCCTGTACTACGGCGACGAGATCGGGATGGGCGACAACATCTTCCTCGGCGACCGGGACGGCGTCCGCACCCCGATGCAGTGGTCACCCGACCGCAACGCCGGCTTCTCCCGCGCCGACTTCGCCCAGCTGTACTCGGCGCCGCTGATGGACCCCGTCTACGGCTACCAGGCCCTCAACGTCGAAGGCGAGCTGCGCGACCCGTCCAGCCTGCTGCACTGGCTGCAGCGGATGCTGCAGGTCCGCAAGCGGCACCCGCTGTTCGGCATCGGCAGCTTCGACGTCCTCTCGGCCGAGAACCCCTCCGTGCTGGCCTACGTACGGGAGTGGGAGGACGACGTCGTCCTGTGCGTCAACAACCTCTCCCGCTTCGCCCAGCCGGTGGAGCTTTCGCTGCAGCGGTTCGAGGGTAGGACTCCGATCGAGCTCCTCGGGCGCGTTCCCTTCCCGCGCATCGGCGAGCTCCCGTACCTCCTCACCCTGGGGCCGTACGGGTTCTACTGGTTCCAGATCGTGGAGACGCCCCTTCCATGAGGGATTCGGAATGATTCCCCCCACCGCGCTGGCCCCCCAACTGGCCGACTACCTGCCCCGCCAGCGCTGGTTCGGTGCCAAGGACCGCTCGATCGAAGCGGTCCGCATCCGATCCACGGAGGTCCTGACCGCGGCGGGGGCGTGGCCGGCGATGCTGCGGATCGACGCCGACGTCCATCTCGGCGGGGCCGGCGACGCCCGCTACCAGCTGTTCCTCGGCCTGCGCCCCACCGGTGTGGCCTGCGAATTCCTGGCCGGCCACGAGCCGGCGGTGCTCGGCGAGTTCGACACCGACCAGGGTCCGGCGCTGGTCTACGACGCCCTGCTCGACGCCGAACTGGCCCTCTCGCTGCTGCGCATCGTCGCTCCCGACCACCCGGCCGAACGGGTCCGCCCGCTCGGCGCCGAGCAGTCCAACACGTCGCTCGTCTACGACGACTCGATGATCCTCAAGGTCTTCCGCCGCCTCACCGAGGGCCACAACCCCGAGGTCGAGGTCATCGAGACCCTGGCCGCCTGCGGCTTCACCGCCGTGCCGGAACCCCTGGCCAGCTGGCGGAAGGACGGGATCGACCTGGCCTTCCTGCAGCGGTTCCTGGCCGGCGCCACCGACGGCTGGAACATCGCCCTCACGTCGCTGCGGGAGCTGTTCGCCGAGCACACCATCGGCAGGACGCCGCCGCCGGGCGACGCCCTCGGGATGGGGGTGGCCCCGCCGGCGGAAGGCGCCGACCCGGCCGAGGCCCGGGGCGACTTCGCCGCCGAGGCCGAACGCATCGGCGAGGTCACCGCCGAGCTCCACCAGGCCCTGGCCCGGGGGTTCGGCACCACCAGGGTCAGCGCCGGCGAGTGGGCGGCGGCCATGGAGCAGCAGCTCGAGGCCGTGCTCGGCGCGGGGGCGGGCCTCCCGGGAGGGCCGCGGCTGGCCGACGGCGCCCGCCGCATCATCGCCCGGCTGAACGACCTCCCCGACCCCGGGCCGGCCATCCGGGTCCACGGCGACTACCACCTGGGCCAGGTGCTGCGCACCGACGCCGGCTGGTTCGTGCTCGACTTCGAAGGCGAACCGGCCCGGCCGCTCGAGGAGCGGACCCGCCCGACGTCCCCCTTGAAGGACGTGGCCGGCATGCTGCGCTCGTTCTCCTACGCCCCGGCGGTGGCCCTGTCCTACCAGGAGGACGACCTGACCGAGCTCGGCCGGGCCTGGGAGGCCCGCAACCGGGACTGCTTCCTGGCCGGCTACCTCCGCCGGGCCGCCTACGACCCCGAGACCGGCAAGGAACCGATCCTGCCCGCCGACCCCGCCGTTCGGAACGCAGTGCTGGCCGCTTTCGAGCTCGACAAGGCCCTCTACGAGGTGGCCTACGAGCGGGCCAACCGGCCCGACTGGGCCCGCATCCCCCTCGAAGCGGTCCGGCGTCTGACCGGCGCGACGGCAGCGAGGAGCCTGTGATGACGACCGGAACGAACCACTCGAGCGCCACCGGTACGGTCGACCCTCTGCAGATCGAACTGGAGCTGCTCGTCGCCGGCGAGCACGGCGATCCCCACCACGTGCTCGGCGTCCACGCCGACGGCGAGGACACCGTCGTGCGGGGCTACCGGCCCGGGGCGGAGGCGATGACGGTCGTCCTGCCCGACGGGCGGCGGGTGAAGATGGCCCCGGAGCACCCGGCCGGCGTCTTCTGCGGCCGGATCCACGAGGCCGTCACCGAGCTGCTCACCACCGGCGGCTACCAGCTGGAAGTTCGCTACCCGGGTGGAGCGACCTTCACCGTCGACGACCCGTACCGGTTCTGGCCGACGCTCGGCGACCTCGACGTGCACCTCGTCGGTGAGGGTCACCACGAGCTCATGTGGTGCAAGCTCGGCGCCCACCCGACGGTGCACCAGGGCGTGGCCGGCACCTCGTTCGCCCTGTGGGCCCCCAACGCCCGGGGCGTGCGGGTGGTGGGCGACTTCAACTCCTGGGACGGGCGGCTCCACCCCATGCGCCGCCTCGGCACCAGCGGGCTGTGGGAGCTGTTCCTCCCCGCGGTGCAGCCCGGCGACAAGTACAAGTACGAGATCGTCGACGCCAACGGCATGCTGCGGCTGAAGGCCGACCCCTTCGCCTTCGCCACCGAGACGCCGCCGGGCACCGCCAGCGTCGTCTTCGCCTCGGAGTACGAGTGGAACGACGCCGGCTGGCTCGGCGCCCGGGAGCGGAGCGACCCGCTGCACAGCCCGTTCGCCGTCTACGAGTGCCACCTCGGCTCGTGGCGGACGGTGCCGGAGGAGGGGGACCGGCCCCTCACCTACCGGGAGCTGGCCGAGCAACTGCCGCCCTACCTGTCCGAGCACGGCTTCACCCACGTGGAGTTCCTGCCGGTCGCCGAGCACCCCTACGCCCCGTCGTGGGGCTACCAGGTGTCGGCCTACTACGCCCCGACGGCCCGCTTCGGCTCGCCCGACGACTTCCGGTTCCTCGTCGACTCGCTCCACCAGGCCGGCATCGGCGTCCTCGTCGACTGGGTGCCGGCCCACTTCCCCAAGGACGACTTCGCCCTGGCCCGCTTCGACGGCACCGCCCTCTACGAGCACGCCGACCCCCGCCAGGGCGAGCACCCCGACTGGGGCACGCTGGTGTTCAACTTCGGCCGCAACGAGGTCCGCAACTTCCTGCTGGCCAACGCCCTGTTCTGGGTGGCCGAGTACCACGTCGACGGGCTGCGGGTCGACGCCGTGGCCTCGATGCTCTACCTCGACTATTCCCGCAAGGAAGGGGAGTGGATCCCGAACAAGTTCGGGGGCCGGGAGAACCTCGAGGCCGTCGACTTCCTGAAGGAGTTCAACACCACCGTCCTCGGCAAGTACCCGGGCGTGGTGACGGTGGCCGAGGAGTCGACGGCGTGGCCGATGGTGTCGCGCCCGACGTACGTCGGCGGGCTCGGCTTCATGTTCAAGTGGAACATGGGCTGGATGCACGACACGCTCGGCTACTTCCACCACGAGCCGATCCACCGGCGGTACCACCACCACGAGCTGACGTTCGGGATGCTCTACGCCTTCACCGAGAACTTCGTCCTGCCGCTGTCGCACGACGAGGTGGTGCACGGCAAGGGGTCGCTGCTGCAGAAGATGCCCGGCGACCGGTGGCAGCAGCTGGCCAACCTCCGGGCGCTGCTGGCCTGGATGTGGGCCCACCCGGGCAAGAAGCTGCTGTTCATGGGGGCGGAGATGGCCCAGGACCGGGAGTGGGCCCACGACCGCAGCCTCGACTGGCACCTGCTCCAGCACCCGAGCCACGAGGGCGTCGACCGGCTGCTCAAGACCCTCAACCTGCTCTACAAGGAGCGCCCGGCGCTGTGGGAGCAGGACTTCGAGTGGACGGGCTTCGCCTGGATCGACGCCAACGACACCGACCAGAGCGTGCTGTCGTTCCTCCGCTACCCGGCCGACCGGGACAACGGGAAGCCGCTGGCCTGCATCGCCAACCTGACGCCCCTCCCCCGGGAGGGCTACCGGATCGGCGTCCCCTGCGGCGGCTGGTGGCGGGAGACGCTCAACACCGACGCCTCCGACTTCTGGGGCAGCGGCGTCGTCAACGGCGGCGCCGAAGCCTCCGGCGACGCCTGGCACGGCCACGACCAGTCGCTGGCGCTGACGCTGCCGCCGCTGGCCGTCGTGTGGCTCGAACCGGAGACCTGAGCACCCCGGGGGCTCCGCCCCCGAGTCCCCCCCAAAGGCAAAAGCCTCTCGATAGCCTCCTGATCCGTGGAGGAGCCCACCCACCGTCCGTGGAAACCCAGGAGGGTGACCCCCACCTCCCTGGTGATCCACGCGCACTTCTACCAGCCGCCCCGGGAGAACCCCTGGACGGAGGAGGTGCCCAGGGAGCCCTCGGCGGCGCCGTATCACGACTGGAACGCCCGGATCTCGGCCGAGAGCTACCGGCCCAACGCCTTCGCCCGCATCTTCGACGGCGACGGCCGGGTGCTGGCCGTCGTCAACAACTACGAGGAGCTGTCGTTCAACGTCGGGCCGACGCTGATGTCGTGGCTGGAACGCCACCAGGCCGACGTCTACCGGCGGGTCCGGGAGGCCGAGGCCGGCGGCGGGGCCATCGCCCAGGGCTTCAACCACATGATCCTGCCCCTGGCCAACGAACGCGACGTGCGGACGCAAATCCGCTGGGGGCTGGCCGACTTCCGGCACCGCTTCGGGCGCGACGCCTCCGGCCTGTGGCTGCCGGAGACGGCCGTCAACCAGCGGGTGCTGGAGATCCTGGCCGAGGAAGGCGTCGGCTTCACGATCCTCGCTCCGAGCCAGATCGCCGCCACCCGGCCGCTGGCCGGGCGGGGCAGCCGCTCGCTGGCCGCCGTCCCCAACCGGGCCTGGACGCCGGTCGACGGCGACCATCCGCTCGACACCCGCGTCGCCTACCGGTTCGTCCACCCCCGCCGGAAGGGCCTCGGGCTCGACCTCGTCGTCTATCACGGCGGGCTGTCCCACGCCCTGGCCTTCGAGTCGGTGTCGAGCGAGACGCTCGTCGACCGGGTGACGGCCGCCGCCGGCCGCCGGGGCGGCCTCGTGGCCATCGCCCTCGACGGCGAGACGTTCGGCCACCACCACAAGTGGGCCGACCGGGCCCTGGCCTACGCCCTGACCGCCGAGGCCCCCCGGCGGGGGGTCGAGGTCACGAACCTGGCCCGATGGCTGGAGCGCAACCCGCCGCGGTACGAGGCGCAGGTCCACGAGAGCGCCTGGTCCTGCGCCCACGGCGTCGGTCGGTGGTCGACCGACTGCGGCTGCCACACCGGCGGGCCGGCGGGTGCCGATCAGCGATGGAGGGGCCCGCTGCGGGCGGCGCTCGACGGGCTGCGCGACACCGGCATCGAAGTCTTCGAGCGCCGCGGCCCGGCGCTGTTCACCGGCGGCGACCCCTGGGCGGCGCGCGACGCCTACGTCGGGGTGCTGATCGGCGCCCTCTCGAAGGAGGAGTTCGCCCGGCGCTGGCTGGCGCCCGGCGCCGACCCCGTCCTGGCCTTCACGCT
>Ga0070741_10020198_pt1 | contig 10535 bp, 7 predicted proteins | sample Coa_R1_4_FD_66440 | JGI IMG/M metagenome (GOLD analysis project Ga0070741, IMG submission 66440) | Surface soil microbial communities from Centralia Pennsylvania, which are recovering from an underground coalmine fire - Coalmine... | ecosystem: Environmental > Terrestrial > Soil > Unclassified ... | reverse complement strand
CGAGCCGTCCATCGGCCTGCACCAGCGCGACAACCACCGGCTGATCGAGACCCTGGTGCGGCTGCGCAACCTCGGCAACACCCTGATCGTGGTCGAGCACGACGAGGACACCATCAAGGTGGCCGACTGGGTCGTGGACATCGGTCCGGGCGCGGGCGAGCACGGCGGGCACGTGGTCGTCTCCGGTCCGGTCTCCGATCTGCTGGACTCCGAAGACTCGCTCACCGGCGCGTACCTGTCCGGCCGGATGCGCATCGAGCTGCCCGCGCAGCGCCGGCCGGTGGACCCGAAGCGGGTGCTCACCGTGCACGGCGCGCGCGAGCACAACCTCAAGGACATCGACGTCAGCTTCCCGCTCGGCTGCTTCGTCGCGGTCACCGGCGTGTCCGGATCCGGCAAGTCCACGCTGGTCAACGACATCCTGTACACGCACCTGGCCCGCGAGCTGAACGGAGCGCGCGCGGTCCCCGGCCGGCACACCAGGGTCGCCGGAGTCGACCACCTGGACAAGGTCGTGCACGTCGACCAGTCGCCGATCGGCCGCACCCCGCGCTCGAACCCGGCGACGTACACCGGCGTCTTCGACCACATCCGGCGGTTGTTCGCCGAGACCACCGAGGCGAAGGTGCGCGGGTACCTGCCCGGCCGGTTCTCCTTCAACGTCAAGGGCGGCCGCTGCGAGAACTGCCAGGGCGACGGCACCATCAAGATCGAGATGAACTTCCTGCCGGACGTGTACGTACCCTGCGAGGTCTGCCACGGCAAGCGCTACAACGAGCAGACCCTCCAGGTGCACTACAAGGGCAAGACCATCTCCGAGGTGCTGGAGATGCCGGTGGCCGAGGCCCTGGAGTTCTTCGAGGCCATCCCCGGCATCGCCCGGCACCTCAAGACGCTCAACGACGTCGGCCTCGGCTACGTGCGCCTCGGCCAGAGCGCGACCACGCTGTCCGGCGGCGAGGCGCAGCGGGTGAAGCTGGCCTCCGAGCTGCAGCGCCGCTCCACCGGCCGGACCGTGTACGTGCTCGACGAGCCGACTACCGGCCTGCACTTCGAGGACATCCGCAAGCTGCTCGGCGTGCTCGGGCGGCTGGTGGACTCGGGCAACTCGGTCATCGTGATCGAGCACAACCTCGACGTGATCAAGACCGCGGACTGGATCGTGGACATGGGCCCGGAGGGCGGCAGCGGCGGCGGCCGGGTGGTCGCCGAGGGCACCCCCGAGCAGGTGGCCAAGAACAAGGACTCGCACACCGGCCGGTTCCTCAAGGAGATCCTGGCCGGCTGACCCGGTCACGCGCGCACATGCTTCCACACGCGCACACGCCTCCACGCGCACGCATCTTCACGTGCACCACGCCAGCCGACGCGGCCCGCCCCGACCACAGGGCGCGGGCCGCTTGCGCGGGTAAACGCCCGGGAAACTTTCCCGCCCGATCACGGCCGACAGGTCCATGATCTGAACCGCCGCGTGAACTCATCCGTTTCTCAGGACACCGTGACAAAGTCGGGCGGTCGGCGTGGATACGCTGTCGCCCGACATCGCTTTTCTCGTGGAGGAAATCTCTGATGGCCCTGGAAACCACCGAGCAGCAGATCGCCGAGACGACCGAGGCCTGCTGTGGTTCGAGCCACTGCGGCTCCAGTCGCAGGACCGTGCTGCGCGCGGCCGGGGTCGGTGGAGCGGCCGCGGCCATCGGCCTGACCGCCGCCGCGTGCAGCAGCTCGTCGAGCGGCTCCTCGACCGGCAGCTCGCAGAACAACGCCGCGGCCGGCGGCGGGTCGTCCGCGTCCGCGGGCTCCGGCTCGGGCTCCGGTTCCGGCAGCAGCGCCCTCGCCGCGACCTCGGACATCCCGGTGGACGGCGGCAAGATCGTCAACACCGACGGCGGCATCGTGATCACCCAGCCCGCCTCCGGCACCTACAAGGCGTTCACCGCGATCTGCACCCACTCGGGCTGCACCGTCGGCTCGGTCTCGGACAACCAGATCACCTGCCCCTGCCACGGTTCCGTGTTCAGCGCCAAGGACGGCTCGGTGATCAACGGTCCGGCCCAGGCGCCGCTGGCCGCCAAGAACATCAAGGTCGACGGCGGGCAGATCTTCCTGGCCTGATTCCGCCCGGCCCATCCCGCCCCGCCCCGTCCGCCTGCGGTCCCGGCGCGCGGGGCGGTGTTGTGCCGCGCTGCGGCGGACGTCGTCTCGCTGTCACCTCCGCGCACTAGGGTGGGGTTGTGACCGATCCGGCGACCTACCGGCCGGCCCCCGGCTCGATCCCCACCCAGCCCGGGGTCTACAAATTCCGCGATCCGCACGGCCGCGTCGTCTACGTCGGCAAGGCCAAGAATCTGCGCTCGCGGCTGTCGAACTACTTCCAGGACCTCGCCGCGCTGCACCCGCGCACCCAGGCGATGGTGACCACCGCGGCCTCCGTCGAGTGGACCGTGGTGACCACCGAGGTCGAGGCGCTCCAGTTGGAGTACGCCTGGATCAAGGAGTTCGACCCGCGGTTCAACGTCCGGTACCGCGACGACAAGTCCTATCCGAGCCTCGCGGTCACCATCGGCGAGGACATCCCGCGCGTCCAGGTCATGCGCGGCCCCAAACGCAAGGGCGTGCGTTACTTCGGCCCCTACGCTCACGCCTGGGCGATCCGGGAGACTGTTGACGCGCTGCTGCGGGTCTTCCCGATGCGCAGCTGCTCCAACGGCGTCTACCGGCGCGCGCAGCTCTCCGACCGGCCCTGCCTGCTCGGCTACATCGGCAAATGCTCCGCGCCCTGCGTCGGCCGCGTCACCCCCGAGGAGCACCGCCGGATCACCGAGGACTTCTGCGCCTTCCTCGCCGGGCACACCGCTTCGTACACCAAGCGGCTGGAAACCGAGATGAAGCAGGCCGCCGCCGAGCTCGAATTCGAGAAGGCCGCCCGGCTGCGCGACGACCTGGCCGCCCTCGAGCGCGTCCTGGAGAAGAACGCCATCGTGCTCGGCGACGGCACCGACGCCGACGTCATCGGCATCGCCGAGGACGAGCTCGAGGCCGCGGTGCAGGTCTTCCACGTGCGCGGCGGCCGGGTGCGCGGCCAGCGCGGCTGGGTGGTCGACCGGGTCGAGGAGCTGGACACCGGCGGTCTGGTCGAGCACTTCCTGCAGCAGCTCTACGGCGAGCAGTCCGGCGAGGCGGTGCCGCGCCAGATCCTCGTGCCGGCCCTGCCCGAGGACAGCGCCGCGGTCTCCGCGTGGCTGACCGTGCTGCGCGCCACCGGCCAGGTGGACCTGCACGTGCCCCGCCGCGGCGACAAGCGCGCCCTGATGGAAACGGTTGAGCGCAACGCGAAGCAGGCCCTCGCCCTGCACAAGACCAAGCGCGCCTCCGACCTGACCACGCGCAGCCAGGCGCTCCAGGCCATCGCCGACGCCCTCGGCATGGACCAGGCGCCGCTGCGCATCGAGTGCTACGACATCTCCAACCTGCAGGGCACCAACGTGGTCGCCTCGATGGTGGTCTTCGAGGACGGGCTGCCGCGCAAGTCCGAGTACCGCCGGTTCACCATCAAGAGCTTCGAGGGCCAGGACGACGTGCGCTCGATGCACGAGGTGCTGACCCGCCGCTTCCGCCGCTACCTCGCCGAGACCGCCAAGCGCGGCGAGGCGCTGCTGCCCGGGGACACCGAGGGAGAGGGCGAGCCGGAAGAGTTCGAGAAGCTCAGCCGCAGCGCCTACCCGCCGCAGCTGGTCCTGGTCGACGGCGGTCCGCCGCAGGTCGCCGCCGCGGCCCGGGCCCTCGGCGAGCTCGGCATCGACGAGATCGCGGTCGCCGGCCTGGCGAAGCGGATGGAGGAGATCTGGCTGCCCGGCGAGGAGGACCCGGTCATCCTCCCGCGCCAAAGCGAGGCCCTGTACCTGCTGCAGCGCGTGCGCGACGAGGCGCACCGGTTCGCGATCACCTTCCACCGGCAGAAGCGGTCGAAGGCCATGACGGTCAGCGCGCTCGACCGGATCCCCGGCCTGGGCGAAGTGCGGCGCAAGGCGCTGGTGAAACACTTCGGCTCGGTCAAGGCGCTGCGGTCGGCGACCGCGGAGCAGCTGGCCGAGGTGCCCGGCATCGGCCCGGCCACCGCGGCCACGATCGCCGCGGCACTGGCCGAGCAGAAGGCCGCGGCGACGGCGCCGCGCCCGTATGCGATCAACACCGCCACAGGTGAGATCATCGAAGAGGGTGACAATTAGGGGCCGTTCGGTCCGCGTTCGGGGGCGGACGACCGGCCGGCCGTGGCAGGCTCAGCACGGACGGCTCTGAGACAACTGAACACTTCAGCACCACCGGCAACGCCGAGTCCAAGGGGGACTGAGAGACGATGGTGAGCGCCGCAGCGAGCGCGACGGAATCGGAACCGCCCGGCGGCGAGCCGCCCGAGCTCGTCGTGATCTCGGGCATGTCCGGGGCCGGCCGGTCCACCGCCGCCAAGGTACTCGAGGACCTCGGCTGGTTCGTCGTGGACAACCTGCCGCCCAGCCTGATCCCCACCATGGTGGACCTGGCCGCGCGCACCCAGGGCAGCGTGCCGCGGATCGCGGTGGTGGTGGACGTGCGCGGCCGCTCCTTCTTCGAGCACTTGCACGAGGCGCTGGAGCAGATGGACTCCGGCGGCCTGCGCCACCGCATCGTGTTCCTCGAGTCCGCGGACGACGTGCTGGTGCGCCGGTTCGAGAACGTGCGCCGGCCGCACCCGCTGCAGGGCGAGGGCCGGATCACCGACGGGATCGCCCGCGAGCGCGAGCTGCTGCGCGAGCTGCGCGGCGAGGCAGACCTGGTGCTCGACACCTCCAGCCGCAACGTGCACGAGCTGCGCGCTGTGCTGGAGAGCGTGTTCTCCGGCTCCGCGGAGACCGGGCTGCGCGCCACCGTCATGTCCTTCGGCTTCAAGTACGGCCTGCCGGTCGACGCGGACCTCGTGGTGGACTGCCGGTTCCTGCCCAACCCGCACTGGATCCCGGAGCTGCGGCCGAGGACAGGGCTCGATCATGAGGTGAGCGAATACGTGCTCGCACAGCCCGGGGCGAAAGACCTGCTCGAGTCCTACAGCGAGGTGTTGCGCACCATCACCGCCGGGTACCGAAGGGAGGGAAAGCGTTATCTGACCCTTGCGGTAGGGTGCACCGGCGGGAAACACCGCAGCGTCGCGATGGCGGAACAGATCGCGGCGCGCCTGATCGACGACGGTGTGGATACCACGGTGGTCCACCGGGACATGGGACGCGAGTGATCGAACCCGAAGACAGCGCGCACGAGCCTGATCCACGCCCGCCGACCGTCGTCGCGTTCGGCGGCGGACACGGCATGTACGCCTGTCTTTCCGCACTGCGCCGGGTCACCGACCGGCTCACCGCGGTGGTGACCGTCGCCGACGACGGTGGTTCCAGCGGCCGCATCCGCCGGGAGCTGGCCGTACTGCCGCCGGGCGACCTGCGGATGGCGCTCGCCGCGCTCTGCGGCGACGACGAGTGGGGCCGCACCTGGGCCAACGCCCTGCAGCACCGCTTCTCCGGCGACGGCCAGCTGGCCGGCCACGCGCTCGGCAACCTGCTCATCGTGGCGCTGTGGGAACAGCTCGGCGATCCGGTCGGCGCGCTGGACTGGGTCGGCCGGCTGCTCGGCGCGCAGGGCCGGGTGCTGCCGATGTCCGCGGTGCCGCTGGAGATCGAGGCCACCGTGCGCGGCGCCGATCCGCGCAATCCGGACGCGATCACCACCGTGCGCGGGCAGCACGACCTGGCCAAGACCCCCGGCGAGGTGCTGGCCGTGCGGCTGCTGCCGGAGAACCCGCCGGCGGTGCCCGAGGCGGTGGCCGCGATCCACGAGGCGGACTGGGCGATCCTGGGTCCCGGCTCCTGGTTCACCAGCGTGCTGCCGCACCTGCTGGTGCCCGAGCTGGCCGAGGCGCTGACCACCACCCGCGCCCGCCGCATGCTGGTGCTCAACCTGGTGCCGCAGGAGGGCGAGACCGACGGCTACACCGCCGCCGATCACGTCGAAGTGCTCGCCGCGCACTCCCCGGCGCTGCGGCTGGACGCGATCGTCGTCGACCCCAGCTCGATACGGGGCCGGGACGAGGCGCTCCAACTGGCGAAGGCGGCGGCCGCACTCGGCGCGCAAGTGCACACCGCCGAGGTCGCCGCCGAGGGCGGAGTGCCCTACCACGACCCGGAACGGCTCGCGACCGCGCTGCGTCCCCTTCTGGTGTAGTCCTCCGGACGTAGGTCCGGAGTCCTTTCGGTCACAGCGCTGCGGATTGCGCCGTCCGAGTGTCATCCTGACCAGTGACGTGCACGCGGATAGGGAAGGTCCGCGGGGCACGGGCCGTTACGCTACAGCGGTGCCCGGCCGGGCGGATCTTCGTCTCGTCGTTCCCGGGCGCCGCGGCAGTGCACGCCCGGGGAACCGGGGGATCCGAAAACAGGCGAGCGAGGAGGCCGCGAGGCGATGGCGATGACCGCGGCGGTCAAGGACGAGCTGAGCCGGCTCACGGTGGTGAAGCCGTGCTGCCGGAAGGCGGAGGCCGCCTCGCTGCTGCGCTTCGCCGGCTCGATCCACCTCGTGCAGGGCCGCATCGTGATCGAGGCGGAACTCGACACCGCGGCCGCGGCTCGGCGGCTGCGCAAGGACATCGCCGAGGTGTACGGGCACACCTCCGAACTCGGCGTGATGGCTCCCGGCGGCCTGCGGCGTGGCAGCCGGTACATCGTGCGCGTGGTGAAGGACGGCGAGGCGCTGGCCCGGCAGACCGGCCTGGTCGACGGCTGGGGCCGGCCGATCCGCGGGCTGCCGCCGCAGGTCGTTTCCGGGTCCATCTGCGACGCGGAGGCCGCGTGGCGCGGCGCCTTCCTCGCGCACGGCTCGCTGACCGAGCCCGGCCGCTCCTCGGCGCTGGAGATCACCTGCCCGGGACAGGAGTCGGCGCTCGCCCTCGTGGGCGCGGCCCGGCGGCTCGGCGTGTCCGCGAAGAACCGCGAGGTGCGGGGCGTGGACCGGGTCGTGGTCCGGGACGGCGACGCGATCGGCGCGCTGCTGACCCGGCTCGGCGCGCACGAGTCGGTGCTGGCGTGGGAAGAGCGCCGGATGCGCCGCGAGGTGCGGGCGACCGCGAACCGGCTGGCGAACTTCGACGACGCGAACCTGCGCCGTTCCGCGCGCGCGGCGGTGGCGGCGGGCGCCCGGGTAGGCCGCGCGCTGGAGATCCTTGGCGCCGAGGCCCCGGAGCACCTCGCGATCGCGGGCCGGCTGCGCCTGGAGCACCGGCAGGCCTCGTTGGAGGAGCTGGGCGCGCTCGCGGAGCCGCCGCTGACCAAGGACGCGGTGGCCGGGCGGATCCGCAGGCTGCTGGCCCTGGCCGACCGCCGGGCCGCGGAGCTCGGCGTGCCCGGCACCGAAGCCAGCCTGACGCCGGAGCTGTTCGCCGACGCCGGCATCGGCGCGGAGTGACCGGGCCGCGATCGCGGACCCAGGGGCTTTGTTAACAGGCCCGCACAAGGGAACTGCCGAGGAGTCGTAGTCGGCCTGGCACACGAGTCCGGCTCGGCCTGATTCATGGGCACGGCTCGGCCTGACACACCGGCCTGACGTATGAGCCCGACCGGCCTCATACGTGAGCCCGGCGTGGCTCGGCGGATGCCTCCTCGTCGTGCGATTTTGTTGTCTGAAACCTTGTTACCAGCAGGTAATACCAACATCCGGGCCAGTTGGCTTAGCCATCCTTTGCCGCGATAAGTTGAGGTCGACTAAACGGATATCACCGGCATGCCGTGTCGGGAGCGTGCGGATCCCCGGCCGGCGTGCATGAGCGAGGAGACCGGTTCGTGACGACCCGCGTTGGTATCAACGGCTTCGGCCGCATCGGCCGCAACTTCTTCCGGGCCGCGGTGGCCTCGGGCGCCGACATCGAGATCGTCGGCATCAACGACCTGGCCAAGCCCGAGATCCTGGCCCACTTCCTCAAGTACGACACCACCCTGCGCCGCTTCCCGGGCACCGTCGAGGCCACCGACGACACCCTGGTCATCAACGGCAAGGCGATCAAGGTGGTCTCCGAGCGCGACCCGGCCGCGCTGCCGTGGAAGGAGCTCGGCGCCGACGTGGTCGTCGAGTCCACCGGCCTGTTCACCAAGGCCGCCGACGCCCGCAAGCACATCGAGGCCGGCGCCCAGAAGGTCATCATCTCCGCCCCGGCCAGTGACGAGGACATCACCATCGTCATGGGCATCAACGAGGGCAAGTACGACGCGGCGAACCACCACGTGATCTCCAACGCGTCCTGCACCACCAACTGCCTGGCCCCGCTGGTCAAGGTCCTGCTCGACGAGTTCGGCATCGAAAAGGGCCTGATGACCACGATCCACGCGTACACCACCGAGCAGCAGCTGCTCGACCAGATCGCGCTGACCCGCAAGGGCACCATCGACCTGCGCCGCGCCCGCTCGGCCGGCCAGTCGATCATCCCGACCTCCACCGGCGCCGCCCGCGCGATCTCGCTGGTCATCCCCGAGGTCAAGGGCAAGCTGGACGGCTTCGCGTTCCGGGTGCCGGTGCCGGTAGGCTCGATCACCGACCTGACCGTCGACCTGTCCCGCGAGACCACAAAGGACGAGGTCAACGAGGCCTTCAAGAAGGCCGCCGCCGAGGGCCCGCTCAAGGGCTTCCTGCGCTACACCACGGACGAGATCGTCTCCGCGGACATCGTCACCGACCCGTCCTCCTGCATCTTCGACTCGAAGCTGACCCTGGTGCAGGGCAACCAGGTCAAGGTGGCCGGCTGGTACGACAACGAGTGGGGCTACTCGAACCGCCTGGTCGACCTGATCGGCCACGTCGGCGCGCAGCTGTAGTCGAGCCTCGGCCAGGGCCGTTGTGCCCGCATTCGGCGTGCGCCCCGGCCGAAGCAGTCATCGGACCCGCACGAGAGAATTGCTCGTGCGGGTCCTGGCATGCACGTCCCCACTCTGGAGTAGCGATGAAGACCATTGACGACCTCGAGGTCTCCGGCAAGCGGGTGCTGGTCCGCGCCGACCTCAACGTGCCGCTGGACGGCACGCGCATCACCGACGACGGCCGGATCCGCGCCTCGGTGCCCACGCTCAAGGCGCTGCTCGAGCGCGGCGCGAAGGTCATCGTGACCGCGCACCTCGGCCGGCCCAAGGGCGTGGACCCGGAGGCGGACAAGAAGTACTCCCTCGCCCCGGTCGCCGTGCGTCTCGGCGAGCTGCTCGGCAAGCCGGTCGCGTTCGCCACCGACACCGTCGGCGAGTCGGCCAAGGTCACCGTCGCCGCGCTGGGCGACGGCGAGATCGCGCTGCTGGAGAACGTCCGCTTCAACCCGGCGGAGACCAGCAAGGACGCCGTCGAGCGCGGCAAATTCGCCGACCAGCTCGCGCAGTTCGCCGACCTGTTCGTCTCCGACGGCTTCGGCGCGGTGCACCGCCGGCACGCCTCGGTCTACGACATCGCCGAGGACCTGCCCAGCGCCGCCGGCTACCTGATCAACGCGGAGCTGGCCGTGCTCAAGCGGCTGACCGAGGACGTGGAGCGCCCGTACGCGGTCGTGCTCGGTGGCTCGAAGGTCTCCGACAAGCTCGGCGTCATCGACAACCTGCTGGACAAGGCCGACCGGATCCTGATCGGCGGCGGCATGGTCTTCACCTTCCTCAAGGCCCAGGGCCACGAGGTCGGCACGTCGCTGCTCGAAGAGGACCAGCTGGAGACCGTCACCGGCTACCTGGAGCGGGCCAAGGACAACGGCGTGGAGATCGTGCTGCCGGTCGACATCGTCGCCGCCACCGCCTTCGCCGCGGACGCCGAGCACGAGGTCGTCGCGGCCGACGCGATCCCGGCCGACCGGATGGGCCTGGACATCGGCCCGGAGTCGGGCAAGCTGTTCGCCGCGAAGCTGGCCGGCACCAAGACGGTGTTCTGGAACGGCCCGATGGGCGTGTTCGAGATGGAGCCCTACGCCGGCGGCACCCGCGCGCTGGCCCAGGGCCTGATCGACTCCGGCGCCTTCACCGTGGTCGGCGGCGGCGACTCGGCCGCGGCCGTGCGCACCCTCGGCTTCGACGAGTCCGCGTTCGGCCACATCTCGACCGGCGGCGGCGCGTCGCTGGAGTACCTGGAGGGCAAGGCGTTGCCCGGAATCACCGTCCTGGAAGGCTGAGCATGGCCGACTCGCGCACCCCGCTGATGGCGGGCAACTGGAAGATGAACCTCAACCACTTCGAGGCCATCGCGCACGTCCAGAAGCTCGCCTTCTCCTTGACCGACAAGGACTACGCCGCGGTCGAGGTCGCGGTGCTCACCCCGTTCACCGACCTGCGCTCGGTGCAGACCCTGGTCGACGGCGACAAGCTGAAGATCAAGTACGGCGCGCAGGACCTCTCCGCGCACGACTCCGGCGCCTACACCGGTGAGATCTCCGGCCCGATGCTGGCCAAGCTGAAGTGCACCTACGTGGTCATCGGCCACTCGGAGCGCCGCCAGTACCACGG
>Ga0070741_10020197_pt1 | contig 10536 bp, 9 predicted proteins | sample Coa_R1_4_FD_66440 | JGI IMG/M metagenome (GOLD analysis project Ga0070741, IMG submission 66440) | Surface soil microbial communities from Centralia Pennsylvania, which are recovering from an underground coalmine fire - Coalmine... | ecosystem: Environmental > Terrestrial > Soil > Unclassified ... | reverse complement strand
GTGATGTGCGCGTACGGACTCGTCAACGGGACGCAGTCGTGTCAGAACCCTGCGCTTCTCGACGGCGTGCTCCGCGGGCAGTGGCGCTTCCACGGCTTCGTCGTCTCCGATTGGGGCGCAACGTGGACGACCGTCCCAGCGGCGAACGCGGGGCTCGACATCGAGATGCCGGGCGGCACCTACTTCACGACGCCGCTCGCCGACGCCGTCGTCTCGGGAGCCGTCACCGCACAGACGATCGATGGGAAGGTGCTCGACATCCTGACGTCGATGTTCCGGCTACGGCTGTTCGACCATCCGCCGCCTCCGCTCGCGGACGTCGCGTTCTCGGACGTCTCGTCGCCCGCCGACCAGACGACCGCGCTGCGCGTCGCCGAGAACGGCGCCGTGCTGCTGAAGAACTCGACCGGGACGCTTCCGCTGAGCCTGCCGCGCGGATCGTCGATCGCGGTCCTCGGCAAGCCTGCCGGCTACGGCGACATCCGGACGTACCTCGCCGGCGGCGGCAGCGCGTTCCTCGGCGGCGTGAACCCGGTCTCACCCCTCCAAGCGCTCACGGCCCGCGCCGCGAAGGCCGGATACACGATCGTCACCGCCGACCCCGCCGACCTCTCCGCCGAGGTCGCCGCGGCCGGCCGGTCGAGCGCAGTCGTCTATTTCGCGTACGACGTCGAAAAGGAAGGCGAGGACCGGCCGAACCTCTCGCTTCCCGACTCGCAGGACGCCGTCATCGAGCAGCTCCTCCAGGCGAATCCGAACACGATCGTCGTCCTGGACACGGGTGGTCCCGTGCTCATGCCGTGGCTCGCGCAGGCCGCCGCGGTCGTCGAGGCGTGGTACCCGGGGCAAGAGGCCGGCAACGCGATCGCGGCCGTCCTCTTCGGCGACATCGATCCGAGCGGGCGGCTGCCGCAAACCTTCCCGGCGAGCAACGACGAGGTGCCCGCGAACACCGTCGAGGAATGGCCGGGCAGCGGCGACGGCCAGGACGCAGGCTTCTCGGAGAACCTCGACGTCGGATACCGCTGGTACGACGCGATGAAGATCGCACCGCTCTTTCCATTCGGATTCGGGCTCTCCTACACGACGTTCTCGTACCGGCACCTCCGCATCACGCACACGGGATCGGAGGTCTCGGTGTCGTTCACCGTCCAGAACACGGGAGCGCGCGCCGGTGCGGAGGTGGCGCAGCTCTACGTCGACGATCCCGCCGCTGCCGGCGAGCCGCCGAAGCAGCTGAAGGGCTTCGCCAAGGTGTTCCTGCGGCCGGGGAGGAGCGCGCGCGTGACGATCGCGCTCCCACCGCGGTCGTTCTCCGTTTGGGACTCGACCTCGCAGAGCTGGCGCGTGCCTTCCGGGCTGTACCGAATCCTCGTCGGCGCATCGTCGCGCGACATCCGGCTGCGGGGCTTCCTGCGCCGCTGAGCGTCAGGCGACGTCGGCGCGGTCGGGCTCGCTGTCGAGCACGTCCAGCTCCGATTCCCCGTTCTGTGCAGCGCCGTGGTTTCGCGCAACGTCGACGGCGCGGCTCTCGCGGATGACCGTGACCTTCACCTGACCCGGGTACTCGAGCTGATCCTCGATCTCCCGGGCGATCTCGTGCGAGAGGAGCGCGGCCCCCTCGTCGCTGACGTCGCCCGGCGAGACGATGACGCGGATCTCGCGCCCGGCCTGCAGCGCGTACACCTTGTCCACGCCCGGCTTCGCCGCCGCAAGCCTCTCGAGCGCTTCGAGCCGCTTGATGTAGTGCTCGAGGCTCTCGCCCCGCGCGCCCGGGCGCGATGCCGAGATCGTGTCCGCGGCGATCACGAGCACCGCCTCGACGGTCTGCGGCTGCACCTCGTAGTGATGCGCCTCGATCGCGTGCACGACGCCCTGCGGCTCGCCGTAGCGGCGGGCGAGCTGTGCCGAGATGAGCGCGTGTGAGCCCTCGACCTCGTGCGTCATCGCCTTGCCGATGTCATGGAGCATCGCCGCACGTTTTGCGGTGCGGACGCTCGCGCCGAGCTCGGTTGCCATGATCCCCGCGAGGTGTACGACCTCGAGGGTGTGCTTGAGGACGTTCTGCCCGTAGCTCGTCCGGAAGCGCAGCCTGCCGATGATCTTCTGCAGCTCCTCGTGGAACGGCCCGCAGTTGGCCTCGAAGACGGCCTGCTCGCCGGCCTGGCGCACGACCTCGTCCAGCTCTGCCTTCGACTGGTAATACGTCTCCTCGATCCGGGCCGGATGGATGCGGCCGTCCTCGATCAGCTTGGTGAGCGTCAGCCGCGCGATCTCGCGGCGCAGCCCGTCGAACGAGGACAGGACGACCGCGTGCGGCGTGTCGTCGATGATGAAGTCGACACCGGTGAGGTGCTCGAGCGCGCGGATGTTGCGCCCCTCACGCCCGATGATGCGACCCTTCATGTCGTCCGACGGAAGCTCCACGACGGTCACCGTCGTCTCCGCGGCGTGGCTCGCGGCGACGCGTTGGAGCGCGTCGGCGACGAGATTCCGCGCGCGGCGCTTCGACTCGGCGCGCGCCTCCTCCTCGAGCATCCGCACCCGTCGGGCGAGATCGTGCCGGGCGAGCTCCTCCCCACGCTGCAGGAGCTGTGACTTCGCCTCCTGCTGCGTCAAGCCGGCGATGCGCTCGAGCGCGGCCTGCTGCGCGCGCTTGACCTCCTTCAGCTCCTCCTGCAGGGCACGCAGGTGCGTCTCGCGATCGGCGACGCCCTGCTCCCGGCGCGACAGGTCGAGCTGCCGCCGCTCGACCTCCTCCTCCTTCGTGAGCACGCGCTCCTCGACCTTCATGACCGCCGACCGCCGCTCTGCGAGCTCGGTGTCTATCTCCGCCCGGAGCTTCACCGCCTCCTCGCGCGCCTCGATCTGCGCCTCGCGGCGGACCGCCTCTGCCTCGCGCTCGGCGTCGTCGAGCAGCTGCCGCCGGATGCGGCGCGCCTTGCCGACGCCGGTCGCGCCGAAAACCTGCACTGCGACGAGGGCGAGAATCGCACCTGCGAGAGCTCCGGCGGCGATTCCGATCCCGATCAGCACTGGCGACTCCTCGCGTCGAGGTGACGCCTGCAGGCGGGCGGTCCCGAAGTTCGCTCAGCTGTGTCGGCGCGCGTGCGCGCACCCGCCGTGCCCCGCCCTACCGCAGCGGCAGCCTCCGGCGTCTCGAGAGGGATTCGTAGTCGGTTCTCACAGCGTCTGAAGCGTCTCGGAAAAGCTCAAATGCAGGCAAAACGTGAAATGAGGCGTGTGCGGCATCGTAGCGCCGATCACGGTTCGGGTGCAAATCCGCGGGCGGCGAGCCAGCGCTCCGTCCTCCCGGATGCGAGGAGGCCGCGGGCGCGTTCGGGCTCGGGCTCGAGCGCCGCGACGGCCTGCTCGAGCGAATCGCCGGAGAAGCCCTCGTGCTCGAGCCGGAAGCGGATCGCCTCGTCGCCGAAGCCCCGCGTCGCGAGTGACGCCGCCCTGCACGCCGCCGCGCGGGCGTCGTCGAGATAGCCGCTGCGCTCGAGCGCATCCAGCGCCTCCTGTCTGGCCCGCGCAGGCAGCCGTTCCGCCAGCGCCTGCCGGGAGAGATCCCGATGCCGAAGCGCGCGTGTCGCGACGCGCAGCGCGTCCGCCCGTCGCAGCTCCCGTGCGAGCGTCCGCGCGGTGGGCCGGTCGAGCGCCCGGCCGACGAGGAGCCCCGAGCGCACGACCGCGTCGGCCGGCAGCGTCCGCCAGGGGGCGCCGTCGAGCTCGACGTCGACCCGCCCGCGGGGACGCTCGCGGAGCGCCGTGACCGTGGCCACGCTAGGCGGAGAGCTCGGCCTCGACCTCGTCCTTCGTCTTCGCGGGCTTGCCGTTCGCGGCCGGGTCGTCGAGCTGCGGCAGGAGCCGTGCGGACACGACCTGCTCCGGCCCCACCTCGAGCTGGATGCGCTGGAGGATCTCCTGCGTCACGTCCGGGTGCTCCCTGAGGAACGCGGTCGCATTCTGCCGCCCCTGGCCGAGGCGCTCGTCGCCGAAGCTGAAGTATGAGCCGGACTTCGTCACGACCTTCCGCTCGAGCGCCGAGTCGAGGACCGTGCCCTCCCACGAGATGCCTGCGCCGTAGATGATGTCGAACTCGGCCTGCTTGAACGGCGGCGCGACCTTGTTCTTCACGACCTTCACGCGGACGCGGTTGCCGATCGCCTCGACGCCTTCCTTCAGCGTCTCGATTCGGCGGATGTCGAGGCGCACCGACGCGTAGAACTTGAGCGCACGCCCACCCGGCGTCGTCTCCGGGTTCCCGAACATGACGCCGATCTTCTCGCGCAGCTGGTTCGTGAAGAGGCAGATGGTGTCGGTGCGGTTGAGCGTGCCCGCGAGCTTGCGCAGCGCCTGGCTCATCAGGCGCGCCTGCAGGCCGACGTGCGAATCGCCCATCTCCCCTTCGATCTCCGCCTTCGGCGTCAACGCCGCGACCGAGTCGATGGCGACGACGTCGAGCGCTCCGGACCGCACGAGCAGCTCCGCGATCTCGAGCCCCTGCTCGCCCGTGTCGGGCTGCGACACGAGGAGCTCCTCGATGTTCACGCCGATCTTCTTCGCGTACGTCGGGTCCATCGCGTGCTCGGCGTCGATGAACGCGCAGATGCCGCCGCGCCGCTGCGCCTCCGCGATGACGTGGTAGACGAGCGTCGTCTTGCCGGACGACTCCGGGCCGAAGACCTCGACGATGCGGCCGCGGGGCAGCCCGCCGATGCCGAGCGCGAGGTCGAGCGCGAGCGAGCCGGTCGAGATGGCCCCGATCGAGACCGCGGCATGGTCGTTCATCTTCATGACCGAGCCCTTGCCGAACTGGCGCTCGATCTGGCCGAGTGCGACGTCGAGTGCTTCGTGCCTGTCCACCGATTTCACCCTCCTAGGGCAGCCGATTCGAGAACCTCGTACTCCGCCCCGGTGGGACGCAGCCGGGACAGATAAGCAGAGGCGTCGGACGGAATGAGAACATACGTTCCCATGTTCGCGAGCTCCGGCCGGAGTCCTGGCCGCTCCCGGAAACGGCCCACGGTGAGATGCGCGAGCCACGGCCGCCCCTCCCGGCGATAGACGCCGAGCGACTCCAGGCGCGCGTGCAGGTCCGCCGCCAGAGCGCCTGCGCGGCCGCCCTCGTCGTCGAGGACGAGCATGGCGACGGTCCGCGTCTCCCGATAGCGGACGGGCATGAGCCGGATCTCGCCGGAGACCACCCCGGCGGCGGCGCGGAGGGCGCCGAGGACGCCCGGAAGCTCCCCGGCCGGCCGGTGCCCGAGGAACGCCAGCGTGACGTGGATCTGCCCGCGCGGGACGACGCGCATGCCCTCCAGGTGCTCACGCTGCCAGGCCTCGACCGCATCGAGCGCGGCGTCGGGCAGGCGCAGGCCGAGGAAGAGCCGAAGCCGTTCATCCCCGCCCAGGCTAGTGCCCTGGGTCATACCGCTTCGTCGCTGGTCCGTGTCAGAAGCCGGCGGACGAGGTGGAGGGCCGTCGCCGCACTGCGCGCGCGGATCGTCTCCCGGTCGCCGGGAAACGTGAGCTCGCGCGCGGCGCCGCCCTCCGGCCCCTCCGCATGGAGGTACACGAGCCCGACGGGCTTTCCCTCGGTCCCCCCGCCCGGCCCGGCGATGCCGGTGACCGCGACCGCGACGTCCGCGCCGAGACGGTGCCGCGCACCGCGCGCCATCGCCTCCGCCACCTCTGCGGAGACGGCGCCGTGGGCGGCGAGCAGCTCGGCGGGGACGCCGAGGGCGGCCTCCTTCACGTCGTTCGAGTAGGCGACCACGGAGCCCACGAAGACGTCGCTCGCTCCGGGTATGGACGTCAGCCGCGCCGCGACGATCCCGCCGGTCTCCGACTCGGCCGTCGCCAACGACATCCCCCGCGCTCGCAGGAGCGCGAGCACGTGCTCCTCGATCGGACGCTCGTCGCGCGCGTACAGCCAGCGCTCGATCGGTGCGAGCAACGCCGCCTCGAGCGCGTCCGCTCGTTCGTCCGCGCCGGGATCGACGACGAGATCGACGTGGATCTCGAAGTCGCGTGCGCAGATCGTCGCCTCGACGCCGTCGCCGTCCCCGCCCGCGTCCGCCAGCGCGCGCGCGACCGCCGACTCGCTCACGCCGAAGAAGCGGAGCACGCGGCGGCCGGGCGGCTGCGTGCGCGCGAGCAGCGCACGGAATGCGTCGGTCTCGAGCGCATTCGGCCAGAGCCGCTGCAGCTCCGAGGGCGGGCCGGGCAGGACGACGACGACCTTCCCCCCGCCGTGGTCGAGGAGGAGCCCGGGCGCGGTCCCGGCGAGGCCGACGGAGATCGCGCCGTCGGGGATCGTCGCCTGCTTCGTCACACCTGTCTGGAAGTCGGCGTACGGCCGCTTCAGCCGCTCGGCCGCCGCGCGCGAGACCGCCTCGATCTCACGCTCGAGCTGCTCGTCGACGTGCAGCCCCCGCCCGAGCGCGCGCGCCACCATCTCCACCGTGCGGTCGTCGTGCGTGGGGCCCAGCCCGCCGGATACGAGGCAGGCCTCTGCCCGGACGCCCTCGGCCATCGCCGCCGCGAGCTCCTCCGGGTTGTCTCCGACGATGACGATGCGTGCGGGCTCGAGACCGAGGCGGAGCGCCTCGGACGCGAGGAAGGGGCCGTTGCGGTCGGTGCGCTCGCCGCGCACGAGCTCGCTGCCTGTGACGACGACGATCGCCCGGGGACGCACCCGCACTAGCGGGCGAGCGCGGTACGCGACGGGGTGACGATCACCTTCAACGTCTTCCGCGTCGGAAGCGAAACGGCCTTGCCGTCGAGCGTCATGCGCAGGGCGCTCGGATGCTTGATGAGCATCCAGAACTTCTCGCCCGTGACGACGTTCGACTCGCCCGCGCGCAACGTGCCCGCGTACAGCACCGAGCCCGACGCCGATCCTCGCCGAACCTCGATGTAGGTCCCCGCTCCCGAGAAGCGGAGACCGCGCGGCGCGGCCGTCGGCGGCGGCAGCACCGACGGCGAAGAGGGCGACGAGCCGCCGAACTTCCAGGCGACGATGACGAGGGCCGCGAGCGCGGCCATGCCGACGAGCGCGAGCACGATCGCGCGCCGTTCGAAGCTCAGGTCGCGCTGCCGGTGCGTCGACCGGCGCCGCACCGGCGCGTCGACGAACCCTTCGGCGGCGAAGCGCGACTCGTACTCGTCCACGTACAGCTGCCCGTCGAGCCCGAGAAACTCGGCGTATGCGCGCAGGAAGCCCTTGACGTACGTCTCCGCCGGCAGGACGTCGAAATCCTCCTCCTCGAGCGCACGCAGGTACTTCGAGCGGATCTTCGTGCCCAGCTCCGCCTGCGGGAAGTCGAGGCCCTGGCGGACGCGCGCTTCGCGAAGGCTGTTCCCGAGCTCGAACATCTACGGAGCGATTGTAGGCGGACGGAGGACCGCGAACTGATCGGTGATCTCGAGCACGTCCGAGACGAACCGATACAGGGTCGCCGGACGCCCACCGCCGCGGCCGTAGTGCCACTGCTCCCCCGTGTCCTCGAGGAGGCGCCGGCGCAGGAGGACGCGCTGGAGGTTCGTCGCCGACACCGGATGGCCGAGCGCGGCGGTGTAGATGTCCCGCAGCTCCGCCATCGTGAAGGTGGCCGGCGCGAGGGCGAAGCCGAGGTTCGTGTACGAGAGCTTTCCGCGCAGGCGCTCCCGCGCCGCCATGAGGATCGGCTCGTGGTCGTAGGCGAGCGGCGGCAGCCCGTCGACCGGATGCCAGCGTGTATCGGCCGGGAGGGCGGGGTCGGCGTCGCTCGGGACGATGCCGAGGAAGGCGGTCGCGAGCTCGCGGACGGCCGGATTACGGTCCGGGTCGCTCCGCGTCTCCAGCTGCTCCAGGTGCGAGAGCTCGCGGACGTCGACCTTGTCGGCCAGGTGCCGCCGCATCGACTCCTCCAGGGTCTCGGCGGGCTCGAGCATGCCCCCGGGAAGCGCCCAGGCGCCCGCGTACGGGTCCCGGGCGCGCTGCCACAGGAGCGCCTGAAGCGAGCCCTCCCGGACCTGCAGGACGGCCGCGAGAACCGCGTGGGCCGACGTTTTCGCTCGGGAGTCGGGAACCGTGTACACTCGGTCCACCAGGTTATCGACTTTGAGGAAGAAACTGCACGACGTCGCTGTCGTCGGAGCCGGGGTCGCCGGCCTCACCGCAGCCCTCACAGCCGCCGACGCCGGCGGCTCGGTCGTCGTCCTCGCGAAGGGGGCCGTCGACTCGTCGAACAGCTGGGCCGCCCAGGGAGGAATCGCCGCCGCCGTCGGCCCCGACGACGATCCTTCGCTGCACGCGGCCGACACGATCGCAGCGGGCCGCGGCATCTGTCGTGCGAGCGCCGTCGAGCTCCTCACCCGCGAGGCGCCCGCGCGCATCGCCGACCTCGTCGAGCTCGGCGTCGTATTCGACGACGGCCTCGGCCGCGAGGGCGGCCACTCGCGGAACCGCGTCGTCCATGCGGGCGGAGCCGAGACCGGACGGCGCATCGCCGAGGTGCTCGCCGCGCGCGTCCGGGACCATCCCAACATCCGCATCGACGAGCTGCGGGTCGAGTGCACCGCGGACGCCCCTGCGCGCGCGGTCGTGCTCGCGACCGGCGGTTACGCCGCGCTGTGGGAGCGCACGACGAACCCGCGCGGCGCCGTCGGCGACGGGCTCCTGCTCGCGCGCGCGGCGGGCGCGACGCTCGCCGATCTCGAGCTGGTGCAGTTCCATCCCACCGCGCTTCTGGACGACGGCTTCCTCTTGTCGGAGGCGCTCCGCGGCGCGGGCGCGACGCTCCTGGACGACGACGGTGAGCGCTTTACCGACGAGCTCGCTCCACGAGACGTCGTTGCCCGCGCGATCGCCGCCCGATCGGGCGCGTCCCTCGACCTGCGTGCGATCGAGCGCGACCGCTACCCGTCGCTGATGGCGACGCTCGAGCGAGCCGGCTACGACCCCGCCGGCGAGCCGATCCCCGTCTCCCCTGCTGCGCACTACGCGATCGGAGGAATCGTCACGGACCTCGACGGCCGGACCTCGACACCCGGTCTGTACGCCGCGGGCGAATGTGCGTGCACGGGCGTGCACGGCGCGAACCGGCTCGCGTCCAACTCGCTGCTCGAGTGCCTCGTGTTCGGACGTCGGGCCGGCGCCTCCGCAGTCGAGGGTCCACCTCTGACGTCGGACACCGGTTCTTCGTGTCTGGCACCGGCTCACGGCGACGGCCTCTGGCGCGACGCGGGCCTCATCCGAAGCGTCTCCGGACTGACGCGCCTCCTGGACTCGCCGAACGAGTTGGTGCGGCTCATCGCGCGTAGCGCGCTCGCACGCACCGAGAGCCGCGGCGTCCACTTCCGCGACGACTACCCGACCGAGGACGAATCGCTCGCCGGCCATCTCGTCATCGGGCCGGGTGGGGAGCCGGAGCTGGAGCGATGGAGCTGACCGACCAGGACGTCGAGCGCGTCGTCCGGACCGCGCTCGGGGAGGACGTCGGCAGCGGCGACCGTACGACCGTGGCGCTCGTTCCCGCCGACGCGCGCTGCCGGGCTCAGCTCCTGCTCGAGGAGCCGGGCGTCGTCTGCGGCGGGCGCGTCGCAGCGGCGGTCTTCCGCGCCGTCGACCGATCGGTCCGGATCGACGTCCTCGTCCCGGATGGCACGGCGATCACCGACGTTCCGGCCGTCGTCGCCGAGCTGCACGGTCCGGCGCGCGCCGTCCTCACCGGGGAGCGCGTCGCCCTCAACCTGCTCGGCCGCCTGTGCGGCATCGCCTCGCTCACGCGCCGTTACGTCGAGCTCGTCGACGGAACGCGCGCGACGATCCTCGACACGCGCAAGACGACGCCGGGCCTCCGCGCACTCGAGAAATACGCCGTCCGCTGCGGCGGCGGCGCCAACCACCGCGCAGGCCTGTACGACGCGGTGCTCGTGAAGGAGAACCATCTCCGCATCGCCGGCGGGATCACCGCCGTCCTCGCCACGCTCAACGGCGCGGACGGCGTCGAGATCGAGGCGGAGACGCTCGAACAGGTACGCGAGGCGGTCGACGCAGGCGTCGGCAGGGTCCTCCTCGACAACATGAGCCCCGCCCAGGTCGCGGACGCGGTCGCGCTCGTCGACGGGCGCGCGCAGCTCGAGGCGTCGGGCGGCATCTCGCTCGCCACCGTCCGCGCGTATGCGGAGGCCGGCGTCGACTTCATCTCCGTGGGCGCACTCACGCACGGCGCGCGCTCGCTCCACGTCTCATTGGAGGTCTCATGACCGTCGCAACGCTGCAGGACGAGGTTCGCGCGCTCGCCGAGGAGCGCGAAGCGGTGATCATCGCGCACAACTACCAGCGTCCCGAGGTGCAGGACGTCGCGGACTACGTCGGTGACTCGCTCGGGCTCTCGCGGTGGGCGGCCGCGACCGACGCGGAGGTGATCGTCTTCTGCGGCGTCCACTTCATGGCGGAGACGGCGGCGATCCTCTCCCCGGAGAAGACGGTGTTGCTCCCGGATCTCGGCGCGGGCTGCTCGCTCGCGGCGTCGATCACCGGTG
>Ga0070741_10020196_pt1 | contig 10536 bp, 12 predicted proteins | sample Coa_R1_4_FD_66440 | JGI IMG/M metagenome (GOLD analysis project Ga0070741, IMG submission 66440) | Surface soil microbial communities from Centralia Pennsylvania, which are recovering from an underground coalmine fire - Coalmine... | ecosystem: Environmental > Terrestrial > Soil > Unclassified ... | reverse complement strand
CGGTCGGTAACCGCAGTCGGCAGACTAGCTGTGGGAACATAGCGGCGCAGGAGCTCGCTGAGCCGCTCGCGCAAATACTCGACCGTGATGTCGCGTTCGATTGAGCCGCCCACGGCAATGCTGATCGAGCCGGTCTCTTCCGAGACCACTACCGAGACGGAGTCGGTTTCCTCGGTGATGCCGATGGCCGCGCGATGGCGCGTGCCGAACTGCGTGGACAACACCGGATTCATGGAAAGGGGCAAGAAGCATGCTGCCGCCGCTATGCGGCCCTTTTGTACAATGACCGCCCCGTCGTGCAGAGGAGCACTGGGGCGAAATATCGTGATCAGCAGGTCATAGGAGAGATTTGCATCCAGCGGCACTCCGCTTTCAATGAAGGTTCGCAGCCCGATTTCGCGTTCGATAACAATCAGCGCGCCGGTGGCCGTTTGCGCGAAATGCGCGGCGGCAAGAACAATGTCTTCGTAACTGTCGGTGGCCCCAAAAACGCCGGAGCGCGTGGCCGACAACCGCCTGCCCAGTCGAGCCAGGGCGTGCCGGATCTCCGCCCCGAATACTACAATCAGCGCGAATACGGTATATGGAAAAAGGGTTGTGATCAGCCAATCGACGGTGCGCAGTTGTTCGATATGCGCCACCCAGAAGGCGAGCACCAGCAAGACAACCGCGACCAACATCGGTATGGCGCGTGTGCCTTTGATGAGCTTGAGAAACTCATAAATGAGGAAGGCTACGACCAGAATATCGATGACGGATATCACCGAGATTTGCGGATTGTGGAAGAGGTTCTGCACAATCTAGTTCCGAAAACATAGCCAAGCGCCATTCTAGAACAGCGGATAGTTATTGTAGCTGGATGCCTGCCGACCGGGCTTGGAGCAGTGACTCGTTCCAATCACCTAACGCCCGCTATTCGCGAATCACTCATCACCTTCCCTTGTCTTTTCGACGATCGCCGTGAACTCGCCGTTTGCCAACTGAGTACGAATCCGTTCGCCGCGCTCTAATTGCGACGCCTGCTTTATCAGCCGGCCGTCGGCATGGAAGACGAGAGCATATCCGCGCCCAAGAATGGCTTTCGGCGACAAGCCTTGAAGGCTACTCTCCAGGCGCTCCCAGCGAGCGCGCCGGCGCATCAGGAGAGCGTGTTCCGCGTTTTGCATCGTCGCATGCAGCCGCTCGATGGCGACTCGCCGCTCCCCAAAGAGACGCATAAGCGCAGTGCTCGGTTGGGTTGACTGTTGCTCCAGCCGCCGCCGCATGTCTCCTAATCGCACCCGTAGATCATGCCGGCGGATTTTCTGCTCTAGGGATTCAAGCTGACGTGAGTATCTCCTCAGGTTACGGGTTTGCGCTTGCGCCATACGAAACATGAGGTCGTCCACGCGCTGCTGCCGGCGGGCAATGGAATCACTCATGCGAACAAAAACCGCATGGCGAGCCAGCCGCGAGAGTTGGTTGTGAGCGCGCAACATTCGATAATTGACGGCTTGGGTCATGCGCTTGTGGAACGCCAGCAGCCTGTCGGAGAGCTCGCGCTTGGAATGCACCACCAGCTCCGCCGCTGCCGAAGGGGTTGGAGCACGCAGGTCGGCGATAAAGTCGCAAATCGTGAAATCGACTTCGTGTCCAACCGCGGAGATGACCGGAATGGATGAGCCGGCAATCACGCGGGCCAGGCCCTCATCGTTGAAGGCGAAAAGATCTTCGAACGATCCACCGCCCCGCGCCACGATGATCACATCCACCTGCCGGCGCCGGTTAAAGTAGCGGATCCCGGCGCTTACCTCCGATGAAGCCGCCTCACCCTGCACCTGCGCCGGGTAGAGGAGCACGTTCACCGACTCGTGCCTGCGGTGCAGCACATTCAGGATGTCCTGCAACGCAGCGCCCTGGGGCGACGTCACCAATCCGATGCGCTGTGGCAGGACGGGAATGGGCTTCTTGCGCGCCGCATTGAAGAGGCCTTCGGCGGCCAGCTTCGCTTTCAGTTGTTCGAAGGCGACCTGCAGGGCGCCCGCGCCCTTCGGTTCCAGGTACTCGGCCTGGAATTGCAGATCCCCGCGTTCGTCGTAGATGGTGACTCGTCCGCGAGCGATGACCTGCAGCCCGTTTTCCGGCCGAAAGCGCAGCAGCCTTGCCTGGGTTCTCCACATGACGACGCGCAGCTGCGCGTTCGCGTCCTTGAGTGTGAAGTAAAGATGGCCGGATTCGGCGGGCCGGTAGTTGGAGATTTCCCCTTCCAAATATACGTCAGCAAAGTTCTGCTCAATCCGTGTACGAACAACGGCCACCAGCTCTCGGACCGCGTAGACCTTTCGCGGGGGCGCCTGGAACACAAGCCCGAGCTGTTCGGTGCCGGCCATGTGGGCAGTTTATCAAGCCGGGCCGCCGCCACTCAGCGTTAGCGCATGCGATTCACGAAATACAAGACGATGGAAAGAATGACGCTGAGCAAAATGGACGTCATGAGAGGAAAGTAAAAGGTACTGTGTTTGCCGCGATAGACGATATCTCCCGGCAAGCGTCCAATGGGGAGATTCGCCTTGCCGGCAACAAGGAGGATCAGTCCGAAAACCAGCAGGAGCCCGCCGAAGAACACCAGCATTCGCCCCAGATCGCCCATGTCTTTAGCCTACAGCTCCTCTGATCACCGGCCACTGATCGCCGGCACTAATTCACCCAGCCTCCGCGCGAGTCGCCATTGCTTTTGCCATTGCCAGGCTGATCGGGATCGCGGTAGTTGCCGTACTCGTCGAAGTAGTCTTCGTGTTTATAGTCAGCACGGTCATGCTTTCGCATGTAGACTTCGAATTTTTTGGCGGCCCGGCGGCGCTTCCAGCGATAGTAAGAGTTGCGCAGCCCGAACGCCTTTTCCGAGGCCGCATAACCAAAGCCGCGCCGGGGCACAAATTTCAGCCACAAATATCCGAACAGCAGCCCGCCCATGTGCGCCATGTACGCCACCGACTCGCCAGGCTGGCGCGCCGCGGACAGCGTCAGGTACACCTCGATGAAGATCAGGCCGATGATGAAGTACTTGGCCTTGATCATGAACGGTAAGGGAAAGAGCATGATCTCCGATTCGGCATGCAGGATCCCGAACGCCAGCAGCAGCCCGAAAATTGCGCCCGAGGCGCCAACCGTCGATATCCGCGGATCGGCATTGAGCAGGTGAGTGAAAGACACCGCTACGGTCGTCAGGGCGCCGCCAATCGCACAGAAGAAATAAAACTGCATGAAGATGTTGTAGCCCCAGTCCTGCTCCAGTGGGGCGCCAAACATCCAGAGCGCCAGCATGTTGAAGAGGATGTGCAGCAGGCCGGCGTGCAGGAAGGCATAGGTGACCAACTGCCACAGCCATCCGTGGACCGCCAGCACGGGAACCAGGCCAAAATGAAACTGGATCCAGGGCTCGGCTCCGCGGACAAAAGCGTCGAGCAGAGCGACGGCAATAAACACGGCGCCGTTGGCGATCAGCAGTTGTTTGACCGCGCGGGTGAAGGGCGGAAAACCCAATCCCATCGAGGAGGTGCGTCGCATACTTGCTCCGAAAACCCAGTCTACCGTTCCGGCTGCGGCACGACCGGCAAACTCCGATGACCCTTGGCGTCCAGCGCCTGCACGGCAAAGATCACGTTGTCCTTCGACATGGGCAACGTGGCGCGGGTTACATTGCCGACCGGCTGCGCGTGCTGCCAGTCGGGCGCGCCCGTGTCCCGCCACAAAACTTCGTAACCGCTCGCCAGTCCGCCCGGCGAAGGCTTCCACTCCAGAGTGGAATCGTTCTGCAGGCCTTTGGTCAACAGCCGGACGTCGGCAGGCGGTGCAGGCGCCGAGGCCAGCGAGGCCAGCGTCGCCGCATTTAAGCGCGCGACATTGGCGGTGTAGTCGTAATCCACAAACTTGGGCAAATCACCGTATTCGATGCCGTTCTCCGTCCTGACGTTCTGGTGCTGATGGTTATAGTTCTCGCGAAATTCGGTGAACCGCACTGCGGAATAACCTTGCTGGTTGAACGAAATGTGGTCGCCGCCCCGCAGATAGCGATCGCGGCGGAAGACGAGCAGCGGACCAAAGCTGCCCGACGGAAAGTATCGCCGGGCGACTGCTGCGATGTAGCGCGCCAGCTGGCGCGAGGGCGAATCGCTCTCTCCCCCGATGGCCTGCATCAGCTTGAGTTGCGCATCGCCGGCGGTCGTCGCAATGCCTTCGGAAAATACCCGCACCACGCGAGGGTCCTGGAGATTATCGCCGGGGGTGCGATCGCCACCAACGATGTCATTGTTCAGCATCGCTTCAATGTCCCAGCGTGCGGCCTTGGCCATACCGGCGAAGTGCGCGCTGCCATCCAACCCTTGTTCTTCGCCCGCGACAGTAAGAAAGATGATGGTGGCGGGAAATCGATGCTTACTCAGGACGCGGGCACATTCCAGGCTTACAGCCGTGCCGCTGGCATCATCGTTCGCGCCCGGAGCGGGCCCGCTGGCGTCGACCGGATCGCTGTTGCGCGAATCGTAGTGGCCGCTCACCAGAACAACGCGGCCTGCATTTGACGGGTCCGATCCGCGCAGGACGGCGTACACGTTGGTGATCTTCGTCGGCTTCGCAACCCGCGGGCCGGGCGGCTGAACAAATTCGTCGGTCTTTACCTCCAGGCAACCGCCGCAGTCGCGGGAATAGCGTTGGAGCTCGCTCTGAATCCATTCCGCCGCGGCATTGACGCCTTTACCGCTGCCGGGGGGCATGTCGGCCGAGAGCGTCTGCCGCGTGTTGAAGCTCACCAGCTTTTCAATGTCCTGCTGGATACGCGCCGCCGAGACCTGGGCAAGGATGGCGGCGATCTCCGGGTCGGCAGCCTCGGCCGGCGCATTCCGCTGCTGCGCGCCGGGCGATGCAACCGCCAGCAACATCGCTATCATCACACCCGCCATTCCGGCGCGTGTAGCTTTTCCTGGATTCATAAACTTTGCCGCAACCTCTCGCATCCGGCGGCGTCTATGACTTGACGCTGCCGCCAAGAGATTCTAAATATAAATGCACGGGCGGCGTCGCGTCGTCACCAGCAACGGAGGCAACCATGGTCATCTGTCCCGCATGCGAAAGCGATCTGGACATCGAAGAAGATGATGTCGACGAGGGAGAAATTGTCTCCTGCCCGGAGTGCGGCACCGACTTCGAAGTGGTCGCAGTCGAGCCGCTGGAATTGACGCGCGTTGAAGATGAGGACGAGGAAGAAGACGAGGAGGAAGAGGAAGAGGAGGAGGAATACTAGATTGTCTCGGCGCGCCCTGTTTCGGGGATATTGTACTGCCGCCTGTTGCTGGCTCCTTCTCTGTTCGCTGCCCTCTTTCGCCCAGAAATCCGCCTCCGCAAAAAGAGACTATGCGCTGATTTACGGTACTGTATGGGGGCCGGACGATCATCCTGTGGCGGGCATTCCCGTCAGCATCCGAAGAGCCTCCGACAAGAACCCGAAGTGGCAGCTCGTTTCCGATCACAGCGGGGAATTCGCGCAACGCGTGCCGCCCGGGGCCCAAGACTATATCATCGAGGCTGACATCAAATTGCCGAAAGGCCGGCCGCGGCCGCAGGTGACGGTCCACATCGCAGACGACGAACGACAGGATGTGTCCCTGCACCTCACGCAAGAGCAACTCTCGCGAAAATAGAGATACTTATGTGGAAGATCAGGATCTTAGGATTTGGAATTGTGCTGTTGGCTGCTATCTCCTGCAGCGCGCAGCTGGAAATCCCGCTGGGCGGCACCTCGCCCTCCGATGGCAGCCGCAAGGGCACGCGCGTCACTTCGCGCACGTTGACAGGTACGGTGCTCGACAAGAGCGACAAGCCAATCGCCGAAGCCATTGTGTACCTGAAAAATACGAAGACGCTGGCCATCAAGACCTACATCTCGCAGAACGATGGAACCTATCGCTTTCCCGAGCTTTCGCTGAATGCCGATTACGACATCTACGCGCAAAAGCAAGGCAAGAAGAGCAACACCAAAACTCTGAGTCAGTTCGACGACCGTCCCAAGCCGAACATCAATCTGCAGATCGAGACGAATAAGTAGAACGCGGGCGTGAAGCGCGAGCGGTTGCGGAAGATACCCACCCTGCGGTGGTAGATGTCGAATTCAACCACTCAGGAACGGTCAGCCACACGATCGTAATTGCAACCGGATGATAGGTGACAGCCTTGGTATGCAGGGCATTGTGGTGAGTGCCCAAGGGAGTCTTATGGCAGCAGCCGTGCGATGCCGGCATTCCCGTCTGTTCGCACTGGTGCTTCATCGCACGGCAGCAGGCACGTTCTTCGGCGCTCATCTGCACGTCGGGAATCATGCAGGCCATCGCCGGAGTGAGATACGACACCAGCAATAGAATCGTAGTGGCGGATTGGAGAAGAATCTTCACGCGAGCACCTTCAGGATACTCGATCTTGTTATCGGCTTCCAACCGCACCTTGCCGGTGACGCTAGTGAGCACCGCCGGGATGCGACTTTGGACTGGATTCTGGAGAGAGGCCGCACGCTCGCTCTGCGTCGCTGGGAAGACAGCAGGGGGGCCGGAGTCGGGCTAAGGGGTTGCAGTTCATATGGTTCCCCTACAGCAACCTGCGCTCGCCTCTAAGGGTAACTCCAACCCGCACATTTTTCCATTAGCCGCTTCTTTTCAGCAGGTTCCCGAAGAGGAACTTCCGGTTACCGCACAGCATCCGTTCCGGGGTGACGTGTCCTCTTACACCCGGTGCAGAGCACCGTGCTTTTTGCTTCGCAGCTCAGAGGATGCCAGACGGAGACTACAGACGCGAGCAGGCCGCCCACGAAGGGAGCGGCCTGCGGGTACTCGGAACGGCGGCTAAAAGGGAACGCTATGGACTGGCGGCCATCCCGGCGAGATACCAGAGACAGGTCACAACCAGTCCATCCCCTATCAGAAGAAGCCGAGATGCTCTCCTTCCGAAGCCAGCCAAGATAGAGCTGAGCAGTCCCGCGACAAGCATCGAGAACACCGGATAAGCTCTATCGAGATCGACACCCTTCCTCGCATAAGACTGGATCAGTATGCCGTGAACGAGGAAGATCAGCAGGACCGCCGTGCTCACTCCGGCGATGATTAGCGCAACAAGGAACACTCTCTTTCTCCATTCGCTCAGAGATGAACGATCCTTACGGTATTGCCACCAAGCCAACCCGAAGAGGACTATCGGAAGCACGTTTATGGCTAGTAGCATCCGGCCCCCACGGTTGCACAGGTCAAGTGTGCTGGGCCTGTTTTGCTGTCGATGTGGAAGTCACTCGAAGGATTCGGACCCTGGGGAACAGCGAAGTGAGGAGACGGACCATAGTTGAAAAGCTCAGGATAGGCACCCGTCGAGAAGCGGAAGTTCTGCTCACCTTTGTGATATGGGTTCCCGAACAGTTTCTCTTCTGTGTATTGGAACGGTCCATGACCGTTTACAGTCGTGCCCCTGATAGCGTCGAGCATGCCCTGATACCCACCGCTTCCGGTGTAGTTGGCAGTGCCCGCTGTGAGCACGCCATGAGCAGCGTCGCTGCTGTCGATATGGAACGAGAACTGATTGAACCCAGCTCCCTGTCCCTGGATGTCAGCACTCGGTGTTCCATTGATGAAGATTCCCTGGCTTGTACCCGCTGCGCTTGTGATCTGCACGCCTGTGCCATTCACAACCGCTGAGTTTCCGCTGTTCGGATCACTTAGCGAAGCACTGGTTACGATGCCCGCAGTGAACTTGCCATTGGAATCAGTGGTCCCCTGAACAAGATGGTTGATTGCACTGCCGTCCTTGTTTGTCCCGATTTGCTGGTTTGCGCACGTGCTGGATTGCTTGTCGCAACTCTGATAAAAGTCGTGCCCGGTTGGATCGGTGTTCGATAGAGGGTTGTTTCCAGCATAAGCGTACTTGTTGAGCGTCTGCGGATTTTCGGTATGTCCTCCGAAGTCGTCCGGCGACATGAACCGTCCCATTGATGAACCGTAGTAGCGGGCCTCGAAGTAGTCCACACCCATGATTGCGTCGCGGTCCTTACCCGTAAACCGGTTGTACTGTGTCGGGCAGTTGTTGATCTGGTAATTGCCAGGAATGATTCCGCCCCAAGGGTCATAGTCGGCTGCGAAGCACTGGTTAGCATTCTGATCCGTGATCGCCCGAACGTTCCCTAGCTGATCCCTATAGTAGAAGTATACGATATTGCCCGCACCTCCTTGCGGCGCGTACGCGATCCTCTCCCCGTTCAGATAAAAATAGAGATTGCGGATAGCCAAGAGCTGATCGGTCTCAACTAGCACGTTGCCCGATGGATCATTCCAGTACCATGTAGTTTCGGGTTGACCCATGTTTCAGACGCCTTAACCCGTCTACCGTCCCCATCATAAGCGAACGATGCCAGCATATTGCCCGAGAACGAGGCCAACTGATTTTCCGCGTTAAACGTGCTCGATCCTGACAATCCAGTTACGTAGGTCAGATTGCCGGAGGCATCATAATTGCTCTGGTACGCCACGATACGGTTATTGCCATCTGCAGGCATATTCCACATTACGCCCGTGCAGGTGCCGAAGGGCAGTTCGGCTGTGAGATTGCCCCAGTTATCGTAGGTGTATTGCTCACAACTGCCGAAGAAGGTTGCGTTAGAGAGCCGGTTCACCGCGTCGTACATAAATGCAGGTCTATATCAATCCGTTCAAGCAAGCTTTCAGAGCCGCACAGAAAAACCTTAAGAAGAAAAAGTGCGGCAGTAATAATGGAACGCCTGTGCTCCTGCGCGATCTTGGGACAGTAAGCTTTGGCCCTGACATCCGCGAAGGCGTTGCCGAGTGGAACGGTGAAGGGACGCCTCGGGGATTTAGAAACTCGACCGGCCTGGCCACTTGTCGCAGGTTTGAAGTGTCAATGACGCAGGAGCCTCAGTGGCATGGCCGGATTCACAAAGATGACATCATCGTCCGGCGCTGCGGAAGAGAGTATCCTGGGTTTCCGCACGCGTTCGAGTGATCGAACCGGAACAATCCTCAGGGTAGGCCCCTCGACTTCTCGCGACCGAAGGAGAGCCTCATGCGTGGCTTCATCCCCAAAATTGTTTGGCTTCCGATTCTGCTGATCTCGACGGTTGCCGCAATCCCAATGGCGCAGTCGCAAACCTTACAGGTGCTTCACACCTTCACCGGCGGCGGGGACGGACGCAGTCCATCCGCAGGCCTGATCTTCGATGGCCGCGGCAATCTCTACGGCACTGCGGCTTACGGTGGCAGCACCGGAGGCTCTTGCCAAGCGGCAGGATGCGGCACTGTCTTCCAGCTAAAGCGCATCGGCTCGGGTTGGACCCTCAGCCCTCTGTATACCTTCACCGGAGGGAACGACGGAATGAATCCTACCGCCAACCTGGTCTTCGGTCCGGGCGGCCTGCTGTATGGCACAACCTATTACGGCGGCGGAAGCGGATGCTCCGGTTTGGGGTGTGGCACAGTCTTCAGCCTGGCGCCCCCAGCTCACGCTTGCAGCAGCACAGCCTGCTCGTGGACGGAGACTATCCTGCATCGCTTTTCGGACAGCGAGGGACATAATCCTTATGCGGGCGTGATCTTCGATGCCGCCGGCAATCTCTACGGCACAACCACCTACGGCGGTACAGCCGGAACCGTGTACGAGTTGACGCCTTCGGTTGGCGGGGGCTGGACCGAGCAGGTGCTGCATTTCTTCAGCAACACGCCGGACGGCGCGAATCCCAATGCCGGCCTCCTCTTCGATCGCGCCGGCAATCTGTACGGCACGACCTCCGAAGGCGGCACTTACAACTACGGCTCGGTCTTCGAGTTATCGCCCGCGCAGGGCGGGGGCTGGACGGAGCAGGTCCTGCATAGCTTTTTCCAGGGCGACGACGGCTATCAACCGGCAGCCGGTCTGATCTCCGATGCGGCCGGCAACCTCTACGGCACGGCGTCACTGAGCGGTTTCCCTGGGGTTCAGTACACCGGGGTAGTCTTCCAGCTGGCGCCCACGCGAGGAGGGTGGACGGAGCAGGTGCTGCATCAATTCCAGAACGACGGCGCGGACGCCGATTTCCCCGTCGCTGGTCTCATCTTCGATGCTGCCGGCAATCTCTACGGGACGACCTACTACGGTGGCGCCGAGTATGCCGGGACGGTATTCGAGCTGACACCGTCTCAGGGCGGAGGTTGGACCGAGCAAGTGCTGTATTCTTTCAACCACGGCCCGAACGGGTCCGGACCCGATGCCGGCCTGGTCATCGATGCTGCCGGCAATCTTTACGGCACGACGTATGCCGGCGGCGCCTACAATGGCGGAACGGTGTATGAGTTGACACCGCAGCCGCTAGGCGCGGGACAGAACAAATAGCCTGGCGGCGACCTGCAGAACGTGGCGCAAGATTGGCGCCGGGTTGTCCGTAAAGAAAACCGGCCGCTGGCGCGGCCGGGTTAGTCGGGGCTGAAGCCCCATTCTTTAAGTTCGGCTGGAACGCGGGCCTGAAGGCCCGCTCTACCCGCC
>Ga0070741_10020195_pt1 | contig 10538 bp, 9 predicted proteins | sample Coa_R1_4_FD_66440 | JGI IMG/M metagenome (GOLD analysis project Ga0070741, IMG submission 66440) | Surface soil microbial communities from Centralia Pennsylvania, which are recovering from an underground coalmine fire - Coalmine... | ecosystem: Environmental > Terrestrial > Soil > Unclassified ... | reverse complement strand
AGCGGAGTCGGCGCGTTCTTCAGCAGCCAGCCGTATGCGGTGTAGGCGAGGATCGAGCCTGCGCCGACGAGGTACGCGATCGTGCCCACGGACGTGAACGAGAGCGCGCCCGGGGGGACGTGCGCCAGGTCGCCGTTCGCGACCGCGACGACGCCGAGCACGAGGCCGGACGTGAGCATCTGCATCCCCGCCGACAGGATCGACGCCTTCGGCAGGGGAGCGACGCGCGCATAGGCCGAGCCGCCCGCCCAGACGAGCGCTCCGCCGAGGAGGACGAGTGCCCACAGCGGGTCGACGGAGCCGGTCCCGCCGCCGGCCAGGAGCCCGACGCCGAGGAAGCCGGCGAGAACTCCTGCGCCCGCGAGCGGCGAGATGCGGATGCCGAAGAAGGCACGATCGATCACGATCATGAAGAGCGGGACGCTCGCGACGATGAGCGCGGTGAGCCCGGTCGGGACGTGCTGCTCCGCGAACGCGACCGCGCCCGTCTCGACGACGAGCAGGAGGAATCCGACGAGCGCGGCGGCGCCCCACTCCCGCCGGCCGGGCCGCTCGGCAGCGACCTCGCCGCGGCGCCGCGCCCACGCGTAGAGGAGCGCGCCGGCGACGAGGAAGCGGATCGAGAGCATGAGCAGCGGCGGCAGAGCCCGCTCGGCGACGGCGATGCCGAGGTACGTCGACCCCCACACGATGTAGACCGTCCCCAGTGCCGTTGCGAGCTTCACGGCTCCAGCGTGCCTGCGAGTAAGTATTACGGCAAATCCAGATAGAATTCCTTAACATGAAAAAACGTGATGGATTTATCGGCCTCGAGCTACGACACCTGGCCGCGCTCGAGGCGGTCGGGCGGACGCGCTCGTTCGGGCGGGCGGCGCGCGAGCTCGGCTACACGCAGTCGGCGGTGAGCCAGCAGGTCGCCCACCTCGAGCGGATCGTCGGCCAGCGCCTCGTCGACCGGCCCGGCGGCCCCCGGGCAGTGTCGCTCACCGAGGCGGGCACGCTGCTGCTCCGCCACGCCGACGCGATCGTCGCGCAGCTCGACGCCGCCGAGGCGGATATGGCCGCGCTGGCAGAGGGGACGGCCGGCACGCTCCGCGTCGGGATCCTGCAGTCCGTCGGCGCGCGCATCCTCCCCGCCGTCCTCCGGCGCTTCAACGAGGAGTGGCCGCGCGTCCAGGTGCAGGTGCGCGAGGAGGCCGACGAGGCCGAGCTGCTCCGGCTCGTCGAGCGGGGCGAGCTCGACCTCACGTTCGCCGAGCTGCCGCTGCCGGAGGGCCCCTTCGAGTCGCAGGAGGTCCTGCGCGACCCCTACGTGCTGCTCGTGTCCGCGAGGTCCGAGCTCGCCGAGCGCGACGGCGTGCCGCTGCGCACGCTCGAGAACCTGCCGCTCATCGGCTGGCGGACGACGGGCGAGCCGGACCGGATCCTCCGCGGCCACGTCTCCGACCTGAACGTCGTCTTCCGGACCGACGACAACGGCACGCTCATGTCGCTCGTTGCCGAGGGGCTCGGCGCCGCCGTCGTCCCCTACCTCGTCGTCAACCCGCGCAACCCCGCACTCGTGGCGCTCGCCCTCGGCGGCCGGCTGGCGCCGCGCGTCCTCGCCATCGTTTGGCACCGCGACCGCTATCGCTCGGCCGCGTCGCACGCGTTCGTCGAGCTCGCGCGCGAGCTCGGCACCGAGTACATGAGCCGTCAGTAGAGACCGAGGGCCGGAGACCGGCGCGAGACGCGAAGCGTTTCGCGCGGCGACTTACTGATAGCCGAGCTCTTCGACGGACGCGGAGCCGTCGGTCGGGCCGACGCCGGCGACGACGGTCTCCTGCGAGCGCTCGTGCAGCCGCTCGCGTCCGCGCTTCACCGCGGAGAGGAACTTGTCGAGATTGACTTCGAGGGTCGAGAGGATGCCGTCGGCCCAGTCCTCCATCTCGAGGCGGGTCTCCCGTGCCTGGCGGCGCGCCTCGTCGACGATGTCCTGCGCCTGGTGCTCGGCGATCTTCACGATCTCCGTCTGCGACGCCTCGCGGACCGCCTGCTCTCGTGCCTCGGCCAGGAGCCGGTCTACCTCCCGCTTCGCCTCGGCGAGCATCTCCTGGCGCTCCTTCACGATCCAGCGCGCTTGCTTGATCTCCTCGGGGATGGTCGCCCGCATCTGGTCGAGGATGTCGTAGATCTCCTCGCGGTCGATCCGCACCTGGTCGGTGAGAGGAACGGCCTTCGCGTTGTGCACGAGGTCGTCGAGCTTGTCGATCAGAACGAGGACGTCCATGCTTTCAAGTCTAGCCTCTACTCCCCGGGATTCTCCGGCGTGCCCGGACGTCCTGCCGGGAACATCTCCTTGAACCGCCGCGCCACCGGCTCGGGCACGAGCTCCGAGACGTCGCCGCCGAAGGCGGCGATCTCCTTCACTCCGCTCGAGGAGACGAAGCTCACGTTCGGGCTCGCCATGACGTAGACGGTCTCGACGTCGGGCGCCAGATGGCGGTTCAGCTGGTTCATCTGGAACTCCCACTCGAAATCCGAGATGACGCGCAGCCCCTTCACGATCGCCTTCGCCTCCCACTTGCGGGCGAACTCGACGACGAGCTCGCGGAAGACGTCGATCTCGACGTTCTCGAGGTGCGCGAGCGCGCTGCGAAGGAAATCGACGCGCTCCTCGATCGTGAACAACGGCTCCTTGTGGTGCGGGTTGCCGACGACGCCGACGACGACCCGGTCGAAGATCCCGGCTGCGCGCGTGATCACGTCGACGTGTCCGTTCGTCACCGGGTCGTACGAGCCCGGGCAAATCGCGGTGATCATCCGTACACCGTCACGCGGGTCTGGCCGTACTTCCGGCTCGTGCGCTCCGGCATCGGCAGCGCAGGCTGCACGCGGGCGTCCGTCTCGACGACCACGGCGGCGGCGTCGGCGAGGACTCCGGGGAGATAGCGCGCAAGCTGGGGCTCGATGTCTGCATACACGTCGTACGGCGGGTCGACCAGCACGAGATCGTACTTCCTCTTTTCGGAGGCGAGGAACGCGATCGCGTCGCGGCAGAGCACGGTCGCCCGCAGCCGCAGCTTGTCGAGGTTGCGCTCGATCGCCTCGACCGCGAGGCGGTCGTCGTCGACGAAGACGGCCTGCGAGGCGCCGCGCGAGAGCGCCTCGAGGCCCATGGCCCCCGAGCCGGCGTAGAGGTCGAGCACCGCCGCTTCGTCCACGGGCCCCAGGATGTTGAAGACGTTCTCACGCACGCGGTCCGACGTCGGTCGAGTGTCGAGGCCGCGCGGCGCGTAGATGTTGTGGCCCTTCCTGGTACCGGCGATGATCCGCATCGGTGGCAACGTACTCCCTCGTCCACGGATCCTGGCACGGCGGTTGGGCATGGGATCTCCTCCGCGCCGAGCTCGAGGCGCGCGGCCACACGGTGCACGCGCCCGACCTTCCGTGCGAGGAGGTGGGCGTTGCCGTCGAGGAGTACGCGGCCGTCGTCCCGCCCGCCGACGTCGTCGTCGGCCACTCGCTCGGCGGCTACGTCATACCGCACGTCGATGCGGGGGTCCGCGTGTTCCTCTGTGCACTCCACGGCCCCCGGGCCGAGGACACGTTCGTGCCCGGCTTCCTCGCAGCACGGACGTACGACGAGCTCGGCCGCTCGTACTACCCGAATCCGGCCGACGCCGCCCGGGAGCTCCAGTACCCCTCGGAATTCGTGCATCTCGCCGCGCACCTTCGCCGGCAGGCGCCGCTCGAGATGAGCGCCATGTCGTCCGACGGGCTCTACGTCGTCACGACTCGCGACGCCTGCATCCGGCCCGACTGGCAGCGCCGCGCGCCGTTTCGGCAGGTCGAGATCGACGCCGGGCACTCGCCGATGCTCGAGTGCCCCGTCCTGCTCGCCGACCTACTGGAACGCGAGGCAGGCGTCGTGTGACGACGGCGCGACGCGCGTCGTCTCGGTGACGTGGCCCGCCGCGTCGAGCACGCATAGCGTCCCTCTGGCGAGCGAGGGCGTGAGTATCCGTCCCGCCGCGAACTGAACGTTGTACGAGCCGACGGGCACACGCGCGGTCGCGAGCAGCCTCGCCGTGCGCTCGTCGTAGACGCGGAGGGTTCCGGAGCCGCCGCTCGTCACATAGGCGCGGCCGCCGAGGAAGGTGACGTGCTGCGGCGCCTCGTCCGCCGACAGCAGACGACTGTGCGCGAAGATCCTGCGCTGCTCGCCCGATGTGATCCAGACGCGGCCGCTCAACGCGAAGCCGACGTCGTGCGCGGGGAACGGCGGCTTCACCGTCGACACGTGCCGCGGCCGGAGCGGGTCGACCACGTCGACGACGGCGATCGCGTTCGACGCCGTGCCGAGCGAGACCCAGAGCGTCCTGCCGTCGGGGGCGAGCGAGACGTGCCGCGGCCACTGTGAGAGCTTCGCCCAGCCGACGATGCGGCCGCGGGCGACGTCGACCGTGACGATGCGGGCATCGCCGGAGTCGCTCACGAACGCATGCCGACCGTCGTGTGCGTCGGCGGTGTAGCGCGGCTCGGCGAAGCCTTCGATCACGTGCCGCTCGAGCACGGTGACCCGACCGGTCACCGTGTGCGCGACGACCGCGGTCTTGCCGACACGCTCGATGCTGAACGGCGACGGGGCCGTCGGGATCCGCCGGTAGACATGCCCCGTCGTCATGCCGACGACGACGACCTGGGACTGCGTGTCGGCGGTCACATATGCGAGCGGCTCGTGCGCAAGCGCCGCAGGCGTTGCCGCAACGGCGATGAGGAAGTCGCGCCGGTTCACACCCGCTATACGGTGGTCGCCGTGGAACCGGTCCCGCTGCGGCGCAACCGCGACTTCGTGCTGCTCCAGGGCGGGCAGCTGCTGTCGAACGTCGGCACGCAGATCACGCAGATCGCGTACCCGCTGCTCGTGCTCGCGCTCACGCACTCGGCCGCGAAGGCCGGGATCGTGGCCACCGCGCGAGCTCTCCCGCTCTGGCTCTTCGCGCTGCCGTCCGGGCTCGCCGCCGACCGGTTCAGCCGGAAGCGGCTGATGATCCTCGCCGACGTCGTCCGGACGGCGACCGTGACGGCGCTCGGCGTCGCCGTCCTCGTCCACCACATCGCCTTCTGGGAGATTCCCGTCGTCGCATTCGTCGAAGGCGCGGGCGCGGCCCTCTTCGGCGGCGCGCAGATGGGCGTGATGCGCTCGGTCGTGCCGAAACCGCAGCTGCCGATGGCGACGAACGTCCTCACCGCGCGGATCGCGATCGTGCGGCTCGCCGGCCCGCCGCTCGGCGGCGTCCTCTTCGGGATCGTGCGCGCTCTGCCGTTCCTCGCCGACGCCGGCTCGTACGCGGCGTCGAGCGGATCGCTCCTCGCAATGCGCACGCCGTTCGAGGAGGAGCGCGAGCCCGAGTCGGAGCCGATGCTGCACAGCTTGCTCGAGGGCCTGCGCTTCCTGTGGTCGAGCCCGTTCCTGCGGACGGTCGTCGGCATCTTCACGCTCGCGCAGATCGTGTTCCCGGGCGTGTCGCTCGCGCTCGTCGTCATCGGCAAGCGGCAGGGACTGTCGAGCGGTGAGATCGGCGCGCTCGTCGCCGTCTTCGGCGTGTTCCTGCTGATCGGCTCGGTGGTCGCGCCGTTCGTGCGCGAGCTGCTTCCGTCGCACGTGCTCATCACGCTCGAGTTCTGGACGTGGGCCGGCTGCGCGCTGTTCCTCGTCTGGCCGAGCGTTTACGTGCTGACCGCGAGCGTCATCCCGACGGCCCTCGCAATCCCGACGACGGACTCGATCGTGTGGCCGTACCAGATGTCGCTCACGCCCGACCGGTTGATGGGCCGCACGACGGCGGCGATCAGCTCGCTCACGAACGGGGCGGGCGCGCTCGGCCCACTGCTCGCCGGCTTCCTGCTCGCCACCGTCTCGGCGCGCGCGACGATCGGCGTCCTCGCCGGATGCGGCCTCGCGATGGCGGTGTGGGGGACGCTCAGCCCTGCGATCCGCGCAGCGCCGCGGCTCGAGGAGATCTAGCCGATTCGACGTCACGGACGCCGGGGACGAAGAGCGCGCCGAAGGTCACGACCGAGCCGATCACCGCCGCGCCGACGAGCGTCGCTCGCGCACCGACGAGCGATGCAACGGGCGCCGTCAGACCGTACGACAGCGGCAGGAGCGCGATGGAGATGAGCCAGTCGAGACTCGACACGCGGCCGAGGAGGGAGCTCGGCACGTGGCGCTGCTTGATCGTCGCCCACACGATCGTCCCCGCAGCTTCGAGCGCGTTGAAGACGAGGCACGCGACCATCATCTGCACGACGGAGCGGCCGAGCCCGTACCCGGCAACGGCGGCCGTCGCAAGCGCCCAGCAGACGTACATGAACGTCATGTCGCGGCGAGGCTGCCCGCGCTGGCCCATGACGAGCGCCGCGCCGATCGCACCGACGCCGCCCGCGGCGAAGACGAGGCCGAGCCCGGTTGCCGATGCGTGGAGGTCGTTCTTCACGACGAAGGGCAGGAGCGCCTCCGTCGGTCCGAGGAACACGAGATACGCGACCGCAGCCGAGAGGAGCGTCGCCCAGATCCACGCGTGACCGCGCACGAAGCGGAAGCCGTCCTTGATCGCGGCGCCCGTCGAGACCGCGACGTCGGCGGCGGGCGCGACCGGCCGGATCTGCGCGACCGCGGCCATCGAGAGGACGAAGGTGCCCGCGTCGATTGCGAACGCGCCACCGCTGCCGGCGAACGCGACGATCCAGCCGCCGAGCGCGGGCCCGACGAGCCGCAGCGCTCCCGGTCGGACGAATTGGTCGAGCGAGTTGGCCTGCGAGAGCTCCTCCTGCGCGACGATGCTCGGGACGATCGCCTCGAACGCGGGCGTGAAGAAGGCGGTGGCCGCGCCGTACAGGGCGACGAGGACTGCGAAGATCGGGAAGTCGAGATGCCCGGCCAGGTCGAGCGCGGCGACCGCGCCCACCGCCACCGCGCGCACGGCGTCGGACGCCATCATCACGAGCCGCCGGTCGAGCCGGTCGCTGACGGCGCCGCCGAGCAGCAGGCACGCGATCATCGGAACGGTCATCGCGATCCCGACGATCGCGAGCGACGCCGGTGAGTTCCACAGCTGGAACGCCGTCCACGCCATCGCAATGAGGAAGATGCCGTCGCCGACGAGCGATACGGTCTGGCCCGTCCACAGCATGCGGAAGTCGCGAGAGCGCAGCGGCCGCAGCAGTCCGACGCGCGCGAATCCGCCCGGGCGGTCGAGACCCTCGAAACTATGCTGCATTCTCGCTCGCAACTTCCTCGCGAGCGAGCGTCTTGCCGAGATATCGCATGAGCGCGCGATGCGGCATCGGCTTCGCGAAGAGGAAGCCCTGGCCGAGCTCGCAACCGAGATCCTGCAGCGTCTCGATCTGGCCCTCGTACTCGATGCCCTCGGCGACGACCTCGAGGCCGAGGCGCTCGCCGATGGCGATGATCGCGGCGGCGAGGCCGGTCGCGCCCTCTCCGTCGGGCCTGAGGAACGAGCGGTCCATCTTGAGGACGTCAACCGGCAGCCGGCTGAGATAGCCGAGCGAGGAGTAGCCGGTGCCGAAGTCGTCCATCGCGATGCGCACGCCAAGCGCCTTGAGCTCCTCCAGACGCTGCGCGGCGACGTCGGCGTCGGCCATCATCACCGTCTCCGTCACCTCGAGGACGAGGCTCGAAGGCTCGAGGCCGCTCGTCTGCAGCGCGGCGCGCACGTCGTCGACGATCGCCTCCGACTGCAGCTGCTTCACGGACAGGTTCACGCTCATCGTCAGCGGCGGGTCGGTCGCGAAGCGCTTCTGCAGGAGCGCACCCTCACGGCAGGCCTCGTGGATGACCCAGCTGCCGATCGGGACGATGAGGCCCGTTTCCTCGGCGAGCGGGATGAAATGCACCGGCGCGATCATCCCGCGATCGGGATGGTTCCAGCGCAGGAGCGCCTCGACGCCGTAGTTCTCGTTGCGGTCGAGACGGACGACCGGCTGGTAGTAGACCTCGAACTGGCCGAGCTCGAGCGCATGCTGCAGCTCACCGCGGAGCTCGAGGCGCTCGACCGCGCGCTCGTGCATCGCAGGCTCGAACAACCGGTAGCGGCCCTTGCTGTCGCGCTTCGCCATGTACATGGCGACGTCGGCGTTCCGCACCATCGCTTCGGCGTCGAAGTCGGCGCCGGGGCCGTCGTTGAGGCAGATGCCGACGCTCGCACGCGCGTACACGTGCTTGCGCTCGATCTCCATCGGCGCCTCGAGCACGGAGAGCACGCGCTCGGCGACGAGCGCCGCCTCGTCGGAACCGGAGACGCCGTCGAGGAGGATCGCGAACTCGTCGCCGCCGAAGCGGGCGACCGTGTCGGACGGGCGCACGGTACGGTCGAGCCGTCCGGCGACCTCGAGGAGTACGGCGTCGCCGGCAGGATGGCCGAGCGAGTCGTTGACGGTCTTGAAGTCGTCGAGGTCGATGAACATGACGCCGATGAGTGCGCCGGCGCGCCGCGCGCCGCGAAGGCTGTGCTGGACGCGGTCGACGAACAGCGCGCGGTTCGCAAGACCCGTGACAGGATCGTGGAACGCCTGATGGGCGAGCTGATCCTCGAATGCGCGCCGCTCGCTGACGTCGCGCGAGTTGAGGACGATGCCGCGCACGGTCTCGTCGTGCAGGAGGTGCGTGTGTCTCACCTCGAACTGCAGCCAGCGGCCGTCCTCGTGCCTGATCGAGCACTCCATCGAGTGCGCCTCACGGCTGCGGAGGCCGTCGTGCTCGAGCACCTGGGCGAGCCTCGGCCGGTCGGCGGGCTCGAGCAGGCGGTCGAACTTCGTGCCCTCGATATCGCCCGGCAGATACCCCAGGATGCGCTCCACCGAGGGGCTCTGATATGTGACGACGCCGTCGGCGTCGAGCACGGTGATGAGGTCGCTCGAGTGCGCGACGAGCGACCGGAACCGCGCCTCGCTCTTGCGCCGGTGGAGGTCGTCCGCGAGCGAGGCGGCATCCAGCGCGAGGGAGACCTGGGCTGCGAGGGAGGCAAGCGATGCCCGCGTGTCGCGGCTCAGCTCGTCGGTCGTGGCGACGACGAGGACACCGCGAAGCTCGGTTCGCGCCGACAGCCGCAGGAGAACCGCCGCCTCGGCGTCTTCGAAGCGAAGGGCGTGGCGGATCGCCACCGGGACCGGCGCGACGGTCACGAGCTCCTCGCTGCTGACCGCCTCGATCATCTGGCTGCCGACGTCGGCGGGGACCGCCCAGGGAGGCTCGTTCGCACTCGACGCGGTCAGCGCGAGCGCATCGTCCGGCATCGACAGGACGACCCGCACGTTCGCGTCAGCGCCGACGAGCTCGTGCGCAGCCGCGATCACGGCGCCCGTGATGCGCTCCTGGCCGGCCGAGGCCGCGACGAGCTTCGCACCAGCGCGGCGCAGCGCGAACTCGCGGTCGGTCGCGCGCTCCTCCTGCCGGACGAGGCCCGCCATGCGGGCGACGACGAGGAGGAACAGGATGCACGCGGCACCGAGCACGACCATGTGGTCGACGTTTTCCAGGCTGTCGAAGAAGCGGATGGCGGGGGCGATGAGGCAGGCGATCGCGAGAAGCACGAGCCGCACGCGCGTGAGCCGCGTCCGGGTCTCCACCGCCGGCTCCTCGAGGGTCCGCATGGACGGATGAAGCGCCGCCGTGCCCCAGAGCACGAGATAGGCGATCCAGCCGACATCGACGATCAGCTGGTGGTGGTACGCGTTCTTGAGAAGCATGTAGTTGTATGCGCAGTCGGTGACGAGCAGCGCGACGATGCTCGACAGCAGGAGGTAGAACGCCGGGGCGCGCTTGCCCGCGTCGACCGCGAGCCGGACGAGCACCGCCAGAATGAGGACGTCGCCGAACGGGTACGCGGCGGATACGGCCTTCGCGAGCATCGAGAGCCCCGACGCGTGGATGTTCGGGGAGATGAGGAACGTGAACGAGAGGACCGCGAAGCCCAGGGTGAGGATGAGCGCGTCGATGCCCGCCGCGCGGTCCGGGACCGGGTTCCTCCGGCGCATGAGCAGCAGGAGGCCGGCGACGAGCACCGGATAGACGGCGAGGTAGATCGCGTCCCCCGCGGAGGGGAAGCCGACGACGCCGCCGAGGAGCTGCGGGTAGCTGTAGGTGTAGAAGTCGCCCGCAAAGTAGAGGGCCTGCCCGGCGAGCAGCAGCAGCCAGGCGAAGCGCGCCTTCGGCCGGTGCATCCAGATGCCGATGCCGATCGCGACCGGCGACGTGAGGCCGATGAAGTTGATCGTGATCGCATCGCCCTTGAAAGGCGGAATGAACTCGTACGCGACTGTGAGCGCGGTCATCGAGCCGAGGTACCACCACCACAGCGTCGAGAGCCGCACGAGCTTCGCCGGACTCACAGCGCCACCAGCTTCTTTGCGGGCTGGAGGTCGAACGTGTTCGCGAGCTTGGCAAGCACGTCGGTGAGGTACTCGATCTCGCCCTGGGTGTTCGCAGCCGTCAGCTGGATGCGGAACCCGACCTCGTCGCGCGGGACGAGCGG
>Ga0070741_10020194_pt1 | contig 10538 bp, 5 predicted proteins | sample Coa_R1_4_FD_66440 | JGI IMG/M metagenome (GOLD analysis project Ga0070741, IMG submission 66440) | Surface soil microbial communities from Centralia Pennsylvania, which are recovering from an underground coalmine fire - Coalmine... | ecosystem: Environmental > Terrestrial > Soil > Unclassified ... | reverse complement strand
TAGTCGTTCACGATCTGGGGCGATGCTCTTAACGTCTGACCCATGCAACGTACCTCCTTTCCGGACGCCGAGAGACAGCAACCGTAACTAACGTCTCAATGTGCGTGTAGGTTGATAACCCGGAGGATTTCTTCTGTCAAACGCGGGCTTCGGGCCGTTTACCTGCTTCCACGTACCAATTCAGACTGCCGCGCCACAGGCCTGGACGCTCTGCGAGGTCGAGGAAGTGGCATTGCTTAAGAAGTTCTTCAACTTGGCTTACGCTGTACCCACCATACTGCTTGTCGTCGAAGTCGACGAAGTACCAGGCCCCGGCTTTGCGATCCAGGATGTAAACAGCACCTGATTCGGGATCGCCCGGCACAAGTAGGAAGAGCAGCACAGAGTTGGGAAATTCAATCCAGCGAACGATATCGGCTTGCTCGGCGGCTCTCAAGAGTGAACTGATTGCAGTTTGCAGATCGGCATCGGTGCCGACCTGCGCGATGGGCGTAACCATCATTCGACCAAACATGGCAAGTGCTCCTTTTCCCGGTATGCGCCCGGTGTAGAAATTCGTTAGTTGCTAGAGTTGGGCAGTTCGCAAGTTATGCGAGCAGGCGCGCCGTCGCAGCGTCGCAGATGAGTTTCGGCGACCGTTTTCGCGGGAAATACAAGTTAACCTGTATTAACCCATGTTCGGAACGCATCTGCTTTCGCGCCACAATCCTGAAGGCTCACCCACCACGCCGTAGGCGCTAGATCGGGCTACGCATACCTCGGACAGTGCAGTCTGATGTCATCAGTTGTATCGGTATCGCGGGAGGATAAGTCGCGATTAGGAAGGCTCCGCTTGGCACGCAGCACAGCATCGTGGCGAAACAGAAAGGCCGCAATTGTTGCGGCCCTTCCGTCAAGATTTCGATTGCTTAGGGGCGGCGGTCCTTCACGATATTGCGCTTCAGATTATCCACCATGGCCCTCGCGATGGCCTGGGTGCGATCGGAAAGACGAGAGTTGCTTTGGAAGCGGGATCTCTCGATTGAGGCCCCCTTGCGGCTAGCGGATGCGCGAACACTCGTTGATTGCCTTGAAATTTTGCCGCTGCTATATATCTGGGACTGAATCCGCGCGAACAATCCTCTGCCGGACGGCAACGGCTGGGTTCGCTCTGCAAGCACGTCAATCCCATGATGCGCTCGCTATTGGTCGAAGCCGGACACACGGCACCACACTTGGATTCACGAGTTACGGCAGGACTATCAACGCTTAAAACGGCGGCGCAACCAAGATTGAGCCGGTAGCGCTTAAACAACCATTGATTCTCACAGCGATCTCAGTGCGCGCGACCATTACAGCCACGTTAGTGTCTGTCGAGCGTCTCCCATTGAAACAAATCTCATTCGTGATTGCTCCCGAATGAGCCACTATTCACCTGCTGCGTATCACTACCGTTACCGGGTTAAACCCGGGAAAGCGGGCGGAAGGAAAATTGAGCTGGTTACTTCCGAGCATGTTGAGTGATTCCGGGCCAATCATCTGTTCGAAAGGGAGAAGCAGGCAAGCCCTCCTTGTTCCGAAGATTGCATATGGGGCTGTCTGCCCAGCCATAGCGAACCGCGATGGGCTGAGGCACCTCCGGACTTGAAACGATGACCGTGTTGCCTTCAATCACTGCGTCAGCCCAGTAAAATCGTCGATCCGCGCCTGCGATTGCAAATCCTTTGACGTGCTCATCGAAGTCTCCTACAAGCCCGCTGCCAACGTCATCGAACTGCACTCTGATTTTTCCATCCTCAACCGTCGCGGTCTTGTAAATTGGCCCTGAGTAAACCACGTGCTCGTGATAGGTCGTGCCGAGCGCCCATAGTGCCAACCGCTCTCCGACTTCGGCTTTGCGGGGAGGGTGCAGGTTCTTCGGGTCTCCCACGTCGAGGGTGACAGCCAGACCGGTATTTGCAACCTCCTTTGCTGTGAGCAACTGGGCTTCGCGAAGTTCGGCCCATGCTGAGTCATTGGGCTGGTGCGGAATCGCGCCGTGGTTGGGAAGTTGAACGATCAGGAATGGGAACTTCTCGTGGGTCGCATCACGCCAATTCTCGATCAATCCCGGCAGCAGTTTGCGATAACGATAGGCGTCGAACGCGTTACCCTCACCCTGATACCAGATCGCACCACGAAACGCGTACGGCAGCAGCGGTGCAAACATTCCCTGATATAGGCCGGAGGGAGGCCGCGGTGGATAGCCGCTCGCGGGAAGACATTCGATTGCGAAGCCCAAGAGGGCTTGCGGCGTGAACTCCTCGACCACTCCCCAGCCATCTTGGCGAAGCTCCTTGAACGGAATAAAGATTTCCTTCCAGTTCGGCCCAGCGTGCATGAGCTGAGTGCCATAGTCATCCCAGTCAGTAATGGTCGTCTGCAGAGTAAGCACTCGAAACGAACCATTGCCACGCACCTTGAAACGGATGCCCTGATATGCGCTTAAGTCTGCGGGTGAATTGTCCAGATGGAACCGGGCAACCAGGCGCGAGTCATCGGATGCACCAAGTGCCCCGGCGATTTGCGCAGCGAAGCCGTGTTGATGACCCTCAGGTACTAACTCGAAGTATGTGTCAGGAGCGGAATCCCATGTGTAAGACCAAATTCCGCCGGTTGAATCTCGCGAGGTTCCGTCGTCGAAGTTGCTGAAGATTTCACCGTAGTCTGCGCTTCCGCTGCGGACTACTTGAAAATCGTCGAATTGCAAATTAAAGGGAACGCGGGCAACAGGAGCAGTTTCGCTCGCGGGCTTTTCAATGCGCCCCAAAGCATCCGGAGACATCCATTCTTCGATTGCAGTGCCGGGCCAGGCGCTTTCGATGATTCCTATCGGCACATTCAGCTTGCGGTGGAGGTCGCGAGCGAAATAGTAGGCCACAGCTGAAAAGTCCTTGGCAGTATCGGGGGTGCAAATCTGCCAAGCCGCCGGGAGCGTATCGTGTTGCGGCTGCATTGCAACCCTCTTGGGCACAGTGAAGAGGCGAAGCTGCGGATAATCCGCTTTGGGAATCTCTTCGGCGGCTCCGGTCGAACCGCTCAGCGCGAAAGTCATGTTCGACTGCCCTGACGCAACCCAAACTTCACCGACCATCACATCTTTCAGAATGATTTCGCGCTTGCCCTTAATGGAGATCGTATATGGGCCACCTGCCGCCACGGGCGGCAGTTCGGCCGACCACTTACCGCTGGAATCAGCCTGGGTTGAGCGACTTTGGCCTGCTAAATTTACAACAATTTTCTCGGCCGGATCAGCTCGGCCCCAGATGTGTATTTTGTGTTGCTGTTGCAGCACTATGTGGTCGCTGAGAAGATGCGGCAACACAGGATCGGCCCATGCGCGAACGGAGAAAAAAACGAGGAAAAGCGAGAAAACATGCGCTGATGGTTTGCAGACGGAAGCTTTCATTTGCACGTTTTGCTCGATTGCACCGCGCCACGATCAATGGCGCAGCCGGGCACCGGATTACGAAAGAAATCTCTGCCGCCGAAATTGTGGATTGCTCTCCCAGATAATAACGCCGGCGATCCGGCGCGCAACAGATACGCTTTTGCATTTGCGCGCCCAAGGCCAGCATGACCGGGATCGACGAACTGTGGATCGCTGGTGATAACGTGCTGATCAGCGGGCAATTGAATATCTCCGAAATAGATATTGGAATCAAAGATTGTGTTTTGCGCAGATTCTATCCCAGGCACCGTCACATATACGCCGTCGTTTCCATGCGATATCGCGTGAGAAAATCTCCCCGATCCCGCGACATAAAAAATATTGTTGTACAGAAATGTATTCGTGGACCAGCCAGTCCAGTTCGACTGCAGAACTAGATCCATATTTTTCTCATCGCCGACATAGATAGTGTTGTTATAAATCAAAGTGTTGTTCACCGGACCCGCAATATTGATCGAGCGATGATGATCATTCTGACTGATGTTGTAGCGGACGATCGTGCCAACGTTTCCTACGCTATCAGTAGGCTTCTGTGAGCCTTCGTTGCAGATCAGCAGAAATCCGCCTTCATTGTCATGGCTGTAATTGTATTGAATGATGGTGTTGCGGCTGTTCCAGTCGGAATCGAATGCCATGCCATCATGAAGACCTTTCATTCCATAGACTTCGTTGAATTGCACGATCGTGTTGTCAGCGCTCCACGGCCAGATGCCATCGTTATATCCTTCCGATCGTTGATTAGCGTGAGCGACAACGTTGTACTCGACGAGAGCTCCGTCGGTAGCGACGGGAACGATACCGTCGGCGCCGATGTCTTCGAGTCTGTTGCTTCGAATCATCACTCCGAGGCTGGGATACCATTTCGAGCGGACCCAATGCGTTGACGAGCCGAAAATCCCGCTGCGGTCTACCTGATGGATATGATTGTTCTCGATGCGTAGATCAATGAAGCGGCTCGGCTTTGAGTCTCCGATGCAGTGATACATAATTCCGCCGTTTACCTTATCGGAGTCAATACCATTTATATCGTGAATGTCGAGATTGCGAATATAGATGTGATGCAAATCGCCCGAATTCTCGGCGATGACGTTCACTCCGCGACGCGGCGCGGGTGCTGAGCCCCAGTTGGTAATTTCAAGATTATTGATTTCCCAGTATTGCTGATTTTTGAGGAGGACGGCGTCTTCAGCTTTGCCGCTGGCGTTAATGATGGGCTTTGCATCGCCTCCGTATTTGTCGATGACGATCGGGTGCTCCGGGGTGCCTGAGCCTTGGGGGTGGAGTTGTCCTGTAAAACTTGAACCGGATTTGAGGAGAATGCGATCCCCCGGAGAGAAGATTTGTCCGTTCACTCTGAACAGGCTCTTCCACGGAATATCAGGAGATAGGCCAGAGGCTGTATCGTTACCGTGATTAGAATCTACATAATAAGTGTGGCTCTGGTTATCTAATAGCCTCCCATCGTTTGTGCAGTGAAAACCACCAGGCACGAGCAATAACACCATAAAAATGAGCAGCAAATTATGCGAACTGTCCTCCTGTCTTTTGATCCTCCCCTCCTCATTAGGCCAAGTCGATCTACGCACTCAGGAGCAGTTAGGCCGTGCTAGTCAGAAATCAAATCGAATTGCGAACTGCCCGTTTCGGGGGTTGTCGTTGACGCCAAATATGCGGCCGAAATCAGGAGATCCAACTAAGTTGTGATTATTTCCGCTACAACCGTTGATGTTGTACGTGTGACGGTTGAACACATTGTAAAACTCTGCCCGGAATGAAAGTTTGTATTTCCCATCTCCAATCGGAAAATATTTTAGGATGCTGGCATTCTCGTTCGCCGCTCCTGGGCATCTGAGATCGGAAATCAGCGGCGGACCACTTCCGAGTTGTCCGAGCGGTGGAGCACTGGCCACACTCGCTGGCATATAAAAATCTTGCGCCGGCACACTGGGGTTCGGTTTCGACGGCGTGGGCGCTGGAATCGGCACGAAATTCCGCGGATTCGATGGTCCAGAAAAACCGCTAAGGTTGTAATTGGGATAGATGTTTCCCCACTGTGGGTAGTATGGATTGTTAACCGCGACACTGAACGGCTGACCCGAGTAGTACAGAACAAGACCTGTAATAGTCCATCCGCCGATAATGCCATTAACAATCTTGTTCTGACTGCCGAGATGTGGCTGATTCTTACCAAAGGGCAGCTGGTACGCCACAAAGCCCTTAATAACATGGGTTTGGTCAAAGCTTGTGAGCGAGTGGGCTGCAACGGAAAAATTGTTGAAGTCCTGAATCGCAGTGTAGAAGCCATTGCCTTCTTGCTGCGAAGAAAAAGTGTCTCCCTCTTGTCGAGATAATGTATAGCTCACATCCATGGTAAGGCCACGACCAGTTCGTTTCGTGACGTCGATAAACATCGAGTCGTAATAACTCTGCCCAAGAGGAAGCCCCACGTATAAAAGGTTAGGGAAAAACCAGAAGTTCGACTCAGCCTGGGCGAGCTGGGGATACGGCGCAATAGCTGAGAGCAACGGCCCGCAGAACCCAGTGTACGGGTACTTAATTCCGTAGCCTGCCGCGTCCGCTGGGCTGCAGACGTAGTTACTGAAGCCATTGAGATTCGGGCCTATTGTTGGGTCCTGCGCGAAGTGCAAGAATGCCGACGTCGGCGCCTGGTTATAGGCAAGCGAAGTATCCGACAAACGGTGCCCGCGATTACCTACGTAGGAAACTTCGATGCGCGTATTCGGTGTAAGTTCATACTGCACTCCAGCGTTGAATGCGTCGCTGTAACCGACCCGGAGAGCACGCGGATCAACGTTCACGAGGGGGAACAATGTGGTGGGATCAATATTTTTGTTTCCGGGCTGAAATACACCAGGGTAGCCACTGTCCCAATTGAACGGGGTGTTTGCTTGGTTTGTTCCCCGGAAGCCGGGAGCGAATCCGTCTGGCACGCCTTGGAAATAAGGAATCGCAACCGGATTGTAGAGAATACCAAACGAGCCGCGGAAAACAACTTTGCTCCAGGGAGAATACGCGAAGCCAATTTGGGGACCGAAATTCGCCTTGTACTCATTCTTTTCGAAGCTGTCGCTACCATTCTTCGCAAATACCAATGCACCGGGTATTCCCAGGGTTGGGTCGATGGCGTTTAAATCGAAGTTCGCCCAGTGACCGTACTTTTCATGGAAGCGGAAGTTATAGTTCCAACGAAGGCCAAGATTCAACGTAAGCTTCGGCGTGACTTTGTAATTGTCCTGGACAAATAGGGACATCGACTTTTGACGCCCGTACAAATTGAACGGTGTGGTTTCACTTGCGGTCGTCACATCTCCTAACAAAAAGCTGGCGAAGCCGAAGCCAACCTGGTCGCCGTATGGTTGCGATGGGGCGCCGGTGGTGTTGTTAGTGAAGCTGAAGGAGAGTGCACCTGAACCGGAGTGGCTGTTGATTTGATCGGCATGGAAATCGCCACCAAAAGTCAGGTTGTGCTTTCCCTTTGTCCAGGTAAGCGTGTCGCCAACAATAGTGTTTGCGCCGCTGAAATCTCCTTGAAAGTCGTTTCCGATAGAGGTCGTGCTAATGCCATTTACGGCATTCCCGAAAGAAATAAGCGGAAAGTTGCCAGTATCAGGACTAGAGAATCCCAATTGCGATCCAAAGTTCCCTGACGATGCCGGTTCGTCTCCATTCCAGTACCAGTTATAGGTAAGATTGAGTACGTTCAGTACGCTGGGAGAAAAGGTGTGCGACTCGCTCAACCGATACTGATCGCTGCGCACAAGCTGTACCCTGGCAGCTGAGAGTGGCCCACCATCGGTGCTTCCCGCCTGCCAAATACCTCCACTATCGACCAGAGTACGCGGGCGATGATCATAAATCCACGAGCCGGAAATCCGATCATTGTTAGTAAGGTTGTGGTCGATCTTCACGACAGCCTGGTTAGGTGTTTGAGAAGGGGAATTCTGCAACGGCAACCGATTGTTGCTCGTAATGCCGCCAGCTTCAGGAGCGTAATCCTTCTGGTAAATGGGAATTATCTTTTGCGCAACACTGCTGAACCGGTTTCTAGGAATGACGTTACCAGTAAATTGGTTCCCAGTTTCGGGGTCGAAAATCATTCCCACCTGGAGCGGAACGGTTTGGCCGGCGTTATTCTGCACGTTGATCGCTGATCCACCGCCGCTGCACGGACCTACGCCCCCAGACTGGGTGCAGAGAGTTGGACCGAGCAAGGCACTGAAATCGCCGCCAAGAAATGCCGAAGTAGGCACAGTCGCGTTGAAACCATCCAACCGAAAATCGTTTTGCGTATAGCGTTCGAAAGTGCCAAAGAAGAATGTTTTGTTTCTAAAAATTGGTCCGCCGAGACTCGCACCGTAGTCCCACGCGCGCGCTTTTGTTTTGCGCAGCCCCTCACTGTCGTTGGTCCAGGTGTTGGCGTCGAGCAGTTCATTGTGGCCATACAGAAACGCAGAACCGTGAAGATTGTTTGTCCCGGATTTGAGGTTGAAGGACATAACGCCGCCGCCTGTGATGCTGCTCTGCGCATCCAGGCCGCTGGTTTGTGCCTGCAATTCTTCGACGGCTTCCATGCTTGGGCCAGTCTCGATCGAGTCGCCTTGAATGCTGGAAGTCGCTGATGTCCCATCAACCGTGTAATCTTTCGTGAACCACTGTCCGCCGTTGATAGTTGCGCCGTATGTGCTGCTGATTGGCGAGTATCCAGGAGTGAGCGCAATTGCGAAGTTCTCGACGAAGCGACCGCCGCCGTAGATGCTGAGCGGAAGTTCAGTTACCACATCGCCTTTCATGTTGGTGCCGATGGATGGCCGTTCCATATCGAGTATAGGAGTGTCCGCGGTGACCGTCACGGATTGCGTGGTTGCCCCAATCTTCAGCGCGGTATCGATACGAGCGACCTGCGTGGATTCCAGCCGAACTGCCGGGCGATCAAGGGTTTCAAATCCATCTTTCTGAAATTCGACGGAATAAGTTCCGGGAAAAAGATTCGGCACGACATAAATACCATCGCCGTTCGAGACGGTACTTGTCACGATACCGGTTTCCACATTCGTGACCCTCACCTCAACGCCTGACAGCAGTGCGCCGCTCGGGTCCATTATCGTGCCAGTTATGCTGGCCCGGTTGGCTTGGCCGCGCGCCATCTGGGTGTTCTCGGAAATAAGTGCGAAGACAAGGGAAATCAAAAGCAAGCGAAGAAAGTACTTCTTCATATCGCCTCCTGGCGAATGAGCAATGAACTTGGTACCAACCCAGCTTCTGCGCCGAAAGCGCTTTGCTGACTCACCGCAACCGCCCCCAAAGAACTCAAGAACCTGAGGTGGCATGAACTGGGCGCGAACGTCCCTGCTATCGTAAGGAGTTCACGCGTTAATGTAATTTGGTTTTTTACGGGCGAATTTTCAAGATGCTTTAACGATAAAACCAACGGTTAAAATATTGGGCTGCTGGCGGAGTGTCCTTCAATGTGGGATGACTAGGCTGCGGTTCCAGATTTCATAGATATTGACATCATAGTTTTCCGTCTCCGCTCGTCATCTGTTTTGAAAAAGTGGGCCCGCATCAGACGTCACGAGACGACAAGAACAGCCTTTTGCCTTTGGCGCTAATTTCGATATCGACGAGATATTGCCGGACCTTATCACAATCAATAGCGATGCCGAGACCAGGCGCATCTGGTGCTTTAACGTATCCATCGCGATCGCGTTCGAAATGGTTCGCGGTCAACTCGCGCGCGAGCGGCTTTGGCGCAAACGGATATTCGCAGATTTCATGTTCGCGCAATCCGGCATAAGGCTGTAACGACGCGCTCAGCGCCAAGTGTGAAGTGAAGGTGTGGTTGACGAAGGTCACGCCGCGCGCCACGGCAAGATCAGCCACGCGCTTTGCGACGCCAACGCCGCCGATTCTTCCAGCGTCGATTTGAATGAAACTGACTTTGCCGTAGTCGATCAGATGTTCGGCCATGTAGTAGTTGTGGGCCCCTTCGCCGCCCGCAAGTTTTACCTTGCTACGCTTGGCCAAGGCCGCATACTCTGCAAGGGCGCTGGTGTGGAACGGCTCCTCCAGCCAAAACGCATCGACTTTCTCCAGCGCCGGCAATCGCTCCGCGGCCGCTTCAACGTTCTCGCGAAAAATCTGGCCGACATCGATCATCAGACGGCAATCTTGCCCGAGTCCTTCGCGCGCGGCCCAAAAATGCGCGATGTCTGTCTGGAGAGTTCCTCGTCCAATTGGCCCCCAACCAAACTTCACCGCGCGGTAGCTGTTTTTCCGTGCGGCGACAGCGCATTCGCACGTTCGTTCGGGCGTGTCTCCAAACAACTGCGAAGCATAAGGAATTTTGCCGAACGACTCGCGATAGCCAAGCATCTTCCAAACCGGTTCGCCACGAACCTTTCCCAGCAGGTCCCACAACGCGATCTCGATTCCCGACCAGGTGTGCTGCGCCTGAAGAAGGTCCATGCTATTAAGCTGAATCTGCGAGGCGATGCGCGAGATGTCGTTCGGGTCGTCGATCCGCTGCCCGAGCACCGAGTCCTTCACCGGCCGGCATGCGCCATGGGACATGGGACAAACGAAAGCTGCGATCGAAACCAGCGGTGATGCCTCGCACTCGCCCCAACCGACAAACCCTCCGGCGGCCACGCGGACCAACAACGCGTCCTGGCTGCCATCGCCTTCAGTGGTCACCTCCGGCATGGAGAGATAAAAGAAATCGACGGCTTCGATCTTCCGCACGCAACCTCCGTGAAGTCGCCTGCTGATTTTTTATCTCGCGCCCGCAAGTTGCGCGAAACGAAAACCGGTTAAAAATATCGGTAATCTGATCGAGACACAAGCCGCCGATGAAATAGGTGATGTCACGCGGCTTGTGTAAATAGCTTGAGGGTGCGGGTTTTCCATTCCAGGGTAAATCTCTGGAAATTGGAGTAGATGATTCGATCCACGCTTTTCACGTTCACAAAGCACACCATGGGCCGGGTTCGTCGGCGCACCTCGACGAAACAGCGTTCGATGACGTTAGTGGTTCGCAGCTTCTTCCACA
>Ga0070741_10020193_pt1 | contig 10539 bp, 8 predicted proteins | sample Coa_R1_4_FD_66440 | JGI IMG/M metagenome (GOLD analysis project Ga0070741, IMG submission 66440) | Surface soil microbial communities from Centralia Pennsylvania, which are recovering from an underground coalmine fire - Coalmine... | ecosystem: Environmental > Terrestrial > Soil > Unclassified ... | reverse complement strand
ATCGGCATGCCACTTTACCGTAAACGCTGCGAGCGATCTGTTCCTGTGCGGGTCCGGGAAAGCCCGCTTCAGGATGCTGGTCCTGCAGGAGGTTTTGCCCGGCGACGGAAACCTCAATGTTCGGTGTGGCGTGCCAGCCCAGCCGGAGATCCAATTCGGCATAGCTCGGCACGACTCCGGGCGTAGATCCGTTATTGTTGAAAACGCCGTCGATCCACCGGAAAGCGGCGTCTAATTCCAATTGGCCGGGCAGATCCATGGAAGAACGCAGGAAGACCTGATTGGCCGGATCGGCGGTTTCATTGAGTCTATTATTCGTGTCCTGCTGGCCAGCCCGGACCCAAATGGTCTCCTGGAGCAAGTCGTAGCCGGCGTGGAGCCGCAACCAATCCAACATTTGATAATCGAGGGCGAGTTCCGCGCCGTAAGTTTGCGCCTTGAGGTTGTTTTGGAAATAAGTCTGTAAAAGATAGGTCGGATTGAAAAGAACGATGGTGCTGCCTTGACTGCGCAAATTGTCGTAATTATTGAAAAAGGCCGACAGGGACCCGGAGACCTCCGGAGCGACCTGGGCGCGGTAACCCAATTCATAGGCGATCACGCTCTCGGACTCGAAGTCAGAATTTCCGGTCAAATGGAAAATATAGGGGTAATCCGGCCCCGGCTGATTCAAGTCGCGGTCATAGCGGGAGGGCGTCCGAACAGCCCTTGAAACGGCGCCCCAAACCATTTGCGTGTTGGTGACATCCCACCGGACCCGTCCGCTCGGCTCGAATTCATACCCGGTGTAATCGTTATGCTCGACTTTACTCCCCAAGGTGAGTGAAAGGTTCTCAAACGGCTTGATCTCGTCCTGAATAAAACCGCTGAATAAATTGTGGTCCAGTGTCCCTGGGACGAAAGCCACCACCGGCGCGGCCTGGTCCACGTCGTGCGTGAACCGGTACCCGAAACCCCAGATAACCTGGTCCCATGCGGCGAGCAGAAAACGGTGCTGAAAATCCATGTCATAGGTATCTAGATCGTCCACCAGGTTTCCCGGAGGGATCGCCGGCGACGCAGGGAATGTAAAAAAAGCCGGAAAGCCGGGGGATCCCTGGAAGGGCGCCACCAGATGGGTCCGGTCGTAATAGATTTGCAAGGTCATGTCCGAGTCTTTTTCAAAAACATGTGTCCAGCGCCCCAACACATTGCCCCCGCTGGAGGAGCCTTGCGCCTGGGGGTTCCCTTCGCCGCCCGGGATCACATTGGTGTTTCCCTCGTAAAGATCGCCTTGCAGGGTGAATTGATCCTGCGTCGAAGCCCCGGCGTCAATGCGAAATCCCCCCTGTCCCTTGTTCCAAGAATCTTGCGCGCTCATCCCGTCGGAAAAGACCTCAGGACCTCGATCAAAATATTTTCCGTATACGCGGAAATAGATATCCGAGGCTAATTTTCCCCCATAGCGCACCCCGGTGAAATCTTCCAACCAGGTACCCCCTCCGGCCTCCAGGTAAATTCCCTGGGTATCTTTCGCGTTTTTACTGGTGATGTTGATGACCCCATTGACGGCGTTCGCGCCCCACAAAGTGCCTCCGGGACCGCTGATGACCTCGATCCGGTCGATGTCCTCCAACAGGTAATCCTGAAGATTCCAGATGACCCCCGCGAAAAGCGGCGTGTAGATGCTTCGTCCATCGATCAAGACCAAAAGCTTATCGCTGACGGATGAGTTGAATCCGCGCGCGCTGATGTCCCAACCGGCGGAAGTGACCTGGGCTACATCCAAATTATCCGCCAGTCTCAAGGCCTCCGGCAAACTGGAGGCTCCCGAACGGCGGATCTCATCGTTGGTGATGACCTCGATCGCGGCCGGTGCCTGTCCATAGGGTTCAGCTTGCTTGGACACCGAGGTGACGTCTAGATCCATCAATTCCTCTAAGCTCAACTTTTTCAAGAGCCCTGGTGACGCGTCGACCATCTGCATTTGGGGAGATGGATTCGTTCCTTCCGTTTGAGCGAGGGCACGGCCAGCCAAGAGTCCGAACGCGAGCGCCCCAAGCACAAGGACCCTGCGGCGATAATCCTTTTCCTTCCCACGGAAGATCGATGGCATATTTTTGATCCGACGGGTCATATAATGCCTTTCAACCGATTTGATCCAGCTGCGGCTATAAGCACCGAATTTTTTACGGCCGATGGGAATGCCGACTCGATAGGGTCGATGGGAAACGGGAAAGACGAACGTTTCTTGGCATGGTCCATTAATAAAATCCTTTCGGATTCGTCTCAGGGCCGGGTCACCGAAGAAGAAACGAGAAATCGATAAATTTCAGGAACTTTGCAGGTCCTTATCTTAACACTAGACGTTTAACCTGCATATTCTGAAAGATCAGAAATATCAACGACTTCTAGGGAAAAGTCATTAAATGTGCTTTTCAACGTCGGGCAAAAGGCATCGCATCCATTGACTCAAATCCCGGTTGGGAAATTCAATGGGATTACGCCGAATTCATTGGGTTTTCTTATGCGCTTTCCCCTCGGTTACCGGTTATTCATCCTGAAACCTGGAAGGTTTAACGGCATTTTCTTAAGCTTTAAAAGCGGATAAGAAAGGAGATAGCCATGTCGACTGAAAAGACGAGGAAAATCGTTCAAATGATACGGGGGATGGATACGTCGGACGGTGCGGGGGTGAAGATTAAACGCATCCTCGGTTCGCCCGAACTCAATATGCTGGACCCCTTTTTGCTCTTGGATGAGTTCAAGAACGATGACCCCAAGGACTATGCGGCGGGTTTTCCCGACCATCCGCATCGTGGTTTCGAGACCCTGACCTATATGATGGCAGGGGCCTTTACCCATCGGGATTCCAAGGGGCACGAAGGCCATTTGACCGCCGGTTCGATCCAATGGATGACCGCCGGGAAAGGCATCGTTCACAGCGAGATGCCCGAACAAACCGAAGGCTTGGCCTGGGGTTATCAGCTTTGGCTCAATCTTCCCGCAAAACTCAAAATGATCGAACCCAAATACCAGGACATTCCCTCGGATAAGTTGCCGGTGGTGGAAAAAGGATCCCTGAGGGTCAAGGTTTTGTCCGGCGAGTACGGCGGGGTTAAAAGCCCGGGGCAATCCTTCATTCCATTCACCTATTTGGACGTCACCTTAGGATCGGGAGCTTCCCTTCAGCAATCCGCCCCCGCCGATCAAAATAGTTTCCTTTATGTCATTGAAGGCAAGGCTAAAACCGGGGATGAAAACGAACCCTCTTATGTCAAAGCCGGTTATTTGGGTGTCTATGGGGAAGGTGATTCGGTCAAGATCACGGCGGCGGATGAGAAACCCCTTCATTTTCTTTTCGCGTCGGCGCAAAAGATCAATGAACCGGTTGCGAGGGGCGGCCCCTTTGTCATGAATTCCATCGGTGAGGTCAAAAAGGCCTTTTACGATTTTCAAACAGGGAATTTCTAAAGCCGATCATCGACGGGAATTTTGAACTTGGCGATCCCGACCCCGTTACAGGCTTTCCAGTCTCGTCACCAGGTCCTGGAGATTTTTCACCGTGATCTTTCCGCGGGCGCTGGAGACCAAGCCGTCCTTTTCGAACATGGAGAAGGTGCGGATGCAGGTTTCCACGGTGGTGCCGGTCATTTCCGAGATCTCCCTTCGGGTGAGGGGGATGGTATTGCCGAATTCGGAGACCAGGTTGATGAGTATATGTAGAATTCGTTTTTCGACGCTTTCCTGGTCGAAGGTATGCATATCCTTGGATTGGCGAAGCCGCTTCGAAAGCTGGGAAACCACCTCTTTGGATACGTCCGGGTATTTTTCCATCAGACCCAGGAAATCCTGCATGGGAAACGTGATCACCGTCAAATCCGTCTCGGCGACCGTGTGGCAGGGATGCTCCCCGCCCCCAAAACAGCAACAGGTCCCGAAAAGCTGGTTGGCCCCCACCATACAAAGCGTCAAGTCCCTCCCGCTGGCGGTATGAATGACCGCCTTGACATGGCCCTCCTTGACGAACCAAACGTTTTCCGCCGGATCCCCTTCCAGAAAAAGCGATTCACCCTTGGCGTATTTCTTCTCGACCATCTTTTTCTCGATCTCGGCGATCTGGGCCGAAGGGATCTTCTTGAAAATATCGAGGGTGGAAATGTAAGACTTGACCGCCATAAAAGACCTCCCGCTTATTCCCGTTTTGTAATTGAACATGGGTGGCTCCTTGGTCCGCTGGTTTCCCAAATGGATGTTTTCCACCCGGCGCCGGAACTTTGATTTCAGGATAGGTGCAGCCAACCGGACGGAATATGAGCCTGGTCATACTGGGATAAATCATATTTCTTTTTTATAAGTGTTTTCGGCCATTGGGGGACCTATCAACCTCTCTTTTTTTACATGCTAGCGGTCATAAAACTTTCGCGTTTTTTGAGTTATTCTTTTACTAATTCAAAAACACCAGGATCCAACCTATGCATGACTCGATTTTCGAGAAGTTTTTCGCAATTCAGCACAAAAAAATGAATAAGAGGGCTTATACCTTCATTCATTTCACTTGCAAAAACTCCCCGATACCATCGGATTATGGTGAAATTATGAGGCGTAAAACGCGGGCTGTTCCGGAAACTTCAAATCCCGAATCATCACACAAAAAAAGCTGAAGAAATGATCGCAAAAATGCAGACCGGTTCCGGATTCGCGCCTTTAGGCATTTTGTGTATCCAAATAAATTAACTGCATTTTCTGAAATAAACATGCCACCCCTTTCCATCACAATCAGCGTGATGGGTGAACCCCATCGGCTCCAGTATGGGATAAAGAAGGACCGGTTCCCGGTCGCATGCCAGATGCAGGACCTGACAGGGTCGGAGCTCCTTAAGGGTGTCCTCAATATCAGGAAGCGGCTCCACGCCATGGCGAAGATAACGCCGAAGGTCCAGGAATAATTCCCCATTGGCCGAAGCCTTGTCCACCCAATCCGGTCTTTGTCTATTCACCGTATCCATAAAGACCTCCTCCGACTGATCGAACTTATTTGGGGTATTTCATTTTTTACGCTTTTTCTGTCGACGTTCGACCTTGGAGCCCTTTCCTCGAAAAGCCATGACCGCCTTGGGGGTATGCCTCTCATGGCTTTCATGGTGTTCATAGGAACCCCGATGGTAAAACTCTTCGATCGGCTTCGAGGTCGCCGTCTTCGCACCCCGGCTGACCCGATAAAGATGCCATTGTTTATTCTTCACCGGTTTCCCCGAAGGTTTCATCCACTCGGTGTATTCCGGATCGGAGACCGGCATATCTCCGGGCGGCGCCCAAAGCCACTTCGCCATGCGCCATTTGAATTTATCCATCAATCGAGTTTCCATAGTTTCTCCTTTTAAAGGCCTTCTAAAATCAATCGTTATTGGCGGGGACGATGTTGTCCCTCCACTTGTTCTCCGCTTGGTACCAATCCTCCTGCCCGTCATCTTCCTCCGGCATGCCCCTTTCCACCCATCGGTAATAAGCCGCCAATTGGACCTCCCCATGGGTAGGCTGGGAAGGGTGGTGAGCCCCGCTCTTTGACGGTTCTTTTTTCTTGGTTTTGTGGATGATCTTCATTTTTCCTCCTATCTCGCTAAATATCCCCCGTCCACCGGGTAATAGGACCCGGTGACGAAGGATGCCTTCTCCGAACAAAGCCATATCACCAGTTCAGCCACTTCCTCGGGCCTTCCCAGCCGCCCGATGGGATGCAATCCCACCAACATATCCCGGGAAACTTTATCCGCGGTCACGGGGGCGATCATGGGGGTCTCAATGAAAGCGGGCCCTACCGAGTTGATCCGGATCCCTTGGGCGCTGTAGTCCAAGGCCGCGGATTGGGTCAATCCGACCACTCCATGCTTGGCCGCCGCGTAGGCGGGAGCCGAGCCAAAACCCTCCTGACCCAGAATGGAAGACATGTTCACGATGGCCCCGCCCCCTGCCTTTAGGATGGCGGGGATCTCGTATTTCATGCAGTAAAAAACCCCTGAAAGATTGGTGGCGATCACTTCTTGCCAACCCTCCAGCGGATAGTCCGCCAGGGGGGCCAGTTCACCCCCGATCCCGGCGTTGTTGAACGCCACATCCAAACGGCCGTAGGAAGAAAGGGTTTCCCTCACCAACCGATGGACTTCTTCGGCTCTTGAAACGTCCGCTCGAATGTAGATGCCTTCCCCGTCCTGTTTGTAAATTTGGCGGACCGTCTCTTGCCCGGTCTTCTCGCTCCGATTGGAAACAACCACTTTGGCCCCCTCGCGGGCGAACAAAAGGGCCGCCGCCCGGCCGATGCCCGATCCGGCCCCCGTGACCAAAGCTACCTTGTTTTCAAAAAGTTTCATGGCCGATCCTTCGTATCATTTCCCTGTTTTTATCCTAGGACGGCGAAGCCGCGCTTTAAATGACCCCGGTCATACTATTTCGTCTCCCAAGGGCTTAGATTGAAGGTGAAAGAAAAGAACGATTCGAGAGGAGGAGAATATGGCGATCGCGATCAAGGAAGGTGTCAAAGCAACGACCATGAAAGCTCTGGTTTACCATGGGCCCGGAAAGAGATCCTGGGAAGACAAACCCAGGGCCTCCGTCAAAGAAGCCGCGGATGCCGTCGTGAAGATCACCACCAGTACCATTTGCGGGACCGACCTGCACATCATGAAAGGGGACGTGCCGACCGTTACCGACGGCCGTATCTTGGGCCACGAGGGCGTTGGGGTGGTCGAGGAAATCGGAACGGGCGTCACTCAATTCAAAAAAGGGGACAAGGTGCTCATCTCGTGTATCACCTCCTGTGGCAAATGCGATTATTGCAAGAAGGGGATGTATTCCCATTGCCGCGACGGCGGCTGGATCCTGGGCAATAGGATCGACGGAACCCAGGCGGAATTCGTCCGCATCCCCCACGCAGATAACAGCCTTTACCCGGCCCCCAAAGGGGTGGAGGAGGAAGCGCTGGTCATGCTCTCGGATATTTTCCCTACGGGTTTCGAGTGCGGCGTCTTGAACGGGCAGGTAAAGCCGGGGGACAAAGTGGCCATCGTGGGCTCCGGTCCCATCGGGCTCGCGGCCCTTTTGACCGCCCAATTCTATTCACCCGCCATGTTGATCCTCATCGACCAGGACAACAACCGTCTTGAGGTGGCAAAGACTTTCGGGGCGACCCACACCATCAATTTCAAGGAGGAAAAGGTGGAGAATGCGATCGCTCTCCTCACGAACGGGGAAGGCGTGGATGTGGCTATCGAGGCCGTCGGCGTTCCCTCATCCTTCGAGACCTGTCAGGCCATCATCGCGCCGGGCGGGAGGATCGCCAACATCGGGGTCCATGGCGAATCCGCGACCCTGCATTTGGAAAAACTTTGGGACAGGAACATGACCTTGACCACCCGTTTGGTGGATACGGTCACGACACCCATGCTCCTGAAGGTGCTGCAATCCGGGAAATTGGACGCCAAGAAAATGGGGACCCACCGCTTCGCTCTTTCGGAGGTGATGAAGGCCTACGACACTTTCGGAAACGCGGCGAAAGAGCATGCTTTGAAGGTGATCTTAAAGGCATAAGAGGACGTTCCTGAGGGCTCCGGGAAATATCCCGGAGCCTTTTTTATGCCCCGCCGTTCCTTAACTTTCCTTCTTCCTTGGCCACGCTTTCAATGGCCGCCGCCACCGAATCGGGATTGAGCGAGATGGAATCGATCCCGCAACGAACGAGAAAGGCCGCGAAATCCGGGTGATCGCTGGGCGCTTGCCCGCAGATGCCGATTTTCGTTCCGGTCGCCTTGCAGCGCCGGATGACCTCGGCGATAGAATGTTTGACCGCCTCATCCTGTTCGTCGAAGAGCTTGGATAAAACTCCCGAGTCCCTATCCACCCCCAGGGTCAGTTGGGTCAAATCGTTCGACCCGATGGAAAAACCGTCGAAGCGCTTTGCGAACTCCTCCGCCAGGATGACGTTGGCGGGGATCTCGCACATAACGTATATCTTCAGGCCTTTCTCCCCGCGCTTCAAACCCTGGCTTTCCATGACCGCCAATACTTTGTCCGCTTCACCCGTGGTACGGCAGAAGGGCACCATCACAATGATGTTATCCAGTCCTATGACTTCCCGCGCTCTTTTCAATGCCTGGCATTCCAGCTCGAAACCCGGCTGGTAACCCGGACTGTAATAACGGGAGGCTCCGCGCCAGCCGATCATGGGATTCTCCTCCTTCGGCTCATAGGCCGCGCCCCCGATCAAGTTGGCATATTCATTGGTCTTGAAATCGCTTAGCCGCACGATCACGGGATGGGGATATTGGGTGGCTGCGATCTGGCAAAGCCCCCGTGAAAGCTTGTCCACGAAATACTCGGCCTTATCCGGATAGCCATCGGTCAACTGGGCGATCTTCTTCTTGGCCTTCTGATCCTTGAGTTTATTGAAATGGACCAGGGCCATGGGGTGGACCTTGATACTGTCGCTGACCAAAAATTCCATACGGGCCAAACCGATGCCTTTGACCGGCAGGTGCCACCATTGGAAAGCCGCGTCCGGGCTGGCGATGTTCATGAGGATCTGGGTCTTCGTATCCGCCATCCGGTCCAAGCGGATCTCCTTTTCCTCGAATGGCAGCTCCCCTTGGTAGACCTCGCCCTGCAGTCCTTCGGCGCAGGAAAGGGTGACCGCCTGGCCGTTCTTTAAAAGACGGGTCGCGCGGCCCGTGCCCACCACCGCGGGAATCCCTAATTCCCGGCTCACGATGGCCGCGTGACATGTCCGGCCCCCGTGATCGGTGATGATGCCCTTGGCTTTCTTCATGATGGGCACCCAATCGGGGTCCGTCATTTCCGCCACGAGAATGGACCCTTCCTTGAATTTCGAGATCTCCCGGGCGTTCTTGATCCGGCAAACGGAACCCGACGCGATCCCATCCCCCACCGCCATCCCGGTCAGAAGGACGTTGCCTTTTTTCAGCAGGGTATGCTTCTTCAAGACGCCGGCTTTTTTGCGGGACTGGACGGTCTCCGGGCGGGCTTGGACCATGAATAATTCACCGGTCTTTCCGTCCTTGGCCCATTCCATGTCCATGGGTTTACCGTAATGCCCCTCCACCAAAAGAGCCCACCGCGCCAGTTTAAGAATTTCATCATCGGTCAGGACAAAGGCCTTTTGTTCCTTTTTCGTGGTTTTCTCAATGCGCGTCCCTTCCCCGCCTTTTCGATAGATCATCTTGATCTTTTTGGAGCCGCGTTTTTTTTCAAGGATGGGAACGAGCTCGGGATTTTCCAGCAGGGGCTTGAAGACCATATATTCGTCCGGGTCCACCTCGCCTTGGACCACGGTCTCGCCCAAGCCAAAGGCCGCGTTGATCAAGACCGCCCTCGGAAAGCCGCTGTCCGTATCGATGGAAAACATGACCCCGGAACTTCCTTTGTCGGAACGCACCATTTTTTGGACCCCAATGGAGAGGGCCACCTTGGTATGGGAATATCCCTTTTCGATCCGGTAGCTGATGGCCCGGTCGGTGAAGAGGGATGCGTAGCAGCGGCGGCAGGCCGCCAAGAGTTCCTTTTCACCCCGGATGTTCAGGAAGGTTTCCTGCTGTCCGGCGAAGCTGGCGTCGGGCAGGTCTTCGGCCGTGGCGGAAGACCTTACGGCCACCGCCAGATCACCGTCCCCTGCGGAAGCGCAAAGTTTCCGATAAGCCCTACGGATCTCGAGGGTGAGTTCCATCGGAAATTGGGAGTGAAGTAGGAGGCCGCGGGCGGCCTTGCCGACAATCTTGAGTTTTCGCGGATTCTTTTCGGCCTCTTCGGCCAGATGTTCCAGGGCAGCCACCAAATGATTCTGCTCCAGAATGTCCCAATAGGCCTTGGAGGTGACCGCGAATCCTTCCGGCACTCGGACCCCGGCCCCTTCCAGGGCTTTTGTCATTTCACCCAGGGAAGCGTTCTTGCCCCCGACCTGGGGAAGATCTCTCATCCCCACTTCATTGAACCACAAAACCCGTTCTTGTTCCGTACCCATGGGATACCCCTTTCGTTAATTTAAGGATAGGGCCCGCTTGGGGAAGGGGTTATGACCAAAATCATAGGGAAGGTCTAGAGCTTCACTTCCAAAAGAAAGGGCCACCAAGTCTCGATCTTCGTTCCCTTTTTGGTCTCGCTGGAAAGAACCACCCGGCCGCCGTGCTTGTCCATCACCTGCTTGACGATGGAAAGCCCCAGACCGGTCCCGAACTTCTCCAGGGTCTTGGCGTTGGTGGCCCTGAAGAATTCCTGGAACAATTTTTTTTGCTGTTTGGTCGGGATCCCGATCCCCTCATCCTCCACGCTCAAGACCATCCAATCGCCTTCGGTCCTGAATTCCACCTTCACATGGCTCTCGCCCGGGAGCGTGTACTTGATGGCGTTCGACAAAATGTTCTCGATGACCTTTTCGAAAGCTTCCTGATCCGCCATAAGCCGCGTCTGGGCGTCCCCGTGGAGTTGGAACTGGATGCCCTTTTGGGCGCCGAGGGGCTCCACCAATTGGATCCGGTGGAGAATGGTCTCGTAGAC
>Ga0070741_10020192_pt1 | contig 10540 bp, 8 predicted proteins | sample Coa_R1_4_FD_66440 | JGI IMG/M metagenome (GOLD analysis project Ga0070741, IMG submission 66440) | Surface soil microbial communities from Centralia Pennsylvania, which are recovering from an underground coalmine fire - Coalmine... | ecosystem: Environmental > Terrestrial > Soil > Unclassified ... | reverse complement strand
ACCTACGCGTCGAACAGCAGCGCGCAGTTTGCGTTCTTTACCACGACACCGGAGCCGAGCTCGCTGGCATTGCTCGGAACCGGGCTTGTGGGAATGGCCGGCGCGTTTCGGCGTCGGTTGTTCAAGAAGTAAGAGGTACTTGTCTCGATGCAAAGGACCCCGCCCCTTGGCGGGGCCTTTTTTTCAGAGAGAGGGCGAGTCCGATTGGTCAATCGGAATACTTTCCCTAGAACCCTGGCTGATCCACGGCTGGCTTGCGCCAGCATTTTCATCGCCTTTTCTTCGCCTGTAGCATGAGTCTGCGGAGATACCTTCCCGCCCGCCGTTTCAGGCCTTCGGCATGGTATACTTTCCGTACGGGAGAGAATGCAAAAATCCCTGTATTCACAGGGGTTTGCGAGTGCTCGAAGCGCCTCCGCTCCCGGCCTGACTGGAGCCTTACTGCGTGCCTGAAAACGTTGCCCCCGCGACCCCCTCGACGACCCCTCCGCCGCCTACCGGAAACTACACGGGCGAAAACATTACGGTGCTCGAAGGCCTGACCGCCGTGCGCCTGCGCCCGGCCATGTACATCGGCTCGACGGGCGATATGGGCCTGCATCACCTGGTCTATGAGGTGGTCGACAACTCGGTGGACGAGGCGTTGGCCGGGTACGCGACGAAGATCGATGTCACGATCCACGCCGACAACTCCATCACGGTGGTGGACGACGGCCGCGGCATCCCCGTCGACAACAAGACGCTGCCTACCGGCGAGACGATGCCCGCGGTGCAGGTCGTGCTCACCAAGCTGCATGCCGGCGGAAAGTTCGACGCAAGCAACTACAAGGTCTCGGGCGGCCTGCACGGCGTCGGCGTGTCGTGCGTCAACGCGCTGAGCGAAGAGTTTGATGTCGAGATCTGGCGCGACGGTCACGCGTGGGAGCAGGACTACTCGAAGGGCGAGCCTATCAGCGAGCTGCGCAAGACGGGCACGTCGAAGCGCCGCGGCACGAAGGTCCACTTCCTCCCGGACCGCTCGATCTTCACGGTCACCGAATACAACTACGACACGCTGGCCCAGCGCCTGCGTCAGCTCGCCTTCCTCAACAAGGGCATCGAGATCACGCTGACCGACGAGCGCAGCACGGATTCCAAGACCGGCGAGTTCAAGGGGCAGAGCTTCAAGTACAACGACGGCATCGCCGGGTTCATCAAGCACCTCAACAAGGGCAAGCAGGTGCTGCATGACAAGCCCATCTACATGGAGACCGAGAAGGGCTCGCTGGTGATGGAGATTGCGCTGCAGTACAACGACTCGTATTCCGACACCGTTTTTTCGTTCGCGAACAACATCAATACGGTCGACGGCGGGACACATCTCTCGGGCTTCCGCACCGCGCTCACGCGGACGATCAACTACATCGGCCAGCAGATGGGCCTGTTCAAGGACGTCAAGGAGAACCTCTCGGGCGACGACGTTCGCGAAGGTCTGGTGGCGGTCATCAGCGTGAAGCTGCCGCAGCCGCAGTTCGAAGGCCAGACCAAGGGCAAGCTGAACTCGGATGTTGCCGGCGATGTGCAGGCGTTTGTCAACGAGCGCCTCGGCGCCTTCCTGGAGCAGAATCCTCCCGTCGCGCGCAAGATTATTTCGAAGGCGATCGACGCCGCGCGCGCCCGCGAGGCTGCGCGCAAGGCCCGCGATCTGACGCGCCGGAAGGGCGCACTGGACGGCGGTGGCCTGCCGGGCAAGCTCGCCGATTGCTCGGAACGCAACCCGGACAAGTGCGAGCTCTACCTGGTCGAGGGTGAGTCGGCCGGTGGAACCGCGAAGCAGGGCCGCGACCGCAAGTTTCAGGCGATCCTTCCGCTCAAGGGCAAGATCCTCAATGTCGAAAAGGCACGCTACGACAAGATGCTTGGGCACGAGGAAATCCGCGCGATGATTACGGCGCTCGGCACCGGGATCGGCAAGGACGACTTCGACATCGCCAAGCTGCGCTATGGCAAGACGATCCTGATGACCGACGCCGACGTGGACGGATCGCACATCCGTACGCTTCTGCTCACCTTCTTCTTCCGCCATATGGGCGAGCTCATCAAGCGTGGCAACGTCTACATCGCGCAGCCGCCGCTGTACCGCATCAAGAAGGGCAAGTTCGAGCAGTACATCAAGGACGACCGCGAGTACGTGACCGTCATGATCAAGCGCGCCGCCGATGGAATGGTCATCCGCTACGGCGACAGCGGAGCGAAGCTCGAGGGCAAGGATCTGACGAAGTACATGTCGCAGCTCAACGATTACCTCGGCCACTTCGACAAGGTTTCGAAGAAGCTGCGCAACGACGAGGTCGTTCAGGGCTTCGCGGAGATCTTCGCCAATGAAGGCAAAGATGCTGCGCGCCGCGCGGACTTCGAGTCGGCTGACAAGCTGAAGAAGATGCGCACCAAGCTACAGGAGCTCGTCAAGCCCTTCCAGTTCAAGGGCGTCTCCGACGTCGAGAAGGACCCCGAGCACAACCTCTACCTCGTCACGTTCACGGACGCGCAGGGCGCCACGCGCTCCATCGACTGGACGCTCGCGTCGGCACCCGAGTCCCGCCAGCTTCTTGCCAAGCAGGCGCAGCTCGGCGAGGCGCTGCATGGTCCGTTTCTCATCGAGTACGCGAGCAAAGATGCGAAGACCGCCGCGCCTACGCAGTCGGAGTTGGACGAGGCTGACGAGGTCGAGCAGGAAGAGGGCGTCAACGAGACCATTGCCGCCGCGCCCGGCACGAAGGACGAGGCCAAGCCCGGCAAGCGTCCCGCGAAAGCCGCGCAGGATCCTGTCGAGAAGAAATCGCCGCGCGAGGTCTTCGAGTACGTCATCGAGCAGGGCCGCAAGGAATATCAAGTCCAGCGCTACAAGGGCCTCGGCGAAATGACCGCGCCGCAGTTGTGGGAGACCACGATGGACCCGGCCCGCCGCACTCTCCTCCAGGTAAGACTTGAGGACATCGCCGCCACCGAAGAGATCTTCTCCACGCTGATGGGCGAGGATGTCGAGAACCGCCGCAAGTTCATCGAAGAGAACGCGCTGGACGTGAAGAACCTCGACATCTAAGCAAGCCCGCGAATTTCCTTACACCCGGCTTCCTCGCAAGGGGCCGCCGGGTTTTCACTTTTCCCTGCCGCCAACACGCGCCTGGTTTATGAACTCTCCGCGTTCAATCTCCTTGCGTCTAAACACCTGATGAAATTTCGCAACAAGCCCTCCGTGTCCGTGATCGCTTTGCTTCTCACTGCATTCACTGCTCTGCTGCTCTCACCCGTCCTGTCGGCCCAGACAGGCGCAAAGGCAACCGCGCCGCAGCACGCCAATTCGTCTGCATCGACCGCACCTGCGACGACTGCCACGACTACTCCTGCGGCGGCGCCCCAGCCTGCGCAGGAGGCCTCCGGTAATGAAAGGCTGCACGCGCCGCATGCCGCTCCAGCGCTCACGCTCGAACAGCAGATCGAAAAGCTGCCGCCACTTACCCACATGCAGATCGATGCGAAGACGCAAGGGCAGAACATCCTTCAGCACCTCAGCGAGATTCTGCGCTTTTACCGCGCCGCTACCACGAAGATCCAGAAGGCCGGCGAGCCCAGCGACATTCTCTACGCCGAGCAGTCGAAGGCGCAGGCCACGCAGATCGCGCAGCTTGCGTTCCAGTCCGCACGCAACGAGGCAGCGCTGCTCACGCGCGTGAACGCCTCGCCGAACGGAGCACCTTCAGGCCAGGGCAACAATGCCACGCAGCCCGAGACGCAGCGGATTGCCGCGGCGCGCGCGCGCATCGAAGGCCAGATCACGGCGCTGCAGGCCACAGACGCCGCGAACGATGCAGCTATCGCCCACTCCAATGCGAAGACGCGTCCTGCGCTGCTCGAAAAGCAGGAGCAGATTGACGGAGAGTTCAAGTTCCTGCAGGCGACGCTGGACGCTCTGAACCGTGTCGCAAACCTCGCCGAGAACCAGGGACGCGCCGGCCTCCCGGGCGAGATCGATCGCCTTGCAAGCTCGGCCCCGGAGCTCACTTCGGGGACCGGCAAGTCGATCACCGCGCCGCCGCTTGAAACGGTCGCGGACGCGCAGCACGCCGGGCTCGTCACCCAGGGTTCCGTGTTGTTTGACCTGCTGTCGGCGCGCCGCTCCATCGACCAGCAGATCGCCGAAACCGATCGCCTGCGCGATCAGGCCGACGACTTGCGCAAGCCGTTCGTCAACGTGCTGCGCAGCCTCATCGCGCAGGGTGAAAGTCTGAGTCAGCAAACCGCGAACGTTCAGACCACGGCGGCGACGAACAATCAGGACATCCTCGCCACACGGAAGCAGTTCGATCAGCTTACGTCCACCTTCCGTGTGCTCGCCGACGCGATGCTGCCGTTGACCCAGGAGGTCACGACACTCGAGCAGGAGCGCGGCACGCTGACGAGCTGGAGCATCGCAACCGACGCGGAGTACAAATCGATTCTGCGGTCGCTGCTGATTCGAGCCGCGATCATAGCGGGCGCTCTGATTCTGCTCGCCATCGCCAGCCAGGTGTGGGGCCGTGCGACGGTGCGTTACGTCTCCGACCTCCGCCGCCGCCGTCAGCTCCTGCTCATTCGCCGCATCGTAATCGGCTTCGTCGGCGGCCTGATCGTCATCTTCGGCTTCGTCACCCAGTTCAGCTCACTGGCCACCTTCGCCGGATTCATCTCTGCGGGTATCGCGGTGGGCCTGCAGACAATCCTTCTCTCCGTCGCCGCCTACTTCTTCATCGTGGGCCGTTACGGCGTGCGCGTCGGTGACCGCATCACGGTTGCTAACGTGACCGGCACGGTCATCGAAGTCGGCATCGCGCGCTTCTACATGATGGAGCTCGTCGGCTCGGGCACCGAGCTGCACTCCACCGGCCGCGTCGCTGTGTTTGCCAACTCCGTGCTCTTCCAGACCGGCACGCCGCTCTACAAGCAGCTTCCCGGCACCGAGTATGCGTGGCACGAACTGCTCGCCAAACTCAAGCCGGAGGCCGACACCGAGGCCGTCAGCAAAGAGCTCTGCAAGATCATCGAGGGCGTCTACCAGACCTACAAGAGCGAGATTGAATCGCAACAACACCAGATTGAAAACTGGATGGGCGCGCCCGTGGACCGGCCCGGCGTCGACTCCCACCTGCGCATGACCGACGACGGTCTGCAGGTCGCGATTCTGTTCCCTGTACAGATCCAGGGCGCTGCAAAGACAGATGCCGCCATCGCCGCGGCGATCCTCAAAGCGATGCAGGCCGAAGGTCCTCTGAAACAGGGACTCGCTGCAGTACCGACGATCAAAGCCGCGATCAAAATGTAGACGCGAGAGCGCGTTGCTGTATGCTCAGTGGCAAGTTTTCCAAGCCATCTGACATCAGGAGATCGCCGTGGGGCGTTCTTTCACCGCTGTACTGTCTCTGCTCACGTTATGTACTGGCTTAGCTCTGGCGCAAACCACGGCGCACTCGCTGGCGACCACGCCCAGAGTCATTGTGGTCCACGCAGCACACCTGCTGGACGGCAACTCCAGCAGCATGACCGGGCCGGTCACAGTCACCATCAGCAACGGGCGCATCACCTCGGTTGCGCCCGGCACCAACGGCTCGCCCGGCGCCGAGGTCATCGAGCTCGGCGACCAGACCCTGATGCCCGGCCTTATCGACGCGCACAAGCACATGGGCGTCGCGCCTTCGCTCGGTATGAATCCATTCCAGTCGCGCCTCACCATCTCCGAGCTTGAGAACGGCATCGGCGCTTCGACGATGGCGCGCAAGCTGCTGCTCGAAGGCTTCACGACTGTGCGCAACGTGGGCTCTAACGGCGGCGTCGATCTCGCTCTCAAGCATGACATCGATCGTGGCTGGGTCCCGGGGCCGCACATCATCGTCTCGCTCGAACCCATCTCCGTCACCGGCGGCCACAGCGACCCGCGCAACGGCATCGATCCCGCATGGACCGATCGCACCTGGGGTGGCTCCGTCGCGGACGGCCCGGAAGAGTTTGCGCGCCAGGTGCGCGAGCATCGCCGCCGCGGCGCCGAGGTCATCAAGATCATGCCCTCCGGTGGCGTGCTCTCCATCGGCGACGACCCCAAGGTGCAGACCATGACCGACGCTGAAATCAAGTCGGCCATCGACACCGCGCATAACCTCGGACTCAAGGTCGCTGCGCACGCGCACGGCAAGGCTGCGATTGATGCCGCCGTGCGCGCCGGCGTCGACTCCATCGAGCACGGCACCTACGCCGATGCCGAGAGCTTCCGCCTGATGAAAGAGCACGGCACGTATCTTGTGCCCACGCTGCTCGTTGCCGACCAGGTCCACGAACTCGCACTGCATCACCCCGAGCAGCTCAATCCATCCGCCGCGCAAAAGGCGCTCGAGGTTACGCCGCTGATGAAGGGCATGCTGGGCGCAGCCTACAAAGCCGGCGTAAGGATCGCCTTCGGCACCGACACCTCGCGCGGCGTCAACGCGCACGAGTTTGCCCTCATGGTCGATGCCGGTCTCACACCCGCCGACGCGCTCTTCGCCGCCACGCGCAACGCCGCTGACCTCCTCGGCGTCACCGGCTCTGCCGGCTGCATTCGCGCCGGCTGCTATGCCGACATGATCGCCGTCAGCGGCAACCCGCTGCATGACATCACCACGATGGAACACGTCCAGTGGGTGATGAAGGGAGGCATCGTGTACAAGCGCGACGGCCAGCCCGTAGCGCAGCCCGTCCCCGCCGCTGCCGGCATGCCCGCCGCCGATATGGACGACGAGTAGCCCGCAGTTACAGTATCGAATTGACATCGGGTGCACGGTGTGCCTACATTGTAGGCATGGCGGAGCTCCTCGGCACCTTCGAGCAGATCGTTCTCCTCGCCGTGCTGCGGCAGGGCGAGGATGCCTACGGCCGCGCCATCCTGCGGGAGATTGAAGAGGCGTTCTCCGGCTCGCGGACAATCGCTGCCGGTGCGGTTTACGCCACACTTGATCGGCTCGAAACCAGAGGGCTTCTTGCCTCGAAGCTGCGCGCCGGAACACCGGAGCGGGGCGGGCGCAAGCGACGCTTTTATCGCGTCACCGCCGGCGGCTCCCGCGCTTTGCAGGAAGCCCGGTCCACTCTCGAATCTCTCTGGAATTCAATTCGCTGGCCTATCGAGGTGTGTTCATGAAACGTTCTGCGCCGCCCGCATTGCTTCGGCACCTTCTTCTCGCACTCCTCTCGTCGCGCGATCAGGAGACAGTCGCTGGTGATCTGCTGGAGGCGTACGGCGAGCGCCGCAGCCGCTACGGCGCGTTTCGTGCGAATGCCTGGTTCGCGATGCAGACGGCAAGCTTCGCTCCGCGCACAGCCATGAGAGCCTACGGCAGAACACCTGTGCTCGCCGGGCTGTGTTGCTTCACGGCGGCGTGCGGCTGCTGGCTCGGCACAATGAGCCTCCTCCTGCGGCATGGCAACCTGCTGCTGCAGGAGTCCATCGCCGGCCTGATCGTGGGTCAGGCGCTGCTGACGCTGGTGATGCTGCCACTCCGGCGTATCGCATGGTTGCGCTGGGCCGCGGCGCTTGGCGCAGTTGCCATCCTGTGGCGCGGCGGAAGCGCCCTTGTCTCCATGTTGCGTGGGAATCACTCCTGGGAGGGCTACATTCTGATCATCGCCTTCCTGCTCGTGATTCAGGCCGCGCTGACATGGCGTGCGTTGCTGCGCCGACAGCCCGCAATCGCCTGAGGCATCTCGCCGTAACAATTCGCTTCCCGCATCCAATACCATCAACGCATGGCTGCTCACCAGAAGCGCGCTCTCGTTACAGGAGGCGCCGGCCTCATCGGTTCGCACATCGCCGACCTGCTCATCCGCGAGGGCTGGCGTGTGCGCATCCTCGATAACCTCGAACCCAACACACACAAGTTTGGCAGGCCCGCCTGGATCAACGCGGCCGCCGACTTCGTTAGTGGCAACGTGCAGGACGCCGTTACGATGCTCCCGGCTCTGCAAGACATCGACATCGTCTTCCACGAGGCAGCCTACGGCGGCTACATGCCGGAGATGGCGAAGTACGTCCTCGTCAACAGCTTCGGTACGGCGCAGATGCTCGAGCTCATCCGCGATAACAAACTGCCGATTCGCAAGGTCGTCGTCGCCAGCTCACAGGCTGTCTACTCCGAAGGCGCCGCGCTCTGTCCCACACACGGCCACGTCGTCCCGCACCTCCGTCCCGTCGAGCAACTCCGTCGCGGCGACTTCGCTGTGCATTGTCCCGTCTGCAATGAACCAACAACATCCATCCCCACACCCGAATCAACACCGGGCGGCGGCGAGACCGTCTATGCACTCACCAAGGCCGATCAGGAGCGGCTCGTTCTTCTCTGGGGTAAACAGACGGGCATCCCTACCGTCGCGCTGCGTTACTCCTGCACGTATGGCCCGCGCCAGTCGTTGTTCAATCCCTACACCGGTGTGATCGCCATCTTCTGCACGCGCCTGCTGAACAACCAGCCGCCCATCCTTTACGAAGATGGCAACCAGACCCGCGACCTCTGCTTCGTTGAAGACATCGCGCGCGCGAACCTGCTCGCCGCAGAGTCCGACAAACTCGACGGCCTCCCCGTGAACGTAGGCTCCGGCCGCGCTACCTCCGTCCGCGAGCTCGCACAAATCATCGCCGGCCAGCTCAACATCCGCATCGAGCCGCTCGCGCGCGGCGAGTTCCGCCCCGGAGAAATCCGCTCGCTCATCTCCGACATCACCCGCGCCCGCACCATGGGCTATGAGCCATCCATCACGATCGAGCAGGGAATCGCCCGCTACATCGACTGGATTCGTACGCAAGGGGAAATCAAAGACTACTTCGCCGAGATCGAGGCAGGTCTGCGCGCCAAGGGCATCGTGCAAAGCGTTGCCACAACCTGAGGCCAATTTCACTTGTGCAGGAAGACATGCATCGGCATCACGTCGAAGTGGTTCAGACCGGCCTTCACCGTTGGGTCGCCATCCGCCATCAGGTGCGCCTCAGCCTCCGTGCACTCAACAACCACGATGCCGAATACACCCCTCGGATCCATCACCGGCCCAAGAATCAGAACCTTGCCTGTCTTGAATTGGTCAGCCCAATAGGCTGCGTGCTTCTGCATCAGCTCCTGCTCGTGCGGCGTCATATCGGTGGCGAACGTAGGCCGCGGGGGCACCAGCTTCAAATAAAACTGCTGTGGCCTCGCCTGCGTCGCAGCAGGAGGGGCAGCGGCCGGAGTCGTGTCTTGAGCCTGCATCATCGTCACGGAGCCCAGCGCCACCACAAGCAGCGCTGCGCACCACATCCACGCGCGAAGTCGAGAGCTGATCATGCACAGCAATCTAACAGTTCTCAGCCAGTCACAGCAGTGCGAGCTATCATTCCGAAATGGCTGATCACGACATTGCCGCCGACTTCCTGGCCTTCTCCTCAAACAAGATGCAGTCGCTGCACGGCGACATCGCCACGTGCCTCGGAAAGCTCACCGAGGAACAGATCTGGCAGCGCGGCGGCCCGCACGAGAATTCCATCGCCAACCTGCTGCTGCATCTTGAAGGCAACATCCGCCAGTGGATTCTGCACGGCATCGGCGGCCAGCCCGACGTTCGCCGCCGCGACGACGAGTTCACCCTCACGCCGTCGACTGACTCCAAGACGGCCTTCGCAAACTTCACCGCAACTCTCGATCAAGCGCGCCACATCGTTGCCACACTGCCGCACGAGCGGCTCACCGAAATCATCGACCCGCAGCCCACCGGCACCTGGCGTCACACGCCTATCCTCGACGCCATCTACAAGGTCGTCACCCACCTCGACTACCACACCGGCCAGATCGTTCTCCTCACCAAGCAGATGTGCGGCACCGATCTTGATCTCTCCATTCCGCGCAAACGCTAGGCGACGCAACCTCGCCAGGCTGCGGTAAAATCAAGCATGGGCGCGCGTTCCCCACGCGCGAACCCATCCTCCTGAGAGCCCATCCCTCGTGAATAAAAAGCAGTCCGCCGTGATTCTCGGCGCCCAGTGGGGCGACGAAGGCAAAGGCAAGATCGTCGACGTCCTCAGCGAAAAGTTCGACATCGTGGCGCGCTACGCCGGCGGTCATAACGCCGGCCACACCGTCATCATCGACGGCCAGAAGTTCGTGCTGCAGCTCATTCCGTGCGGCGTTCTGCGCCCCGGCTGCAAGGGCGTCATCGGAAACGGCGTGGTGCTGGACCCCGCAGCCTTCCTCAACGAGGTCAAGAAGCTCAAGGATGCCGGCCTTCCCGCCTACCGCCCCGAAGAGAAGCAGCTGTTCGTCTCCAACCGCGCGCAGGTCATCCTTCCGTATCACCGCATGATCGAGCTCGCCGCCGAGACAGCGCCCGGTCGCCAGACCATCGGCACCACGCGCCGCGGCATTGGCCCGGCGTATGAAGACAAGATTCATCGCAACGGCCTTCGTGTCGCCGACCTGCTGAACTCCTCGCTGCTGCGCACGCACATCAACAACGCCTGCCACGAGAAGAACACCATCGC
>Ga0070741_10020191_pt1 | contig 10540 bp, 6 predicted proteins | sample Coa_R1_4_FD_66440 | JGI IMG/M metagenome (GOLD analysis project Ga0070741, IMG submission 66440) | Surface soil microbial communities from Centralia Pennsylvania, which are recovering from an underground coalmine fire - Coalmine... | ecosystem: Environmental > Terrestrial > Soil > Unclassified ... | reverse complement strand
TCGGGCAGGCAGATCGCCAGCGATTCCCCGATCACATCGTCGGGGACGTAGCCCGTCAGTTCCGTCAGGCTCGAATTGATTGAAACGATCTTGTCGCCGTAGCAGACCAGCAAGCCCTCGGCCGACGCGTCGGCAAGGCCGCGCATGCGATCGACTTCCAGTTCGGCGCGATGGCGTTCGCGGATATCGAGCGCAAGACCCGCACAGGCGAGAAACAGAATCGTCAGCGACGCAAGCGCGACGCCGAGCGCGAGCCAGCCGGCCGGCAGCGCCATTTGCGACACCGCGACCGTCGGGTCGGGGATGATCGAAACCGCGCCCATCGCGGTGAAGTGGTGACTGCAGATTGCCAGCGTCAGCAGCAGCGCACCGATCGCCTTCCACTTCATCGATCCGTCGCGCAAACCGGCTGGCAACGCGGTTGCTCCGATCGCCGCCCCCAGCAAGATGGAAGCAGTGACGAGAACGGGGTCCCACTGTATCCGTCCGGCGATCTCGAAGGCCGCCATCCCGGTGTAGTGCATCGCCGCGATGCCGCCGCCAACCGTCGCACCGCCGATCCAGCGCCCGGCAGGCACCCTGTTTCCGGACGCGATCCAGAGGCCCACGCCGGTGAGCAGGATGGCCGCGACCAGCGATATCACGGTGAGGATGATGTTGTATCCGCTCGGGATACCCGGCGAGTATGCCAGCATGGCGATGAAGTGTGTCGCCCAAATGCCGAAGCCGCTTGCCGTGGCAGCGACGCACAGCCAGGCATCGCGCATGTAGCCCGTTGTCTTGCGGACGTGGTTGAGAAAGTTGATCGCCGCGAAAGATGCGAGCCCGCAGACGAGAGCCGCCAGCACCACCAGTCGCAGGTCATGCTGGTAGGCGACGCAGTTGTAGATGGTAAACATGCTGGTGGCGCGCCCCCGGTGAGATATCGCAAGTACGGTTTCGGCGGACCCTATTGCCGCCGCCGTTGCGCAATCCTGAACAAGGCCGGAAGAGCGGACGGTTTGGTTATTTTTCCGTGACCTGCCGGCCATTCGCCACCCCCGGGCCGGCCGCCCAGTCGAGCGCACGGCAAACTCAGTGCTTAAACCTGCGGAGGCTTTGGGCGAGATGAGAGCAGCGGCGCTTCCGGAGCGCTCCGAAGAGTGGCTGCAAAGGCCGCGCGGGGGTTTCAGGGAAGCTGCCTTGATGGCGCCCCGGTGCGAAATCGAGGCAAATCAGCCCGGCTTGTCGGCCATTGACCGCCCCGCCGGTAACCATTGTTTCGTCCCGAGGCCCCCGACGAAACACAACCGGCCCCGGACGAAACCATTTTCCCCTTCCCGCGAAGGCATCCCGAAACCCCCTATGGTTACCAATCCAGCCAACAAAACGAGGGCCAACAGGGCCCTCGGGGCACATGGGGACCGTCAATGATCAAGGCTCTTTCAGCTATCGCTGTCGCTGCGCTTGTCGCCGCTGCGCTGACCGTTTTGCCCGGCTTTGCGCCTCAGGTCGAAGCTTCCGTTCCGCAAGCGCTCGCCAAGGGCGACCGCCTCGACATCAAATCCTTCGGCCGCGAGTGCTCCGAGAATGCCTGGCCGAATTTCGAAGCGTCCTGCCTCCGCACCGCCGGCACCAGGACCACGGTTCGCCAGGCGCGCCTCGTCACCGCTGACCGTGCGCCATAAGGCGATCGATTTTTTTGAGCTCCAAGTTGACTTGAACGGAGGCCGGGCGGGCGCCTTGGCCTCCGATTTTATTTGGCGACGGCGAGAACGTGTCACCTGAAAGAGACCGGTTGCCGGTAACTTCTGACCGTCAATTGCAAGTCCGCGCTCCACCGCGCAAATCCCGTAGCAATTCGCGACAAGCTGTCGCAGACTAACGTCTAACAACGCCTGCAGGCACTCCTGTCCGGCAAGCGACGAGCCGTCCTCGCGCCTACCCGTTCGCGCTTTTTCCCGGGAGCTTCGCCGTGACCGCCACACCTGCTGCCATGAGCACCAACGCGCTCCCGATCGCCACGACCATGGGGGCGCTCGGCGTCGTCTACGGCGACATCGGCACCAGCCCCCTCTACGCATTGAAAGAGGCTGCCAAGGCCGCCGCGCATGGCAGTCCGCTGACCCACGATGCGGTCCTGGGCGTGGCGTCGCTGATCCTGTGGGCGTTGATCCTCATCATCTCGCTCAAATATGCGTGGCTGATCCTGCGCGCCGACAACCGCGGCGAAGGCGGAATCGTCGCTCTGCTGGCGCTGCTGCACGCGCGTCATGCCGCACCCGGGACATGGCGGGCGCAGCTCCTGGTCGTCGGCCTGATCGGCGCGGCCCTGCTTTACGGCGACGGCGCCATCACGCCCGCGATTTCCGTGCTCAGCGCGATCGAAGGCCTGAAGGTGGATACGCCTTCCCTCACCCCTGTCGTGGTGCCTCTCACGATTGCCATTCTCGTCGGGCTGTTCGTTGTGCAGAAACAGGGCACGGGATTCATCGGGCGGATTTTCGGTCCCGTCATGCTGGCATGGTTCGCGGTTCTCGCCGCGCTCGGCATTCACGGCATCGCCAAGGCGCCGGCGGTGCTGGCGGCGCTCAGCCCGCTTTATGCGGTCGAATTCCTGCTGCATCAGGATTTCCATATTTCTTTCGCCATCCTCGGCGCGGCTTTCCTCGCCGTCACCGGTGGTGAAGCGATGTATGCCGACATGGGCCATTTTGGGCGCTTCCCGATCCGGCTTGCCTGGTTCGCAGTGGCGCTTCCCGCGCTGGTGCTCAACTATTTCGGACAGGCGGGCTTGCTGATCACGGACCCGACCGCGATCGACAATCCGTTCTACCAACTCGCGCCGGATTGGGCGCAATATCCGATGGTGGTGCTCGCCGCGGTCGCGACCGTGATCGCCTCGCAGGCGATCATCTCGGGCGTGTTCTCGCTGACCCAGCAATCGATCCAGCTCGGCTTCCTGCCGCGCATGCAGATCAGGCACACGACCAGCGATGCGATCGGCCAGATCTACGTGCCGCTGGTGAACTGGCTGCTCGCCGCGGCGACATTGGGCGCCGTGATGGCCTTCGGCACGTCGGATGCGCTGGCCGGCGCTTACGGCATCGCCGTGTCGCTGCTGATGGCGATCACCACCCTGCTTGCCGCGCTGGTCGCAATCCAGTGGGGTTATTCACCGTTGCTCGTGATTGCCGTCAACGGCTTCTTCTTCATCATCGACTGCATTTTCTTTGCGGCGAACTCGACCAAGCTGTTCGAGGGCGGCTGGTTTCCGTTGCTGCTGGCGGGCGCGGTCGCCTTCCTGATGCTGACCTGGCGAAGCGGCGTGAAACTGGTGGAGCGGGCGCGCGGCAAGCTGCGCCAGCCCGAGGAAGACCTGATCGAGACGGCGATCAACAAATGCCACGCCCGGCTGACCGGCACCGCGGTGTTTCTGGCGTCCGCACCGAAGGGCGTGCCGCTGGCACTGACGCAATTCGTCAAACACAATCACTGCCTGCATCAGCGCGTCGTGCTGGTCACCGTGCTGATCGAGGAATCGCCGCGCGTGGCCGACGAGGACCGGGCCGAGGTCACCGAAATCACCGCGGGCATCACGAGGGTCGTCCTGCATTACGGCTTCATGCAGTATCCGACGATCTATGCGGGACTGACGCTTGCCTGCAAGCAGGGCAAATTGCCCGGCATCGACCTCAGCGACATCACCTACTACATCGGCCGCGAGACCATTATTCCTCGCGAAGACATTCCGGGAATGTGGGTCTGGCGCGAGTCGATATTTGCGTTCTTGCAACGTAATGCCGAGCGCACCGCGGCCTTCTTCGACGTCCCGGCACGCCAGGTCGTCGAGTTCGGGACGGAGATCGAGATCTAGGCCGACTTTGCGGCAATGGCTCAGTGGCCGTTGCCATTTCCGTTGCCGTTCTCGCCGCTCTCCTCGTCGCCGACGCGCTCGACCGAGACGACATGCTCGTCGTCGGCGGTGTCGAACACGATGACGCCCTGGGTCGAGCGGCCGGCAATGCGGATGTCCTCGACCGGGCAGCGGATCAGCTGCCCCTTGTCGGTCACCAGCATGATCTGGTCGGAATCCTCGACCGGGAACGAGGCGACGAGCTTGCCGTTGCGATCGTTGACGCTCATGGCGACGATGCCTTTGCCGCCGCGTCCCGTGGTGCGGTACTCGAACGCCGAGGTGCGCTTGCCGTAGCCGTTCTCGGAAATCGTCAGCACGAACTGCTCGGCCGCCGACATCTCGACATAGCGCTGCTCGCCGAGCTCGATCGCCCCGGACGCCTCCTCACTGTCGGTGCCCGCCTCCTCCTCGGCGCCGCCGCGGCGCACCGCATTGGCGCGGCGCAGATAGGCGGCGCGCTCCTCGGCCTCGACATCCATGTGGCGCAGGATCGTCAGCGAGATCAGCTTGTCGTCCTTGCCGAGCGCGATGCCGCGCACGCCCATCGAGGTGCGCCCGGTGAATACGCGCACGTCGGTCACGGGGAAGCGGATGCACTGGCCGCCGGCCGCGGTCAGCAGCACGTCGTCCCGCTCGGTGCAGATCTGCACGTCGACGATCGCCTCGCCCTCCTCCAGCTTCATGGCGATGATCCCGGAGCGGCGGACGTCGACGAAGTCGGACAGCTTGTTGCGGCGGACCGTTCCGCTTGTCGTGGCGAACATCACGTCCAGCGCGCCCCAGGAGGATTCATCCTCCGGCAGCGGCATGATGGTGGTGATGCGCTCGCCCTGCTCCAGCGGCAGGATGTTGATCAGCGCCTTGCCGCGCGCGTTGGGGGCCGCGACGGGCAACCGCCAGACCTTTTCCTTGTAGACCTGGCCGCGCGAGGAGAAGAACAGCACCGGGGTGTGAGTTGACGCCACGAACAGCCGGCTGACGAAATCTTCCTCGCGGGTCTGCATGCCGGCGCGGCCCTTGCCGCCGCGGCGTTGCGCGCGATAGGCCGACAGCGGCACGCGCTTGGCGTAGCCGGCGTGGGACACGGTGACCACCATGTCCTCGCGCTGGATCAGGTCCTCGTCCTCGACCTCGCCTTCCTGCTCGATGATCACGGTGCGGCGCGGATTGGCGAACTCGTTCTTGATCTCCGCCAGCTCGGTCTTGACGATGCCCTGCACGCGGGCGCGCGAGCGCAGGATGTCGAGATGGTCGGCGATCTCGAGCGCGAGCTTGTCGAGCTCTTCCTTGATCTCCTCCCGGCCGAGCGCGGTCAGGCGCTGCAGGCGCAGATCGAGGATCGCCCTGGCCTGCTCCAGCGACAGCCGCGCGGTGCCGTCGGCGCTGATGCGATGGCGGGGATCGTCGATCAGCGTCATCATCGATTCGACGTCGCGCGCCGCCCAGTCGCGCGACATCAGCGTGTCGCGCGCGGTGTTCGGATCGGGCGAGGTGCGGATCACGCGGATGATCTCGTCGATATTGGCGACCGCAATCGCCAGGCCGACCAGGATGTGGGCGCGGTCGCGCGCCTTGGTCAGCAGGAACTTGATGCGGCGCGTGACAACTTGTTCGCGGAAGGCGATGAAGACGGTCAGCAGATCCTTCAGCGTCATGGTCTGCGGCCGGCCGCCGTCGAGCGCCAGCATGTTGGCGGGGAAGCTCGTCTGCAGCGGCGTGAACTTGTAGAGCTGGTTCAGCACCACGTCCGGCATCGCGTCGCGCTTGAGCTCGATCACGACGCGATAGCCGTCGCGGTCGCTTTCGTCGCGCAGGTCGGAAATGCCTTCGATCTTCTTCTCCTTGTAGAGCTCGGCGATGCGCTCGACCAGCGAGGCCTTGTTCACCTGGAACGGGATCTCGGAGATGACGATCGCCTCGCGCTCCTTGCGGATGGTCTCGAATTCGACCTTGCCGCGCATCACGATCGAGCCGCGGCCGAGATGATAGGCGCTGCGGATGCCCTGACGGCCCAGGATGATGCCGCCGGTCGGGAAGTCCGGACCCGGGATGATGTTGATGAGCTCGTCGATCGTGAGCGCGGGATTGTCGATCAGCGCGACGCAGGCGTCGATCACCTCGCCGAGATTATGCGGCGGGATGTTGGTCGCCATGCCGACCGCGATGCCGCCGGCGCCGTTGACCAGCAGGTTCGGGAATTTCGCAGGAAGGACGACCGGCTCCTTGCGCGAGCCATCGTAGTTGTCGTTGAAGTCGACGGTGTCGCGGTCGATGTCGTCGAGCAGATGCAGCGCAATTTTCGTGAGGCGCGATTCCGTGTAGCGCATCGCCGCCGGCGGATCGCCGTCGACCGAACCGAAATTGCCCTGGCCGTCGACCAGCATCTCGCGCATCGAGAAATCCTGCGCGAGCCGCACCAGCGCGTCGTAGATCGCCTGGTCGCCATGCGGGTGATAGTTGCCCATGACGTCGCCGACGATGCCGGCGGACTTCTTGTGCTTCTTGTCGGGCGTGTAGCCGCTCTCGTTCATCGAGAACAGGATGCGGCGATGCACCGGCTTCAATCCGTCGCGCGCATCGGGCAGCGCGCGCGCCACGATCACGCTCATGGCGTAATCGAGGTAGGAGCGTTTCATCTCGTCGAGAATGGAGACGGGGCGAATGTCCGAGGGCACCGGCGGCTCGCCGGGCGTGTCGTCGTCGTGGTCGGCCAAAGGGAGAAATCCAGACAGGTCTTGAGTTGAGAATCATATAGCCCATGGGGGTCTCAATAACCACCCCGGAACCGCTTTCGAGAGCGGTTTTTCCCTTTGTTTTTACAGGGACTTACGGCTCTTGTGACAGGCCTGCGATGTTGCCCGGAAAAAGGCAGCGCGGACGCTCGAAATCGAGCCCGAATCAGGCGCCGAAAATCACCTTGTGCATGACCCGCCCGGGCAGCAGCGTGGGCGGGCCGGCGATGGGGAGCACGCCTGCGAACAGCGAGATCATGATCCGCCTGTGGGCTGCGACCTGATGGCTATGCGCCTTCGAGACCGCGAGCGGCAGCATCGCCACAAAACCCGTCAAGGCCGGGCATGACGAGTTCAACCGTTGGCATCGATCAAGCGAAAACGCGCTCGCGAGCCGCTCAGAACGGGATGTCGTCGTCCATGTCGTTGTTGCGGCCGCCACCGCCGGCCGCCGCCACGGCGCGGCGCGGCGCCGGACTGCCGAAATCGTTGCCCGGCTCATCCGAGAAGCCGCCGCCTCCGCCTGCGCCGCCGCGGCCGTCCAGCATGGTGAGGTTGGAGTTGAAGCCCTGCAGCACCACCTCGGTCGAGTACTTCTCGACGCCTTGCTGGTCGGTCCATTTGCGCGTCTGTAACTGGCCCTCGATGTAAACCTTGGCGCCCTTTTTCAGATATTGCTCGGCGACCTTGGCGAGGCCTTCCGAGAAGATCACCACGCGATGCCACTCGGTCTTTTCCTTGCGCTCGCCGGTGGCCTTGTCGCGCCACTGCTCCGAAGTCGCGACGGACAGATTAGCGATGGGACGCCCGTCCTGGGTCCGCCGGATCTCCGGGTCCTTGCCGAGATTTCCGACCAAAATCACCTTGTTCACGCTACCCGCCATCGCCGCTCTCCAGACTTGCTTGACCTACCGGACTTCGCCTTTGCCTGCGCCGGCTTACAGTTGGTCGGGGACCCTATTACGCATCGCGCTCCGTTGCCGGAGCCAAAGGGGGCGCCCTTCCCGGTTATCCACATATAGCACCGGCATGGCGAGTGTTCCAGTTTTGTTCTGGTTTTTCCGCGGCAAATTCGCGGCTGGTCGGCGACCGCCTTGCCGCGGTGCGGCGCAGCTCTCGCCAGCGATTCGGTCCAGGGCCAAAAACCATTGACTTACATTCATTTAATACGCCTGCACTTCGCCGCCGAGTGTGTCTTTTAGGAGACGGATTCGGCGGACGAACCGCCGTATATTCGCGGCCGAAATGGGATCGCTGGGCGATCGCGACTGATATCGAAGGCGCTTCTGGGGACCAACGGAAGCGCAACAAGAAGCCGGAGAGCCTCTTATGAAAAAAGTTTTGTTGGGAGTCGTCGGGCTGATTGCGCTGGGCGCAGCGCCTGCGCTCGCCGCCGATCTTCCGGCGGCCCCGGTCTACAAGACGCCGGTGATGACCCCCGCATACTATGACTGGAGCGGCTTCTATGTCGGCCTCAATGCCGGCGGCGGCTCGAGCCACAACTGCTGGGACAACGTCAACGTGAACAGTGTTCCCGTCCCGACCGTTCGCGAAGGTTGCCACGATGCGACCGGCGGGCTGGCCGGCGCTCAGCTCGGCTTCCGCTGGCAGTCGGGCGGCTGGGTGTTCGGCGTCGAGGGCCAGGGCGACTGGGCCAATCTCACGGGAAGCAATGCCAGCATTCCCGTGGGTCTGATTGCCGCCTTTCCGCTGCTGACCAACCAGACCAAGATCGACGCGATCGGTCTCCTCACCGGTCAGGTCGGCTATGCCTTCAACAATGTGCTCTGGTACGTGAAGGGCGGCGGCGCCGTCACCGACAGTCGCTATAACGGTCTCATCACCGGCACCAACACCCTGATCGACACCGCGCGCGAAACCCGCTGGGGCGGCGCGGTCGGCACCGGCATCGAAGTCGGCTTCGCGCCGAACTGGTCGGTCGGTGTCGAATACGATCACCTGTTCATGGGCGGTCACAACAACAACTTCACGGCCGGAGGCACCGGCGCGGTCCTCACCCGCATCGACCACATCTCCCAGGACGTCGACATGGGCACCGTGCGCGTCAACTATCGCTGGGGCGGCCCGGTCATTTCGAAGTACTGATCGCGAGCGATTTGCTCGCAACGAAGGCCGGCTTCACGCCGGCCTTTTGTTTACGGGAACTGCTGCCCGCTGCTGCCAGCCTCTGCACGCCGAATCAATTCCGTTGATGGCCGCAGGGAAACACTGGAATTCCGCGCCCGTTCTTCCTACGTTCCGACGGTCGATGATTGGCGTCCGGTCCGGACCGTGCGCGCCAAAAACATGCGCGCCCACGCGCCCGGAAACAGCATGGACGAAATCCTGAAAGCGCGACGCCAGCAGACCGCCGCCAGCCAGCGCGCGATCATCATTCGCGGCGCGCGCGAGCATAACCTCAAGAACATCGACGTCGAGATTCCCCGCGACAAGCTGGTGGTGTTCACCGGGCTGTCCGGCTCCGGCAAATCCTCGCTCGCCTTCGACACCATCTATGCAGAGGGCCAGCGCCGTTACGTCGAGTCGCTGTCGGCCTATGCACGGCAATTCCTGGAGATGATGCAGAAGCCCGACGTCGACCAGATCGACGGGCTGTCGCCGGCGATCTCGATCGAGCAGAAAACCACCTCGAAGAACCCGCGCTCCACCGTCGGCACGGTGACCGAGATCTACGACTACATGCGGCTCTTGTGGGCGCGCGTCGGCGTGCCCTATTCGCCCGCCACGGGCCTGCCGATCGAAAGCCAGACCGTGTCGCAGATGGTCGACCGCGTGCTCGCCTTGCCCGAGGGCACGCGGCTTTATCTCCTGGCGCCGGTCGTACGCGGCCGCAAGGGCGAGTACAGGAAGGAGCTCGCCGAGTATCTCAAGAAGGGTTTTCAGCGCGTCAAGATCGACGGCGCCTTCCATGAGCTCGCCGAGGCGCCCACGCTCGACAAGAAATTCCCGCATGACATCGACGTCGTGGTCGACCGCATCGTGGTGCGCCCCGATATCGGCCAGCGGTTGGCGGAGAGTTTCGAGACCGCGCTGAAGCTCGCCGAGGGTTTGGCTGTCATCGAGTATGCGGACGCGCCGGCTCCTCAGCCCCCATCCTTCGAGACGCGCCCTGCGGGCGCTCCTCAGGATGAGGACGGAGTGCGACGATCGAGGGCGGCAAGGCGAAGCGCCTCCCCTCATCCTGAGGAGGCGCAAAGCGCCGTCTCGAAGGATGAGGCCCCGACAAAAAAGGTGGCGAAAATCCACGACAAGAGCGGGCCCGAGCGCATCCTGTTCTCGGAAAAATTCGCCTGCCCCGTGTCCGGCTTCACCATTCCCGAGATCGAGCCGCGGCTGTTCTCCTTCAACAACCCCTATGGCGCCTGTCCTGCCTGCGGCGGCCTCGGCGTCGAGCAGCATGTCGACGAGGACCTCGTCATTCCCGACAAGGACGAAACCTTGCGAAAGGGCGCGATCGCGCCGTGGTCGAGGTCGTCCTCGCCCTATTACATCCAGACCCTGACCGCGCTCGCCAGGTTCTACAAGTTCACGCTCGACACCAAATGGAAGGACCTGCCGAAGAAGACGCAGGCCGCGATCCTGCATGGCTCCGGCGACGACGAGATCAAGTTCTCCTATGAGGACGGCGTGCGCTCCTACGACACCAAGAAGCCGTTCGAGGGCGTCATCACCAACATCGAGCGGCGCTATCGCGAGACCGAGAGCGAATGGGCGCGCGAGGAGCTCGCGAAATATTTCTCGGACGTTCCCTGCGCCGGCTGCAACGGCTTTCGCCTGAAGCCGGAAGCCCTGTGCGTCAAGGTCGGCGGCAAGCATATCGGCGAGATTTCCGAGCTGTCGGTGAAGCGTGCCGCCGAGTGGTTCGAAACCGTGCCGGCCGAGCTCAACG
>Ga0070741_10020190_pt1 | contig 10542 bp, 14 predicted proteins | sample Coa_R1_4_FD_66440 | JGI IMG/M metagenome (GOLD analysis project Ga0070741, IMG submission 66440) | Surface soil microbial communities from Centralia Pennsylvania, which are recovering from an underground coalmine fire - Coalmine... | ecosystem: Environmental > Terrestrial > Soil > Unclassified ... | reverse complement strand
CCGGTGACAATGGTTTCGAGGGAGCCGATCTCGCTAAAAAGCCCGGCGATGGGCAGGGAGTTGGTGATGACCTGCAGACGCTTGGTTGCGAGGAGACGGGCGACGGCATAAATCGAGGTGCCGCCGTCGAGGATGACGGTCATGCCGGGCGCGACCAGGTCGGCGATGACCCGGGCGATGGCGTATTTTTCCTCCACCTGGCGCTGGTCGCGGGCGATAAAGTCGAATTCCTTGGCCACCTCGTCCGTCTCCACCAGCGAGGCCCCGCCGTGGTGCCGCCGGAGCACGCCGCGTTTTTCCAATTCGTCGAGGGCCCGGCGGGCGGTGGAGAGCGAAGTGGTGAAGCGCGCCGCGAGCGTGTGCAGGTCGGCGTACTTGTGCTTGCGAATGTACTGCTCGATCAGGTCGAGGCGCTGCTTGTTCGTCATACCGGGGCAGGAGGATGGAGAAGTCCGGCGAAAAGGTCGAGATAGGCCCGCGTCTGCGGCTCGGGGGCAAAGTGGGCGCGGGCGTGGGTCTGGGCGGCCGCGGCGGCCGCGGCCCGAGCCGCCGGATCGGCCAGCAAGCGCCGCAGCTCGGCGAGAAAGGCGGCCTGGTCGCGCACCGGCACGGCGATGCCGCCGGTCTCGCGCACGCCGCCGACATCGTAGGCCAGGGACGGCAGTCCGTGGGCGTGCGCCTCGATGAGAAAATTCGGCAGCGATTCGCTGAGCGAGGCGTGCACGGCGAGGTCAGCCGCGGCGTAGAGGGGCGCCGGATCGGAATGGAAGCCCAGGAATTTCACCCGGCTGAGGGACTTTTCGGCGACAAGGCGTTCGCAGGCGGCGCGGGCCGGGCCGTTGCCCGCCAACCAGAGCTGCCAGTCGAGTCCGGCGGGGAGCCGGGCGGCAATCTCGATCAGTTCGCGCTGGTTTTTTTCCGGCCGGAACATGGCGACATCGAGCAGAACCAGGGTCGCGGGGCCGGCCCCGAGCTGGGCGCGGGTCGCGGCCCGTTCCGCCGGGGCGGGCGGCGGCAGGAAAACCAGGGAATTGTGGATGACGGCGATTTTATCGGGTGGAATGCCGTGCTGGGAAACGAGCACGGTCTCGGCGTCATGGCTGTTGGCGATGATCTGGCGGACAAGGCGGAGCGAACGCCGAAAAAGCCAGGGAAGGTTTTTGCCCGTGCGCATCGTGGCGATGACGGCCGGGCGCGGAAATCTTTTCTGCAGCGAACCGGCATAACAGTTGGCCATGCGGCCCATGCAGAGGACAACGTCCGGCGCGGCGGCTCGCACGGCCCGGGCCAGGCCGGGAGCGAACCAGTCGAGGCCGAGGTCGAAGGGCTGAAGCGAGCGGCAGGGGAGGCGGCCGAGCGTGGCGGCCAGCGCCCCGCCCGGGCGGAACGTCAGGAGCCTCGCGTCATGCCCGGCGGCGGCAAAAGCGCGGGTGAGCAGGATCGACTGTCGTTCCGTGCCGCCGCTGCGCAAGTAGTCTTGCAAAACGAGGATTTTCATTGCCCGGTTGCGGGGGAGGTTGAAAGTGGACAGTTTGTGCGATGAATCATCCCTTGAGCAACCTGTTCGTGCGCTGGCTGGTCCTGGCCCTGGGCGTGGCCCTGGCGGCGCACATCGTGCCGGGCATTCATTATGATGACGGTGGTACGCTGCTGGCCGTCGTGCTGCTGTTGAGTTTCTTCAACGCCATCCTCCGGCCGCTGCTGGTCTTGTTTACCCTTCCGTTCATTATTCTCACCTTGGGGCTCGGCATGATCGTGATCAATGCCTTGTTGTTTCTTCTCGCCGGACGTCTGGTCGGTGGTTTCCACGTCGCCGGCTTCTGGTCGGCGATCGGCGGAGCGCTGATTGTCAGCGTGACCAACCTGATCATGAGCCGCCTGCTCGGGAAAAAACCATCCCCGCCACCGGCCCGGCGCGACGATATCATCGACATTTGAAAAAAAACTCCGCACCTCTCGTTCATGGCTGACATCACCGAATACGATCTCATTGTCATCGGCGGCGGTCCGGCCGGCTATGCCGGCGCGATCCGTGCCGGGCAGCTCGGCAAAAAAGTGGCCTGCATCGAAGCCGAACGTGCGGGCGGCACCTGCCTGAACTGGGGCTGCATCCCGACCAAGGCCCTGCTGAAGAGCGCGGAGCTCTACCAGAAAATGAAAAAGGCCGAAATCTACGGCCTGGCGGCGAAGGACGTGACCTTCGACATCGCGAAGGTGATGGAGCGCTCGCGCAGTGTCTCCGACCAGATGGCGAAGGGAGTGGAATTTTTGTTCAAGAAATACAAGGTGGAGTACGTCGTTGGCCGCGGGCAGGTCGACGTCCCCGGCATGGTCTCGATCACCGACGGTCCCCAGAAGGGAAAATTTTTCAAAACCAAGAACATCCTCCTCGCCACCGGCTGCAAAATGCGCCGTCTGCCCGGCGTCGAACTCGACGGCGTGCGGGTCATGACCTCGCGGGAGGCGCTGGCGAACAAGACGCTGCCGAAGTCGGTCATCATCGTCGGCGCCGGGGCAATCGGCGTGGAATTTGCCTATTTCTACAATGCTTTCGGCACGAAGGTGACCTTGGTGGAAATGCTGCCGCAGATCCTGCCGGTGGAGGACGAGGAAGTTTCACGCGTGCTTTACCGCTCGTTCGAAAAGCAGGGCATCATCATGCACGTCGGCACCAAGGTGGAAAACATCCGGGTGGGCAAGACCTCGGTCAAGGTCGACCTCGTCGCCGGCGACAAGAAGGCGGAGGTCGAGGCGGACGTGCTGCTTTCCGCCATCGGCGTCGTGGCCAACCTGGAAGGCGCGCTTTCGTCCAGCGTGAAGCTCGAACTCGACCGCAATTACGTCAAAGTCGGCAACGATTATCAGTCGAGCGTGCCCGGCATCTACGCGGCCGGCGACATCATTGGTCCGCCCTGGCTTGCGCATGTGGCGCATTACGAGGCGATCAATGCGGTCAACGGCATGTTTGGCCATGGCGAACCCAAGCGGGTGGGTTTTTTCCCCGGCGGCACCTATTGCCAGCCGCAGGTCGCCAGCATCGGCCTGACGGAGAAAGCAGCGAAGGAAAAAGGGCTGCCGATCAAGATCGGCAAGTTTCCCTTCACCGCCTCGGGCAAGGCCGTGGCCTCGGCGGAAAGCGAGGGCTTCGTCAAGCTCATCACCGACGCGAACACCGGCGAGATTTACGGCGCGCACATCATCGGCAGCGAGGCAACCGAGCTCATCGCCGAGTACGGCCTGGCGATCGAGCTGGAAGCGACCTCGGAGGAAATTCACCAGACGATCCACGCCCATCCGACGCTGAGCGAGGCGGTGATGGAGGCGGCGGCCTCGTCGCTGGGCGAATCGATCCATATTTAAACGCCGGCCGGCGACGGCTGCCCGGCCGGAAAACGGCTTGAATTCGCCGTCGCCTGGTCAAAGCTTACCGTTCGACACCGCTCCTGCGAGCGTAGCACAATGGATAGTGTAGTGGCCTCCGAAGCCATTGATCCGGGTTCGACTCCCGGCGTTCGCACCAGCTTTCGCCGCGGCCAATCAGCCGCGTTCAAGCCGCCCGATCCCGCTTCGATTCCAGCCGGGCCCGGACCAGTTCGACCGCCACCGGAACCAGTGAAATCACGATGATGGCGATGATCACTAGGCTGAAGTTTTTCTTCACCACCTCGGTGCCGCCGAAGAAATAACCAAGATAGGTGAATGAGCAGGCCCAGGCGGTGCCGCCGATGAGATTGAAGGCAAAAAAACGAGAATAAGACATGCGGCCGACGCCGGCGACAAACGGGACAAAGGTGCGTAGAATCGGCAGGAAACGGGTGAGGACGATGGAGCGGCCGCCGTATTTCTCAAAAAAAGCATGGGCGCGCTCGAGGTGTTTCTTGCGCAACAGCCAGGAGTCCTCGCGGCTGAAGACCTTCGGGCCGAGGGCGGCGCCAATGCCGTAGTTGGTCATGTTACCCAGGACAGCGGCAAGCGAGAGGGTGAGGGCGAGGAGGTGCGGGTTCAACGCCCCGCCGGCGGCGAGCGCCCCGGCGGCGAAGAGCAACGAGTCACCCGGCAGAAAAGGCGTCACCACCAGGCCAGTTTCGGAAAAGATGATGGCGAAGAGCAGGGCGTAGGTCCAGGCGCCGTAGTCGGCGATGATCGCCTGGAGATGGCGGTCGATGTGCAGAACGAAGTCGACCAGCTGCCGGAGCAATTCGATCATGGAGAGGAAACAAAAAAGGCGGGCCGAGAGGCTCGGACCCGCCCAAAGGTCGAACGCGGGGTGCGGCTCAGACGTCGGGCTTGGTCTTGCGCAGGCCCTGAACGCGGTCGCCGGCCTTCCATTGGCCGCGCTTCTTGAGCAGCTCGATGCGCTCGAAGCGCTTCAGGACGTTGCGCTTGATGACGATGCCGCCGGAGCTTTGCAGGCTTTTGTGCTGTGACATGGTGGGAAAATCGAGGTTGCGATGAGTTAAAGGGGCGACGAAGTAGCGTTCGCCAGCGCCCATGACAAGTATTTTTCGCCCACGCTGTCCGCCCGGACGACGATCCATTCGGGCGTATCATAGGGATGGAGGGCGAAAAGCCATGCTTCCAGGGCCGACTGCCGGGCCGGCAAAAACTTGAAACAGAGGCGGAATTCCTCCGTCCGCTCCTGCTTGCCCTGCCAGAAATAATGCGAGGCGATCGGGCCTTCAATTTGCACGCAGATGGCCAGATGCTGCCTGACGGCATCTTCGGCCAGCCTTTCGGCCTCGTCGCGCCCAGCCACGGTTGTCCAAGCAATGAGCATGCATCAGCGTGTGCCGGCAGCGCCATTTGGAGCAAGCCGGGAAAATAGCTTGACGGAATCCGGAGGGGGCATCGTTATTGACGGTTTTCATTCATGCATGCCGCTATGAGAGACGATTACATCAAGGAAGCCCAGAAGGTCATAGCCGATCCCAACGTATTGATCAGCGTCGTGTCGCGTCGCGTCAAGCAGCTGCGGCGCGGTAGCCGTCCGCTGGTGGAATCGCTGGAAAAACTGGCGCCCGAGGACATCGCCCTCCGCGAAATCATCGAAGGCAAAATCAGTTTCGAGCCTGGCGAGAACTAAGTCCCCTCGCGCGGTGACACGTTCCTGGCCCGGCGCTGTCCGGAAGCATCGTCATGTCCGCGCCCAAAAAAGATTCCGACCGCTACACGGAGATCCGCAACAGCCGGGCGTTGCGCGATTACTTCGTGGACGAAAAGTTTGAAGCCGGCCTCCAGCTGCGCGGCACGGAGGTCAAGTCCATCCGCGCCGGCCGGGCCCAGATCAACGACGCCTTCGGCCGGGTGATGCAGGGCGAACTCTGGCTGATCAATGCCTACATCGACCAGTATGAGTTCGGCAACCTCAACAACCACGACCCCCGCCGCACCCGCAAGCTCCTCCTCCACCGGCATCAGATCCGCAAGATCGCCCAGGCGCTGGATGCCGGCGGCCGTACCCTCATTCCGCTCCGGATGTATTTCAAGGATGCCCTGGTCAAGGTCGAGGTCGCCCTCTGCACTGGCAAAAAACTTTTCGACCGGCGCGAGGACGTGAAACGCAAGGACCAGCTGCGCGACGTGCAAAAGGCGCTCAAGTACCGCCGGAAATGAAGCCGCCGCGCCACACCGTCGCCGTCCGGGTGCCGGCGAGCACGTCCAATTGCGGGGCCGGATTCGACACCCTCGGGCTCGCGCTTCAGCTCTACAACCGCGTCCTCCTCCGGCGCGCGCCCGATCCCGGGCCGCAGCCGGACACCCCGGCCGACGCGCGTGCGCAAGCCCTGGTCGCCGCTGCCACGGAGGCGTTTTTTGCCGAAACCCGGGTCAAACCGTTCGGATTTTTCTACACGATTTCCGGCAAGGTGCCGGTGGCCCGCGGTCTTGGTTCCAGCGCCACCGTCCGGGCCGGGATCATCGCCGGGCTGGACCGGCTGGCCGAAACCCGGCTGACCAAGCGGCGCCTGATTGCCCTGCTTGCCGGGCTGGAGGGCCATCCGGACAACGCCACGCCGGTGGTTCTGGGCGGCTTCACCGTTTCGCGCACCGACCCGGCCACCGGCGAATATGTCGACGCCCTGCGGTTCACCGTGCCCGACGACCTCGCTTTTGTCGTCGCCTCGCCGCAAATCGAAATGCCGACCGGCGCCGCCCGGGCGGCATTGCCGGCGACGCTGCCGTTTGCCGATGCAGTCCGGAGCATGAACAGCGCGGCCTTCTTTGTTGCCGCACTCGCCGCGCTCAACTACCAGAAGCTGCGCCCGGCGGTGCGCGATTTTTTTCACGAGCCGTACCGGCTGCCGCTCATTCCTGGTGCTCAGGCGGCGATCGAGGCAGGGGTGGCGGCCGGCGCGCTCACCGGCTGGCTGAGCGGAAGCGGTTCCAGCGTGGTCTGCCCGAGCATGGCCGAATCGACCGGGGCGGCGGCAAAGGCCATGGCAGGAGCATTTGCCGGCGTCGGCGTATCCTGCGAGACCCGCGTGCTGCACGCTGACAACGGCGGGCTGCAGGTGGATTGAGGCCGGTCCTAGGCGAGGGGCAGGTCGGCCCGTTCAATCGGCGGATGCGCCTCAGGCCAATACTTGAGAATTTCCATCGCCAGCCGGCGCCAGAGAAACGGCTTGTGAATCACGCTCTTTAAGGCGGGAAACTGGGCAAACTCCTCGTCGGTCAGGTCGATGCCATGGCCGGTGATGAGAATGAAAGGCACGCCCGGCATGATGGCGCTGGCGCGCAGCACAAACTCAAAACCGTTCAGATCCGGCATGTAAAAATCAGTCACAACCGTACCGACGTCAATGCGCGGAAGTGCCTCAAGCGCCTCAAGCGGCCGGCTGAACGTGAAGACCGGACGGTTCAGATTATCGCTGAGAAGCTGGGCAAGCAGGTCGATGTAAGAAGTCTCATCATCGACGATCACAATCGCTTTTTTTGAGCTGGAGGACACGGACAGAACAGTAGGTAAACAACTACCTATTTGGAGCGACTTTCCGGCCAATGGAAGTTCAATAAAATGTAAAATTTATTGGCATGATTTATGCGCGAAATGCTTCGCCGCTTGTGCCTTACGATCGGAAACGCACACTGGGCGGCATGCTGCATCTTGTGCTTTTCGCGCCGCAGATTCCGCAAAACACCGGCAATATCGGCCGGCTCTGCGCGCTCACCCGGTCGCGGCTTCATCTCATCCATCCGCTTGGATTCAAGATCACCGATCGGCATCTGCGCCGCGCCGGGATGGATTACTGGAAGTCGCTCGATGTGCATGAACACGCCGATTGGGCCGCGTTTCGCGCCAGCCTGGTCGCGCCACCCCGCCTCTGGCTGTTCACCACCAAGGCGCAGCAAACATTCTGGGAGGCGCGTTTCACCGATGGCGACGGCCTGGTTTTCGGCAACGAAGGGGAGGGTGCGCCCGCCTGGCTCCACGAGGAGTTGCGAGAAACCCGCGTCACGATTCCCCACGCCAATCCCGACCTGCGTTCGCTCAACCTCAGCACCGCCGCCGGCATCGCGTGCTACGAGGCCCTCCGGCAAACCGGGCTTCTCCACTAGGTTCGTTTTTTTGTAACTTCGGCGTCCGAATTGGTGTAAGAAGACAATATACCCGCTTTTTCCCCCTTTGAACGCTTTTGCCTCCACCGCCGACCAAATCCCGCCGTCCGAATCCGCCTTCAGCCCGATCATCGAAGCCCACGGCCTGAGCAAGACCTATGGAACCCAACGGGCCTTGATTGACGTGAATGTCACCGTACCGACAGGCACGATCGGGCTGCTGGGGCCGAATGGCGCGGGCAAGACCACGTTTATCAAATGCCTGCTCAACCTGGAAGCCCCCACGTCGGGCGATGCGCGCGTCCTCGGCGTGGACATCCGGGCAGCCAATCGGGCCTCGCGCGAGCGCGTCGGCTACAGTCCGGAGCAGGATTGCCAGATCCCCGGCATGGCGGGCTGCGAATACGTCACCTATTGCGGTCAGCTTTCCGGCATGCCTTTCCCGCTCGCCCGCCAACGCGCCCATGAGATCCTTGACCTCGTCGGCATGGGGCAGGAGCGCTATCGGCGGGTCGAGACGTATTCGACTGGAATGAAGCAACGCATCAAGCTGGCGCAGGCGCTGGTTCACGACCCGAAAGTGGTCTTTCTGGACGAACCGACCAACGGTCTCGATCCCTCCGGCCGCGAGCATATCCTCCGTCTGATCGGCTCGCTCTGGCGCGATCTTGGGATCAGCGTCGTGATGTGCTCGCATCTCCTGCGCGATATCGAACGCGTTTGCGACCGTGTCATGATCATCGGCCACGGGCGGTTGCTGGAGCACGATACGATCGCCGCCCTGAAGGGCCGCCATCGCCGGATCATCGAGCTTGCGCCAGCCGGCGAGCTTGAGCGCTTCGCCACGGTGCTGGCCCAGACGGGGCACGACCCCGTCCGGCTTCCGAACGGCAAGCTGCGCCTCGAATCCGTCTCCGACTCGACGGAGTGGATCCTCGAGCTGATGCGGGCCTATGCGCTGCCGCCGGCCGAGATTGTGGCCAACCCCGACGCCCTGCACGAGCTCTTCGTCGCCGCTGTCGCCGCCGACCATGGAAACAAGCCTTGACCTGAGTCGCTGGCGCGAACCGCCGCGCGGTGTCGCCTACCGCCGCTGGACCATGCTTTCCACCGGTCTGCGGCTGTTGTTTCGTGCGCGATTCTTTCAGATCCTGCTCGCGGTGGCGTGGCTTGCCGGCGTGCTCGTCGGCTTGCTCGGCGTGGCCTTCAGCCAGTCGATCGCCACCGGCGGGTGGCTCGATACGCTGGCCGCGCACTTCGGCCCTCGCGCCGAAGCGTTGGCCTCGGCGCTGGGCGGTTTCGCCGTGCTTTATCCCGACATCTGCGTGCGCGGCATTTTCACGCTGATTTTCTGGGTGCATTCGTTCGTCGGGCTCTGGCTCACCCTCATCGCGCTGACCGTGATGGTGCCACGGCTGATCACCCAGGACCGGGCGAGCAATGCGCTAACCGTTTACCTCGCCCGCCCGCTCACGACCGCGGATTACCTGCTCGGCAAGCTGGGAATGATCGGCGGCGTGATCGTGCTGGTCTGGACCGCGCCGCTCCTGCTGGGCTGGCTGCTGGGCATGATGTTCGCGACAGACCGCGATTTCATCATTTATTCGGTGGCACCGCTTTTGCGCGCCCTGCTGTTCAATGGCATCGCCCTGGTCTCGCTCGCGGCGATCGCGCTCGGTGTTTCTTCGCTCAGCCGCACCTCGCGCAACACCGTCATTCTCTGGATCGGCCTGTGGCTGGTCGCCGGGGCGGTGGCCGGGCCGCCGAACGCACCTCATTGGCTCCGCCGCTGCAGCTTCTCGCATGATCTGGGCGAAGTGCGGCAGCAGGTCCTGCGGCTCGACAGCGTGCTGACCGATGCGGGCGGGAAGCTGCCGTTCATCGACCGGCGGTTTGCCGACAATCTCACGCGGGCCGGCGAAAAGACGCAGGCGGACGATTTCGGCGGCGCCTTGGCCGGGCTTGGCGTGTTCGTGGCATTTTCCTCTTTTGTGTTTTTTCGCAAGCTCCGTCCCGAATGAGCACCATTATCCAGGCCGATCACCTCAGTCGCTTCTACGGGATGATTCTCGGGTTGAACAACGTCACTTTCACCGTCCGGCCCGGCATCACCGGTGTGGTCGGGCCGAACGGCGCCGGCAAAACCACCCTTTTTCGCCTGCTGCTCGGCCAGATTCAGCCAAGCTCCGGGACATTGAGGGTTTTTGGCGGCTGCCCCTGGAACAATCCGGCGGTGCAGGCGCGGGTCGCCTATTGCCCCGAAAGCGAGCAGGTTCCCCGCGGACTCCGCCCCCTGGAATGGCTCACCGGCCTTGGCATGATTTCCGGTTTGTCCGCCCGTGAGGCTCGCACCCGCGCCGGAACGGCGCTGGAGCGCGTCAGGCTTGCGCCCGAGCACTGGAAAAAACAAATCACCGCTTATTCAAAGGGCATGAAGCAGCGCGTGAAACTGGCCCAATGCCTTCTCCATGAACCCTGGCTGGTCGTCCTGGACGAACCGATGAACGGCCTCGATCCGATGGGGCGCGAAGACATCGGCGGGGTTCTGCGGCAGCTCGCCCGCGAGGGCACAAGCGTGCTTATTTCCAGCCACATCCTGCACGACCTCGAGGCGCTCTGTGCTGATTTCATCCTCCTGCGTGGCGGCCGCATACCACGCTCGCTCAATGAGGCTGCCTCAACCGACGCGCGGACGCGCTGGCCTGACGCCACCACCTTCCGCTGCGGCTCGCCTGAAAAACTCGCACGCTATCTCTTCGATCAAAATCTTCTTCGCGGTTGCGACATGGTGGTGGAGACCGGCACATTGCACGTCCGGTGGCGCGAGCCGGAGCGATTTTACGGTGATTTTCAGCGGCTGCTCCTCGAAAGCGGCGTCCCGATTTTTGAGGTGCAGGCCACCGCGTCATTTCTGGAAAAAATTGTCGAACCCGCCAGCCATCCATGAATACCGTGCCCCCCGCTTCCGCCGATTTTCCCGCCCGCGTA
>Ga0070741_10020189_pt1 | contig 10542 bp, 8 predicted proteins | sample Coa_R1_4_FD_66440 | JGI IMG/M metagenome (GOLD analysis project Ga0070741, IMG submission 66440) | Surface soil microbial communities from Centralia Pennsylvania, which are recovering from an underground coalmine fire - Coalmine... | ecosystem: Environmental > Terrestrial > Soil > Unclassified ... | reverse complement strand
ACGTAGCCCAACGCACCCTCACGAATGGCGCGGAGGAACATCTGCTCGTCCGCTTCCATCCCGATCATCACCAGCTTGAGGCCCGCGATGCGCGCCTGCACTTCGCGCGCAAACTCCACGTGTGCCACGCTGGTGGCGAAAGAATCCATGACCAGGACGTCCGGGGAGGCCGCCAGGACCTCCTTGATCGAATTGCCCGACAGGGCACACGAACCTACCACCACAGCATCATTGTTTTTTCGGGAAAGGATTTTGGCCAGAGCCTCGCGCAATAGCCGGTTCTGGGCCAGTAGAAAAACACTGATCGGTGCCGCGACATTTGTCACTGAACACTCCCCGACACGCCAGAAACTGCCGTCTCCGACGCCAGGAACGGGCGCTTTTGCCTGCATTGACACCGGTGGCACGCGAAATCCAACTCCGGCGCAAGACAAGCAGCGAATCAAGTTTTACTTGGGGTGTCCAGACGGCCAGTTAATGGGGAAGTGCCTTCTGGAAGGAGATGACTTTCAGGAAGAAGTCCTTCCTCTAAAGGAAACGATCATCTACCCACGTCGCTTACCAAAATATTGACGGCGACGCCAGAAGTCAAGGGCTAAGGACTGAAAGGCTGCCAGATATTCCTAAGTGTGTGGAAAAAAGCACACGTCGGCATTACTCTCTAATGCCTGCGAAGTTGCCAGGGGCTTCGAAAATAGCTTGCCGCTAAGATCTTTGTTTCGCTCGCACCCGCGCCCACCTTGCCTTCTGCGCTGCTGAAATGCGCGCGCGGGCTGCGGCACTCAGTCTTCGGGCGCGCCGGCTGGAGGTTCGGTTTCCGGAGGCGAAGGAATGACCGCGCATATCAGATCCGGTAAGCAGTTTGCGGGCCTGCTGCAGCCGCTTGATTTCAGAGTCAATTTCAGCCACTACCCGGCTGTAGTCCATTTTGGGGCTCCCTGGGAACGATCAGTAACTATAACATTTCTCGACATTTCACGCGGCGGTCCGGGCCGCGTCCGCTCTACTCCAATACGCTGTCTTCGAGCTTCTGCGATTTCCATTTCGCGGCGGCCGCTAAGAACTCCAGGACAACAGGATGCGGCTTACCCGGCCTGGAGGAAAGCTGCGGTTGAAACAGGGTGGCGATGAAGAACCTGTGAGCGGGCGATTCGACGGCTCGAATCTCGCCTTTTGCTCCTCGTGCCACAATCGACAACCCAGCCTCCAGAAGGGCCGCTTCAAACTCGGGATTGACCTCGTAGTTGCAGAAGAACTCCTCGGTTATGACGTCCTTTTTGTAGAAGGAATGCAGGTAGGATCCCGGCCGCAGCCGAATCCCGGAAATGGCGCCGGAAAGCTTCGGGGCGCCGGGAGCGCGATCGGGGATGGCGCAGGACACAGGAGAGATCACAATGTTCTTCGAACCGGAGTTGTTTTCCGCGGTATCGGCGTCCTTGAGGCCCAGCACATTGCGCGCACACTCTACCAGAGTGTATTGAAAGCCGCCTCAAGTGCCCACGAACGGCCAGTCGCGGCGGCGGGCAAACTCAATCCCGCGCAGCATGCCGTCGAAACTCTTGTACGGACTGCCTGCTCCGGCCCAGAGTCCATCGAACGCCTCGAGCTTGCGGTCTACCTCGGAACCGGCGAGAGACCCGGTGGGGACCCACTCTGCGGCAACGGCAATCTTCAGTTCCTTGGCGGCGTGCTGGATGGCCTTCTCGACGGCAGGATGGGTAGGCGAGGCCGGATCATAGTCCCCCAGAACCCCAATGCGCACGGCATCCGCCACGCCAATATTGTAAACGAGCTGTTTCGGAAGACGAGACTACCCAATCCAGCCCGCGGCTTGACGGTCACTCGTAGCGCAGCGCCTCGACCGGATCCAGCCGCGACGCCCGCAGCGCCGGCACCAGGCCGCTGATGACTCCGACAAAGAGCAGGACCAGGGTTGAAACCGTCAGCGTCATCATCGAGATGCGCAGGTGGATGTCGCCTTTGCCGGAGTCGTCTTCAAAGAGCGGGCCCATCAGCGGGAGCGTGCCGACGGCGGCTGCAACCGCGTAGGAGACCAGAACTCCGATGGCCCCACCCAGCAGCATGATGAGCAGCGTCTCAGCCAGGAACTGCAGCTTGATGTGCAGCTTCTTTGCGCCCAGAGCGCGGCGCAAACCTATCTCACGAATACGCTCGTCCACCGAGACGAGCATGATGTTCATTACGCCCACGCCGCCGATGCCGAGGGTCAGCGCGCCAATGAAAGTCAGCAAGACTTCGAGGCCGATGGTAATGGCGTCAATGATCGGGCGGAACTCGTCGCGGCCGAACATCACCAGCGCCTTCTTGTCCGTGGGCGAGAATTGCTGGCGGGTGGCGAGCGCAGCCAGCACCTGGTCCATGGCGCGCTTCTCAAACTGCGGCGCAATTGGCGCAAAGACGAGGACCGCAGCGTAGCGCGTGTTCCACAGATCGCCTGCAGTCGAGAATGGAATCCAGACCGAGTCGTCGTCGCTGGAAAAGTAATTGCTCATCTGGATCTTGCGGGCCATGACTCCAACCACTTCGAAACGGACGCCGCCGATCAACACCGTTTCGCCGACAGCCGGACGCCCGCTGAAGAGCTGCTCGCGAATGTGGCCGCCGAGAAAGCACACCCGCCGCCGCTCCAGTTCGTCGGTGGCGTTGAACCAGCGGCCCTCGGTTGGAACCTCGTTGCGCATCTCGCCGTATTCCGGGCAAACTCCGCGAACGGCCGCCGTTCCCACCATGCGGTCCTGATAGGCGATGCCCGGCCGACGCACGGTCTCGCGGCAGACATACTTCACCAGCGGGGCGGTGGCTTTCACCATATCCACATCCGCCTGCTCCAGCACGATCTTCTTTCCGGCGCGCTGGCCGCCGGGCTGTTCGCTGGTCTGCCCCGGCCAGGCGATCACAACGCTCTTTCCGAATGCGTCGAAGCCATTGACCAGAATGTTGCGGAAGCTGCTGCCGTACGCGATGAGCAGCGTGACCGTGGCAATCCCCCACACAATGCCCAGCATGGTGAGCAGACTGCGGGTGTAATTGCGCTTCAGCGCCACCCAGGCTTCGCGGATGATTACAGTCAGCATCAGCTTCTAGCTCTTAGCTCTTAGCTCTTAGCTCCATCCCTGACCGATCTGAGCGCCGAGACCCGGCGGACGGGAGGCGATTACCCTCCCGCCTCGAATCGTAATGCTTCGATCGGGTCCACCGATGCCGCCCTACGCGCGGGAAACAGCGCCGAGAGCACGGCAATCGTGCCCAGCAGACCGCAGGCCAGCAGGCCCGTCTTCCAGGTTGGCAGCAGTCCAGCAAAGAAGTCAGGCATGGGCAGCAGGTCCACCAGCCAGCACAATCCATAGGCCACGCCCAGGCCAACGCCTCCGCTGACCAGCGCAATCACCATGGCCTCAACAAAAAACTGCCGCAGAATGGCATTGGCCGGCGCGCCCACAGCCTTGCGCACGCCAATCTCACGCGTGCGCTCGCGTACCGCCACCATCATCACGTTCATCACGCCAATGCCGCCCAGGCACAAAGTCACCAGCCCAACCGCGCCGAGGAAGTACTTCATCCCGTCTGTCATCTGGGCGAAGGCTTTGGCTTCCTGCACCGTGTCCCAGATCGGACACGCTTCCTTGTCGGTCGGATCGTAGCGATGCATTCGCGCCAGCGCTGTCCGCACTTGATGTTTGCAGGCTTCATGCTGTTGTACGGACTTCGGCGTCACCAGAAGCTGGTCAAACGTGTGCGCGGTTCCCGGCGGCTTATCAGGGAAGTCGCGCCGCATCGCGGAAAATGGAACGAATACTTTGTTGACATCCCAGCCGTCGTAGCTCGAATCCTGCTTCTTCTTGGCCATCACTCCGATGACCAGGTATGGAATGTCGTTCAGGTACACATTCTCGCCAATGGGGTTGCGTCCCTCGGGGAAGAGCTGCTTGGCGGCATCGGTGCCGAGGAAAGCCACGCGCCGGCCTTCGCGTTCGTCGTCCCAGTTGTAAAAGCGGCCCACGCCAACAGTCAGACTGCGGATGTCGCTGAATTCCGGATAAGATCCGGTTACGAGGAAGGCTGCGTTGTTGTAATTGCTGTGGGTGCGGACATCACCTTGCTCAAGCTCAGGGATGGCGTATTGGCAATCCGGGCCTTCGGCCTGTACCGCCTGCACGTCGGCATCTTCCCAGCGGACTAAGCGGCCGGCGCGGGTCCCTCCGGCCTGCAGGCTGGTGCGCCCATGGAAGACGATCATGATGTCTTTGCCGAGATTGCGGGCCTGGTCGGCCTGACCCTTGCGAAGGCCTTCTCCCGCCGCGACCATGAGCACGATGGAGACAATGCCCCAGGCGATGCCAAACATGGTCAGGAAGGTGCGCAGCTTGTGCGCCCACAGAGTGCGGAAGACGTCGCCGATAAGATCGCGCAGGACCATAAACTTAGGAGTTGCGGTGAAGCGCCGGTGCCCTATTCTTTGCTCAGGACAGGCAACGCCCGCCGCGGTGTCGGCGGACCAGGGCGCCCGCGCCACACGAATCTTGGACGACCTGCCAGCCAGAAGGTAAGCCGGTCGGCCTGTCCTAGCCGGTGATACGAATGCGGAGGGGAATTTGTTCGCAGATTGTCAGGGGGCGAAAGGTACCGCTCTCAGCGGAACGACAACCCGGGTTGTCATTCCGAGGGTCGAATGCCTCGGAATAACGTGGAACTACGGGAGCTCGCCCGGATGCATTCCGTAAACCTATACATTCTGTAGCACTGGGCTCGAGAGCCAGTGGTCGAGTTCGCAGAGCGCCGCTTCGCACTGCATCCGGTGACGCTGCTGGCGGTCGCTCACCTTCTTCCCCAGCGGCGGCAGTAAGTCGAAGGTGATGTTCGCCGGCTGAAACCTTCTCGGATCGGCGTGCGTGACATAGTGGACCAGTGAGCCCAGCGCCGTCGCGCGGGGAGGAGGAACCAGCGCTTCTCCTGAGACCAGGGCCGCAGCGTTCATTCCCGCCAGCATTCCAGTCGCAATGGACTCGACGTAACCTTCCACGCCACAGATTTGCCCGGCGAACAGCACATTGGGATGCGCACTCATCTGCAGGGTTGGAGTCAGCAGCGCCGGCGAGTTGATGTAGGTGTTGCGGTGAATCTGCCCGTAGCGCAGGAACCGGGCATTCTCCAGTCCGGGGATCAGCCGCAGCACCCGCACCTGCTCGCCGAACTTCAAATGATTCTGGAAGCCGACCAGATTGTAGGAATCGGCGCGCAGGTTCTCTTGACGCAGCTGCACTACCGCATACGGCGGCTTTCCGGTTCGCGGATCTTTGAGTCCCACCGGCTTCATGGGCCCGAAACGCAGAGTGTCGCGCCCGCGGCGGGCGATCTCTTCGATCGGCAGGCAGCCTTCGAAGTAGTTCAGGTTCTCCCAGTCTTTCGCCTCGACGGATTCAGCCGCCACCAGCGCGTCATAGAAGCGGTCGTACTCCTCTTTCGTCATGGGGCAGTTGATGTAGTCTGCCGTGCCTTTGTCATAGCGCGCCGCCAGGTAGACCTTCGACATGTCGATCGAGTCAGCCTCGACGATGGGGCTGATGGAGTCGTAGAAATAAAGCCGATGTGGGCCGTGTGGGCCGGCCACTCCTGTCTGACCTCCGTCCTTCGGGGCAGCCGGAACAGGCCGGACAGGAGTGTCCGGCCCACGCGAGCTTAGGCCCCCAATCTCTTCCGCCAGCGCGTCTGAGGTCAGCGGACCCGAGGCAACAATCGTGAGCTCGTCCTGGCGAATCTGTTTGACCTCTTCACGCACAATCCGGACCAGCGGTTCCCGGGAAATCGTCTCCGTGACCCTGGCGGCGAAGAATTCCCGGTCCACAGCCAGCGCATGTCCTGCCGGGACCGCGCACTCGCGCGCGATCTGAATCAGCAGAGACCCGGCCCGCCGCATCTCCTCTTTCAGCAGCCAGGGCGCGGTATTCTCGCTCTCGGATTTCAGCGAATTGGAGCACACCAATTCCGCGAAATTGTCTGTCTGGTGCGCGGGCGTCGAGTGCACCGGCCGCATTTCGTACAACTCGACCCGCACGCCACGCCGCGCACACTGCCACGCCGCTTCCGAACCCGCGAGCCCTGCGCCGATGATCCTCACCTTTTGCATTCGTAAGCTAGTTCAAGCCGCCTGCTACCCGGCGCATCGCCTCTCCATCGAAGGCGGCCACTTTGCGCTCATGCAGAAACGTCGCGCCCAGCTTTTCGTAGAACTCAATCGCTGGGCGGTTCCAGTCGAGCACCTCCCAGCGCAGGCCGAAGCAACCTTCTTCAATAGCAAGCCTGGCGACCGCGGCCAGCAGGGCCTTGCCGATCCCTTTGCCTCGAAATTTCTCCAGAACGAACAGGTCTTCCAGAAACAGCGCCGGGCGGCCCTGGAACGTCGAGTAGAAATAGAAGAAGGATGCGTAGCCCGCCGGCTCACGGTCCCACTCGGCGATGAGGGCACGGAATTTGGGATTTGGGCCGAAGAGGTCACGAAACAGGTCGGCTTCAGTGACGACCGCCTTGTCCGCCTTCCTCTCGTAAGCTGCTAACGCGCGGATGAGGGTGAGCAATTGAGGGACGTCGTCGCGAGTTGCAGGGTGAATGTTCAGCATCTCAGAACCGCTGCAATATTCATCGATCCTGGCCCGGTTTGATTTTCTCAATTCACTTACACCTTGAGTTCCGCCACCGTAGCGCCCGCGCCGCCTTCGTTCTGCGGCGGCTCGGCGATGGACTCCACATGCGGATGCTGCTGCAGGAACTGCCGCAGCGCTTTCCGCAGAATGCCCATCCCGCTGCCGTGGACCACGCGCACTCGCGGCAATCCCGCGAGGAACGCCCGGTCCACGAACTTCTCCACCTCACGGGTGGCGTCATCCACAGTATGCCCGATTACGTTGATCTCCGCGGGCACGTTCTCCCCTTCGCGCTCCAGCGTGACCGACACGCCCCCGGCCCGCGCCGCTTTCACCGGCGTCTCCGCGGCCCGGCTGACGACCTCCGCGATGTCCTCGCGCGCGATGCGCATCTTCATCGTCCCCACTTCCACCTCGAAGTGGTTTTCGTCCAGCCGCCGCGTTACCTTGGCGTTACGGCCCACGGACTTCAGCTTGATGAAATCTCCTTCCGACACATGCCGGACCAACTGCGGCTGGGCGTTAGGGTCGCCGCGGTCGGCCCCACTGACGTGTGCCACCACTGCCGCGTCAAACTGCTCGCGAAACTCCCGCCGCAGTTTCGCGATCCGCCGCTCGGCGTCCTTGGACAGCTTCTGCTGCGCGGCCCGGTCCTGGACGGCGTTGACTGCTTCCCGCGCGTGGTATTCAAAATCGCGCAGCAGCGCTTCCAGCTTCTTTTCCAGTTCCCTGACCTTCTCCTGCTGCTCCCGCTTCCCCTCGGCGGCCAGGCGCGCCCGCTCCCGCTCCAGCGTGGCTTCTTTTCCCCGTAACCTGAGGCGTTCGGCTTCCACCGTTCGCAGTTCGGCATGCAGGCGGTCCAAAAACTGCCCGACGTCCCGCGCGTAGGTCCCCAATCGCGAGCGTGCCGACTGCACGATCACCGGATTCAATCCCAGCCGCTGCGCGATGTTGATTCCCGCGGACGCGCCCGGCACTCCCATCCTCAGCTCGTACGTGGGTTGCAGTGTGCCTTCGTCAAACCCCACCGCCGCATTGACCACGCCCGGAGAGTTCGCGCCGAAGACTTTCAACGAAGTATGGTGCGTGGAAATAATCGTGAAGCATCCCGTGCGCAGAAAGTGCTCCGCGATTGCGACCGCCAGCGCCGCTCCCTCTTCGGGGTCGGTGGCCGACCCCAGTTCATCCAGCAGCACCAGCGAATCCGCAGTGGCTGTGCGCGAGATGGAATCAATGTTGGTGACGTGCGCTGAAAATGTGGAAAGGTTTTGCTCGATAGACTGATAATCGCCGATGTCCGCCAGCACGGCGTCGAACACCGGCGCTTCCATGCGCGACGCCGGCACCGGGATTCCCGCTTGGGCCATCAGCGCCAGCAGACCAACCGTCTTTAGCGCAACCGTCTTGCCCCCCGTATTGGGCCCGGTGATGATGAGCTCCCGGCGCTCGCCTTCAAGCTCAATCGAAACCGGGACAACCCGTCGGCGCTTGGTTTTGAGATTCCGTTCCAGTAAAGGGTGACGTGCATCGCGGAGGACCAAAGCGCGGACCTTGCCGTCTTCAGCTCCTGCCGAGCTTCGCCCGGCCGGGGCGGGCGAGGTCGCCCGTCCCCGCAGGTCATCTTTCAGCACCGGCGCTACACATTCGTATTCTTCCGCAAACTTTGTCTTGGCAAACTGCAGCTCGAGCTCTGCGAGCACCTCGACTGCCGCCAGGATCTCGCGCGCTAACTCCCCGATGCGCTGGGTCATCTCGAGCAGGATGCGCCGCACCTCCGCCTGCTCTTCCTCCAAGAGCCGGACGAGCTCGTTATTTTGCTCGATCGTCTCCAGGGGCTCGATGTACACGGTCTGTCCGCTCGAGCTTGCGCCGTGCACCACGCCCGGCACCCGCCGCTTCAGCTCGGCTTTCACCGGGATCACGAAGCGCTCGCCGCGAATGGTGACCAGTTCCTCCTGCACGGTCCCGCCTTCTGAAAGCCTTCGCAGATAGTTCATCAGGGATTGCTGGATCGCGCGCCGCTGCTTCTCGATCTCCCGGCGCACACTGGCCAGTTCCGGCGAGGCCCGGTCGTCAAGCGTTCCATCGGGAAGGATCTTGTTCCGGAAGCTGCGCAGAAAGTGGGTGAAGTCGGCGACGCCAGCCGATAAGGCGCGCACCGCAGTCCAGTCAGATTTCATTGACTGCGGCGGGTTTAGGGCAATCTCGCGCCACTCGGCGGCCCGGTCCACCAGGGTGATCACGCTCAGAATTTCCGGCGGATCGAGCGCGGCGCCGGAGATGCGGGCATTCTCCAGCAGTCTGGCGATGTCCATCAGGCCAGAAAAGTTGAAGTCCCCGCCAGCCCGCCGGAATTCACGGACCTCCTCGGTAAGCTGCTGCTGATTTTGAATCCATTTCAGTTCTCTCGATGGCGCGATTGCGGCCACTCGCGTCCTGCCCAACTCCGAAACGGCGTAGCCCAGCAGCAGGTCCCGGAGCGAATCAAACTCCAGGACCCGCGCACCCGTATTTTTCAGTGGAACCGCCACCCGTTTATGGTACTGTACTAACGCCCTGAGGTTGCTGCCACCAGCTCAGGGCTTTCTGTTGCCTTCTAGTCGTCTGCCCGAGTACGAACCAATTCCGGGGAGGTCCCGTGTCCGCCACTTCTGTCACCCTGCAGCGCCCGTCCTGGGTTCGTCCCAAGTACATCGTCTTTGGCGTGGTCGGCTGCATGCTGGCTTACGTCATTCGCCACAACGAGAGTTTCCTGTGGAACCACAACGACCCGATCTGGCAGCACTATGAGGGTTTCAAATGGTATCTGCTGCCGCATGGGCTTGCCGGAGCGTGCGCCATTCTGCTTGGCCCGCTGCAGTTCTCCGATCGCCTGCGCCAGCGTTTCACCAAAATGCACCGCGTGGTGGGAAGAATTTACGTGACGGGCGCTCTCATCGTGGCCCCGCTGGGAGTGTACCTCCAGTATTTCGACGAGCGCGTGGGCGGAACTCGTTCGTTCACCCTGGCCGCCGTGGTGGACGCCTCCCTCCTGATGCTCACCACTGGGATCGCCTTCTACTTTGCGGTTCGCAGAAAGATCCAGCAACACCGCCAATGGATGACCCGCAGCTTCGCCGTGGCGATTGTCTTCCTGGAAGTGCGAGTGATCTCCGGCCTCGGCGGATGGGACAGCAGTACGCAAGCAACCGAAACCATCGTGTGGATCTGCCTCGGCTTCTCGCTGCTGATCGCAGACATTGTTCTGCAACTGCAGGAGGCCTGGCGCAGCCGTCCAAAACCTGCGCGAGCGCAAGCAGCGGCAAGCTGACTCCTTCCCTGACGGATTGTCATCCCGCCTAAAACAACGCCGTCCTTAGTTATAGATGGGGATGAGTTGATTGCGGGGGCAATTGTGCGAACCCACAACCCCGCCTGCTAGAATCTGGTCATGGCATTTCCCGCCACCCGCCTGCGCCGCCTGCGCCGTACGGGAGCGCTGCGCTCGCTGGTCCGCGAGACCCGGCTCAGCCCCGAGTCGTTCGTTTATCCGATGTTTATCTGCCCGGGAGAAGGCGTGCGCAAGGAAGTTCGCTCCATGCCCGGAGTGTGCAACCTCTCGGTGGACGAAGCCGTGCGCGAGGCGCAAGAAGCACACTCGCTTGGCGTTCCGGCAGTAATTCTGTTCGGGCTGCCCGAAAAGAAAGACGAAGTCGCGACCGGCGCCTGGGAGGACAACGGCATCGTGCAGCGCGCCGCCCGCGCCCTAAAGCGCGAAGTTCCCGATCTTCTCCTGATCGGCGACGTCTGCCTGTGCGAATACATGTCGCACGGCCACTGCGGAATCGTGAGACCGTCCGCGCCTCGTTCGGTGGGAGCGGCAGTGGCAAGCCCGCCTGCTGCA
>Ga0070741_10020188_pt1 | contig 10542 bp, 5 predicted proteins | sample Coa_R1_4_FD_66440 | JGI IMG/M metagenome (GOLD analysis project Ga0070741, IMG submission 66440) | Surface soil microbial communities from Centralia Pennsylvania, which are recovering from an underground coalmine fire - Coalmine... | ecosystem: Environmental > Terrestrial > Soil > Unclassified ... | reverse complement strand
GTTCGTATCATGTTGGGTCCACCGCAAGTCGATTTGTAATTCCTTGGTCCGCTTGCTATCTTCGCCCTCAACTTCAGGGTGAGAGTTCGCCCGCGACCCCCAGGGAGAGACTGTGGCCACGCGCACCGCGCACGCGTATTCCCCGCAGAAAGCTCAACGCGAGCTTGAGGATCTGCAGCTCGTGCTCAAGGCCCGGAACGGCGACCTCGCCGCGATGGACGTGCTCATCCGCCGCTACACGGGCTTCGTCCGGCTGAAGGCGAGCTCGTACTTCCTCGCCGGCGGCGACTCCGAGGATCTCGTCCAGGAAGGGCTCGTCGGGCTCTACAAGGCGGTGCGGGACTTCCGCTCCGACAAGGAGACGTCCTTCCGGAGCTTCGCCGAGCTCTGCGTGACCCGCCAGATCATCACGGCGATCAAGACGGCGACGCGCTTCAAGCACGCGCCGCTCAACACGTACGTCTCGTTCAGCCACACCCCGGCGGGCCAGGACTCCGACGGCGAGTGCACGCTCGGCGACGCGCTGCCCGGACCGGCGGTGCAGGAGCCGTCCGTGATGGTCATCTCGACCGAGGAGCTGCAGAGCCTCGTGGGCTGCCTCGGCACCGGCCTCTCGCCGCTCGAGGCGGACGCCCTGCGCCTCTACCTCGAGGGCTCGTCCTACGAGGAGATGGCCGACCGGCTCGCGTGCGACACGAAGACGATCGACAACGCGCTGCAGCGCGTGAAGCGCAAGATCATCACGCACCAGAAGGCGCGCGAAGTCCTTCAATAGCGACGCGGCCGGCGACAGAGTCGGCGGCAACGCGGATCCTGCGGCTCCGGCGGCTCCGGCGGTTCTTGGCGCGCCCGCCGTGTTGTCAGGAGCGCATACAGATCGGACGGTACTATGGCGGCGCGCCGGAGTAGCTCAGCTGGTAGAGCACCTCACTTGTAATGAGGCGGCCGTCGGTTCGAGTCCGACCTCCGGCTTCGCTCTCCGGGGCATGTCCCGCAACCTGGCGGCGGGCCATGTCCGCAAAGGGCGTCGCTCGCCGCTCAGTCGCGGCCGAGCAGTGACGCGAGCGCCTCGACGAGTTCGCAGTCGAGTCGGGACTTGCGGACGTAGTCGACGGCGCCGGCGTCGCGGATCTCGAGCACCCGCTCCTCGTAGTCGGTGCCGCTGATCGCGACGACCGGCAGCTCCGGCAGCTCCGCGTGGAGGAGCCGCGTCGCCTCGACGCCGTCGAGCTCGGGCATCTCGATGTCCATCACGACGGCGTCGGGCTCGAGCTCCTTCGCGAGCTCGAGCGCCTCGCGGCCGTTCCGGGCGCGGCCGGCGACGGCGAAGCGACCGTCGGCGCGAAGCGCGGCCTCGACGGCCTCGAGGAAGCCGGCGTCGTCCTCGGCGACGACGATCCGGTAGCGGTCTTGACCCCCCAAGCCGGGCTCAGCCTATCCGAGGCCCTCCGCGGCCGGCCGGCCCCGTCAGGCGGCCGTCGAGACGCGCCGGTGCCCGACGACCGCGGCAGGCACCTCCTGCGGGATCTCGACGACGAAGGTCGAGCCCGACTGCCCGTCCGACTCGACCCAGATCCGTCCGTCGACGCGGCGGACGAGCTCGCGGCAGATGTAGAGGCCGAGCCCGGTGCCGCCGATGCCGCGCTGCATGTCCGGATCGAGGCGGTAGAACTTCTCGAAGATCCTCGTCTGCTCGGACTGGGGGATGCCGAGGCCCTGGTCGCTGATCGCGAAGCGGACGTGCCGCTCGCCCGGCTCGAGGGTGAGCGAGATCGTGCCGCCCTCGGGCGAGTACTTGACCGCGTTCTCGAGCAGGTTGGCGAGCACCTGCCGCAGCTGACCGGCGTCGGCGGCGACGGGCGGGAGGGCCTCGGGCGCCCGCAGCTCGACCTCGACGTTCTCCGGCAGGTGGATGCGCGCGGCGTCGACCTCGGCCTCGGCGATCGAGCGCGGATCGCACGTCTCGATCGTCGCGCTCAGGGTGCCCGAGTCGAGCTGGCTCGCGAGCAGCAGGTCGTTCACGATGTCCGCGAGCCGCGCGGACTCCTCGGCGATCACCTCGAGCAGCTTGTCGTGCAGCTGCGTCTCGAGCTCGATGTCGTCGCGGCGCAGCGTGAGCGCCGCGCCGAAGATCGCGGCGAGCGGCGTGCGCAGCTCGTGCGAGACGGTCGCGACGAGGTCCTGGCGCATCGCCTCCAGCGCGCGCTCGTCGGTGAGGTCGCGGAACGCGTAGACCGTCCCGTCCTCGGAGCCGACCGCGGAGACGGAGAGCCACAGCTCGCGGCCGCCGAGCTCGAGCGGCACGTTCTCGGCGCGCGCCGCCTCGCCGCTCGACGCGATCGGAATCCGCCCGCCGACCTCCTGCCAGCCCGGGACCGCCTCGCTCACCCGCCGCCCGAGGACCTCCGCCGCCGGCAGCCGCGCGATCCGCTCGGCCGCCGCGTTCCAGAGACGTATGCGGCCCGAGCGGTCGACGACGAAGACTCCGTCGCCGATCGACGCGAGCACGCGCGCCGCCTGTGCGCGCTCCTCCGCCTCGCGGTAGAGCCGCGCGTTCTCGATCGCCGCCGCTGCCCGCCGGGCGAGCTCTTCGGCCACGGCGAGCTCCTCGGCGCCGAAGCGCCGGCCCGACTCGGAGGAGACGAGCGTGATCGCGCCGAGCACGCCGCTGCGTCCCTGCAGCGGCACGCAGAGGTAGGACGCGAGCCCGAGCTGCTGAAGCAGGTCGAGGTGCAGCTCGTCGATCGCCGCGGCGCGCAGCATCTCCGGCGTGATCTCGGGCACGAGCTCCGGCTCGCCGGTGCGGATCACCGCCGGTGCGCCCGTCGCTCCGGCGCGGTCGGCCGGATAGCGCTCCTGCAGCTCGCGGGCGAACGTCACCTTCTTCGGGTCGCTGTGCTCGACCGCGAGCTCCACGATCGAGCCGTCGGCCTCGACGATGTGCACGCTGCACCAGTCCGCGATCTCGGCGGCAGCGAGCTCCGCGACACGTCGCAGCGTCTCTCGGTAGTCGAGCGAGCGCGAGAGCACGTCGCCCGCGGAGAGGATGAAGGTGCGCTGCTCCTCGATGCGCTTGCGGTCGTCGATGTCGGTCGCAGTGCCGATCCAGCAGTCGATCGTCCCGTCCGCACGCCGCATCGGAACGGCGCGTTCGAGCTGCCAGCGGTAGCTGCCGTCCGCGGCGCGGAGGCGGTACTCCACGTCGAGCGTCTCGCCGCCGTGGAAGGTCAGCTCCCGGCGCGCGACCGCGGACGGGAGGTCGTCCGGGTGAACGACCGTGTGCCATGCGTTCGGACCGGCGTCGTCCGTGCTCAGGCCGGTGTACTCGAAGAAACGCCGGTTGAAGGACGTCGCCGCGCCGTCGACGTCCGCGGTCCAGACGATCTGCGGCATCGCGTCGGCGAGCTGGCGGTAGCGCTCCTCGCTCGCGCGCTCGAGCGCCGCGAGCTCCTGTCGGTACAGCAGCTCGTCCTGCTCGCGCAGCCGCCGGCTCTTCTCCCAGAGCTCGACGAACACGGAGACCTTCGAGCGGAGGATGCTCGGGTCGACGGGCTTGAAGATGTAGTCGACCGCGCCTGCGGAGTACCCGCGGAACACGTGCCGCTCCTCCTTCGAGAGCGCCGTGACGAAGACGATGGGGATGTGCTGCGAGCGCTGGCGCTGCTTGATCAGCTCGGCGAGCTCGAAGCCGTCGAGCTCCGGCATCTGGACGTCGAGGAGGATGCACGCGAAGTCGTCGAGCAGAAGCTGCTTCAGCGCCTCCGTACCCGACGTGACCGACACGAGGCGGTGCCCGAGCGGCTCGAGGATCGCCTCGAGCGCGAGCAGGTTCTCCCGCCTGTCGTCGACGAGGAGGACGTTGGGCGCGACGAGCTCGCTCATGCGCAGAGCCCGTAGAGAAAGAGCGGGATCTCCTCGAGCGGCAGGACGGCGTCGGCGTGCGTGGCCGCGATCGCGGCGTCGGGCATCGTCCGGCGCTCGGACGTGGCCGGGTCCTGGACGATCGCGACGCCGCCGAGATCCTTGATGCGCGCGAGGCCGCGTGCGCCGTCGCTGTTCGCGCCCGTCAGCACGATCCCGACCGCGTGCCGTCCGTAGGCATCCGCGACCGACTCGAAGAGGACGTCGATCGACGGGCGTGCGTAGAGCACCGGCGCGTCCGTGGAGAGCGCGACGTGTCCGTCCTCGACGAGCACGTGGTAGTCGGGCGGCGCGAGGTACACGTGGTCCGGCTCGAGCAGCGTCTTGTCGTCCGGATCCGTGACGATCCGGCGCGTGTGAGCCGCGAGGAGCCGCGCGAGCCCGCCTTCCTCGGACTCGACCGAGCGGTGCTGCGCGACGACGATCGGCTGGTGTACATCCTCGTGCAGTCCGTCGAGCAGCCGGCTCACGGCGTCGAGCCCACCCCAGGACGTCCCGATCGCGATGAGCTCGTACACCTCACGCGACTTTGCGGTAGATCCGCTCTCCCGCGTCGATCTCCTCGTAGCGGTCCGCGAACCGCGTGAAGTTGATCGATTCCTTGTGCCCGAGCGCGAGGATGCCGAATGTCGCGAGGCTCTCGTGGAAGAGACCGTGCACGCGGTCCTGCAGCGTCTTGTCGAAGTAGATCATCACGTTGCGGCAGACGATCATGTTGAACTCGTTGAACGAGCGGTCCATCGCCAGGTTGTGCTGCGCGAAGACGACGTTCTCGGTGAGCGAGCGCGAGAACACGGCGTTGTCGTACGCGGCGGTGTAGTACCCCGAGAAGTCGCCTTTGCCACCGGCCTTGATGTAGTTCTGCGTGTACTGCTTCATGCGGTCGAGCGGGAAGACGCCTTCGCGCGCCGACTGGATCACGAGCTCGTTGATGTCGGTCGCGTAGATCCGGGTGCGGTCGTAGAGCCCCTCCTCGTGCAGCAGGATCGCGAGCGAGTAGACCTCTTCGCCGGTCGAGCAGCCCGCGCACCAGATGCGCGTGAAGGGGTATGTGTGCAGCAGCGGCACGACCTTCTCCCGGACGGCGACGTAGAACGACGGGTCGCGGAACATCGCCGTGACGTTGATCGAGAGGTCGACGAGCAGCTGCTCCATGGTCGGCGGGTGGTGGAGCAGGCGGTCCTGGAGCTGCGAGAGCGTCTCGAGCCCCTCGGCCTGCATCCGCCGATACAGCCGGCGCTTGAGCGAGGCGGGAGCGTACTCGCGGAAGTCGAGACCGTAGCGGCGGAAGATCGCCTCGAGCAGCAAGTCGATCTCGAGCGTCTCGAGGTCGCGCTCCGGCGCGACGTCGCTCGGCTCCGCGTGAGTGCTCAGTGGTACAGCCACACCCGCATCAGCGACAGGAGCTGATCCGTGTCGACGGGCTTCGTGATGTAGTCGGACGCGCCGGACTGGATCGAGCGCTCGCGGTCGCCCTTCATCGCCTTCGCCGTCAGCGAGATGATCGGCAGCCGGTTGAACTCGGGCATCGAGCGGACGGCCTGCATCGTCTCGTAGCCGTCCATCTCCGGCATCATCACGTCCATCAGGACGAGGTCGACGTCGCGGTTCGCGCGCAGGCATTCGATCCCGTCGCGGCCGTTCTCGGCGAAGATCACCTCCATGCCGTTCGCCTCGAGCACCGACGTCAGCGCGAACACGTTCCGCACGTCGTCGTCGACGATCAGCACCTTCTTGCCGTGGAACACCCCGTCCGTCGAGTGCAGCTGCTCGAGCATGCGGCGCTTCGCCTGCGGCAGCCGCGCCTCGACGCGATGCAGGAAGAGCGACGTCTCGTCGAGCAGGCGCTCGGGCGAGCGTGCGTCCTTGACGATGATCGTCTCCGCGTACTTCCGCAGCCGCGTCTCCTCGCGCCGCGTCAGCTCCTTGCCCGTGTAGACGATGACGGGGAGCGTCGAGTAGCGCTCGTCGCGCTTCAGCTGCTCGAGCAGCTTGAACCCGGTCGTCTCGGGCAGCTTCAGGTCGAGCACCATGCAGTCGAACTGCTGCCCGTCGAGCGCCGCGAGGGCCTCTTCCGCGGAGCCGACGGCCACGACGTCGACGTCGTCTCCCGAGCCGACGAGCTCGACGATCGAGCCGCGCTCGACCTCGTCGTCCTCGACGATGAGGAGGCGGCGGACCTCGCGGTCGATGAACGACGAGATCTCGCCGAGCATCGCGTCGAGGCCTTCCTTCTCGAGCGGCTTCTGCAGGTACGCGACCGCCCCTGCGCGCAGCGCGCTCGTCCGGCCGCTGTCCGTGCCGGAGACGATGTGCACCGGGATGTGGCGGCTCGCCGGGTGCCGCTTCAGGTGGTCGAGCACGGTCCAGCCGTCCATGACCGGCAGCTCCAGGTCGAGCACGATCGCGTCGGGCTTGAACTCGTGCGCGAGCGCGAGGCCGACGTCGCCGCGCGTGGCGACGATCCCCTTGAAGCCGCGTGCGCGTGCGGTGTCGAGCACGATCCGGGCGAACGCCGCGTCGTCCTCGACGACGAGCACGACGCGGTCGCCCTCCTGCACCTCCTCGCGGTCGTCCGCCACCTCGCCCTGCAGCAGGAGCGCCGGGTCGAGCTCGGCCGGGCGCGGCGGCTCGAGCAGCGAGCTGCCCTCCGCGACGAGCGCCTCGCCCTCGCGGACGAGCTCGTCGAGCCGGGCCTCGAAGTCGGCGAAGACCGTCGTGTCCTCGAGCGGCACGAACGACGTCGGCAGGTAGAGCGTGAACACGCTGCCCTTGCCGGGCTCCGAGGAGACGCGGATCTCGCCGCCCAGGAGCCGCGCGATCTCGCGGCTGATCGAGAGACCGAGCCCGGTGCCGCCGTACTTGCGCGACGTCGTGCCGTCGGCCTGCTGGAACGCCTCGAAGATCAGCCGGAGCTTGTCCTCGGGGATGCCGATGCCGGTGTCGACGACCGAGAACGCCAGCACGGAGTCGGCCTGGGCGAGCTGCTGCGAGGCGAACTGCAGCTCGGCAGGGGCCGTCTCGATGTGCATCGTCACGGAGCCCCGCTCGGTGAACTTCACCGCGTTCGAGAGCAGGTTCTTCAACACCTGCTGCAGCCGCTGCTCGTCGGTCGTGATCGTCGGCGGCACGTTCGCGCCGCTGATCTCGACCGCGAGCTCGAGCCCCTGCTCCTCGGCGAGGGGCCGGAACGTCCGCTCGACGTAGTCCCGCACGTCGGCGAGCGCGACCTCGGTCGAATGCACGTCCATCTTCCCGGCCTCGACCTTGGAGAGGTCGAGGATGTCGTTGATCAGCTCGAGCAGGTCGGCGCCTGCCTGGTGGATCGTCGTCGCGAACTCGACCTGCTTCTCGGTGAGATTCTGCTCGGCGTTCTCGGCGAGGAGCTTCGCGAGGATGAGCAGCGAGTTGAGCGGCGTCCGCAGCTCGTGGCTCATGTTCGCGAGGAACTCGCTCTTGTAGCGCGACGAGAGCGCGAGCTGCTCGGCGCGCTCCTGCAGCGCCGACCGTGCGAGCTCGATCTCGCGGTTCTTGATCTCGATCCGGCGGTTCTGCTCCTCCAGGAGCTGCGCCTTCTCCTCGAGCTCCTCGTTCGTCTGCTGCAGCTCCTCCTGCTGGGTCTGCAGCAGCTCCTCGGAGGCCTTGAGCGTCTGCGCCTGCTGCTCGAGCTCCGTGTTCGCGCGCTTCAGCTCCTCCTGCTGCGACTGCAGCTCCTCGGAGCGCTCCTGCAGCTCCTGCGTCAGCCCCTGCGACTGGCGCAGCAGCTCCTCGGTGCGCATCGTCGCCTGGATCGTGTTGATGACGATGCCGATCGTCTCGCCGAGCTGGTCGAGGAACGCGCGCTGCACCTCTGTGAACGGCTGGAACGCCGCGAGCTCGATCACGGCCATCACCTGGTCCTCGAAGAGGACCGGCATGACGATGATGCTCTTCGGCGTCGCCTCGCCGAGCGCGGAGGCGACCTTGACGTAGTCGTCCGGCGGCTCGGTGATGAGGATCGACTGCCGCTCGAGCGCCGCCTGCCCGACGAGCGACTCGCCGAGCTTGAAGCGGTTCGACATCCGCTTGCGGGTCTTGTAGCCGTAGCTCGAGATCAGCTGCAGCTCGGCGTCCGCGTCCTCGACCTCCTCGGCGAGGAAGAACGCGCCGTAGCCGGCGCCGACGAGCGGCGTCAGCTCCGACATGATCAGGCGCGAGACCGTCTGCAGGTCGCGCTGGCCCTGCATCATGCCGCTGAACCGCGCGAGGTTCGAGTTCAGCCAGTCCTGCTCGGCGTTGCGCTCGGTCGTCGCGCGCAGGTTCGCGATCATCTGGTTGACGTTCTCCTTGAGCGCGTCGACCTCGCCCTTGGCCTCGACCGTCACCTGCCGCGTGAGGTCGCCTTCGGTCACCGCGGTCGACACGTCCGCGATCGCGCGCACCTGCGTCGTCAGCGACGTCGCGAGCTGGTTGAAGTTGTCGGTCAGCTCCTTCCAGACGCCGCTGACGCCCTCGACGTTCGCCTGGCCGCCGAGGATGCCCTCGGTGCCGACCTCGCGCGCCACGCGGGTCAGCTCGGCGGCGAACGACGACAGCTGGTCGACCATGATGTTGACGGTGTTCTTCAGCTGCAGGATCTCGCCGCGCGCGTCGACGGTGATCTTCTGCGAGAGGTCGCCGCGCGCGACGGCGGTCGTCACCTCGGCGATGTTGCGCACCTGGTCGGTGAGGTTCGACGCGAGTCCGTTCACCGAGTCGGTCAGGTCCTTCCACGTCCCGCTCACGCCCTTGACGTTCGCCTGGCCGCCGAGCTTGCCCTCGGTGCCGACCTCGCGGGCGACGCGGGTGACCTCGTCGGCGAACGAGGAGAGCTGGTCGACCATCGTGTTGATCGTGTTCTTCAGCTCCGCGACCTCGCCGCGCACGTCCACCGTGACCTTCTTCGAGAGGTCGCCGTTCGCGACGGCGGTCGTCACCTGCGCGATGTTCCGCACCTGCTCGGTCAGCGAACCGGCCATGAAGTTCACGTTGTCGGTCAGGTCCTTCCAGACGCCGCTGACGCCCTCGACCGAGGCCTGGCCGCCGAGGCGGCCCTCGGTGCCGACCTCGCGCGCGACGCGCGTCACCTCGGCCGAGAACGCGCGCAACTGGTCGACCATCGTGTTGACGGTCTCCTTCAGCTCGAGCACCTCGCCCTTGACGTCGACGGTGATCTTCTTCGAGAGGTCGCCGTTCGCGACCGCGGTCGTCACCTCGGCGATGTTCCGCACCTGGCCCGTCAGGTTCGACGCCATGCCGTTCACCGACTCGGTGAGGTCGCGCCACGTGCCGCTCACGCCCTCGACCTTCGCCTGGCCGCCGAGCACGCCCTCCGTCCCGACCTCGCGCGCGACGCGGGTGACCTCGGCGGCGAACGACGAGAGCTGGTCGACCATCGTGTTGATCGTGCTCTTGAGCTCGAGCACCTCGCCGCGCGCGTCGACCGTGATCGTCTTCGTGAGGTCGCCGTTCGCGACGGCGGTCGTGACGTCGGCGATGTTGCGCACCTGGTCGGTGAGGTTGTCCGCGAGCGTGTTGACGTTCTCCGTGAGGTCCTTCCAGACGCCGCTCACGCCCTTCACCTCGGCCTGGCCGCCGAGGCGGCCCTCGGTGCCGACCTCGCGGGCGACGCGCGTCACCTCGTCGGCGAACGAGGAGAGCTGGTCGACCATCGTGTTGATCGTGTTCTTGAGCTCGGCGATCTCGCCGCGCACGTCGACGGTGACCTTCTTGGAGAGGTCGCCGTTCGCGACGGCCGTCGTGACCTCGGCGATGTTGCGCACCTGCTCGGTGAGCGAGGTCGCCATGAAGTTCACCGACTCCGTCAGGCCGCGCCACGTGCCGGAGACGCCCTCGACCTGCGCCTGGCCGCCGAGCCGGCCTTCCGAGCCGACCTCGCGCGCGACGCGCGTCACCTCGTCGGCGAACGAGCCGAGCTGGTCGACCATCGTGTTCAGCGTGTTCTTCAGCTCGAGGATCTCGCCGCGCGCCTCGACCGTGATCTTCTGCGAGAGGTCGCCGCGCGCGACGGCGGTCGCGACCTGCGCGATGTTGCGGACCTGGTTCGTCAGGTTGTCCGCCATCTGGTTCACGTTCTCGGTGAGACCACGCCACGTGCCGGAGACGCCCTCGACCTGCGCCTGACCGCCGAGGCGGCCCTCGGTGCCGACCTCGCGCGCGACGCGCGTCACCTCGTCCGCGAACGTCGAGAGCTGGTCGACCATCGTGTTCAGCGTGTTCTTCAGCTCGAGGATCTCGCCGCGCGCCTCGACGGTGATCTTTTGCGTCAGGTCGCCGCGCGCGACGGCGGTCGCGACCTCGGCGATGTTGCGGACCTGGTTCGTCAGGTTGTCCGCCATCTGATTGACGTTCTCGGTGAGGTGGCGCCACGTGCCGCTCACGTCCTCGACCTCGGCCTGGCCGCCGAGGCGGCCCTCGGTGCCGACCTCGCGCGCGACGCGCGTCACCTCGGCCGCGAACGCCGAGAGCTGGTCGACCATCGTGTTGATCGTGTTCTTGAGCTCGAGCACCTCGCCGCGCACGTCGACGGTGACCTTCTTGGAGAGGTCGCCGTTCGCGACGGCGGTCGTGACCTCGGCGATG
>Ga0070741_10020187_pt1 | contig 10542 bp, 11 predicted proteins | sample Coa_R1_4_FD_66440 | JGI IMG/M metagenome (GOLD analysis project Ga0070741, IMG submission 66440) | Surface soil microbial communities from Centralia Pennsylvania, which are recovering from an underground coalmine fire - Coalmine... | ecosystem: Environmental > Terrestrial > Soil > Unclassified ... | reverse complement strand
CCAGATGAAGATGCGCCAAGAGTACTACCAGATCGAGTGGCCGCTTCGGTCGCGCAAGTGGGAGTACGGCATCTACGCGGACGGAGTGCTGCAGCACTACTTCCCGCCGAGCATGGGCGTCATCACGAACATCGCCGCGGGCTGATCCACAAATCGAGGCACTCGGCGCGCGAGGGCACTTCTCCTCTCATCCCGCGCGCGCCGGGTCGCCTCCTTGTTCAAAGAGGAGATTCGGAACATGGGACTTGAGACCATCAAAATGCGCTGCACGCGGCCCGACCGCGCCAGCGTGTCGCTTCAGGGCCAGATGTACGCGGTGGATGCGCACGGTTTCATCGACGTGCTGCCGATTCACGCGGACGCGGCGCGCTCGCAGGATTTCGTGGCGCCGCACGAGTACGACGAAGTCGTGGCGGCGCGGCGCGCGCAGCAATCGCTGCTCGACAAGTACCAGAAGAGCAAGTTCGACGACACCGGTTCGCCGCAGGACGCGACGACCTCGGCGATGATGTCCTTGCTTGCTCAGCAAGGCGACACGATCGCCAAGCTGCAGGCGCAGCTCGCTGCGCTGACGGCGCCGGCCGCTCCCAAGGCGCCGACGAAGTAAGGCGCCCGTGGCCGTCGTCGACCTCTTCACGCTGCAAAACGTCAAGGACTGGCTCAATTCGAGCGGCACGCAGCCGTTCCCCGCCGGCACGAACGCGGACGCGCTCTACGCCCGCGTCGTTACGGCGGTGAGCCAGTTCGCGACGTCGTACCTGCAGCGGCAGATCCAGCCGGCGACGTACACGGAAGTCCGCAACGGCGACAACACGCGGTCGATGATGCTCCTCAATCGACCCGTCCTCAGCGTGACGTCGCTCACCATCGGCACGACGAGTATCCCGGCGCGCTCGCAGCCGGGCGCGTACGGCTACGTGACGGACGGCGCGAGCGTGTTCATCGACGGTGGCTGCTGGGGGTCCATCAGCGGCTATGGGTACGGCTACGGGCACTTCCCCCGCGGCATCCAGAACATACAGATTGTCTACCGCGCCGGCTACCAGTGGTCCGACGTGGTGACTGTCGCGACGCCGCTTAGCGTAACGGGCCTTGCCCGGCCATGGAACAGCGACCAGGGCGTCGCGTACGCGAACGGCACGGCGCTCGTGAAGGTCAGCGGCGCGCCAGCGGCCGGGCAGTACCAGCTCGGCGTCGACTCGGGCAAAACCGCGCAGTACGTCTTCAACGCCGCCGACGTCGGCGCGGCCGTGACCATCACGTATGGCTACACGCCGGAAGACCTCGTGCAGCCTCTCATTGAGATCGCCGGCGAGCGGCTCAAGGTCCTTCGCCGCATCGGCGAAACGAGCCAGCAGCTTACGCAGGGCGGGACGACCGCGTTCTCTCAAAAAGACATGAATGAGGCGGCGCGCACGATGCTGAATTCGTACCGAAACGTGACCCCGATCTACCCATGATCGAGGTCAAGGTTTCCGGCGCCGAGCAAGTCGTAGCGCGCATCGCGTCCATGTCCGACCAGATCCGCACGAGCGTGCGTGCAGAGATGCAGCGGCAGCTCTTCGCGATCCAGGCGAACACGGTGACGGGCAAACTGTCCGGCGATCCGCTGCACCGCCGGACGGGCGTGCTCGCGTCCAGCATCAACACGCAATTTCTTGAGGATGCGTCGGGCTTCACGGGGCGCGTCGGCACGAAGGTGCGGTATGCCGCGGTCCACGAGTACGGCGGAGTCTTCGATGTACCGGCCCACACGCGGCGCGTCTCGCAGGTGTTCGGCCGGGCGGTCTCGCTGCACGAGATCGAAGTCCGGGCCCACCAAGCGCATTACCCAGAGCGGTCGTTTCTGCGCGCGACGCTCCGGGCGATGGAGTCGCAGGTCCGTAGCGCGCTTGAGACCGCAGTAAAGGAAGGGTCGCGATGAGCGTCCAGGCCCGCGAAGCGGTGGCGGCGGCGCTCTTCACGCTCGTCTCTGGCGCGGCAGGCGCCGCGTACAGCAGCCGCGTCCTCGTGGACCCGCGTCGTCTCGAGCCGGCGCAGATGCCGGCGCTCTTCCAGACGCAGATCGTTGAGCCGAACGCGCGTGGCGCGCTTGGCCTCCCCAGCAAGCGCAGCATGCATTTCTCGGTCTGGCTCGTCGTCTCGTACGCGCAGGCGGACAGCGTCGTTCCGAGCACGCAGCTCAACGCAATGATCGATGCCATCGAGGCGGCGCTTGAGCCGACGAACAAGGTCACGAACATCCAGACGCTGGGCGGCATCACCGCGTCAGCGCGCATCGACGGCAACATCGAATACGCCGAGAACTTCACCGGCGACGGCACTTCAATCGCCGTCATCCCGATCGTCGTAATCCTGCCCTGACCGGGCGCACATAGCCGCGGGTTCGCGGCGCAGCACACCTCGGCCGCGCACGGCTGCGCGCGCCGCAAGGCACACGTCCATCCGCACGAGGAATAGGCACCATGGGAACCTACAATTTCGGTGTTGGCACACTGATCGGTCGACGCACGGGCGTCGACGCGAACAACACGGCGATCACCACCCCCACCCCGGCGCGATTTGGAGTCGTGCAAGACGTGGACATCGAATTCGAGCGCACGCTGAAAGAGCTGATCGGTCAGTATCAGTTCGCGGTCGATATCGCCGGTGGCCAGTGCAAGATCACCGGGAAGGCCAAGTTCGCCGACATCCAGGCGAACCTCTACAACGACATGTTTTTTGGCCAGACGCTGACGACGGGAGCGGGCGTCGGCGAACAGGCGGTCATCGACGAGTCGCACACGGCCGCAACGACGGTCACGATCGCGCCGCCCAGCACCGGCACCTTCGTGCATGACCTCGGCGTCTTCTACCAAGCGACCGGCATCGAACTCACACGCGTGGCGAGCGCGCCGGCGGTCGGCTCCTACTCCGTGACGGAGCCAGGCGGCGTCTACACGTTCAACGCGTCCGAAGCTGGCACGCTTCTCATCAGCTACAGCTACACGGTCGGCACGGGCGTGACGACGAACAAGCTCATCACGATCAACAATCAGCTAATGGGCATCACGCCGAGCTTCGAGCTTCACGTGCAGCTGAACTACCCGAACAACAGCGGCGTCGTGAACACGCTCAACCTGAAGCTCAACTCGTGCCGCTCAAGCAAGCTCGGATTCCCACTCAAGAACGTCGACTACCAGATCCCCGAGTTCGACTTCCAGGCGTTCGCCGACGCGTCGAACACCATCGGCACCATCACGCTGGTGCGGTGATGACGGAGCCGAACAAGGAATATCTGTCCGACGAGCGCGTGCCCACGATCACGATCGAAGGCAAGCGCTGGCCTATGCCACCGCTCGCTCCAGAGCAGCTCGAGATCGTCGCGCCGATTCTGCTCGTCGACCTGCCGAAGTGGCGGAGCGATCTCGCCGCCGGCAAGCCGATCACCGGCGAGTATTTTCGGATGCTCGGCACGATCCTGTACTGGGGCCTGCGCCGTGCGCATCCGGACCTGACGCGCGAGGAGTTCGACCGCATGGGCGCCGACTTCGCGACGCTCGTATCGGCCGTCGACGTCGTGACGAGTCAGACCGGACTGACGCGCGTGCGCGCCGCAGGGGAGCCGGCTGCCGCGGGGGAAACGAAGGGGAACTTCCAGACTGGCGCGCGCTGACGGCGCTCGTGTGCGCTCGCACCGGCTGGACGTGGGACTACGTCTGGCGGTCGCTGGACGTTCCCCGGATCAACGCGCTTCTCGAGCACTGGCAGCTGGAGCCGCCTGTAGGCGTTCTCTTCGCCAGCTTCGCCGGCTTCAAGCGCCCGCAGCGCAAGCGCGCCGTCACGGACGCCGACAGGCGTCGGCAGGCGGAGGAGCTCCTCGGCCTATTCGGCGTGAAGGCGCCCGACGAGCCGCCGCCACCGATCGATCTCGAGGCGAAGCGTCGCGAGATTCGCGAGCGACACGCCAAACGGAGGCAGAATGGCTGACGACCAGATCTCCGTCGAGCTCATCGCCAAAATTGACCAGCTGATCTCGGGGTTGAACGAGGCGCGCGCCCAGATCACGGGGACGACCGAGGGCATCGCCAGCGACGTCCACTCGATGGCCGAAAGCGTGAAGAAGGAGGAGGGGCTCCTTCACGACGTTCTATCTGGCGCCGCGTTCCTCGAATTCAAGGAGATTGCCAAGGAGTCGCTCGAGGCCGTCAAGAGCGCCTTCGAGGGCACCATCGGCAAGGCCGAAGAATTCTCGCTGTCGAACGCGAAGTTCGCGGCGATGATGGGGACGAGCGAGGAGGAAGCCGCAGGCCTGTCGGCGGCCCTTCGCGGCGTGGGCTCGAGCGCGCAGGAGTACGAATCGCTCGCGCTGCGCATGGAGATGCGCCTCAAGACGAACGAGGACGGCTTCCGGCAAATGGGCATCGCTACGCGCGACGCCAATGGGGAGCTACTCGGCGGCAAAGACCTCATCGACTCGGCCATCCGCACGATGGGCGAGTACAAGTCCGGCACCGACCAGAACGCGTTCGCGCTCGAGGTGTTCGGCCGTCGCGCCGCGGACGTGTACGACCTCATGCGGGTCACGAACGAGTCCGTCGACCGGCAGATCGCCATCTACAAGGAATTCGGCGTGCAGTTGTCGGGCACGGGCAGCGCGTCGGTTGAGCTCGAAGAACGCACGAACGATCTTCGCACGATGTTCGAGGCACTGCAGCTGTCGATCGGACAGCGCCTCCTGCCCATCGCGACGGCGGCGCTGCAGTGGATGGGCGGCCCCGGCGTGCAGCTGCTCGAGGCAGCGGGCGAGGCCGTCAAGTTCCTCGTCGCCTCGTTCGAGGCGGCGAAGGTCGGCATCACCGCGGCCGTCTCGGTCATCATGGCCGTTCTGGCGACGCTCTGGGAGTCGCTGAAGCGCGGCAGTGACCTGCTCTACGACGTCTTCACGGGCCAGTGGGGCAAGCTCAAAGAGGACATGGGCAAGATCGGCGCCGACATCGCCGACGACTGGAAAGCCGCGTTCGACACTATTACGCACGAAGCGCAAGAGGGCGCGAAGGTCATCGACGACCTGTACGGCAAGCCGAAAGTCGGCGACACGAGCAACCCGTACAAGCCGGCCGGCGGCGGCGCCAAGAGCTTCGTCGCGCCCGGCAAGGGCAAGCCCGACGCCGAGGCCGAAGAGGAAATCGCCGCGCAAGAGAAGCTCGGGCTTGCGTCCATCGCCATCGCCGAGAAGACAAGCGAGCACCTGCTCGCGATGGGACAGGAGAGCGTCGACGCGTTCGTAGCGCAGCAGCAGCACCTGGAGGACCTGAAATTCAAGATCCAGCAGGAGGCGCTCGACAAGGAGCTACAGGTCTCGGGCAAGAGCTTTCTCGACAAGGAGAAAGTGCTCGACCAGATGCAGCAGCTCCAGCAGGAGCACGAGGGGCGCCTGCTTGCGATTCAGCAGGATGCCGAGACGCGCCGCGCGCAGCTTGCGCAGAAGTCGCTAGGCGACTTCGTGCGCGACTCGAACGAGCGGCTGTCGGTCGCGATCGAAGGCGTGCAGCGTCAGTTTGACGCCGAACGCATCGGGCCAATGCAGCGGGCTGCACTCGAACTGCAGCTGACTGAGACCATCAAGGGCCAGCAGCTGGCGCGCCTCGATGCGGAGTTGCAAACGCTCACCGTCGGCACCAAGGCCTACGAGGACGTCTACAAGCAACGCGAGAAAATCGTCAAGGACTTCACGAAAGAGGTCGAGAAGATCCAGGACGAAGAGCGCAAGGCAGTGCAGAAGGACGTGCAGACCTTCGCCGCGCCGCTCGCGCAAGGATTCAATCAGGCGATCAACTCGATGATCGTCAGCGGCAAATCGCTGCAAGACGCGATGAAGCAGATGGGCACGAGCATTCTGCAGAGCTTTCTCTCCATGCTCGAGCAGATGGCCGAAAAGTGGCTCGAGACGCAAATCACCAACGCGCTCGTCGCCGAAGCGAGCACGCGCACGCAGGCCGCGACGCAGATCCCGGCCCTCGCCGCGGTCGCGGCCGCCGGAGCCGCGAGCGCCGTGGCAGGCATCCCCATCGTGGGTCCGGGCTTGGCTGCGGGCGCCGCGGCGGCAACGTACGCCGACACGATCGCGTACGAAGGCCTTGCGTTCGCCGCCGGCGGCATGACGCTCGATCGCGACCAGCTCGTCTTCGCGCACAAGAACGAGATGGTCCTGCCGGCGCACCTGTCGACGGGCATCCAGCAGATCATCGCGAAAGGCCAAGGCGGCGGCGGCGAAGTGAACCTCCACTACATGCCGCACATCAACGCGCCCGAGCGCGCGACGCTCGCGCAGATGCTCGAGAGCGAGAGCCGCACGATGCTCGCGTGGATCGCGGCACGCTCGCGTGACGGCAGCCTGCGAAAGAACATGTAGCCGTGTCGCTGCTCAAGTACCCCGTGGGCCTTCTTGGTCTCGCGTTCCCCGTCCGTTGGACGCCGAACTTTTTCAACATGCCGAGCGCGATCGCGTCGAGCGGATCGAGCATCGACATCTCGCTTGCATCGACGCCGCTGCATACGTTCGAGCTCACCTACGAATTCCTGCGAAGCGACAGCGTCAATCAAGAGATGCAGGCGGTCATGGGGTTTTTCCTCGCCGCGAAGGGCACCTCGGGCCGCTTTCTCTTTCAGTGGACCGATGACTACATCGCAACCGGCACGCTGATTGGCGTCGGCGATGGCGTTACCACGGACTACGTCATCACGCGCACGTTCGGGCAGTCGTTCTCCCCGGGCGTGTACCCATACGGTTCCGGCGCCGAGCCGGTCGGCATGGTCGACCTGTCGCACACGGTCAACGTGTACCTGGCTGGCGTGCTGCAATCCGGCACGAGCTACGACATCGTGACGACGACGCCGGGCAATCAGATTCTGCACTTCCATTCGGCGCCGCCCAATACCGACATCATCACGATGGACTTTCAGTTCTACTACTACTGCCGATTCGCCGAGAACATCCTCAGCTTCGAGCGATTCACGCAGTACCACTGGCAGATCATGAAGGTCACGATTCAGACCTGCCGCGCCGGAGCCTGACCGCATGTCCGTCCTACTGCCCTGCTCCGGTGCGCTCGCCACGGCCCTCGCCGCCGGCAACATCAAAGAGCAAGCTGACATCTACTCTGCGTCGCTTCTCAGCGGCGCGCAGTACTACTGGACGAGCTACAACACGAGCCTCGTCATCGGCGGACTCACCTATGTCGCCACGCCGATCAAGCGCGGCCGGCGAAGCCTCACGTACACGATGACCGTCCCGCAGCTCGACATCGAGATCGAGGCGGCGAACGCGACGCCGAATTTGAAGAGCGAGGCGGTCCTGGGCCTCTTCGACGGCGGTCAGATCGTGCTCGCGCGTGCGTACATGCCGACCCCGGGCGACACGACGACGTATGGGATCATCACTCTTTTCGTCGGCGACGTCGGGCAGGTGCAGGTCACGGGCAATCGCATCGCGCTCACGGTCAAGGGCCGGAACAACAAGCTCGACATGAACGCGCCCCGGAACGTGTATCAGTCGGGGTGCCTCAACACGTTCTGCGACGCCGCGTGCACGCTCTCGGCGGGCAGCTTCACGCATGCGTTCACGGTGGGATCGTCGCCCGCTCCCTCGTCGACGTTCGTCCCGTGGGCCACGCCGCCGGGGAACCCGAAGCTCTATGTTAGCGGCAAGCTCACGATGACGAGCGGCGCAGCGAACGGTCTCGGGCGAAGCATCGTCGCCGCGGACTCGACGGGCGTGACGCTCGTCTATCCGCTGCCGATCGTGCCGACCGCGGGGGACAGCTTCAACGCGCTGCAAGGCTGCGACAAGACGCTAGGCCTCGACGCGACAGGCGGCGCGATTACGCCGAGCGCTGGCGGCAACTGCAACGGCTACTCGAACGTCGCCAACTTCCGCGGCTTCCCTTATGTGCCGACGCCGGAGCAGACGGCGAATGGGATGACCTAATGGAGCGTCTCGCAGACCATCTGCCCGAACATGCCGCCCGGCGCCGGCGGCAACAGGGCGCCCGTCGTCAGGCTGCACTGCGCGTTTAGCGACGTCGTCGAGTTGCCATCAACGCACGTGAACACGGCAGTGCAGGGAGTCCCATCGGCGCACGGGTGCGAGGGGATGTGATTGATGTCGCAGGTCTCACCGTCGAACTGCACTCCAGAGTGCGGGAAATCGGGCTGCATCTGGCCGCACTGGACGACGATGTATCCGTAATGTTCGTCGCCGAACCCAGCGGGGTTCGTGTACCGGCAACTGACCGAAGGATGTAGCGCCCAGTCGGGCGTCACGTTGTCGCTGCCGCCATCCGTCGTCGACGGGTCCGACTGCGTCCCAACGGTACCAGCGCCGCCGCCACACCCCATCGCCGCCAGCGCGGCGAGCGCAATTCGCATCCTCATATCCCAGAAACGTACGGCCGCGGCGGCTGGACGCAACGTTGCTCATCCGTGCAGCGCAGAGGCGAATGAACAACACCAAGCTACTCGTCTACCAAGGCCCGCCAGATTACACGGGTTTTTCGCTGCACACCTCGGCAACGGACATCCCCGTCGCGATCTGGTGGGGTCAGCGTCGCATCACCGTCAACGTCGTGTGGGTCAGCGCGCTGCAGCCGCAGGCGAGCGACGCCGCTGGCAATCCGACTACGCAGTCCTTCGGTTTCACGCCGCTCGATGGCCTGCCTTTCCCCGTCAACGACCAATCCGGCGACATCGCCTGGCCGATGATCTTCGCGCTCGGCGAAGGCCCCATGACCGGCCCGATCGCCATCTCGGGCACGGCGACGCTCCAGCACGGCAACGCGAGCTTCACGTTCTCGGTCGCGCAGACGCTGCCGGCGGGAACGGTGCTCCTCTTCTCGACGCAGCCGAATAAGCCCTACATGCTCGCGTCGACGCTGAGCTCGAGCACTGCGGGCACGCTCACGCAGGTCTACGACGACGACGGCACGAGCGGGATCGTAACCGCCAGCGTCCAGACGTGCCCGGTGCAGCGATGCTGGGACGGCCAGCGCGTGTTCGTCACCGTTGGCGACCTGCCGGCGGATTATGAGGTCTTCACCGGCGCGAGCGGGCAAGCCGTATGGGACTGGCTCTTCCGAGCGAACTACACGGCGGATCAACGACTCTCGTACCCGTTCATCGCGTACGTGGCGAGCGGGCATGTCCTCACGCAAGGCGTGACGCCGGCTGGCTCGATCGTCCTTGCGCGCATGCCGCGCTCGATCCCTCAGCAGTCGTTCGAGTGCACGCGCATTCCGAATCCAGGCTACGCGCGCGCATCGTCGCCGCTGCAGCTCGCGGGCACGGCGGGGACGACGAATCTCTCCAATGCGGTCACGTTCTCGTCGCCTCAGACGCTCGCCGCGGGCACGCTGCTGCAGTTCTCGACGCAGCTCGGGTACTACTACATCGTCGCGTCCTCGGTCACGTCGAGCACGACGGCGACGTTGACCGCGCCGTACAGCGGCCCAAGCAACGGCTCCAACACCGTCTCCACCGTCCCCGGATACGACTATTCGTTCGCCGACATCATCGTCGATCTGCTGACGAGCCTGCGCTACGGCATGGGCCTGTCGAGCGGCGATATCGATTCGACGTCGCTCGCGGTCTACTTCGCATACACCGCGTCGCAGGGGCTGTACTTCTCGCCGTATCTCAAGTCGCAAGAGAAGGTCATCGACATCATCGACCGCTGGGCGCAGCTGTCGAACACGTGGATCTTCTGGGACGGCACGGTCCTGCGCTTCGTCCCGCTCGGCGACGTCGCGCTCTCTGGCAACGGGCAGACGTACACGCCCGACCTGACGCCCGCATACGCGCTCGGTCTCAGCGACTTTCTCGGCGACACGCCGGTCACGGTCACGCGCAAAGACCCGTCGGACTGCTACAACCGCGTCGTCCTTCAGTGGACCGATCGCAGCGTGGATTACGGACAGAACACGGTCGAATACAAGGACCAGTTTCTGATCGACATCTACGGCATTCGCGACGCGTCGAGCGTGCAGGGCGACGAGGTCTGCGACATCGGCGTGGCGACGACCGTCGTCAATCTGATCGGCAAGCGACTCAGCTACATCCGCAACACCTACGAGTTCACGCTCTCGTATCGGTACATCCGGCTCATCCCCGGCTCGCTCGTCACGCTGACGGAGCCCAATATCGGTCTCAACGCCGCGCTCGTCCGCATTCAGTCGATCGAGGAAGATGGCGATGGGCGCCTGAAGATCGTCGCCGAGGAAGTGCCGGGGACGACCGGGATCGCAACGCCGCAGGGCGGCACGATGGGCTCGGCGACCGGCTCGAGCACGAATCAGCAGATCGCGCCACCGTCCATCAACCCGCCGGCCATCTTCGAGCCGTCGTCGGCGCTGTCGGGTGCGACCCCCGAAGTCATCATCGCGGCGTCGGGAAAAAATGGCGGCGCAAACTGGGGCGGCTGCTTCGTCGACGTCTCGCTCGACAACGTCAACTTCACGACGATCGGCAAGATCAGTTCCCCCGGCGCATACCAGGGGGCGCTCACGG
>Ga0070741_10020186_pt1 | contig 10544 bp, 6 predicted proteins | sample Coa_R1_4_FD_66440 | JGI IMG/M metagenome (GOLD analysis project Ga0070741, IMG submission 66440) | Surface soil microbial communities from Centralia Pennsylvania, which are recovering from an underground coalmine fire - Coalmine... | ecosystem: Environmental > Terrestrial > Soil > Unclassified ... | reverse complement strand
GCGCCCGTAGCTCAGCTGGATAGAGCGAACGCCTCCGGAGCGTTAGGTCGGGAGTTCGAATCTCTCCGGGCGCGCCATAACCTTCAGCATTGGTTTTCAAACTCATCAACCGTGCACAGTGGACCTTCTGCCTCGCTCAGGAGTTCGCCAAGAGCATTATTTTGAATGACCTGATGGAGTCGATAGATTTTATGAAGCCGATAAATTTTATGAATTTGACGATACCAATCCCGGCCCTGTAATTTGTAAGTTGTTTTGAATCAACGACGGGTCAGGCATCTCAAAGCGCCGGCCCACAGGACCTCTAAAAACCATGGCAAAATATAAACTCGAATATATCTGGCTTGACGGCAAAACTCCTGTTCCCGATCTGCGCGGCAAGACTTTGATGAAGGAATTTGAGCATCCACCCACGCTTGCTGACCTGCCCCTCTGGGGTTTTGACGGCAGCTCCACCATGCAGGCCGAGGGCAAAAGCTCTGACTGCGTGCTAAAACCTGTGGCTCTGTATCCTGATGGAAGCCGCAGGGACGCTTATATCGTCCTTAGCGAAGTCATGCACCCGGATGGCACTCCGCATTCCACCAATGCACGGGCTACCATCGAAAACGACCCTGACTTGTGGATTGGTTTTGAGCAGGAATACTTCCTCTTTCAAAATGGGCGGCCTCTGGGCTTCCCAGAGAGCGGTTACCCTCCTCCGCAAGGCCCATATTACTGCGGCGTTGGCTACAAATACATGGGCAATCTGGCCCGCAAGATCGTCGAGGAACACCTGGAGCTCTGCCTCACCGCTGGCATCAATCATGAAGGCATCAATGCTGAAGTTGCCAAAGGTCAGTGGGAATTCCAGATTTTTGCGAAAGGCTCTGCCAAAGCGGCCGATGACACCTGGACCGCTCGCTATCTGATGATGCGTCTCTGTGAGAAATACGAAGTGGATATGGTGTTGCATTGCAAACCGATCAAAGGCGACTGGAATGGATCTGGCATGCACTGCAACTTCTCGAATAAATACCTTCGCGAGGTAGGCGGCAAAGAATACTTCGAAGCCGTCATGAAGGCATTTTCCGACAACATCGCCGCCCACATCGGTGTGTACGGCCCAGATAATCATCTGCGGTTGACAGGCCACCATGAAACGCAAGCCATTGATAAGTTCAGCTATGGTCTTTCTGATCGTGGTGCTTCGATCCGGATGCCCGTTAACTTTGTCAAGAATGGCTACAAGGGCTATCTGGAAGATCGCCGCCCGAACGCCGAAGGTGATCCCTACCAGATCGTCTCGCGCATTCTGAAGACGCTCAATAGCGTCCCCAAGCCTGCGGCTCTGCGCGGCGTAGGAGCATAGAGAACCATCGTTTAAATCCATATGCCACAGATTCAATTCGAATAACCGGAATTGAGTCTGTGGCATTAACTTAAATCTAATCGTCCACTCTCCTGCTCATGTTTCCTTAAATTACACAAAATCCCCCTCCTGGAAACTGATTTCTGCTACTCTTGGCGTTAAAAGCTCACTCTCTTCCGTATATGAATATTCGAAAAATGCGATATCCCATCCTGGCGGTCCTGGCGATGATGTTTGCCGGGGTTGGCTGCACGCGTCCGCCCAGCATTCGGCATTATCAAAAAGATGGGATGCAGTTCTCGTATTATTCAAATTGGACCATCGTCAAAGACGCAGCTGTCGATGGCAAGCCAGACGTGAGAGCGATTCACATTGAAGGACCGGGCAATGCTGTAGTAAGCCTGATCTGCGTGCCTCCATCGAACGGTCAAACCCTGGAAGGCTTCGCCGCCGGAGTTGCACAGCGGCGTGACGCAGCTATCGAAAGCAAATTAAGTATCGGCTCATTCAAGGCGGCCGAGGTCAGTAAAGGCGCATCGGGGGCCATAACGGGAACAGTTGCCGGCGAAGAGCAGCAAGGCATACTGCAACAGTTCAGCATTGATGTGCTGGGAACGCAAGTGCCGCACGAGGCCAAGTTCTATATGGTGAGCCGGCAAAGATACAAGGTGATGATCATGTCGCAGGTTTCTATTGCCAGTGCCGCTGCCACTCATCCCGGCTCTGAGCTGATTCTTAGAACCCTGGCTATTGACTGAGAGTTCAGCCCACAACAGGCTCGTTCAACCCTCCTTTCTTGCTGTAACCCCTTGCCAATAAGCTCGGTCGTGAGTTCTTTCCCTAGACTGCGCGGAACAGCGGAACAAAAGAGGCGCCACAATTGGAGCGCCTCTTTCTGTAGAACGCATTTTGGTGACTGCTTTAGGGTGCCGGAGGTGGAGGCGGTGGACAAGGCAACGCCGAGTGAGGAAGCGCGGCCTCGTTGGGAAAGCTGAATGTGCCGTCGATGGCATTGGAAGTTTTTCCCATTTCGAACCACTGCAAGAGGGCCTCGGTCTGCGGATGATAAGTAAATACCTCGTGCCGCTCCCGCAACTTGATATCCACTGTGGAAACCGGCAGCACTTCGACAGGATCACCGGTCTCGAGGTTACCCTGGCAAATGCGGGCATTAGCAGGCACGCCCGGGAACTGCCACAGCGGGGTTATGTTATTGACAAAGGGATCGTTAAACGCCTCCGAGGTTTCGTGCGAGAGTGGAGTTACATCCTGTACTCCTCCGCGAAATATTCCCGGCGAGGTCCAGCTTGCATACTGAAAGACCCAGCGTGGCTGCGGGAGTGTATTCGATTTCGAGATGAAGGTGTGGAACCCAAGCACGCAGCAACCGGCAGGCTGCCCCTGAGCGTTGATGGAGAACAGGAATGTGTTGGGGAACAGAGACATGTTCAACGCCTTAGTGCTGAAGTTATTGGCAATAATCTCATTGACCGCCTGATTGAAGAGGAGGTTCTGGAAGAGCAGGTCCAGCACAATGACGTATTGATTGCCGTTGGGCGCGGTCTTGACGAAGTAAGCCTGGACTGGCTTTATGACCCCGCCAGGAAAAACAACATTAACGAACCGCGGTATCCGCATGGTTGTGCGATCCACGACCTGGTGACGCAGTTCGGTGTGCCAATCTTCCTCCATCCGGTGGAAGAATTCGGCGCGTTGCACCGCATCGGCGAACTGGATGTGACGTCCCGAAGCATAATTGGCTTCCTCAAAATTGGGCGAGTCTTCCACCAGATCGCTGAACGTGAACGGCACATTCATGTTTACGGTGCCATCGGCGTTGAGCAGTTGCAGGGAAACTTCGTTGATTTTTGCGGGAATCACCGTCCTTCCGCCTGCGAGCGGATGGTTGCCGATCATAATGAAGGGAAACACCCTGCCCTGCGATATGCCTGCCTGGCCTGCGAACGCACCGGCGAAGGTGGGTAAGGTGTCAAGCCCGTCAATGTTTCCCTCAGGGTTGGGAGTATCCGTATCGCCTCGCCCGGCGCTGCTGGGCGCGGCGTCGCTTATGTTTGCGCTGTTATCCACAGAGCTGTCTGCCCCTGCAATTCCTGAAGTCAAGGCTTCCCTGGAGGTGGTTACCCCGTCTGGAAATACCAGGGTGACCCCTGAAAGATCTACGGGTTGATTTGACATGGAGTTTAGGTCGACTGCTGGTACCTTGAGATAATTCGTATCGTAGTCCCCGATTGGAAAAGCCTCATTCACCGGGGAGTTTGTTGCGCTCTGGGCCAAACCGCTGCTCATGGCGCAAATTAAAAACAGCACAACAAAGATGCAATAGCTCGCAATTTTCATACACCTTTCTCCTGCACAGCTTGTTATTCAAACTATGGGGCCCACGTACGGTACAACTGTTTTTGAAGTTAAGAAAAACGTGAAATGGTTTTTGTTTTGGGGTTGCGTCATGCAGCCAATTGGCTTCATTGACGCCTGCAGATACAGAATGCAAATCTAGACGATGATTGTTACGAAGTTGTCACCAAAATATCTCGATTCGATTAAAATTTTGTCTGCGTGCAGGGAAAGCTCCTGCTTGACAGATTGGATGCAAACCCGCCAGAAGAGTGCCCCATATTAGAGCTGTATTAGCCCGCATCGTAGAATTTTCCATATTGGTCCTTGTATCGTTTTGGAATCTTGCATTTCCCTGCCTCTCGGACCGGTCATTGGAAGAACGCAAAAAGCAAAAAACATTGCGGAAAGATTTTGATTTTTTAGGGAAATAAGAAAAAAAGAAATGTTTTATTTTCAACGAGATGTGAGCTGGATCAGAAAACTGGATTGCTATCGCTAACCTGGTTCACTCAATGGAACAATCCCGGGACAGAAGCTCGCTGTCCCGGGATTCTCTATTCTTTGCAGTTACCCGTCGGTCAGACCATTACCGGCGAGCGTCGTCATCGTGGTGGTCATCCCTGTCATCATCATCTCCGTTAAGAAGTTCGAGGGACGAATGCAGGCTGAACCGGCCAATGGTGCGATAGTCGCCCAAACCGTTCTTGGGCTTCTGGGTGTGATAGCCGGCGAAAACCACCGTGAGATTGCGTTCGTTGAGGAGGGTTCCACTGGGAGCATACACGCGCCCGGCAAACCATCCTGGTGCATCTCCCACAACGGGGGTATGGGCAGGAATCGTAACCAGACTGGTCCCAGCGCCTGTGGCAGGCACGCCTTGCGCGTTGACCGACAGCGTAGCCGGAAAGACGGAAGCAATGGGATTATTGATGCCGTTCACCACCGTCCAATGGATGAGATCGGTTGATTCGGCGTAGCCGATGTAATGGAAGGCATCCGAATCGGCGTCAATGCAATTGCCGCCGGAGAACAGAAGTCCAAAGCGGTGGCCAGGCAGCTTGAGAATCGTGCCCGCTGTCGCCAGCCAGCGCGTCCCGGTCATAGAGACGGTGGTCGGGTCGTTCAAGCCCTCCAAGGCTCCCAGATCCGTGAAGTTTACACCGTCAGTGGTCGAGGCCAGGCGCAGATGAGTAATATCGTCGTTGGGAGAAAGACCACCATTGCTGGCGTAGAAAGCTGACCAGAATGTGGCGCACTGTTGAACTGCCGGAAGCGCGGTGCTTCCGGTTTTGTCGCCTTTGAGGATCTTTTGCTCATAAATAATTGTCAGCGGCTTGCTGCCGGGGACGATACCCAGGATGCCGTCTGGATTTAACAGCCCATGCGTATGAAAGGTCGGCTCGGGCAGGCTCGAGGTCTGATCTGTCGGCGCATCGGTAAGAGCTGGCGCGCCATTCAGCGGTTCGCCGGGTAGCGGCGTTAGATCGTGAATCATGAGGTCATCAACATCAATGTGATTGTTGGCGCGAATGAGGGTGTAGAGATAGGTGTGGCCGGCAATTTTGATGACGAACTGATGTCCCTGGCCATCGTCATCGCCATTGTCGCTGTTGTTAGGATCAACACCGTTGTCTTTGTCGCCATCGGGATCTTTCTGCACCTGGTCGGGGCAATGGGTTCTTAACTCAAGCGCCTTCTGCTGGAAAGTCCAGGTAAAACCGGCATCATCGGAAAATGCCGCCACAATGGCCTCATCCGTATCCTTCGGACGCCAGTCAAAGTACCCCTGCAGGTGCTTCCCATGTCCAACAATAAAAGGGAAATAATAAGGCTGCATGCGCTCGGTGCCCGGATTGCCAATCTGGTTTCCATGAGCGTCGCAATAGCCCGCCGACTTAAGCCCGTTGGCTGCGCCCGACTGTTCCAGGGTCCATGGACCGCCTGTGATCATGGTTTCGGTAGGGGCTCCATTTCGTGTCCAATGGTTTGGCTCTTGGGCCACCAGTGCACAGGTAAGCGAAACCCCGAATGCGATTCCAAAAAGTATCTTTTTCAAGATTGTCTCTCCTCTATGAGTGTGGGCGGAGAAAGGACCTGCCACATCACCTCGGCCGCCGCAAGAATTTTTCGTGCGCACGAATTTTAGCTGCCAGGTTTCCCGTTGATGTTAAGAGAAGATGAAATTGGTGTGAAAGATTGTAAGAACCCGGTCGGCCCATACAATAATGGCCGTCGCTGAACAGAAATCCAGATATGCACTACAGTGAAAGAGCGCGGCTTATAGCTTTGTGGGAAAATCCACGATTTATTGAAACACGAATTTTCACGATCATGCTTGCATTGATTTTTGCGGGCGCCTGAAAGTATCGGGAAATGCAGGGGCGCTTCATAATCGAGCCTTTGATTTTCCAGGCCTCCGCGCTCCTCCGTCTCCCCCGCGGTTCAATGACACCTCAATTACTCTCGACTGCCATAAGCTTCTGCGTGTGCTCCAGGATGCGCGCATCCTCTTCCAGTGCGCGCCTTCGGTTGGCCATGCGCCAGCGCATCTCCAGCACGAATTTATCGATGTTATAGCGGTGTCCGGTGCGCGGATCGCGCCCGTAATTGACCCCCGGCAGCGCATCCATGGCCTCAAGCTTCACCAGCGCGTCTCTTACGATAATCGCGTTTTCTTCGTTCGGATCTTTCATCCACATGCGCTCGGCAAAGAAGGCGCGCGTCCACTCGCGCTCCAGTTCGGCGGCATCGAGCAGGTAATTGAAGCCTTCTTGCAGAGACGCAAGTTGCTCCGGCGTCAGGTAGCGGGCGGCGTTTTGCACGTCAGCCATGCTGTCGCGCACCTGCTGGATCACCTGATCTTTTTCGTCCACGAGCTGGGCGAACAGCGCTTTATCGGGAGAGTAGAGTCCTTGCTCCAGCGCCTTGTCGGCGGGATCCTTTGTCCATTTGTAGCGCGAACGCAGTAGGATGTGCTCGAAGTAGTAAGGATAGTCTCCCCACTCCTCACCAATGGATTTTGTAAGCCAGAATCCCAGGAACCAGCGTCCGTGATGCTGGATGAACTCGGTGCGCTTCAGGGCGGAAACAACGTAGGGCACAGCTTCTTTCGGGTAGTGGAGCGCCGCCCAGTCGCGCATCACTGTGTCCACATCCAGGTCAGGGTCTTGCATGAAGCGCGAAAAAGCATAGAGATTGATTTCGTGCGAGTCGTTGAAGGGGTGGGCCCAAAAGAAATGCGCGCGTCCCACGGCGCCAATCATGTGGGTATCGCGAGCGCGTTGCATGTAGCGCTTGATATAGGCCACCTGCGCGTAGTGGCCTTCCCTGCTCCAGGCCTTTTCCACTCCCAGGTCGGGCTCCATGATCTGCTGCTTCTTTCCCACCTTGCCGTGCATGGGATCGGGCGGATACCAGGGATCGAACTCATGCACCGAATCTTTATTCATAATGATGATGTCATCGGGCAGCTTGGTAATGGCCGCGGCGAAGTACTCCATCTCTTTGGGTTCGTAAAAGAAGTTGCGGAGAATAAGCTTTTTGTTGTGCTTCTTGACCACGTCATAGACCAGCTTGGCGATCACGTAAATGCGTTCGGCCGGCGGCAGCTTCGACTGCACTTCAGAGTCCCGGAAGACTTTGTTGTCGCTTTCATGCAGCGTAAGCACGAGGCCGGCGGCGGTAGGGCATTTATCGAGAAGGCGCTCGTAGCGGTCGCGCAGGTAGTCCATTAATGCGGGATCGTCCATGTTGACGCGGTTCCCCATATGGAACCCGGAGGTCACAGCCGCCTGCGATAGTCGCGGATCGTCTGGGCTGAGCTGCGTCTTGACGCGAAAGCGGTCAGGGATGTCGTCGAACTCATGCACCCACAGATACCAGCTGATCTTCTGCTGGTCCGCCAGGGAACCCAGGTAGAGGATGTCGCGCTGCCGCTCATCGGAATTCAGGAATTCCTCCACGTGATCAAACAGGCCATGCGAGAAGATAAAGAAATTGACGCCATAATCAGGCGCTCTCTTGATGGCCTCGGCAAGCTCGGGCACGTTGCGTTCGTGGAACTGCCATCCATTCATGGTGAAGGGCGCAGCCAGCAAACAATTACCGGTGAGCAGGAAAAGAAGAAAAGAGAATAATTTGCGCATAGTCCCCCGCAGCACAAGCAGTCTACACAAATTACCTTACAAACTACGAGGGTTGCTCTTCGGGTTTTCGCCGATCAGCCGATTTTTGTTTCTATTGTTGCCAGATTTGCCTTCTTTGCTACCATTAGGGTACACGCTCAGGTAAATTTGTTGAGTCATTGCGCTATCGTTGTATCATTTTGAAGCCCGCTACCTTTTTCATGGAGTGCAATCTATGCGCCAACTGGCAAGTACCGCCGTTCTATTCCTACTCTTCGCGGCAGCTCCTGCGGCGATGCCACAGCAGCCCGCAACGCAAGCAGACAGCCTGGGCGATGCTGCCCGGCAGGTGCGCGCGCAGAAAGAGAAGCAAGCCAGGACCGCGGGCAGCGAATCGACCAATAGCGGCCCACAAGGATCAAAGAGCCTGGCGGATATGGCCCGCGAGCAGCAGGATAAAAGCCGCAAGGAAGTCAGGACCAGCCTTGAGGATTCCAAAAAACTCTTCGCTTCAATTGACGAACTCGTGGAGTTCTCCAGCCATGATTCCGGTTACGTCAAACACACCGCCATCCGCCATCAACTCCTGAACGAAGGAGAAGTTATACACCACATGACAGAGGCCATTTCGAGCAGCGCCGATGCCCAAAAACTGGCCAGTTCGGAATTGGTATTGAAGAAATTTGGTTTCCTGCCGCCGGCTTTCGATTTGAAGACATTCTTGATTTCAGCGGCGCCCAAAGGCATAGGCGCCTACTATGACGATAAAACCAAGATGGTCAACCTGCTGAACTGGATTGAGTTCTCCGAGCAGATGCCCATCCTGGCGCACGAGTTGACCCATGCCTTACAGGACCAGAATTACGACTTGATCAGGTGGATGCACCGCGCCCCTGAGCAACAGCTACGAGCGCCGAAAATGCGCGTGGATGCCGAGGACGAAGAAGAAGACGTCGCTCGCCGGGCTGTGGTCGAAGGCCAGGCTGAGATTGTGCGCTACGATTACCTGCTGAAACCGTATGAGCGCAACCTGGCCGACACTCCGCAAGTTATGGATTTTCTGCAGGACGTCTCGACCCGCACCTACGACGACATGGTGACGGTTCACAATGCTCCCTTATTGCTGAAGGAGACTGGAATCTTTCCCTATCGCGAAGGCTTGAATTTCGAGTTGGAGCTGTTACGTACCGGCGGCAAACAAATGGCGTTTGCCGGCGCATTTGCCCGCCCTCCGCGCGATACTCATGAAGTTCTTGAGCCACAGGCCTACATTGCCAACCAAAAGAAGTTCGCCAACCTGATGCCCGACCTCACAGCTCTGCTGGGCGATAAGTATGAGGCTTACGATTCGGGAATCATAGGCCAATTGGATGTCCGCACGATGGCCAAGCAGTTTGGCCGGGAAGATGACGCATTCGCTCTCACTCCTAACTGGCAGGGCGGCGCATATGTGGCCGTGAAGCGCCGCAGCGCCGATGCGCCGGTGGCAGTTCCCGCCGGCGACAAGCAGGCACAAGTTTCACCAGTCTCAACTGAGAAGCCAGCCCAGGCCCCGGCCGAGAAACCGGTCCAGGCTTCAAGCGACAAGCCAGCCTCAGCTCCAACCGCCAAGCCAGTTCAGATTTCAACCCGCGATTTAGCGTTGTTGTACGTCTCCCGCTGGAAGACCTCTGACGCTGCGCAGCGCTTTCTCGATATTTACCAAAGCTCGCTCTCCAAGCGGGTCACCGTGCTCAACACAAAAACGGCAGAACCAGCCACCTGTTCCGGTGACGCGCCCGCTACCTGCGGCCCGCTTTGGTCCGTACGCGTGACTACGGATGAAGGGCCGGTATTTCTTGAAATCTGGCCGAAGAACCTCGTGTTCATCGCGCACAGCTTCGATGAATCCACAGTAGCCCGGCTGCGCCAGGCCGTACTCTTCCATACTCCCAGTAAAACCGCTACCTCCACCGCGGAGTTGAGTGAGCACCTCTTCGAGCTGCCCGAGTTTCAGGCTTTTCAGGAGCAAATCGGACAAGAAATCTACACTTCCGTGGCGCAGCTTCCAATGAATACGAAATAAAACGTGAGAACATTGCTATGCTGAGAACTCGACGGGCACTGTTGGGGTTGTGGATAGCGGCGTTTCTCGCAGTTTGCGCCTCCGCCCAATCGGCGCACTATTCTGTGCTGTGCAATTTGACGCAAATATCGGAAGAAACTGCTGCAGCGACGAGATTTGATGTTGCTATACCTGAACATAAAGTTTCCATGGTCGCGGCCAACCTCATCCAGGGCTCCCGGCGAATTATAGTGTTACAGGATATAAGCGGTAGCATGAGTGACCGTAACGCACAAAGGATATCCTTGGAAGCCGTTAAAGATTTTGCCGAATCTTCTCCGCAAACAGATCAACTTGCCCTGGTTGATTTCAATGTTGACGCTTACATTGACATTGATCTGAGAAACGTAGATTCGTTTTCAAAAGAACTCAGTGATCCCAAATTGGGCGCAAAGATAAAGCCAAGGGGTGGGACTGCGCTCTTTGATTCTGTCGCAGCATCGGCCGCTTACTTGCAAAAAAGCCCCCGCGAAGGCGATAGTATTTTGGTCATTTCCGATGGCGGAGATAATGCGAGCAACATCAATGTTAAAAAATTGAGGGAACGCCTGATCGCTTCAAAAATCCGCCTTTACTTATTGATCCTTACCGGTCGGAGTCGATCTCC
>Ga0070741_10020185_pt1 | contig 10544 bp, 10 predicted proteins | sample Coa_R1_4_FD_66440 | JGI IMG/M metagenome (GOLD analysis project Ga0070741, IMG submission 66440) | Surface soil microbial communities from Centralia Pennsylvania, which are recovering from an underground coalmine fire - Coalmine... | ecosystem: Environmental > Terrestrial > Soil > Unclassified ... | reverse complement strand
GCGAAGAGACCGGTTCACGCTCCGAAAACGAGACGCCCGACGCGCGGAAGTGCTCGAAGCCGGGCAGCGCGTACGGCCGGCCGGCGTGGACGAGCTCGACGCCCGACCCTTCTTCGCAGCGGCCGACGACCGGCAGCTCCCCCGGATCGGCGACGGCGGCGAGCAGCTCGTAGTCCTCGCCGAAGCCGAGGTCGTCGAGCACCGCGCCGTCGGCGAGCGGTACGCGGTCGAGCTCGACCACGACCCGGCAGCGGGAGCGCTCGGCGATGTGCCCGGCATCGGGCGCGATCCCGTCGGAGAGGTCGAGCATCGCGTGCGCGTGCGCCGCGAGCCGGCGGCCCTCCGCGAGGCGCAGCGGCGGCCGCGCGTAGCCGCCCCGGCGGAAGGCGGCGCCGGCCCGTCCGAGCGGCCCGGTGACGACGAGGAGGTCGCCGGGTCGGGCGCCGGCGCGCCCCGGCACCCGCTCGGAGCGGCCGAGCGCGGTCACGGCCACGAGAACGCGCTCGGAGGCAGTCGTGTCGCCGCCGACGACCGGCACTCCCGCCTCGGCGATCCCCTCGTACAGCTCGACGGCAGAGGCGGCATCCGTCTCGCGCGGCAGGCCGAGGCCGACGACGAGCGCCTGCGGCTCGGCGCCGCAGGCGGCGAGGTCGCTGAGATTGACCGCTGCCGCACGGAAGCCGAGCTCGCGCCAGGGAAGCCAGTCGAGGCGAAAGTGCACCCGCTCGACGAGGACGTCGTGGGTAACGACCAGCCCGCCGCCGAGCTCGGCGGCGTCGTGCTCGATCCCCACGGCCAGCCCGCGGCGCTCGAGCTCGGCCAGGAGGCCGAACTCGCCGAGATCAGCCAGCTTCATCGCCTGCCAGGTGGAGGACGTCCACCGGCCCCTCGCCGGCGCCGATCCAGTCGAGCCCGTGCCGCACGGCCTCGGCGGCCGCGCTCGCCGCCCGCCGTGCGGCCTCCTCGAGCTCGAAGCCGTGGGCGAGCATCGCCGCCAGGGTGGCGGAGTGCGTGCACCCGGCGCCGTGGGTCGCCGCGACGGCGTGGCGGGGCACCGCGATGTGCACGAGCCGCTGGCCGTCGTACAGCGTGTCGACAGCGTCCTCGCCGTGGCCGCCGGTGACGATGACGGCGCCCGGCCCGAGCGCGTGCAGCCGGCGGGCGAGCTCGTCGCGCGGCGCCGGGCCGCCGGCAAGCGCCTCCGCCTCGAGCAGGTTGGGCGTGATCACGGTCGCCAGCGGGAAGAGCCGGGCGACGAGCGTCTCGACCGCGTCCTCGCGCAGCAACCGGGCGCCCGAGCTCGCCACCATCACCGGGTCGACGACGAGCGGCACCGGGTGGCGGGCGAGGTAGCCGGCCACGGTCTCGACGACGGCGCGGGAGAAGAGCATCCCGGTCTTTGCCGCGTCGACGCCGATGTCCGAGAAGACGGCGTCGAGCTGCGCCTCGACGAACGAGGGGGAGGCCTCCTCCACCGCGCTCACGCCGACCGTGTTCTGGGCGGTCAGAGCGACGATCACGCTCGTCCCGAAGCAGCCCGCTGCGGCGAACGCCTTCAGGTCGGCCTGGATCCCGGCGCCACCGCCGGAGTCGGAGCCGGCGATGGTGAGGCAGCGTGGAACGGCCTTCGGCATCGGCGAGTGAACGTTACGCCCTTCCCGGCCGCTGCTACGGTCGTCCCGTGCGGGAGGACGTGGGACAGCAGCTCGTGAGCGCCGTGCGGGCACGCGACTTCGACGCCCTCGCAGCGTGCTTCGCCGCCGGGGCGCGCGTCCGCATCCTCACGCCGAGATCGCTGCGCGAGCTCGAAGGCCCCGAGGCCGCGGCAGACCGCTTCCGCGCCTGGTTCGGTGACGCGGACGGCTTCGAGCTCCTCGACGCGGAGGTGACGCCGGTCGCCGACCGCCTGCGCATCCGCTGGCACACGCGCGGGCGCAATCCCGACAAGGGCTGGCAGGAGAACGACCACACGGGATACGCCGAGGTCGAGAAGGGCAAGATCGTGACGCTGAACGTGTCCTGCGCCGGCTTCCGGCCCGCGTCGGCGCCACCCGGTGGGAGGTCCCGTCCCGATCCCCCACCCGCCCACGGGGTAGGAGCATGGTAGGAGGAAGCAGCGTACGAGTGCGTGTCGATTGTGCGCCGGCTGTGCGCCGGCCTTCCCTCCCGCCCCAGGCGGTAGGAAGACCCTGACGAGCGCCGACGTCGCCCTGTGGGACGACCTCCTCGTCGGCGAGGAGGTCGCGTACCTCGGCTGCGAGCCCGCACAGACGGCGCGCGTGCAGCCGGTGCCGGACGACCTCGACCCGCGCGTCGCGCACGTCCTCGCGGCGCAGGGAATCGCCGGGCTCTACGCCCACCAGGCCGACGTCTGGGGGCGGGTGCGGCGCGGCGAGCACGTGATCGTGACCACGCCGACGGCGAGCGGCAAGTCGCTCGCGTTCAACCTCCCCGTCCTCGATGCGATCGCGCGCGAGCCGCGCGTCCGCGCGCTCTACCTGTACCCGACGAAGGCGCTCGCGCAGGACCAGGCGCGGGCGCTCCGCCGGCACCGCCCGCCGGGGCTGCGCGCTGCCATCTACGACGGTGACACTGAGCCCGCCCGGCGCTGGCGCATCCGGACGTGGGCGAACCTCGTCCTCTCCAATCCGGACATGCTCCACGTCGGCGTGCTCCCGCACCACGACCGCTGGGGGGATGTGCTCTCCAACCTGCGTTTCGTGGTCGTCGACGAGGCGCATGTCTACCGCGGCGTGTTCGGATCCCATGTCGCGAACGTGCTCAGGCGCCTCCGCCGGGTGGCGCGCGCGTACGGCTCGGAGCCGCAGTTCCTGCTCGCCTCGGCCACGATCGCCAATCCGGGAGAGCTCGCCCGCGAGCTCGTGGGCACGGACGTCTCGGTCGTCTCCGTCGACACCGCGCCGCGAGCTGAGCGAACCGTCTGCCTGTGGAACCCGCCGCTGATCGACGAGGAGCTGTGGCTGCGCGCGAGCGCGCTCGGCGAGGGGGCGAAGCTGCTCGCGGAGCTCGTCTCGCGCGGCCTGCGCACGCTCTGCTTCGCGAAGAGCCGCAAGGCGGCTGAGCTCATCCACCGCTTCGCGCTCGAACGGCTCGGTCCGGAGTACGAGGGTCGCCTGTCCCCCTACCGGGCGGGGTACACGCCGCCGCAGCGGCGGGAGATCGAGCGCCGCCTGGCCGAGGGTGAGCTGCTCGGGGTGTCCGCGACGGACGCGCTCGAGCTGGGGATCGACATCGGACTCCTCGACTGCGTCGTCTCGGTTGGCTTCCCCGGCACGGTGGCGAGCCTGCGGCAGCAGTGGGGTCGCGCCGGCCGGCGCGCACACGGGCTGGCCGTCCTCGTCGCCAGCGAGGACGCCCTCGATCAGTACTTCATGCGCGAGCCCGAGACGCTCCTCGGGCGCCGAGTCGAGGCAGCCATCCTCGACCACGCGAACCCGCGAATCCTCGACGGCCACCTGCTCGCCGCCGCCTTCGAGGGACCGCTCGGTGACGACGACCGCGCCATCCTCGGCGAGGCCGCGCTCGAGCGGGCCGCTGCGCTTCCCGAGCTCAGGCGGACACCGGCCGGCTTCGTGTGGGCAGGACGCGACTACCCGGCGGCGCGGACCTCGCTGCGCTCGGCGAGCGCCAATCCGGTGCTGGTCGTCGAGGCGGAGACGGGCTCCGTGCTCGGCACGCTGGAGCGTGAGCGGGCGTGCACGGCAGCGCACGAGGGAGCGGTCTACCTCCACCTCGGCGAGGCGTACCTGGTGCGCCGGCTCGACCTCGAGGCGGGCACGGCCCTCGTCGACCCGTTCGCGGGCGACTGGTACACGCAGGCGAAGACCGAGACGTCCACCGTAATCGAGCAGGCGCTCCGCACGGAGCGGCGGCTCGGCGTGGAGGTGGTGTTCGGGCGCGTGTCGGTGACCGAGCACGTCGTCGCCTATCAGCGTCGTTCGACCCGCGACGGCAGCGTGCTCGACCTCCAGCTGCTCGACCTCCCACCATCGACGTTCGAGACGGAGGCGATCTGGTTTCTGCCCGGCAGGGCCTTACGCGGCGCGCTCGAGCGGATGCCGAAGCTGCTCGGGACGCTGCACGCCGCCGAGCACGCGCTCATCTCGCTCCTGCCGCTGTGGGCGATGTGCGACCGGTGGGACATCGGCGGCCTGTCGACGAACGCGCACGCGCAGACCGGCGAGCCGACAGTCTTCGTCTACGACGGCCACCCGGGGGGCGTCGGCATCGCGGAGCGAGGCTTCGAGGCGTTCGAGGGCTGGGTGGAGGACACGGCGCGGATGCTCGAGGGCTGCCCGTGCGAGCACGGCTGCCCCTCGTGCGTGCAGTCGCCGAAGTGCGGCAACCTGAACGACATGCTCGACAAGGCGGGGGCGCTAGAGCTCCTCGAGCGCATGACGTTCGGCTGAGCCGCGGCTCTCGCACCGGGGCTCTTCGCTCGGGGCACCCCAGCCCACCACCCGCTTTCGCGCCTATCGCGACAAGCCGCACGCGTGTGGGACGGAACCGTGTCGGAAGCGGGACGATCACTCCACGGCGCCGCGCGCCAGCCGCAGCGCGAGCTCGACCGCCTCCTGCGGCGTCTGCGCCCGCACCACGCCCTCGCCCGCCACCTCCCAGCCGGGATCGAGCACGACGACGGGGCGGCCGAGCACCCGCGCGAGCGCGATCTCCGACAGCGTGCCCCACGCGCCCCCGATGGCGATCACCGCGTCCCCCGATGCGGCGACCGCCAGGTTCCGGGCGTGGCCGATGCCCGTGACGACGGCGTGGTCGATCCACTCGTTCGCGGCCTCGCGGCTCTCACCTGGGAGGATTCCGATGGTCGCGCCGCCTGCCGACTTGGCACCCCGAGCGGCCGCCGCCATCACCTCGTCCCGGCCGCCGCAGACGACCGTCGCGCCGCGCTCCGCGAGCAGGCGGCCGACCGCCTCCGCCCGCTGCTCGTGCTCTGCACCGCTGCCGACGACGCTGATCTGCCTGCGCGCCACCGCCGGATCGTAGAAGAGGCGACGCCCGCGCGCTCCGCCCACGCTCGAGCGAGAGCGCCGTTGCGGGGGTACGTGCAAGCGTCCGCTCCTCGACGTCTGCGCGCTCGCCCTACCGGATCGCGCGCTGGACATCAAGAAGCACGTCGAACTTCTCGGCCCGCTCGCGGTGAACCCGATGGTCGTTCGGCTTCGACACGTCCAACGCGAGCCAACGGGCGCAGGCCATGCTCGCGGAACTTGAAGCTCGGAGACGTGCGCAGGTCGAAGCCGAGGGGTTGTGCAAGGCAGGGATGTTCATGGACTGCGACCGGGCCGCTATCTCGTCCGGGCGCAGTTCCGCTCCCATCGGGTGCTCCGGCTCGGCGTAGCGGCCTGTCGCACTTCCCGCAGATGACGACACCGCTGCGGACTCGCTACGTCAGCCCACCTGATTGATCGGGAGACGGGGATGGAGCGGCCCACGAGTCAGGATGATCCGCGCCCCTGTCACCGAGACGACTTGCGTTCCCTTGGCACCGCCCGTGCTGTAGGTGAGGGTGGTGCTGCGGTTCACCATCACCGCCTCGTGGCCGTGGAGCCGGGAGCAGCTCCGCATGAGGAAGTTCGACTGCACCCACCCGTCGCGTCCCGCCGGTATCGCAACCGGCGACGAGTCTCGACCATTCCAGGATCGAAGCCCGGGTCGGAATAGGTCACCTTTCGGGGGCGGCGGCGCGAGGAGAACCTGCACCGCGACCCGCTCGATCACGTCGCGGAGCGGCTGCGCCCCGCCGCCACCAAGGAGCGTGATCGTGCGCTTCGTGCGGTTGTGGACGGTGAGGAGGACGGCGAACTTCCGGCCTCGGATGCAGCCGACGTGCTCCCCGCTCTGCCCCGACGATCCGTCGCCCCACAAGCCGCTACTCGGCCCGCTCGCTACACCGCCACGCGGCACGAAGGGGCGCTGTACGGGTTGGGCGGATGCACCGCAGGCCGCAGGGACGGCGACGACAAGCGCCGTCGCAATCGCGACGAGTTTCATCTTCACCATCGGCACCGATACGCCGCCTCCCCCATTCCGTCACGAAAGACTCGTCGTGTCCATTGACCTTGCTCACCCGCAGGCCGGGGCTTGTGCTGACTGGCCCGGTGATGGCGGGATGTCGCCGTCACCACGCACGGACAGATGTCCAATCTCGTTCCCGGCGCTGTCGCGGGCCACAAGCGTTACGGGCGGCGAGAAGCCGGTACGCGCGTTCGGCGCTCCCGGCAGCGGGACTACCCACGCGAGGAAGTAGCCGTTCGAGACCGCGGCGGGCGTCGAGTGACCGTCGGGGTAGACGACATCGATGGACGCGACTGCCGCCGAAGCGCGACCGGTGATGTAGAGCGGTGTGGTGCCAGGCAACCGCACTGTCGAGCCACCTGCTTCGAGTGTCCAGCCAGGTGGGCAAGGCTCGATTCCCACGCTCAGCCCCGCAACGTCTCCCGTCGCTGAACTGATGACCCCGATGCCCGTCGTTCCGTCGGAGAATCCCAGCGCATAGACGCCATACTCCCCCTCCGGCGTGTTCGCCGTCACGACGCGCTGGACACTCGAAAGCGTGGGCACAACTGCTCGCTGCCGCGTGGTCGCACCGCTATTCAGCCTGTCCAACTGCGTCATGTACTGCTCGACCACTTCCCTAGCGTTCAAGGGCTGGTTCTCATCGTTGATGAACTGCTGCGGCGTCTCAGAGAACGTACCGACCAGCGCCAACGATCCGGGCACGACGAGCCCGAGGATGGCGAGCCCCGCCGCGACAAAGATGAGCGCTCGGCGTGTCATGTGGTGTCGTCGTCTCGCTCTGCTGAGGACGGGCTCGGCTGACCCCGAGAACGCTTCCAACATGGCTTGGATGTCGGCATCGCTGACCATCTCGCGCTCCGTGTCTGTATTCGTCATCGTTGATCCTTTCGTCGCACACCCGAGCCGGGGCTCAGGTAGTTCGTGAGCGTCTGCCGGGCGTCGTGGAGTTGGTGCTTCACGGTTCCGACCGAGCAGCCGAGCGCGGCGGCGGTTTCCCGCTCGGTAAGCCCGACGTAGAGACGGAGGACTGCCACTGCCCGCTGACGAGGCGGAAGCCGGTCGAACGCCTCCTTGAGTTCAAGCAGTCCGGCAGGCTGCTCGTTCGATGAGAACTCGCCGGATTCCCGCACGCGAAGGCCGAGCAGACGGAACCGCCACTCCCGTCTTGCCACGCGCAACGCGACTCGCGTGGCGATCCGTGCCGCAAACGCAGGCGCGGCTCCCCCGTCTCGCAGTCGCGGTAACGACCGATGCAGTTCAAGGAGCGCCTCCTGTGCAGCGTCCTCGGCAACGGCTGAACCCGCACCCACCACGAGGCGAACCGTCCGCACGACGAGCGGTTGAACCTGCGCCAAAAGCGCGTCGTCTTGCTCGCGGCTCCGGCTCACGTGCGGAAGCAGCCTCACGTTTTTGCAGGTGTCAGGCAGGGCGCGAAAGGTTGGGCCGCGTTTCGCGTCAGGCGGTGTTACGCTGCGTGAAGAAGGCCGTGCCGACGTGTCGTCACTGTGGCAGCGAGGTTGAGGCCGCGTTTCGCTTCTGCCCGTGGTGCGCGGCTCCGCAGCGGAGCAAACTGGTCGAGTTCTTTCGGGCACACCCGTTGATCGAAGGGAGACGCTCGATGCCTTCCGTGGGCTTGGCGACGTTTCCACCTCGTGCGCAAGCGGTAACCGGAGCCGCTCCGGGAACCCCGGCGACCCTCTGAGGCGTAGGAGAGAGGTGATGCATCTCCGCTTCCTCGTCGGTGTCATAACGGCCCTGACGGTCGCGGGCACTGCGCTTGGGGGCGGAAGTCCGCATGCCGTGCGCGGCTATGGGCTGAGCGTCATCCCTCCGCCGGGTTGGGTCGGACACGTCCTGCCGGGAGAGATCACCGCGATTGCGCCGCAGGGCGCTGTCGTCCAACTGGACGAAGCGGCCGTCTCGCCGCAACGGTACGTGCGATTGCCGAAGCACGTTCGCGCCGGGACCACCCGAATGTTTGTCCGAGCCGGAGGCAGGGCGTTCTTCCTCTACGTGCACTCGACGGCGGCACGGCTCGCAGAGACGAATCGCGCACTTGCGTCGGTTCGCGTGACGCCATGGAGCGCGCCGCTCGCCCCGCCACGGTTCGCAAGCAGCCCCGGTTGGCAGGTCGGGCACAGCGGGCCAACGCCGAACTCGGCGCAAGCGCAGGCGTCGGCGTGGGCTTCGACCGTCGCGTACGAGAATAGTCCGGTCGATTTGCCGCCCGATGCCACGCTCGCATATGCGGGTTCCGGAGGCATTGTAGTTTGGGTCGGACTCAGCCGCCCACGCCGAACCAATCCGTTTCCCACTCGTCTTGACCCGCTCGACCTCAGGCAGGCGCTCTGCACCCACTCTTGGGAAGGAGCCATCCCAGGCGTGATCCAGTGCACTCTCGGGTCGCAGGTGCCGGGCCGGTACCAAATCAGCATCTACGTCTACCTCAGGGAGCGGAGCCGCTTGGGCGCGGCGCAGGCCGAACTCCGGCGGCTCGCACTCCCAGCGTGGCCGAGAACGTCCGCCCCGCCCGCCCCTGGCCGAGCAAACTGCAAGCCGCCGTCGCCGCTCGGCGTCTTCGGCACGCGCACGCTCCCTGAGGCGAAAGGCACGGCAACACGTGGGAGCGTGTGGGCGCTGTTCTTTCCGGGGCTCGGAATGCACTGGCAGCCCGGTCACGCTATCTTCACCAGCTCCGTCGGCAAGGACTTCAAGATCGTCCTTCGCGTCACCGGCTCGGGGCCGGTTCACGTCACAGCGCGGCGTATTGGCCGGAAGGTGCTCAAGCCCAATTGGGGGCCGCAGGCGCACGGTGGCTCCACATGGAACCGACCGGGAGAGGAGTGGGGCATCGGCTTCACGTTCCCGACGCCCGGCTGCTATGACCTTCACGCCACGCGAAGGGGGGCGTCCGGCGACGTGTGGGTACTGATCCGGTAACCGAAGATGAAGCCGAGCTAGTGCTGCGAACTGTTGGCACTGCGGTTCTCGTGATGTCTCTCTGCTTGACGCACGCGGCGTGGGCTTCCAGAGCGACGCACGGCGCTGACCCAGCGCCACGCACTGCCTTCGCCATCGTCCGGCTATGGCCAGTCTCGGAGCAAATCACCACTCAATGTCGGCTCGCCCAAGAGTCAACTCGCGTGCCGTTGCTTTGCCCCCGACGCCTGCCGCATGCATGGCTACGACCGTGGCGGACTCCGCCTGGTACTCCACCGCCCGCGCCCTCGGCGCAGCGGGCTGACTTCATCGACCGAGGAGGGCGCACCATCCTCCTGACCTTCTCGTACGGTGCGCCTTGGGAACCAGACTCCGGCCTTGGATGGAGGCAGCATCTCTGGCGGAACCGCCCGTGCTGCTTCCTTCACTTCGAGGTCTTTACGCGTGTGGCGGGTCAACCGCTTCCTACCGTTGGGGCGCAGGTCGCCGTGCTAGGTGGTCATGATGGCGTCTATCTTCCCGCGCTCGGCTACCAGCCACAATGCCGCTCAGAAAGCCGAGCGACGTTCTGGTGCAACCACGCTGTCTTCGTCTGGCGGCAGCACGGCGTTCAGTACGCGGCGACGCTGCACTTCTTCGGAACCGGAACGCGAAACCTCCTCTCACGGCTGATCGCCGCGTTAGCGCCGGTGAAGTAAACAGTGGCCGCGACCCGCCCTGGGCGTCCTTAGCGGATGGAGTCCTGCGCCTTCTTGAGCGACTGCCTGCCTTCGAGCACGCCCGCGAACAGGTCGCCATGCTTCGCCACGCGGTCGAGCACGACGTCCATCGTGAAGACGGCGGGGTCGAGCCGGTCGTTGACTTCCTCCCACCGCAGCGGCGTCGAGACAGGCGCACCCGGTCGTGGACGGACGGAGTAGACGTTCGCCGTGGTGGCGCCTTCCCGGTTCTGATTGGCGTCGATGAGGACGCCCCGACGCTTCGCCTTCGTCCACTCCGCCGTCACAAGCCCCCGGTGCGTGGAGGCGAGCGCACGGCGGATGATGTCCACGAACTCTCTCGTCTCCTCAAAGGTCGAGCGCCGGACGATCGGTACGAGCACGTGCATCCCATCCGCGCCCGAGGTCTTGGCGTAGGACGTGAGCCCGAGGCCGTCGAGCATCTGCTTGACGAGGAGCGTGACCTGGACGACCTCAGACCACCCCACGTCCGATGCCGGATCAAGGTCGAACATCACGAAGTCCGGGCGGTCGGGCTTGTCGATCCGGCTGAGCCACGTGTTCATCTCGATGCAGCCGAGATTGACCGCTCCGAGCAGGTCGAGTTCGTTGTTGACGAAGAAGTGGTTGCCCTTGACGGAAAGATGCGCTCTTCCAGCGGAAGAACTCGGTTGCTTCTGGAAGAAGTGGCTGCCCTGCCAGCCATCCGGGTAGCGCTTCATGGTGAACGGCCGGTTCTTCAGGTGCGGCACGAGCACGGGCGCGATCGCCCGGTAGTAGGCGAGCAGATCGCCCTTCGTGATTCCCTCCTCGGGCCAGAACGGC
>Ga0070741_10020184_pt1 | contig 10544 bp, 9 predicted proteins | sample Coa_R1_4_FD_66440 | JGI IMG/M metagenome (GOLD analysis project Ga0070741, IMG submission 66440) | Surface soil microbial communities from Centralia Pennsylvania, which are recovering from an underground coalmine fire - Coalmine... | ecosystem: Environmental > Terrestrial > Soil > Unclassified ... | reverse complement strand
GTGCCCCAGTCGATGATCAGGGTCTCGCCCGGTGTCCACACCGCCGGCCGACGACCGTGCTGCTGGCGGCGCCATTCCCGCTTGCACTCGCTCACCAGCCGCCGGAAGTTCCGGGCCGACCCCTCATAGCCCGCCGCCCGAGCTTCCGGCAGCAGCCGCTTGGCCGTGATCCGACCCCGGGTCGACGCCACCCGCTTCACCACGACGTCCCGGACGTCCTCGTAGTTGCGCCGCCTCGCCGGCGGCTCCGGCCGGCCGCCCCCGGCCGCCTGCCGCGCCATCACCCGCCGGACCGTCTTATGACACGTCCCGCACATCTCCGCGGCACCCCGGAAGGTGCCGACCTCGCCATACGCAGCAACAATGTCCATCTCTTCCCTCTCGCTCAGCACAAGCTCCCCTGGGTGGTGGCGGTCGATGGTTCGCACCGACACCGTCACCGCCCAGGGGGCAGCAGTGGTGGACCCAGAACGAGGGGTGAGGACTTCTACCTGGCCACCAGCGGGGACCTCACCTGGCCACCACCGGGGACTTCAACTGGCCACCAGCGGGGACTTTGCCACGGCCACGGACAGCCTCGATCTGGTTGAACTACGAGCCTTTGTCAGCTGGGCGGCCGCGAATCCGAACAGCTACCCGCCTTACAACGCGACCGCCATCACGGACCAGAAGCGGGCTGCTTGCGACACCAAGTATTTCTCCTCTCCTTAGAAGAAGGGAGGAACTAGCAATTAGCGTCGCCGCCATGCTTCGCTTGGCTTGGTCCTGCTTCCAGCAGGGCATCAGACTTCAGCGGAGCGGCGGGGACAAATCCTCCACAGACGAGATTGGCTACGAATGACCATGGAGTACCTGCGCGAATCGGTCGATAGTGGAGGTACGACCCAGACTCCCTCGCGCCACCCGAGAGGCATTGACACTCATGGATCGGTCTCCGGAATGACCACAATCACGAAGCTATCCCTCCTAGTACTAGTTGTTGTAGGAGGGCTGACCCTGGCTATCAATACGTATGTTCATGGTGTTCATCTACCGACGATGTCGAGCCCAGCGAAACCCAATCTCGTCGATGCGCCCCTCGGCGCACTGAGTTCCGACGTCGAGTCTCATGACGCAGGCAGCCTGACCATAACCCTGTCCGGGGCTTCGTTTGGGACGCGGCAGGCCGATGTAACGGCGTTGCTCGACTATCTCGGGTTCAACTCGTCGGCCGTGGTGGCTCGAATGGAGAACACCCGGGCGCTCGACGGGACCCAATCCGACAAGGGTCGCTACGCCAGTGTGCATTGGAATTACAGTCCCGACGGTGGGCACAACTTGGTGTTCGAGTCCGTCTGAGGGCTTGGACAAGTGGGAAGAAGCGTGGAGCGGGTCTTTTTCTCCTAGCGTCTTTGGTCCGCTGGCCGATGAGCCGGCGCTCGAACTGAGCGAACGTCGCCATGACGTTCGCCATCATCTCCCCGGCGGGCGTGGTCGTGTCCAGGCCGAGGTCGAGACAATCAGAGCCCAGCTCCGCCGGCGAGCCGGCTGGGCTACGGCCGAGTCGTCATCCTCGACCGACGACGACGGAGGACGGGAAGATCGGCGGGCTTCGGTTGCGCCGGGGGCCGGCGGTAGCCAGCGGCCGCCTGGACGGCCGAGACCCGCCACAAGGCGCCCCCTCGCACCGTCGGAGTGCCGTCGGCGTTGAGCCCGTCGGCGATCGCCTGCCACGTACGCCCAGCGGTCCGCTCGCCCCGAATGCGCTCTGCCACGGCCGGAGTTGTGACGGACACGGCAGGCCGGCTTACGGCCTTCCCCTCCCGGCTCCTAGCGGCGAGGGCATCGGCCGTCCGAGCGGCGATGGTTTCCCTCTCCCATTGGCCGACGCTGGCCATCACGTTCGCAACCAATCGGCCCGCCGGGGTCGACGTGTCGAGCCCCACGTCGAGAGCCACCAGGGCTGCTTCGGCCCGGGTGAACCAGTCCAGCAGACGGGCCACGTCCACCAACGAGCGGCTGACACGGTCCAGCTTTGCGGCGGCCACGCCGTCGGCCTCTCCTCGGGCGATGGACTCCAGCGCACGGCGCAGACCCGGCCGGTCGAGGTCCTTCCCGGACGCTCCCTCGTCCCTGACGATCTCGATCATCTCCCAGCCGTGCCGGGCCGCCGCGTCTTCGATGGCGGCCACCTGTGCGGCAATCCCGAGGCCAGAGGCGGCCTGCTCGGAGGTGCTGACACGGGCGTATCCGATTATTCGGAGAGGGGTGGCCATAGAGCAAGTTTACCGCAAGGGGTCGGTTGCGGTAAGCGTAGGTGCCTCAGATACCCTATTCGTCCTTTCTCCTCGAACTGGCTCCACCGACCTCGGGCTCACCTCGCCGGCGGCTTCTCGACCGATGGATCGCTCCCTCGAGTCGCTGGCTGGAGCCAAGGGGACTCAGCACTCATGGCTGGGCGCTCCTGGCAAGGCTTCCCCCGCCTCTAGGAGGTCGTCGAGCCACCGGTGGACATCTGCCCAGTAGTGCGGCGGCCTGTAGCTGATGCCGGTGAGACGCTGCATGATGCTCTGGTCCGGGTTGACGACGGCAAGCTCGCCTTTCTGCTGTGGCGGCCCGGATGAAACCGTCAACATCGTCCGGGCCGTCATGTCTGTCGCCGGGAGGGAGTACCCGATCAGGTGGATCCTCCTCGCCCGCTCGATTTGCTGCCGGGCGAACCGCCATTGTGCTCGAATCGTCTCGTGGCTCATGAACACGTTCTTGCCGGAAGTCGGCGGGACGATGAGACGGACTTTGTCGAGTGCGGCCGCCGATGGGGTGGACGGCTCGGGGTCCCAGGAGTTGACCAGGTTGACCGAGAAGATCATCTCCCCGTAGAAGTCGGGGGATCCGGAGTAGACCCAGTCGAGCGACCCGTGGAGCTTCACGAGGGAGAACGTCTCGACGTCTGTCGCCCCGACCACACCGCCGTAACGGGACTGTGAGCTTGGAATAGGAACTGGGCGAAGGGCCGTATAGTAGAAGTGCTTCTCGACTGATTGCAGCACCTCAGACGCGGCCTTTTCGACGAGGTTGTCATAGTTGAATGTAACCACTGTCGCCCTCGTTCGATGCCAGTAGACAATGAGCCGCCCCAGCCACTCGGGCATGGTGGCCGAAAGTGCAGCGTTCTGCCGTTCCCACAGTGCCTCCCCGAGAATGCGGGAGGCGTCCAGGAACAGCGCCTGGTTGCGGAGGTTCTCCTGCCGGTCGAGCCAAGGTTGATCCGTCGCCAGGAACGACAGCCAGGATTCGAGATCGACGCCAAAATCCAGTAGCACCGATGACGGCACGGGCACCTGCTCGTCTTCGAGCTGCTTTTGTATCAGCGCCGTAAGTGTGTTGGTGACCGGCATCATGTCAGAGACGGCCTTCGAGAACCCCGCTCCAAGAAGGAACACCTCGCGGGCCTGGTCGGTTTCCGCCGGCATCGCTCTCTCCTCGGGGTAAAGATTCAACACTTCCGCCTTGGACCCGTCTCTGGGGTCTCACTCTCCCAAGCGGCCACGGCACCCTCTAGCCGGCGGAGGAGTCGCCGGGCAGTGGGCGTGTCGGACTCGATCTCGCCCCGCTCCACAGCGAGGAGAAGGCGGCGGACGAGCTGGGCGGCGTGTTGCCGGTCGTTCTTGGTTGCCACGGTGTCATTCTGCCGCGGCCGACGGCATGCCAGACCCTTAAGTGACCCGCTGCCAGCCAGTCGGGCTGCTCTCGCGGCCATCCTGAAAGGAACCGGCGAGGACAGTGGTCCGCCACGTCTCCGAGCGATCCCGCTCCCGCAAAGAATCGGATCCCAAGGCAGTGGCCGGCGCCCAAGGAGAGGACCTCATCCATCCTCTTCGGCCCGGAGCTTCGCCAGCTCTGCCTCGAGCTTCTCGATGCGCCGAGCGCGTTTCTGCGCTTCCTTCCCAGTTTGTTCCGCTACCTGCTCAGGGAGTCGGCGGGGCCGTCGGCTTTGGCTTCGTCACCAGCCAGCCCACCCGCTGAAACGCGACGATTTGGCGGGTAGAGAGGCAGGAGTAGCACCGGTCCTCCGGATCCGGCCGAGGGCAGCCCCGATCGAGATAACGATCCTCGTGTTCCCTGTCCTCCTTCGATTCGTACTTGCAATCTGGATGACTTGCCCTGTACTCCTCGATCTCGGCACGCAGCTCGGCCAGTCGCTTCGGCGTCACACGGCGCGGCTCGTCGCCAGGCTTCCAGTCCACGTCCCCGACGCAGACCTCGTCCTGGTGCCCGCAGGAAAACGTGACTGACCAGAAGGCGGCCTGGTGTGGTTCGGGGCGACGAACCTTCTTCCACGTCTCCGGGTCCCAGTCGTCCTGCGGTTCAACGGGATCGGCCGGGAAGTCGTGGATCTTCTGCACCCCCCATTTGACGATCTCGCGGTACGGCGCTTGGCCGTCCTTCCTGTGCTCGACGCAGATCACCTGACCAGCGGGCAAGGGGAAGCCCATGCCGTTCGTCCAGCGGTTGTCGATCGGAAGCTTCTTGTCGCCGCACGTCAGGGTCTCGATGACGCACTCGCAGTCCAGTTGGACCCGCCACCGGTAGAGCTTCTCGGGGCTCGGCCAGAAGATGTCCACCAAGATCCGCTGGTCGGCGGGACAGTTGCTGCGGATCTTCCGCACATACTCTTCGTACTCCCGCAGTACTTCCGCTCGGGGCCGTGGCGTCCCCGGCAGTCGGCGAAGTTCGGGCATGGGCACAAGGTCGTCAGGCGTCTCATTCATGTCGGCACCGTACGTCCCGGCGCACCTCCGCAGCCGCGGTCATCCCGGACCCGAAAGGCAGGGGCCGTGAACTCGCCCCGCTCGATAGGAGTGAGGATGCGGTCAACCGGGGCGGCGGCCTCCTGCGGTCCTCTCTCGTGGCCACGCCGTAATTCTTGGCGTGTCGCGAGGTTGGCGGACCGTTAAGTGCTCCGCTGCCAGCCACGGCGGGCTGGTCTCGCCGCCATCGAGCAGCAACGCCTCAAGGACAGTGGCCGGCGACCCGGCTCGCACTCCCAGCCGGCGGCGAGTCGCTTCGCGCCTAGGATCCGAGAGAACCGCCACACGAAGGAGCATGGCTATGACCCGCTCCTACAACGGCTTCACCGCCAAACAGATCGAGCAGTGGAGCTGCAAGCAGTACTCCGTCCTGGCCAAGCACCCCGAGCGGCGGGTCAACGTCTGCGTCGCCTGCGGCTTGGATTCCAAGGTCGAGCAACACTTGGAGGACTACACAAAGCCGCTCGACGGGATCATCGGGCTCTGCATCCGCTGCCACATCGTCACGCACGGGCGGTTCCACCACCCAGACGTGTGGAACGAGTACCTGACGAAGGTGCGGGAGGGCTGGCTCTTCCCAGCGTTGGACCACCAGTCCACGGTCAGAGCCGAGATGTTCACCAGCAGACGAGGCTTCGATGCCGCCATCCCCGGAGCGCCGAGGGGCCGCACCGTCCTCGATGAGATCGGCGAGGGGCGGTGGCTTGAAGTGGGGCGGGGGACAGGGTCGTGAGAGGCAGCCGTCCAGGAGCGGATCCAGCGGCTCGAAGGACCGGATCGCATTCGTGGAGCTCGGAGGAGGCGCAGAATGAACGCGGCTGACGAGGGGTGGCCCCCGGACTTCCCGGTTACCGACGCGGGTGACATCGCCGAGGGCCTCCGAGTGTTCAGCAAGACCCAGGGGATCGAGGGTCGTACGACCGGAAGTCGGCGGCGCTGCACCTCAACCGGCTGCCCCGGCTGGTTCATCGGCGTCCGGTGGGAGACCGGTCAGATGATGTACCCCTGCTCGGAGGGCTGGACGTATGTCCCAACAGAGCAGATCGTGCGGATCACCGCGGGCGGCGAGATTTCGGCCCGCGTCGTGTCGCCGGCGCCTCTCGGGCCGCCTCCATTGCCCCAGGATCAGTGGCCGGCGCGTTCCGCTCTGACTGGGAAAGGTTGGAGGTAACGCACAACGCCCTCTTATGATCACTGATTCTTGAGCGGGCAAAGTCGAACAATCGGCCGGCGCCTGGATTGAGATCAGACCAGTGGGAACGGCCCAGCCCTTGGCGTCAAGAAGGCGGTGCGTTCCGTGTCGGGCGGGAGCCACGCTTGGTCGCCGCGACGCGGTGAGCGCACTTCTTCAAGGGTGTACCCTGGCAGCGGCACGACGAGACCCCAACGTGTTGGGCCGGCCTCCGGCTGACTTCGGCGGCTGACTCGGGGAGCGATGCTCCAGACCCCGGCAGCGCGTGACGCTGACGCTTGGTTACCACGAGTGAGTCCTAGATCTCCTCGGCGTTGCTTGAGGCGCGTCGTTGCGCCGAAACGCAACGAATCGAGATTTGGGTCGCTTCGGGGTGCCCACTTCAGGATTGGGGTCGCACGTGAGCGACGTAATGGCTGCCGTAGAGGATGAGGAGCGGGCGGAGGTCGAGTTCGCGATCGCAGAGCAGATCGTGCTCCTGTCACAGGCTAGCGATGCCCCAACTGAATTCGATGCGGCGGGGCGCGTCTTCGACCCGGAGGAAGTCGACTTCGGATCGACGGCGTGGATGACGTGCCTCGCTGAAATCCAAGGGTGGCTTCGCCTCCCAGAGCACCTCCCGCTCGATGATCCGCAGCGGTTCCTCGACACTCTCGCTCTGGGCCTGGGCTTCGAGAAGGTCGACTCTGCTGTCGAGTCGATCGATGGTCGACCTCGACTAGCCGCAGCAGGCCTCGAACGGCTCAGCGGACGCCTGCAGCGCGCCCAGCAGCTTCAGGCGGAGTTCGTGGCGGACCTGAGCGCCGATGGCGGATCACCCGCTTCGGCGACCGGCCGGTGGCGAGATGCGTGGGACGATGATGTTGAGGACGACGCCGGAAGCGGGCCGGTCTCCGCCAGGGCAACAACCTGGCCTATCAACGAGTTCAGCGACCGCGCAAGCCGCGGCCGGCTGAACCTAAGCCCGTCGTATCAGCGGGGAGATATATGGCCGATCGGCGATGCACAGATGCTGATCGAATCCATCCTGCGCGGCATCCCCCTGCCGTCGGTGATCATCCTGAAGCCGCTGGCGCCAGATGCTCCATACGAGGTGGTCGACGGCAAGCAGCGGCTGACCACGATCTTGCGCTTCATCGGAAAGCACCCGCGGGCATTGGAGCGGATTAAGGCCGAAGACAAGACCCACAAAGACGCTGGCTTCCTTCAACTCTTCGAGAACGACTACCCGAGGTTCCGGAGGAAGTGGAAGAACCTCGTCGGTGAGCAACTCACCGCAAGCAAGGAGCGGGAGTACTACTTCCCCTTCAAGCTCCGGACAGGCGAGACTCCATTGCAGGGGGAGTTGAGCCCCCTTAAGGGCAAGTACTACACCCAAATTAGGCAGAATCGGGTTCACATCGCAGATGACGAGGTAGAGGTTCGAGACCTATTCGAGCACGTGACCGAGTACAGAATTCCTCTCATCGAGTACTTCAAGGCCACGCCGCGCCAGATCCACGAGGTGTTCAATCTCTACAACCGGCAGGGCACGCACCTGAACGCAGAGGAGATCCGCAACGCCCTATTCCACGGCGTCGACTTTATGCGAGGGCTCATGGTCGCTTCTGGCGACAACGAGGACGTGGACGCCGTAGCGCCATTCCTTCGGCCGGTATGGTCCGACCTGCAGCGCATCAGCAAAATCCTTCACGACTATGGCTTCGGGAGCGCTCGGTATCGTCGTACGAAGGTCTTGTCTTGGCTTGCATCGATGCTCCTAGTCGACTCGATGGAGTCCGAAAGAGCAAAACGGCTGGCCACGTCTCAGCACATCAACGCGCTGCTCAGACGGATCGAAAACGACCCAAGGGACCCTCTTCGTAATGAGACCACGATCCGCGAATCGTTTCAGCTCCTACTGCTGGGTATGGACTCGCATGCGGCGGTCGAGGAGGCATGGGCACCGAAGTTCCGGGATTCCAAGTCCGGCACCAAGTGGCAGGAACTCCAGCTAATCGCCAGTGTGCTCGGCACGAGCATCGCCGCCGCTTCGCTCGGCGACAAGACTGAGGACCGTCTCGCCCAGTTCGCATCGGAACTCCACGAAAAAACCAAGAAGTGGAAGCGCCCGCCGAACACACAAACGGCTTCGCAATGGAACTACATCGCCGAAGTTGCCATGGGCATCGTCGAAGCGCTGGATGTCGATCCGGATGAAGCGTCGGCCGCTCTCGTCGCACGGTTCGGCTTCAGTTGCGTACCGACGCTCAGAGCAGTGGTCGCCGATGCGCCGCCACGACATGCCTGAACACGTAACTCGACACCCGATTGCGTCAAACGATCCCGCGGTTGCTCTCTCTTGGTGGGACCGCTATTCGGCGAGCCTGTCGGCGTCACCCATCTCCCGCACCTCCCGAGAAGTGATCGAAGCCGACAGCCGGTACATCACCGAGAGAGGGGTGCTTGGCGCCGGACACGCTGGCGACAAACACTGGCCCGAGGGGCGGGTCCGACGTGGCATCGTCATGGGGGCCGTGCAGTCGGGGAAGACCGCATCGATGCTCGGTGTGACCGCGCTCAGCCTCGATGCCGGCGTCGACATGGTCATAGTCCTGGCCGGAACCCGGGTATCCCTCTGGCGACAGACCCTTGAGCGCCTGCTCCACCAACTCGATTGGCTCGATCAGAACTCGTCCACTGCGCGTGCGAACGACCGAATCCTTGTGCCGGATCCGATGGTCGCGATGAACGACGGCGACGACCGCACACCGACCGACCTCTATGGCATCAGCGGCTCCAGGATGAGAAGGGCGATAACGGCAGCGCGCCCGGTGATCGCCGTGGTGATGAAGAACATCCACCACCTGAAGGCCATGACGTACGTAATTCACGAGCGCCTGTTGCCGGCGGTCGAGTTGACAGAGCGCTCGTTCCATATGCTCGTGCTAGACGACGAGGCGGACGACGGGTCGATCCTCGATGCAAGAATCGAGGCGGCGGTCGACACAGCGTTGCATGACCTCAAGCAAATCCCACGGGCGATCGTCGACCTCTGGGAGGCTCGCCCACATACCGGTCGGACTGCCTCGCCATGCCTCTTCGCGACATACATCGGCTACACGGCGACACCTCAGGCCAACTTCCTCCAGTCCGACCACAACCCTCTAGCTCCAAGAGATTTCGAGTTAGCGCTACGTACACCCTTTGATAAGGGCGATCTTGTCCCCAGATCCACCACCTACCGAGAGCCTAAGGGCCTCGACGCGTTCTACACGGGTGGTGAGGCGTACTACGGCAAACTGCGTAGCTCACGTGTATGCCAGCCGACGTCGACCAGGCCGGATGAGGATCTGGCTGACGCAGTTCGGGCGTTCCTCGTTGCTGGGGCTATCCGCATTTGGCGCAGCGAGGGCCGACTTCGCCCATCGTTGGCCCGGACCGCCCGCTTTCACAGCCGGGAGGAAGCAGCGGTCCGCTCACCCAAGCCCCATTCGATGCTGTTCCACCCGTCGGCAGCGATTTCCGACCACTTCGAGGCGGCCGCGAGAGTCCTTGAGGTCACGTGCGGGATGGAGCCCGAGGCCAGCATGCAACATATCGAGGAGGGCGACCGAGGCCTCCCCGTCGACGCAGTCGAGCGGATGATCTCCGGCAATGAGACAGCCTGGGCCGGGTGGCTTCAGCAGTTCCAAGCCTCAGCGGCGGCCGTCACAGCTGCCTTCGACCTGCCGCGACCCCGTGGCGTCCCCGATGTCTCACTCTGGGCTGACATCCGTTCGCTTATTCTCGACGAGGTCGTCCCCTCCACGCAGATCAAGGTGGTGAACAGCGACCCACGCGCCGACGACCGACCTCAGTTCGAGCCAGTGGAAGAGGAGCCTGGCCGGTGGGTCGCACCGCCGGACCTGTGCACCATCTTCGTTTCCGGAAACGTCATGTCGCGTGGGCTGACACTCGAAGGTCTCACGACCACGCTCTTCCTGCGCCAATCCGATGACCCGTACGCGGACACCCAGATGCAGATGCAGCGCTGGCTCGGTTATCGGGGCGAGTACCTCGATCTCTGCCGGCTGTTCCTGCCGGAGGCACAGCTCAACCTCTTCCGCGCGTATCACGATACGGACGAGGCCCTCCGGCGCACGGTCGTGACGGCGATGAGCGAGACTGCAGAAGACCCGGCTCTGCCGATTGTGCTCCAGGGGCGGGACTTCTCGGCCACCGGCAAGCTCACGAACGTCTCCAACGTGCCCCTATGCCCGGGTGCGACACCGTTCATCAGATTGGTGAATAGCGGAGCTGAGGCCGACCCGAACGTGGAACTAATCTCTCGCACGTTCTCTGCAGCAGCGCGATCCCAGGACATTGTCGTGAAGGATGTCGTTCGCGGCCGGATCCTCGACGAGCCCCTGTCCCTGACCCTGACGGCGTCGCTTCTCGATGCGCTTCGGTACAAGCACCACGTGCCCACGGCAGATGGGTGGGAGGGCATGCGGTGGAAGGATCTTGAAGCAAAGGTCGGAATCGATAAGGGGACCGACGATGTCGATCGGCTCCTGCCCTTCTTCAGGCCACCCGACTCC
>Ga0070741_10020183_pt1 | contig 10545 bp, 9 predicted proteins | sample Coa_R1_4_FD_66440 | JGI IMG/M metagenome (GOLD analysis project Ga0070741, IMG submission 66440) | Surface soil microbial communities from Centralia Pennsylvania, which are recovering from an underground coalmine fire - Coalmine... | ecosystem: Environmental > Terrestrial > Soil > Unclassified ... | reverse complement strand
TTGTCGCGCCGGCGATCGGCGAGAGGCTGGTAGGCGACGCGGCAATGATAGGAGCAGTACGGCAGGTCGTTGACGGTATCGCCGCCGCAGAAAAAGAACTCCGAGCTGCCCGGGTCACCGACCGGCCAACGGCAGGTTTTTTCGTTCAGCTGAAGCAGGGTCTTGCGCTGCTCGAGCGGAATCTCGATGAGCTCCGGCTCGGGTTCCAGCTCGTAGTCATAGGCCAGCGCCGTGTTGCCCCGCATGGACGCGCGCGGCACCCGCATCATGTGCCCCGAGGAACGCGGCTTGCGGGGACGCGGGGAGGCCGACGACGGGCTCTTGGCCCGGCCGGAAAGGCCGAGACGGTGGACCTTGCCGATGACGGCGTTGCGGGTGATGCCACCGAGTTCTGCCGCGATCTGGCTGGCGGACAGGCCGTCCGCCCACAATTTCTTCAGCAGCTCGACCCGTTCGTCCGTCCAGCTCATTTTGTTTTCTCCTTAGGCTTCAACGCCTTGGATGGAATCCGGCGCCGTCGTCGGGCGCCCCATCGAGCGCCAGACGCGTACGCGTCAGGAATGAACAAGAAGCCTCGTAGCACGAGATGTCGTACTACTTGAGCGAGAAGCTACAATAGGCAGTGATTCGGGTGCAAGCGTTCACCCACATCCTTCGTTCAGCTACCAACAGTTTTCCCCTTGGAAATCCGCGGTTGTGAGGCGATTGAGGCGGCAAAGGCCCGCGGCGGACGGTGTGTTGACAGCGCAAGGTCCGGCAATACAATTAAAAAAGTGCCGCCCGGCGAGGCGGCACATTTCTTTTCGGCCCGCGCATGGTCCCGAAAAGCCGGTACGATTCAGACAGGACCGTGCGCAAACAAGCTACGTTTGACGAAAGACGCTCCCGTGAGCTCGCACCTATTGCCGACCTATGCGCGCGTTGACCTCGCCTTCGAGCGGGGCGAAGGCGCCTGGCTGTTCACGGCCGGCGGCGAGCGCTACCTCGATTTCACTGCCGGGGTCGCGGTCAACGCCCTTGGGCACGCTCACCCGCAGCTCGTCCGGGCGCTGAGCGAGCAGGCGCACAAAGTCTGGCACGTCTCCAATCTTTTCCGCATCCCGGAAGGCGAGAAGCTCGCAGACCGGCTGTGCGCAATAAGCTTTGCCGACACCGTGTTTTTCCAGAATTCGGGCGCCGAGGCGATCGAATGCGCGCTCAAGATGGTGCGCAAATATCAATCGGCGTCGGGAAAGCCGGAGCGCTATCGCGTCATCACGTTCGAAGGCGCGTTCCATGGGCGCACGCTTGCCGCGATCGCCGCGACCGGCAACAAGAAATATCTTGAAGGCTTCGGTCCTCCGGTCGACGGCTTCGATCAGGTTGCATTCGGCGACATCGAGGCAGTGAAACGCGTGATCGGTCCGGCGACGGCCGCGATCCTGATTGAGCCGATCCAGGGCGAAGGCGGAGTGCGTGTTGCCGCACCGGCATTCCTGCGTGCGCTGCGCCAAGTTTGCGACCAGCACGGCCTGCTGCTTGTGTTCGACGAGATACAGACCGGCTTCGTCCGTTCCGGGGAGATGTTCGCGTACGAGCGCAGCGGAGTTAAGCCCGATGTCATGACGCTGGCAAAAGCGCTCGGCGGCGGCTTTCCGATCGGAGCCTGCCTCGCCACGACGGAAGCTTCGAAAGGAATGACCGTCGGCACGCACGGAACGACCTTTGGCGGCAATCCGCTCGCCATGGCCGTCGGTAACGCCGTGCTCGACATTATAATCAAGCCTGAATTCCTGCAGCAGGTGCGCAGGAACGCGTTGCTGCTGAAGCAGCGTCTTGCCGAACTGAAAGATCGTCATTCCTCTGTGATCGCCGAGGTCCGTGGCGAGGGGTTTTTGATCGGCCTGCGCATGACCCCGCAGGCATCGGAAATGGTCGATGAACTGCGCGCGGAAAAGATGCTCACCGTCAGCGCCGGGGACAACGTCGTACGGCTGCTGCCGCCGTTGATCATCGGCGAAGAAGAGATCGCGGAAGCGGTTGCCCGGATCGATCGTGCCTGCACGCGGCTCGCGCAAACCCATGCCCGGACGGCGAAGGTGGCGTCATGACGGCGAACGGCGTGCGCCATTTTCTCGATCTTATCGACATTCCCAAACCGGTGCTGACCGGCTTGGTCGACAGAAGCCGTGCGATGAAAGCGGCCCGCGCGAAGGGTCAAGCCGCAACGCCGCTTGCCGGAAAGACGCTGGCCATGGTGTTCGACAAGCCCTCGACGCGTACACGGGTTTCATTTGATGTTGCCATGCGGCAGCTCGGCGGGGAGGCGATTTTGCTCACCGCGCAGGAGATGCAGCTCGGCCGCGGCGAGACGCTCGCCGATACGGCGCGGGTCCTGTCGCGATATGTCGATGCCATCATGATCCGTATCCTCGATCATGAGGCGGTGAGCGAACTTGCGCGCCATGCCACCATTCCGGTGATCAACGGCCTCACGCGGCGGTCGCATCCGTGCCAGGTCCTCGCCGATGTGATGACGTATGAGGAAAAGCGCGGGCCGATCCGCGGGCGTACGGTTGCGTGGAGCGGCGACGCGAACAACGTGCTGGCAAGCTGGATGCACGCTGCCGAACGCTTCGACTTCCAGCTGCGGGTGGCGACGCCGTCCGAGCTGCGGCCGAAAAAATGGCTGATGGACTGGGTCAAGTCGTCAGGCGCCGCCATCATGATCGGCGACGACCCCGACGCCGCGGTCAAGAATGCCGACTGCGTGGTTACCGACACGTGGGTGTCGATGGGCGACCGCGACGGCAAGCTTCGGCACAACATCCTGAAGCGCTACCAGGTCAATGCTCGCCTGATGGCGAAGGCCAAGCCGGACGCCCTGTTCATGCATTGCCTGCCGGCCCACCGCGGCGAGGAGGTGACCGACGAGGTCATCGATGGCCCGCAGTCTGTTGTTTTCGACGAGGCGGAAAACCGGCTGCACGCCCAGAAAGGCCTGCTGGCCTGGTGCCTGCACGCCGACGTCTGATGGCTTCATGCGTTTCGGTTCGCGTCGCAGGCGCGGACCGTCGACCACAGGGCTCTCGTAATTCGACCGTTTAGCGCTACATAGGGTTCATGACCGATCCCCAAATCGCCATTCCGTCCCGGGCACCGTCCGCAACGACAGCCGACGATACGATCATGCCTTTTGAAGTCGGCAAGCTCGACCTGCGCGGCCGGGTAGTGAGGCTCGGGCCGGTCGTGGATGAAATCCTCACGCGCCATGCCTATCCCGAGCCGGTGGCAAAGCTCCTGGGAGAGGCCATCGTGCTGACCGTCATGTTGGGATCCGCCCTGAAGATCGACGGCCGGTTCATCCTGCAGACGCAGGGCGATGGTCCGGTGCGCATGCTGGTCGTGGATTTTACCGCTCCCGGCAAGGTGCGCGCCTGCGCACGTTTCGACAAGAACCGCGTGGCCGCGGCGATTGCATCCGGCAATGCCGCGGCGGGTGACCTGCTCGGCAAGGGGCACCTGGCAATGACGATCGACCAGGGACCCGACATGAACCGCTACCAGGGCCTTGTTGCGCTCGATGGCGGTTCGCTGGAGGACGTTGCGCACGAATATTTCCTCCGCTCCGAGCAGATCCCGACGCGCGTACGGCTTGCCGTCGCCGAAGAGCTGCGCGCCGAATCCGGCGGACCGCGGCATCGGTGGCGCGCCGGGGGCATCATGCTTCAGTTCCTGCCGAAGTCTCCGGAGCGGGCGCGTATGGCCGATCTCGATCCCGGCGACGCCCCGGAGGGCACAGCGCCGCATGTCGTGGAGGAAGACGACGCCTGGGTTGAAGGACAGGCCCTGATCTCGACCGTGGAGGATATCGAGCTGATTGATCCTTCGCTTTCGAGCGAGCGACTGGTCTACCGGCTTTTCCACGAACCGGGCGTCCGCGTCTTTCGCGGCAGCCCGTTGCGGGCGGAATGTTCGTGTTCGCGCGAAAATGTCGAAGCGATGCTCAGGAGCTTCTCGCAGGACGATCGCGATCACATGGTCGAGAACGGCAAGATCTCGGTCACCTGTGAATTCTGCAGCGCCAACTATGAGTTTGCACCGGCGGATGTCGGGGCGGACGCTAGTTGATTGTCCGCTCGGCGTAGGAAGAGTCGAGCGAGAAAGCGGGGATCTCGATATCGAAATGTTCGCCGGCCTGCGTGACCATCCCGTAACTTCCGACCATGAACCCTGATGGGGTCGGCAGCGGAACGCCACTGGTGTACTCGAACGATTCACTCGGCTTGAGCACCGGCTCTTCGCCGACCACGCCCGGCCCCTTGACTTCCTGCAACCGCCCCTGCGCATCCGTTATACGCCAGTGCCGCGTCTTCAGTTGCACGGTCTCGGTGCCGAGGTTCGTAATATTGATCGTATAGGCCCAGAAGAAATAACCGTTGCTCGGCGATGAACGCTCCGAAATGAAACGGGGCGTCACGGTTACTTCGATCTTGCGGGTTACGGCGCGATACATCGACATGCCGTACAATTTACCATGCCGGGGCTTGCCATTGGCTTGCTGTCCGCGATTATGACCGAAAGTGTACACGAAAGAAAAGCCGCACATGGCCCCGGTTTCGACCGAACGTGATCTCCGGCTTGATTTGTTCCGCGGGCTGGCGCTTTGGCTGATTTTCCTCGACCATATCCCATCCAATGCCGTGAGCTGGCTGACCATCCGCAACTACGGATTCAGCGACGCGACTGAAATTTTCGTCTTCATCTCCGGCTACACGGCGGCATTCGTCTATGGCCGGGCAATGCGGCAGCACGGTTTCGTTATTGCCTCGGCGCGGGTGCTCAAACGCGCCTGGCAGATTTACATTGCCCACGTTTTTCTGCTGGCGATTTATCTCGCCGAAATCGCCTATGTGGCGAACAGTTTCGACAATCCGCTCTACAGCGAGGAAATGGGCGTTCTTGACTTCCTGAAAAATCCGGACGTCACGATTTTCCAGGCGCTGCTTCTCAAGTTCAAGCCGGTGAATATGGACGTACTGCCGCTCTATATCCTGCTGCTCGCCTGGTTCCCGCCGATGCTCTGGCTGTTGCTGCGTGCACCCTCGATCGCGCTCATAGCTTCGGCCGTGCTGTACGCGCTGATGTGGTTCTTCGAGTGGAATATCCCGGCCTATCCGAGTGGCGTGTGGGTTTTCAATCCGTTTGCGTGGCAACTGCTTTTCGTATTCGGCGCATGGTGCGCGCTCGGCGGCGCGCAGAATCTGTCGCGCTGGCTCAATTCTCCGATTCTTGTCGGACTCTCGATTGCCTACCTCGTGTTCGCGTTCGGCATTGCGATGACATGGTATTTCCCGCGCCTTGCAGTCTATGTCCCGAAATTTGTCGGCGAGGCGATTTACCCGATTGACAAGACCAACCTTGACGTATTGCGCATCCTCCACTTCCTGTCGCTGGCCGTGATCACTGTCGCTTTCGTGCCGCGCAACTGGCCGGCACTGAAATCGCGGTTTTTCTGGCCGGCGATCGTCTGCGGACAGCATTCCCTGGAGACGTTCTGTCTCGGTGTATTTCTGTCTTTTGCAGGCCATTTCATGTTTACCGAAGTGTCGAACCGGCTGTTCATGCATGTAGCGGTCAGCGTGGCCGGCATCGCCATCATGGTCGCAATTGCAGCGCTCATTTCGTGGTATAGACAGGCAGAACGGCAGGGCGGGGGACCGCGCCCGCCCGCCGCCAAGCCGGGACTCGCGGGGGGCGACGCATGAGGTGGCGTGTGCTTTTGCTGGCACTTCTTGTGCTGGCGGGGCCGGCATGGGCCGAGCTTCCCGCGCAATGCCGCGTTGCGGCGCATCTTGCCGAGCCCAATTTTCCCCTGCCGAAAGTCGCGCAGGCGGTCGCCGAGAAGAAATTCAATATTCTTGTTGTGGGCGCCGGCTCGTCGCAGCTCCCGGGCGCGAACGGCGCGAAGAATGCATATCCGGCACGCCTGCAGCAGGCGCTCGCTGATCAACTGACCGGCATCGAGGTCAAGGTTGCGACGGACGTCAAGTCACGGCGCACGGCTGCGGAGATGGTTAAGGCATTGCCGAGCATCCTCGCTGCCACAAAGCCTGCGCTACTCGTATGGCAGACCGGGACAACCGACGCGATGCTTGCTGTTGATCCCGATCAATTCAGCCATGCACTCGACACTGGTATAAACACGGCGCATGCGGCTGGCGCGGACGTCATTTTGGTCAACGCGCAGTACAGCCCGCGGACCGAATCGATGATCGCCTTGAGCACTTACTCCGAAGACATGCGTTGGGTTGCATTGCAGCAAGAGGTGCCGCTTTTCGACCGATTCAGCATCATGCGCCTGTGGTCGGATCTCGGAACGTTCGATTTATACTCTGCCACGAAAAAACTTGACATTGCAGAGCGGGTCCACGATTGCATTGGGCGGCTGCTGGCTGATCTTGTGATCACGGCTGCCAAACCAGAAGAACAGCCGACCAACGGCAGCCGCTGATTGATATTAGGGACGCGCCTTTGGTCAGAGATCAGCCCGGACAACGGTTACGGACATCGGTGACTGCCGCCGCCATGCTGGTGGGGCTGGCACTTGCTTCGCCTGCGCGCGCAGAGACGACCGTGCCGGGCTGCGTGACACCGCCCGACCTCATACGGCTCGCGAATCCGCTGCAGCGCATAGCCAAGAAAATTGCAGCGGCGGAGCCAATCACGATTGTTGCGATCGGATCGTCGTCGACCTCCGGAGCCGGCGCAAGTTCACCTGCCGCGAATTATCCGAGCCGGCTTGCGGTCGAGCTGGAACGGCATTTTCCGAAGGTCCCCATTACCATCGTCAATCGCGGCGTCGGCGGCGAGGAAATCGGCGACATGCTCAATCGTTTCGATTCCGCCGTCATTGCTGAGAAACCCGACCTGGTACTGTGGCAGCTCGGGACGAATTCCGTCATCCGCGGCCATATGCTTGGCGTTCACGATGTTCTGATCCGCGCCGGTCTTGCGAAAATCCGCGCGACCGGGGCGGACATCATCCTGATCGATCCGCAGTTCGCGCCAAAGGTCATCTCGAAGCCGGAAGCCGAGCGCATGGTGACATTGATCTCGGCGACGGCGAAACGGGAAAACGTCGACCTGTTCCGCCGTTTCGAGGTGATGCGCCACTGGCGCGATGTTGATCACATCGGTTTTGAAACATTCGTTTCGCCCGATGGACTCCACATGAACGACTGGAGCTATGCGTGCATGGCGAAAGGTCTCGGCGACGCCATCGCCGAGGCGGCGCAGCGGCCGATCTTGTCGGCGACGGCGCGCCCCGCCCGCTAGAACGCTCCGCTCGGTCAGACCTTCTCCAGCGCCGACAGCAAATCCTCGATGAGATCGTCGGCATGCTCGAGTCCCGCCGAGAACCGGATGAGCCCGTCGCCGATGCCAAGCTCGGCCCGCTGCTGTGGCGTCAGCCGTTGATGGGTGGTGGTCGTCGGATGCGTGACCAGGCTTTTTGCATCACCGAGATTGTTGGTGATGCCGATCAGGGAAAGCGCGTTGAGAAAGCGGAATGCGCCTTCTTTACCGCCTTCGACCTCGAACGAGCAAAGGGTCGAGCCCGCCCGCATCTGCTTTCGGATGATGTCGGCCTGCGGATGGTCGGAGCGGCCCGGATAGATAAGGCGCGGGATCTTTTTGTGACCCGCAAGCGCATTGGCGATAGCGCCGGCATTTGCCGTCTGGCGCTCGACACGTACGGACAGGGTCTCCAGGCCCTTGAGCAGCACCCAAGAATTGAACGGCGACAATGACGGCCCGGTCTGCCGCAAGATCTGGTGATAGTGATCGAGGATCAGCTTCTCCGAGCCCAGAATGATGCCGCCGAGAACGCGGCCCTGGCCGTCGATGTGCTTGGTCGCCGAATAGACCACGCAGTCGGCGCCGAGTTTCAGCGGGCTCTGGTAGAGCGGTGTTGCGAAGACGTTGTCGACGACCAGCTTTGCGCCGGCATTGTGCGCAATGTCGGCGACCGCGGCGATGTCAATTACTTCCAGAGTGGGATTGGTCGGCGATTCAAGAAAAAATGCCTTGGTGTTTTTCTGCGTTGCCTTTTTCCACTCGTTGAGATCGGTGCCATTCACCAGCGTGGACGTCACTCCGAAACGCGGCAGCCATTCTTCGATCACCCAGCGGCACGAGCCGAACAGTGCCTTCGCAGCGACGACATGATCTCCGGCTCTCACCAAGCCCATGATTGCGGTGGTGACCGCGGCCATTCCTGTCGCCGTGGAGCGTGCGGCTTCCGCGCCTTCGAGTGCGGCCATGCGCTGCTCGAACATGCTCATGGTCGGGTTCGAATACCGCGAGTAGACGTAACCGGGGATCTTGCCGGCAAAGCGCGCTTCACACTCTTCGGCCGTCGGGTAGACGTAACCTTGGGTGAGAAACAGCGCTTCCGAAGTCTCGCCGAATTGCGAGCGCAGCGTGCCTGCATGGACCAGGCGGGTTTCAGGGCGGTAGGTCTTTGACGACGCGGGCATTACGGCCTCCTTGGGGTCCTGCGCACGGCTTTCCCGAACACCGCTTTCGGGGGCCGAGCGCACGGCCAACAAAAAACCGGCCGGAGAAATATCTCGGCCGGGCTCACGCGTCCCCGGCCTTTTAGCGACTTGTTTAACGTGGCTGCAAGCCGGCCGGCTCAAATGACCACGGGATAAGGAGCTTGTAGCGGGCGCCACGGCTTCCCGTCAAGGCGCTCCTCGGGTTAGATCGGCGCGGCAGCGCTGAAAGGGACGTCGTGACGCTTTCTTTCGCCATCGAAGACAAGGGCATCCTGCCCGACCGCATGATCGCGGCGCTTGCCGCGGACGGCGCGATTCTGTCCGAGGACAAGTTCGTTCCCGACCAGATCCAGCCCGCCAGCCTCGATCTTCGGCTGGGGGAGGTCGCTTACCGGGTACGGGCGAGCTTCCTTCCCGGGCGAACCACCGTCGCCCGACGCATTGACGAACTCAAGCTGCACGAAATCTCGCTCAGCGACGGTGCGGTCCTCGAAACCGGCTGTGTCTATATTGTCCCCCTGCAGGAAAGCCTGGCACTGCCGGACGAGATTTCGGCCGCAGCGAATCCGAAGAGTTCGACCGGGCGGCTCGACGTGTTCACGCGCGTGATCGCTGACGAAACGCGCGGCTTCGATCGTGTCGAACCCGGCTATCACGGTCCGCTCTATGCCGAAATCAGTCCGCGCACATTTCCGGTGCTGGTGCGTGAGGGTTCGCGCCTGTCGCAGATCCGGTTCCGCCGCGGTCACGCCATGCTGACGGCAGAGGCTTTGCGCGATCTGCACGCGCGCGAGCGCTTGGTTGATTCGGACAAGGCCGACGTGAGCGAAGGTGTCGCTGTCGGTGTTGATCTGTCGGGGCTGGGACCCAACGGGCTTGTCGGCTACCGCGCCAAGCGCCACACCGGGCTCATCGATGTCGAACGGCGCGGCGGCTACGCCATTCTTGATTTCTGGGAGCCGATGCAGGCGCGCCCGGACAAGAGCCTGATCCTCGATCCCAACGAATTCTACATTCTTGCTTCGAAGGAAGCCGTGCAGGTGCCTCCCGAGTACGCCGCGGAAATGGTGCCCTTCGATCCGCTGGTCGGGGAATTCCGCGTTCATTACGCGGGCTTTTTCGATCCGGGGTTCGGCTATGCCGGCGCCGGCGGGAAAGGCGCACGGGCGGTGCTCGAGGTGCGTTCGCGGGAGGTCCCGTTCATCCTCGAGCACGGGCAAATCGTCGGCCGGCTGGTGTACGAAAAGATGCTGGCCAAGCCGGAAAAATTATACGGCCAGGGGATCGGCTCGAACTATCAGGCGCAGAGCCTGAAGCTGTCGAAGCATTTCAAGAGCTAGCGGGTGGCAGACTCTTTCTGCTGCTTGCCCGCGGCGAAGACATTGTCGCGCGGTGTCAGCCGATACCACGGGACAAGACCGGGTTCGAACTGCGCGCGCGCGCGCCGCGACCACAACGGCGGCCCGTGATCGCCGACCACAAGGATTTCCGCCGGCCCGATACTCGGGTCAAGGGCCAGCTTCGATACGCCTTCGAATACATCGCGCCAGAGTTCGGCCATTTCGCAGACGCGGACATGCCGAAACAGTCCGGCGTCTTTTTCACACCCGAAATCCGCTTTTGCATCATCGCCTACGACCGGCACATGCGTGTTGAGCGTCAGCCAGTAGATGAATTTGGGCTTTTTGCTGAATGCGGATTCCTGCGCGATGATCGGGGGAAGATCGGAATCGCACACGCCGCGAAAGGGGCCACCACACAGGCGGTGAGTCACTTTGACGAGTTCTTCGCCAAAAACTCCCTTTTCGAAGCCGATAACCGGGTACCATTCGCCGCGGTCGAACATTGTGTAACTGAATGCGTGCACGGCCATGGTTGCATAGCCGCGCTGCCGCAGCCGCGCGGGCAGACATGAGCTGCCGTTGGTTTTGGTGAAGTCCTCATATGACTCACGCGTGCTGCACAGCTCCCGCATCTCACCCGAGGTCGTCGATCCGTAGTAGAC
>Ga0070741_10020182_pt1 | contig 10545 bp, 10 predicted proteins | sample Coa_R1_4_FD_66440 | JGI IMG/M metagenome (GOLD analysis project Ga0070741, IMG submission 66440) | Surface soil microbial communities from Centralia Pennsylvania, which are recovering from an underground coalmine fire - Coalmine... | ecosystem: Environmental > Terrestrial > Soil > Unclassified ... | reverse complement strand
CGGTGGGGCGTAGCCAAGTGGTAAGGCAGCGGGTTTTGGTCCCGCGATCCCAGGTTCGAATCCTGGCGCCCCAGCCATCGATCCCGTGACCGAAACGAAGCCGGCAGCAGTCGTCATGGCCGCGGGCCTCGGGACGCGCATGCGCTCGTCGGTGCCCAAGCATCTGCACCCGCTGCTCGGCCGGCGGCTCGTCGACTGGGTGATCGGCGCCGCGCGCGAGGCGGGTGCCGACCCGCTCGTCGTCGTCACGTCGCCGGAGACCGCGGCGGCATTCGACACGGTCGTGGCCGTGCAGGAGCGCCCGCTCGGCACAGGCGATGCGATTCGCTCGGCTCACGGCGTGCTCGAGGGTTTCGACGGCGACGTGCTCGTGCTGAACGGCGACGTGCCGGGCCTGACGGCAGAGCTCCTGCTCTCGCTCGTCGAGACCCACCGTCGCGAGGCCGCCGCGGCGACGGTGCTCTCCTTCGTTCCGCCCGAGGTGCGGGCGTACGGCCGGATCGTGCGCGACGGCGACGGTCAGCTCGCACGCATCGTCGAGTCCGGCGACGCCTCGACCGAGGAGCTCGCGCTCGGCGAGGTGAACTCGGGCATCTACGTCTTCCGCGCGGCGAAGCTGTGGCCCGCCCTCGAGCGGCTGCAGCCACAGAACGCGCAGGGGGAGCTGTACGTGACCGACACGATCGGCTTCCTCGTCGACGACGGCGACCGCGTCGCGGTCCACGTCGCACCGGACCCGTTCGAGGCCGAGGGCGTGAACACGCGCGCGGAGTTCGCGGCAGCTGCGGCGGGGCTGCGCGACCGGCTCAACGAGCGGCACATGCTCGCCGGTGTCACGCTCGTCGATCCGGCGACGACGTGGATCGAACCCGATGTCGAGATCGAGAACGACGTGACGATCCACCCGTTCGTCTACCTTCGCGGAGCGACGCGCATCGCAAGCGGCGCGGAGATCCACGCTCACAGCGTCGCCGTCGACGCGGTCGTCGGTCCCCGCGCAACGGTCGGACCATTCTGTTACCTTCGGCCGGGCACGGTCCTCGACGCGAGCTCGAAGGCGGGTACCTTCGTGGAGATCAAGAACTCACGTATCGGGCCGGAGGCGAAGGTCCCGCACCTGTCGTACGTGGGCGACGCCGAGGTGGGTGAGGGCACAAACGTCGGCGCCGGCGCGATCACCGCGAATTTCCCGCACCGTGCCGGGCTCCCGAAGGGACGGACGAAGATCGGCAAGAACGTCAGGACCGGTGTCCAGAATGCGTTCGTCGCTCCGGTGGAGGTGGGTGACGGGGCATGGACTGCTGCTGGATCGGTGATCACCAACGATGTTCCACCCGACGCACTCGCCGTCGCGCGGGCGCGCCAGGAGAACAAGGAGGGGTATGCAGCTCGGCACCGGAACGACTGAGCTCGTCCTACCCGGCCTCGACCAGGCCGGCACGGTGACCGAGCCGCAGCCCGGCCACTGGATCGAGCGCGGCCCGCAAAAGCGGCTGATGGTGTTCTCCGGCCGCTCGCATCCCGAGCTCGCGCAGGGGATCGCCGATCAGCTCGGCGTCGAGCTCGGCGAGGTGAAGCTGGAGACGTTCAAGAACGACGAGACGTACTGCCGCTACGACGAGTCGATCCGCGGCTCCGACCTCTTCATCGTCCAGACCGGCTGCGCGCCGATCGATCGCAACCTGATGGAGCTCTTCTTGATGATCCAGGCGGCGCGGCTCGGCTCGGCGAAGCGGATCACGGCGGTCATCCCGCTCTTCCCGTACGCGCGCCAGGACCGCAAGGCGAAGCCGCGCGAGCCGATCTCAGCGCGCTTCGTCGCGGATGCTCTGCAGGTGGCCGGTGCCGACCGGATCCTGACCATGGATCTGCACGCGGGCCAGATCCAGGGCTTCTTCACGATTCCCGTCGACCACATGACGGCGTTGCCGCTCTTCTCTCGCCACTTCCGCGATCTCGGCTTGCACGGCGACGGCGTGGTCTCCGTCTCTCCAGACGCGGGCCGCGCGAAGCAGGCCGTCCGCTTCGCGGAGATGATCGAGGCCGAGTTCGCGATCATGCACAAGTCGCGCCCGAGTCACGACGTCGCCGCCGTCACGGAGATCGCCGGCCGCGTCCGCGGCAAGAAGGCGATCCTCGGCGATGACGTGATCATGACCGGCGGCACGATGATGGCGAACGTGCACGCGCTCGAGGACGCGGGCGTCGACGAAATCTGGATCTACGCGACGCACGGGCTCTTCTGCGGCGACTCGATCGAGACCTTCGCCGAATGCGACACGATCAAGGGGATTGTCGTAACGGACACCGTGCCCGTCGACCGCCTCTCCAAGCCCGACAAGCTGACGGTGCTGCCGGTGTCGGGCCTGCTCGCCGAGACGATCATGAACGTCTTCGCCGACGACTCGGTGTCGGCGATCTTCGGCGGCGAGAATCAGCTTTTCTGAGCGAGAATCTACGTCCCCCCTTAAAGGAGCGTCGAGATGGCGGTTGCGATGTTGTTGACTGGCGAGCTCGTGACGAAGGAGAACTACGAGCAGCTCACCCGGAAGATGTTCGGCAGCTACCCGATGTCGACAGAGGAGTCGCCCGACGGCCTGATCATCCACACGGCCGGCGCGACGCCCGACGGCTGGTACGTCTACGACATCTGGGAGTCGAAGGAGAGCTTCGAGCGCTTCCTCGAGCAGAAGCTCGGCCCCGCAGTGCACGAGCTGGTGGGGGAGGGCGGCCCGCGTCCCGAGCCTCAGTTCTACGAGATCGAGGTGCTCGTCCGCGGACGCTGACCGCGTCCGCTAGGAGGCGTCGAGCCTCCTACGTGCGGGGCAGCGGCGTCCAGCGGTGGACGCGGGACGCCATCGAGCCGTCGTCCCCTCGGTCCTCGTCCTGTGCCTCGACCGCGGGGTCGTCGACCTCGGACGGCCGCCGGTCGTCCTCGTCCAGCTCGTGCTCGCGCGCCACGTCGGACCTCCGATCCTGGAATTGCCTATCGTCCGCCGAGCCGCTGGGCGACGGACCGCCGCCGCGTCCCAGCGTAGCGGCTCGCGGCGGCTGGGGATACCTCTCGCCTGCGGCTACACTTGTGCGCCGATGGCCGGAGAGCGCGTCAAGTTGACGGCGAGCGAGCGCACGCGGCTCGGCTCCGCCGAATCCCGCCGGCTGCGCAGGCAGGGGCTCGTTCCGGGCGTCCTCTACGGCCGCGCGGAGCCGGTGGCGATCTGCCTCGGGGAGCGCGACCTGCGCGCGGCGCTGTCGACCCAGGCCGGCTCGCACGCCGTGCTCGACGTCGCGATCGACGGCGGCCGCGAACACTCGGCGATCCTCAAGGAGTTCCAGCGCGACAAGGTGCGCGGGACGATCATCCACGTCGACCTCCAGGAGATCCGTCTCGACCAGAAGATCCACTCGGCGGTCGCGCTGACGCTCGTCGGCGAGTCCCCGGGCGTGAAGGAGGGCGGCGTGCTCTCGCAGGTCTTGACCGAGGTGCACGTCGAGGGCCTCCCGCTCGAGATCCCGCAGCATCTCGACGTCGACGTCTCCGCGATGCGCGTCGGCGACTCCCTGCGCCTCGGCGAGGTGCAGATCCCCGCCGGCCTGACGCTCCTCGACGATCCCGAGACGGTGCTGGCGACGGTGACGACGCCGACGCGCGTCGAGGAGCCCGAAGAGGCCCTCGCCGAGGGCGAGGAAGGTGCCGAGGGCGCCGCACCGCCGGAGGGTGGCGCCGAGGGCGCCGAGCCGGACGCCGCCGCTGCCGGCGGCGAGGGCACCGTCGAGGGGTAGCCGCGTTGCGGCTGCCGTGGCGCCGGGGCGAACGCGCCTCGTCGCTCGACCTGCTCGTCGTCGGCCTCGGCAACCCCGGCCGCGAGTACGCCGGCAACCGCCACAACGTCGGCCAGATGGTTGTCGACGAGCTTGCGCGACGGCACGGCGGCTCGTGGAAGAGGAAGTTCTCGGGACAGCTCGCCGACGTCCGCATCGACGATCACAAGGTTGCCCTGCTGAAGCCGGAGACGTTCATGAACGAGTCGGGCCGCTCGGTGAAGGCCGCAGCCGCATTCTTCAAGCTCGAGCCGGACGCGATCCTCGTCGTCCACGACGAGAGCGATCTCGAGCCGGGCCGGCTGCAGGCACGGCGCGGGGGCGGCCTCGCCGGCCACAACGGCCTGCGGTCCGTCGCGCAGCAGCTCGGCACGCCGGACTTCCTGCGGCTGCGCGTCGGCGTCGGCCGCCCCGGCCGCGGCGACCGCCGCGATCTCGCCGACTGGGTGCTCGCCGACTTCGAGCCGCACGAGGACGCGGAGGCGCTCGTGCGGCGTGCGGCGGAGGCGGTCGAGACGCTCGACGCCGAGGGGCTCGAGACCGCCCAGCGCCGCTTCAACTGAGCGGAAATCGCCGAATTGCGCAGGTTTCGTCGCGGCAGTTTGTAAAACCTGCTTTGCGCTGAACGTCACGATCTGCCGCGGAATCGCCGATCGGCAGGTGAGCCCGGGCCGGCTGGACTAGGGGACGCGAGTCCGGGGTCCCATTGACCGTCCCGAAGGACGCTGCTTACGTGCGGCCTGCCCAACGACACCGGCGCGCGTTCCGCCGCCGGCCGACGCCGAAGGGAAGCCGCCATGACCGCCACCCTCCGTTCACTGCTGCTCGCGCTCGTCCTCGGCTGCACGATCGTCTTCGCACCTGCCGCAGCCTTTGCCGGGCAGGCGAAGGTGCAGCGGAAGGCGATGCGGCTCCGGCTGGAGCGAGGCGAGTGGCTCCGGATCGCGCCGCCGAGGCCGCGTCCGCTCGGCGAGCGCGCCGTCGCGTTCGCCAAGCGGTTCATCGGCGTCCCCTACCAGTGGGGCGGCGCGGGCCCCGGCGGCTTCGACTGCTCCGGCCTCGTCCGCTACGTCTACGAGCGCTTCGGCATCGACCTGCCGCACAGCTCGTACGCGGACTACGGCCTCGGCCGCCGCGTCGCGCGAAGCTCGCTGCGGCCCGGCGACCTCGTGTTCTTCAGCGGTCTCGGGCACGTCGGCATGTACGTCGGCCACGGGCGCTTCATCCACGCGCCGCACAGCGGCACGCGCGTCGAGATCTCGACCCTCGCCGAGTACAGCTCGACCTACGACGGCGCGCGGCGTCTCGTCAACGCGTAGTCGCGAAAACCGCTCGACGCAGTACCCTGGCAAACGGCCCCTGCGGGGGCCTTCGCCATGGACCAGCCGACGCTCCACTCGCTCGTCGAGCGCCTGCGCGCCGACCCGAAGCTGGCGGCATTCGCCGCAGCGCTGCCCGCGCGCGCGCGCGTCTCGGAACCGGCGCTGCCGTTGCTCCTGGCCGCGCTGTACGAGGAGCTCGACCGCCCGCTGCTCGTCCTTCTGCCGGAGGACGCCGACGCGCGGGACGCCGCCGAGGCCGCCGGCTGGTTCCTGGGCGAGGACCGCGTCGCGCTGCTGCCCTCGCGCGGCGTGCGCTGGGGATCCGGCCTGGAGCCGCCGCCGCACCTCGTCGGTGAGCGGGCGCGCGCGCTCGAGCTGCTCGCACGCGGGGGGCTCGTGTGTGCGTCGGCGCTCGCGCTCGCCGAGCCGGTGCCGCCGCCGGAGGTCCGGCCCGCGGCGCTGCGCGTCGCGCGCGGCGAGGAGCCCGGCATCGACGAGCTCGCCGAGTCGCTCGCCCTCGCAGGCTACGAGCGGGTGGAGCGCGTCGAGGAACGCGGCCACTTCGCCGTCCGCGGGGGCATCGTCGACGTGTTCCCGACGACCGGCCGGGAGCCGCTCCGCATCGAGCTCTTCGGCGACGAGATCGAGGGGATCCGCGCGTTCTCACCGTTCACCCAGCGCGCGCTGCGCGACGTCGACGCGGCGGTGATCCAGCCCGCCGCCGAGCGCCGGCGGGACCTTGCCGAGATCACGCTGCCGGACGACGAGGTCGTCGAGGCCGAGTCGATCGAGGATCTGCAGCCGATCGTCGACCGCGCCCCCGACCTCGTGTGGCAGCCGGACGAGGTGCGGCAGGTGTGGGAGGAGGAGGGTGTGCGGCCGCTCTCGCTCGAGGGCGCCGCCGACCTCGACCCGCTGCCGCAGGGCCAGGCGTACTCGTTCGACGCGCAGCGCCCGGCCCTGTCGGCGCGCGGCCTCGCCGAGGCCGAGAACGAGCTCGCGGCGCTGCGGCGGCAGGGGCTCGACGTGATCGTCGCGTTCGCGCACCGTGGCGAGGCGGAGCGGCAGAAGCACCTGCTGCGCCGGGTCGAGCTCGGGCCCGGTCTCGAGTTCGCCGTCGCGCCCGCGCGCCGCGGCTTCGTCTGGCGCGACCTCGGGGTCGCGCTGCTGCCCGACACCCAGGTCTTCCGGCGGCGGGCCTCGCGTGTAACGGGAGCGCGTGGCGCGGGCCGCGCGCTTGCGAGCTTCTCCGACCTTCGCACCGGCGACTACGTCGTGCACGAGGACCACGGCGTCGCGCAGCTGCTCGGGTTCGAGACGAAGGAGGTCGCCGGCGTGACGCGCGACTACCTGCTGCTCGGCTTCCGCGGCGAGGACCGCGTCTTCGTGCCGCACGAGCAGATCGGCAAGGTCTCGCGCTACATCGGCGCCGACTCGCGTGCGCCCGCACTGTCGAAGCTCGGAGGCAAGGCCTGGGACAACCTGAAGACGCGCGCGCGCGAGCACCTGCGCGAGATGGCAGGCGAGCTCCTGCAGCTCTACGCGCAGCGCCAGACGCGGCCGGGCGTGGCCTACGACGTCGACCAGGAGTGGCTCGAGCGGCTCGAGGCCGAGTTCCCGTACCGCGAGACGGAGGATCAGGCGCGTGCCATCGAGGCGGTGAAGGAGGACCTCGAGGCAGCGCACCCGATGGACCGGCTCGTCTGCGGCGACGTCGGCTTCGGCAAGACCGAGGTCGCGGTGCGCGCCGCCTTCGCGGTGGCGACGTCGGGGAAGCAGGTGTTGATGCTTGTGCCGACGACGGTGCTCGCACAGCAGCACTGGGGAACGTTCCGGGACCGCTACCGCGACTTCCCGGTGCGCGTCGAGATGGTGTCCCGCTTCCGCAAGCCGGCCGAGGTGAAGCGCGTGCTCGCCGAGTACGGCGAAGGAAAGGTCGACGTCCTGATCGGCACGCACCGCGTGCTGTCGCGCGACGTGATCCCGAGCGATCTCGGCCTCGTCATCGTCGACGAGGAGCAGCGATTCGGCGTGGCACAGAAGGAGCTGCTCCGGCAGCTGCGGCTCGAGGTCGACGTGCTCGCGCTCTCTGCGACGCCGATTCCGCGCACGCTGCACATGTCGCTCGCGGGGTTGCGTGACATCTCGGTGATCGAGACCCCGCCGGAGGGCCGCCGGCCGATCCGCACGTTCGTCGGCGAGTACGACGAGGAGCTCGTCACGCAGGCGATCGAGCGTGAGCTCGACCGCGAAGGCCAGATCTTCTACCTCCACAACCGCGTCGAGACGATCGAGGAGGCGGCGGAGAAGATCCGCCGGCTCTGCCCGAAGGCGCGCGTGCTCGTCGCCCACGGGCAGATGAGGGAGCGTGAGCTCGAAGACAAGATGCTCGCGTTCCTCGGCGGCGACGCCGACGTGCTCGTCTCCACGACGATCATCGAGTCCGGTCTCGACATCCCGCAGGCGAACACGCTGATCGTCGAGCGCGCGGACCAGCTCGGCCTCGCGCAGCTCTACCAGATCCGCGGGCGCGTGGGCCGCCGCGACGTCCCCGCGCATGCGTACCTGTTCTATCCCGACTCCAGTGAGCTGACCGCGGAGGCGCGCGCACGGCTTGCGACGCTTGCCGATCACACCGAGCTCGGCGCCGGCTTCGCGATCGCGATGCGCGACCTCGAGATCCGCGGCGCCGGCGACCTGCTCGGCGCCGAGCAGTCGGGGCACGTCGCGGCGCTCGGCTTCGAGCTGTACGTCGAGATGCTGCACGAGGTCGTTGCCGAGCTGACGGGACAGCGCCGGCTGGCGGTGCGGCCGGTCCGCGTCGACGCGCGGGTCGACGCGTACGTTCCCGCCGCATACATCGCGTCGGAGGCGCTCAAGATCGACCTGCACCGGCGACTCGCGCTCGTCGAGGACGAGGACGAGCTTCGCGAGCTCGAGCAGGCGGTCGTCGACCGGTACGGGCCGCTGCCCGAGCCCGTCGAGAACCTGTTCGCGATCCAGGCGGCGAAGCTGCGCCTCGCGGTGCTCGGCGCCGACTACCTCGTCTTCCGCGCGGGGCGCGCATCCGTCGGCCCGGTCGTCCTCGGCTCGGGCGAGCTGCGCGCGCTGCGCGAGCGCGTCGACACCGCCGTGTACACGACCGCGAAGCGCGAGGTCTCGCTCCGCGACGGGGAGCTCGCGGGGGCGCTGAGACTGCTCGATGCTATGCTGAGTGCGCGCCAGGCCGCCTGAGCGCACTCCTCTGAGCGCACTCCTGTATGAAGCTCCAACATCTGCTCCTCGTGCTTCCACTCGCTGTGCTCGTTGCGGGCTGCGGCGGGGGTGGCGGCTCCGCGAAGCTGGACAAGAGCGACGTCGCCGTCGTCTCCGGGCAGCACATCTCGAAGACGCAGTTCGACGAGGTGATGGCCCAGCAGAAGGTCAGCCTCAAGTCGCAGGGCCAGACGTTCCCGAAGGCCGGTACGACCGCGTACACGTCGCTCCAGTCGCAGGTGATGAACGTGCTGGTGCAAAACGCCGAGTTCGAGAACGAGGCCGACAAGCTCGGCGTCAAGGTCACGAACAAGGACGTCCAGAGCCAGCTCGACCAGATCAAGAAGCAGTACTTCGGCGGGAGCGACAAGCGCTATCTGCAGGAGATCAAGAAGGAGGGCTACACGGACGCCGCGGTCCGCGACCAGATCAGGAGCCAGCTGCTTGCGCAGCGGCTGTTCGACAAGGTCACGGCAACCGTCACCGCGAGCGCGAAGGAAGTCCACGCGTATTACGTCGCGCACAAGAGCCAGTACCCGCCGACCCGCGACGTCCAGGAGATCCTCGTCGGCAAGAACAAGAAGTCGCTGGCGCAGACGATCTACAAGAAGGCGAAGAAGGGCGGCGACTTCGCCGCGCTCGCGAAGAAGTACTCGCAGGACCCGGGCTCGAAGGACATCGGCGGCAAGTTCACCGCGAAGAAGGGCCAGGATGTTCCGGAGTTCGACGCCGCGGTGTTCTCGAAGGCGAAGACCGGCGCGCTGCTCGCGCCGGTGAACACGAAGGAGTACGGGTGGTTCGTGATCAAGCTCCTCGGTCCGGTGAAGCCGACGGCGGAGTCGCAGGTCGCGGCGACGATCCGCGCTCAGCTCGACCAGCAGGACCGGAACCAGGAGATGACGGCCTGGGTCACGAAGGTGACGAAGAACTACTGCAACGGCGGGAAGATCACGTACCAGGTCGGCTACCAGCCGAGTCCGGATCCGTGCACGGCGCTCGCGACGGCGACGAGCACGACCGACACGACGACCACGCCGTAGGATGGCACTGGCGGACGCGCTGCTCGAGCTCCAGGAGCTCACGGAGCGGCTGCGGCGCGACTGCCCCTGGGATCGCGAGCAGACGGCGAAGACGATCGTGCCGCACACGGTCGAGGAGGCGTACGAGGTGGCGGATGCCGCGCTTGCCGGCGACGACGCGAAGCTCCTGGACGAGCTCGGCGACCTCCTCTTCCAGTGCTTTTTCCTGGCCCTTCTCCTGCAGGAGACCGGCCACGGTGACCTCGAGCTCGCCGCCAGGGCGATCCAGCACAAGCTTGTGCGGAGACATCCTCACGTGTTTGGCGATGCCGACGTCACCAGCGCATCCGCCGTGCGGGTGCGCTGGGAGCGTCTGAAGGTCGAGCAGGAGGAGCGCGAAGGCGTCTTCCACGACGTGCCGGACTCGTTGCCGGCGCTCCTGCACGCACGCAAGGTGCAGCGGCGCGCGGCCGCCGTCGGCTTCGACTGGCCCGATGTCGAGGGGCCGTTCGAGAAGGTGGGGGAGGAGCTCGCGGAGCTGCGCGCCGAGCTCGAGCGCGCGGGTGCACCCGCGCCCGAGACCGAGCCGGACGCCGCAGTGGCCGACGAGATCGGCGATGTCCTGTTCACGGTCGTCAACCTCGCGCGCCGCGTCAACGTCGACCCGGAGCTCGCGCTGCGGCGGACGAGCGCGCGCTTCGTCGGCCGCGTGGAGGAGGCGCAGCGCCTCGCCGCTGCGAGCGGCGACGACTGGACGAACCTCGATCTCGACGCGCAAGATCGCTACTACGAGCTCGCAAAGGAGAGTGTGAGATGAGCAAGATCGCCGCCGTCCACGGCCGGCAGATCCTCGACTCGCGCGGGAACCCGACGGTCGAAGTGGACGTGACGCTCGAGTCGGGCGCCCTCGGGCGCGCTGCGGTTCCGTCGGGCGCGTCGACGGGCGCCCACGAGGCCGTCGAGCTGCGAGACGGCGGGTCGGCCTGGGGCGGCAAGGGTGTGGCGACCGCGGTCGCGAACGTCAACGGCGAGCTTGCCGCGGCGGTCGCCGGCCGCGATGCGGGCGACCAGACGGGCCTCGACGCGGCGCTCGCGGACTGCGACGGGACGCCGAACAAGAGCAGGCT
>Ga0070741_10020180_pt1 | contig 10547 bp, 8 predicted proteins | sample Coa_R1_4_FD_66440 | JGI IMG/M metagenome (GOLD analysis project Ga0070741, IMG submission 66440) | Surface soil microbial communities from Centralia Pennsylvania, which are recovering from an underground coalmine fire - Coalmine... | ecosystem: Environmental > Terrestrial > Soil > Unclassified ... | reverse complement strand
TGCCCCTCCCCCGCCGCAGCTTGCCGTCAAGGATCAACCCGCCGCCCACGCCCGTGCCGACGAACACGCCCAGAAGGTCCCGGTACGGGCGCCCGGCGCCCCGGTGGAATTCCCCGGTCGCTGCGGCGCGCACGTCGTTGTCGACGGTGACCGGCACGCCGCCGAATGCCGTCGACACCGATGGGCCGAGCGGCACGTCCTTCAGGAACCCCGGCACGTTGGCCGCCTTTGAGACGTGGCCGTCCGCCGTAATGCTCCCCGGCGTCCCGATCCCGATGGCCCGCACCTCGCCGGACCCCGCACTGCTCGCTGCCTCCCGGACGGCGGCGACGATCTCGTCGATCACCGCCTTGGCATCGGACTGTGGTGTCGGGTGCCGGGACTGGCCGACGACGCGGCGGTTGGCGAGGGCGACGGTCTGGATCTTGGTGCCGCCTAGGTCGACGCCGACGGTAAGGGTCACGCGCCCATGTTGGCATTGGGTACGGTCCGGGCGTGGCGAACCGCTCCGACGCCGTGGTGCTGTTCGGCGCCACCGGCGACCTGGCCAAGAAGAAGCTCTTCCCCGCTCTCTACCTGTTGTCCAAGGCGGGGCGGCTCGAGATGCCGATCGTGGGGGTCGCCAAGTCGGACTGGGACGACGCCGCGCTGCGCCAGCACGCGAGCGAAGACGTCCTCGCCGTCTTCCCGGGCGCCGACACCAAGGTCCTCGACGGGCTGCTCTCCCGGATCCGCCTGGTCAACGGCGACTACAACGACCACGACACCTTCGAGCGCCTGGCCGACACGGTCCAGGACGTGGGCGGGACCTGCCCGCTGCACTACCTCGCCATCCCGCCATCGATGTTCGGGCCGGTGATCGAGAGCCTGGGCAAGGTGGGCCTGGCCAGTTCCGATGCGCGTGTGGTCGTCGAGAAGCCGTTCGGGCGCGACCTGGCGAGCGCGCAGGAGCTCAACCGGATCCTGCACACGGAGTTCTCCGAGGACCAGGTGTTCCGCATCGACCACTTCCTCGGGAAGGAGCCCGTCGAGAACCTCCTCGTGTTCCGCTTCGCCAACTCGCTGCTCGAACCGATCTGGAACCGGCGCTACGTCCGCAGCGTGCAGATCACCATGGCGGAGGGCTTCGGCGTGGAAGGCCGGGGATCGTTCTACGACTCGGTCGGGGCGGTCCGTGACGTGTTCCAGAACCACCTGCTGCAGGTCGTCGCCTTCCTCGCTATGGAGCCGCCGACCGCCGCCGACCCCGAGTCCCTCCGCGACGAGAAGGTCCGCGTGCTCAAGGCGATCACGCCGCTCGACCCCAACCACCTCGTGCGGGGCCAGTACGTCGGGTACCTGGACGAGCCGGGGGTGGCGCCGAGGTCGCAGACCGAGACCTACGCCGCCGTGCGCCTCGACATCGAGTCGTGGCGGTGGGCGGGGGTGCCGTGGTTCGTGCGGTTCGGGAAGGCGCTGCCGTGCACGGCGCTCGAGGCGGTGGTCTCGTTCCAGTCACCACCACGGATGCTCTTCGAGGAGGACGGCCATCAGCCGCACCCGAACGAGCTCATCTTCCGGCTGAGCGCCAACGACGGCGTCACCATGCGCCTGCAGGCCAAGCAGCCAGGCGAGCGGTTGAAGACGCACCCCATCGACCTCGACGTCTCGTTCGGGACCGCGCTCGGGGCGCGCCAGGACGCCTACGAGCGCCTGATCGGCGATGCGATCGACGGCAACCCCGCGCGCTTCGCCCGCCAGGACATGGTCGAGCAGGCGTGGCGCATCGTCGACCCGGTGCTCAACGCGCCGACGCCGGTGCACCCGTACTTCCGGGAGACGTGGGGGCCGCTCGAGGCCGACCGGCTCGTGGACGATATGAGCGCCTGGCAGGACCCCCAGCCGGCGAGCGCCGTCCCCCCCGCATCGCCTGCCCCGTGACCCCGTCCGGTGGGGCGATCCTTGCCGTCGACCTGGGGGGCACCCACATGCGGTGCGCGCGCGTCGGCGCCGCCGGGGAGATCTCGGACCGGGCGGTGCTGGCGACGCCGCACGACGGGACCGGCGTGGGCGCACTGCACGCGCTGGTCGCCTCGGTCGCGTCGTGCGGCCCGTGCGAGCGGGCGGTCATCGGCGTACCGGGACGCGTCGACTACCGCGTCGGGGCGCTCGAGCACGCGCCGAACCTGCCCCAGGCGTGGCTCCCCGACCTCACCGAGCGCGCCCTGAGCACCGCGACGGGCTTCGACGTCGCACTCGCCAACGACGCCGACCTCGCCGCGGTGGGCGAGGCCTATTTCGGCGCCGGGCGCCCGTACGCCGACGTCGCGTACGTCACCATCTCCACCGGCGTCGGCGCGGGCGTCGTGCTCGGCGGGGTGCTGCTCCACGGCCGCCGCTCCTTGGCCGAGGTCGGCCACGAGGTGATCGCCCTGGACCGCCTGCCCGGAGGGCCGGCCACGTTCGAGGACCTGGCGTCGGGGACGGCCCTGCACCGGGCAGCCGTCGCCGCGGGGGTCGGCGCACTGGCGCAGGACGTCGTGACGTCCGCCGCAGCCGGCAACGTTGCCGCGCGCGACCTGTGGGCGGCCGAGGTCGCGGCGGCGGGGACCGGGCTTGCGAACGTGGCGTGGGTGTTCAGCCCTGAGGTCATCGTCGTGGGCGGGGGCCTCGGCCTGGTCGGCGAGCCGCTGCTCGCGCCAGTGCGCGACGCCGTCGGCACCATGGGCCCGCCGGCCATGCGCCCCCCGGTCGCCGTCGTGCCCGCCGAGCTCGGTGACGACGCCGCGCTGGCGGGCGCCGCCGCGTGGCACCGCGCCTTCCGCCCGGAAGCGGCGGGCAGGACGTGAGCGGGTGACCGTCGTCCTCGTCCGCCACGGCGAGACCGAATGGAGCCGGTCAGGCCGGCACACCGGGCGCACCGACATCGAGCTGACGGGCACGGGCCGGCGCCAGGCCGAGGCCGCGGGCCGCCGGCTGGCGGGCGAGACGTGGGCGCTGGTGCTGTCCAGCCCGCTGCGCCGCGCCCTCGACACCTGCCGCCTCGCTGGGCTCCGTGCGCAGGTGGTCGTCGACGACGACCTGCGGGAATGGGACTACGGCGACTACGAAGGCCTCACGACCCCCGAGATCCTGGGCCGGGAGCCGGCATGGTCGCTGTGGCGCGATGGGTGCCCCGGCGGCGAGCAACCGCAGGACGTCGGGCGGCGAGCGGACCGCGTGATCGAACGCCTGCGGGCGTCGGACGGGGATGCCGTCGTGTTCGCCCACGGGCACGTGCTGCGCGTCCTCGGGGCGCGGTGGGCCGAGCAGCCGCCCGCGTTCGGCGCACGCCTCATGCTGTCGACGGGGTCGATCAGCACGCTCGGTGCGGAGCACGGCGTGCCTGCGCTCGGGACCTGGAACGACACGAGCCACCTCACGGCAGGCGCGATGACGGGCGGCGCAGTAGCGGGTCAAGGATGAGGGCGGTCCAGCCCGTCTGGTGCGACGCGCCGAGACCGGCACCCGTCTCGCCGTGGAAGTACTCGTGGAACGGCACCAGCCCGCGCCACGCGGGGTCGGTGTCGTAGCGCGAGTACGGGCCGCACACCGGCCGGTGGCCGTCCGCGCCGCGGATGAACAGGCGCGTGAGCCGCTGGGCGATGTCGTCCGCCACCTCAGCGAGCGTCGCCTGGCGGCCTGACCCTGTCGGGTGCTCGACGGTGAACGAGGGCCCGAGGAAGCGGTGGAAACGCAGCAGCGACGAGATCAGCAGCGCGTTGATCGGGAACCAGACCGGGCCCCGCCAGTTCGAGTTGCCGCCGAAGAGGCCCGTGGTCGACTCGCCGGGCTCATAGTCGACGGTGGCCTCCATGCCGTCGATCGCGAGTTCGACGGGGTGGGCGGCGTGCCACTTCGACAAGGCGCGCACGCCATAGGGCGAGAGGAACTCCGCTTCGTCAAGGACGCGCCGCAGCACGCGCACCAGTCGGTCGGGCGACAGGACCGACAACAGCCGCGTGTCCTCGTGGCCGGGGTCTCGGCTGTGCGCGCAGGCGGCGGCGAAGTGGGGCCGATGGCGTTCGAACCACTCCATGCGGCTGCGGAAGCCCGCGTGCCGGAGCGCTGTCGGCTCGAGCGTGGCGACCGCGAACAACGGGATGAGCCCGACGATGGAGCGCACGGGTACCGGCTCGCGGGAGCCGTCCGGCGCGCGCAGCATGTCGTAGTAGAACCCGTCCTCCTCGTGCCACAGGCCCTGGTCGTCCATGGCGACGGCGATGTAGGTGAAGTGCTCGAAGAACTTCGTGGCGATGTCTTCGTAGCTGCTGTCGTGTTCCGCCAGTGCGAGGGACAGCTCCAGGAGCGACAGCGCGTAGAACGCCATCCATGCGGTCCCGTCGCTCTGCTCGAGCGCCCATCCGGGCGCCAGCTTCGACCGGTCGAACGGCGCGATGTTGTCGAGCCCGAGGAACCCGCCGGAGAAGACGTTCGTGCCCGCGGGGTCCTCGCGGTTGACCCACCACGTGAAGTTGATCATCAGCTTGTGCAGCACCCGCTCGAGGAACTCGTAGTCGCGGCGGCCGTCGACCTCGAAGATGCGCAATGCGGCGGCCGCGTGCACGGGCGGGTTGACGTCGCCGAAGTCCCACTCGTAGGCGGGCAGCTGCCCGTTGGGGTGCATGAACCACTCACGGCACAGCAGGATGAGCTGCTCCTTGGCCAACGCGGGGTCGAGATGGGCCATGGCAACGCAGTGGAAGGCGAGGTCCCACGCAGCGAACCACGGGTACTCCCACGTGTCTGGCATCAGCAGCACGTCGGCGTTGTTGAGGTGGCGCCAGGCGCCGTTGCGGATGGCACCGCGACCGGGCGGCGGGGGCGGTTCGTCGGGATCGCCGTCGAGCCAGTGCGTCACGTCGTAGTGGTAGAACTGCTTCGACCACAGCAGCCCGGCCGCCGCTTGGCGGACCACGGCTGACTTCTCGTCGTCCATCCCGGGGACACCGGCGATCAGCGACGCGTGCCACTCGTCGGCCTCGGCTTGGCGCGCCGCCATCACCTCTTCCCACTCATCGCCGAGGTCGGGCACCCGACCCGTCCACGGCGCCAAGCGCAGCCGGCACTCGAACGACGCGCCCGGCGCGACCGTCGCTTCGTACCACAGCGCCGCTTTGGTGCCGATCATCTCGGGGTTGACCGTCGGCAACCCGTGGACGATGTGGTCGTTGATGCCGTCCTTCGGAAACGGTGGCGAGTCCACGGCGCCGAACACGCGCGCCGTGTTGGTCTCGTTCTCGCAGAACAACAGTGCGCAGCCCGCAGAGCCCTGGAGGACGCGGTCGCCGATGAAGCTGTGGCCTTCCTCGATGATGGTGCCAGCGCGCATGCCGTCGGTCCGGAGCTGGGCGCGCCGGTCGTCATGGCCCCACCGCCACGTGTTGCGCAGCCAGAGCGTGGGCACCAGGTGCAGCGTGGCGGCGGACGGCCCGGCATTGCGCGCGCTGATGCGGATGCAGAGGTCCTCAGGGCTCGCCTTCGCCACGTCGACGCCGACGTCCCAGTAGCCGGCGTCGAACACGCCCGTGTCGAGGAGCTCGAACTCCGGCTCGGAGCGCCCCCTCCGACCGTTGGTGTCGACCAGTGCTTCATAGGGGAACCTGGCCTGGGGGTAGAAGTACCGCCACTGCATCCATGCGTGCGTCGGCGTGGAGTCGATGAACCACCAGTAGTCCTTGGCGTCTTCGCCGTGGTTGCCCTCGGGCCCGCTCAACCCGAACGCCCGCTCCTTCAGGATCGGGTCGACGCCGTTCCAGAGCGACAGCGAGAGGCAGAGGAACTGGTGGTCGTCACAGAGGCCGGCCAGGCCGTCCTCGTTCCATCGGTAGGTGCGCGAGCGGGCGTGCTCGTGCGGGAACCACCGCCACGCGTCGCCGTCGGCGCTGTAGTCCTCCCGCACCGTCCCCCACGCCCGCTCCGCGAGGTACGGGCCCCACCTCCGCCACCCAGCGGCGGCGTCGTCGAGCCGTGCCTGTTCCGCGCCGGTCACGCCGTGCGGCCCGCCGGCCTAACGCGGCGACGCGCCGGCCCCGGGTTGGGGACGGGGGCGCTCGCCGGCGTGCCTCATCGGCGCGCCGTCGCCCTGGCACACGGCGCCCGTTGCGCAGCGCGTCCCGGCGCGCCGCAAGAGCAGCGCGAGGGCGGCGCGTTCCTCGTCGGTCATCTCGAGGACCGCCGCCGCCTGCTCACAGACCTGTCGCCACATCGTGTCGGCGAGGCGGCGGCCGTCCGGGGTCACGACCAGGCTCTTCACCCTGCGGTCGCCGTCGCCGACGCGCCGCACGACGAGCCCGCGTGCCTCGAGGCGGTCGACGATGCCCGTGATGTTCGACGCGTCGCAGTGCATCCGCACGGCCAGGTCGCGCATGGCGACCGGTCCGGCAGCGGCCAGGTGGCGCAGCGCCTTGGCCTGGCCGGCGGACAGGTCGGCGCGCGCTGCGGCGCGGTCGAAGCCCTCGCGGAGGTGCTCCGCCACCGTGAACAGGTGCTCCACCACCTCGGCGGTGAGGTCGCGGTTCACGCCAACAACCCTACGGCGGGAACGGCGGTCGCGACGGGAAGCGCTATGCCGCGGAAGCTGCGGCGGCCGCCCGGCGAGCGGCGTCACGACGGCGCCGACGGAGCCGGCGCCGCTCGTTGTCCGTGAGCCCACCCCAGACGCCGTCCTCCTGGCGGCTCCGCAGCGCCCACTCGAGGCACTCCGAGCGCACCGGGCACCCGGCGCAGATGAGCTTGGCCGGCCCCGCTTCCGCGTCAGACGACGGGAAGAAGATGTCGGTATCCACGCCCTTGCAGGCGGCCTCGTCACGCCACGTTGCCTTCAACTTGTCTGTGCTTTCCCTCATCGCTCCGATGCCAGTACCAACGACCCAGGAAGGGTCGGCATTCCGCCTGCCGTCCCTGAGGAACGGCCCTTCGGGAGCGGGCCGGCGGTCGGGCCGCCCCGCTCCCGTGATCGTGCGTAGCCCGTCGCCACGCTCGCTCGTCATGCCGCGGCGCCCACGGCGGCTGCCGGGGCACCGAGCGCCACGGCGAGCACATCACCGACCTGATCGGCAAGTTCGAACGTCATCTGACGCCTGACGGCCTCCGGGACGTCTTCCAAGTCCTGTTCGTTCCGTTTCGGGAGGACGACCGTCGTGAGCCCGGCCCGGTGGGCGGCGAGGACCTTCTGCTTGACCCCGCCGATCGGGAGCACCCGGCCCTGCAGGGTGACCTCGCCGGTCATCCCCACGTCCGCACGGACGGGGGCGTCGGTCAACAGGCTCACCAGCGCCGTCGTCATGGTCACGCCGGCGGAAGGGCCGTCCTTGGGCACGGCCCCGGCGGGGACGTGCACGTGGAACCTCCTGCCCCGCACCGCGGCAGGGTCGATGCCGAGCTCGGCCGCGTGGGACCGGACGTACGACAGGGCGATCTCCGCAGACTCCTTCATGACGTCGCCGAGCTGCCCCGTCAGCACCAGGCCCTCGCCGCCCTCCATCGAGGTGGCCTCGACGTAGAGGACGTCGCCGCCCATGCCCGTGACGGCGAGGCCGGTGGCGACGCCCGGGACGGCGACCCGATCGGCGGTCTCCGCGAAGAAGCGCGGGCGCCCGAGCCAGGACCGCACGTCGCGCTCGTCGACCACGATGGTCCCCGAGACGTCCCCGGCGGCGAGCTTGGTCGCCACCTTGCGCAGCAGGCGCCCGAGCTCACGCTCGAGGTTGCGCACGCCGGCTTCACGCGTGTAGTCGGCCACGATGGTGCGCACGGCCGCGTCGCTGACCTCGACCTCGTCGGGGCGCAACCCGGCCCGCTCCAGCTGGCGGGCGATGAGATGGTGACGGGCGATCGCGACCTTCTCGTCCTCGGTATAGCCGTCGAGCCGGATGACCTCCATCCGGTCCAGCAGTGGCCCGGGGATCGTGTCGGCGATGTTCGCCGTCGCGATGAACAGCACGTCGGACAGGTCGAGCTCGACCTCGAGGTAGTGGTCGCGGAACGTGTGGTTCTGCGCCGGGTCGAGCACCTCGAGCAGGGCCGAAGACGGGTCGCCGCGGTAGTCGGCGCCGAGCTTGTCGACCTCGTCGAGCATGACGACGGGGTTCATCGTCCCCGCCTCACGGATGGCCCGGACCAGGCGGCCGGGCTGGGCGCCGACATAGGTGCGGCGGTGCCCACGGATCTCCGCCTCGTCGCGCACGCCGCCGAGCGCCACCCGGGCGAACGAGCGGCCGAGGGCGCGGGCCACCGACTCGCCGAGCGACGTCTTGCCCACTCCCGGGGGCCCGACGAGGGCGAGGATCGCCCCGGCGCCGCGGCCCTGCACCACGCCGAGCCCACGTTCGGTGCGCAGCTTCCGCACGGCCAGGTGCTCGAGGATCCGCTCCTTCACGTCCTTCAACCCGTCGTGGTCCTCATCGAGGATGCGCGCCGCCTCGGCGACGTCCAGACGGTCCTCCGACCGCACGCCCCACGGCAGCTCGAGCACCGTGTCGAGCCATGTCCGGATCCAGCCGTACTCGGGGTTCTGCTCGCTCGTGCGCTCCAACTTCTCGACTTCGCGCTCGACGGCTGACCGCACCGCGTCGGGAAGGTCCCGCTCCTCGAGCTTCGAGCGGAAGCTGTCGGGCGCGCCCTCGTCAGCACCGCTGAGCTCGCCCAGCTCCTTGCGGATGGCCTCCATTTGCCGGCGCAGCAGGAACTCGCGCTGCGTCTTCTCCATGCCCTCCTCGACGTCGCTGCGGATGCGCTCGCGCAGGCTCAGGTCGGCGAGGGTGTCGCGCGCCCAACCGAGGACGCGCCGCAGCCGGGCTTCGAGCTCGACCGTCTCGAGGACCTCGACCTTCTGCTCGAACGTGAGGTCGGCGCTGTAGCCGGACGCGTCCGCGAGCAACGACGGCTCGGTGATGGCGCGGAGCAGCTCGATGACACGACCGGCCCGCCTGGCGTCGAGGATGTTCTCGAGCACGGCGCGGTACTCGCGCGCCAGCTCCACCGCTGCCGGGCTCGCCGGCGGCTCGACGACCGGGTCGACCTGCACCCAGAGGGCCTCTCCCGTGCCCGGGACACCGGCCCCGATGGTCGCCCGCTGCTCGCCCCGCACCACGACGGCGCGCACGCCGTTGGGCAGCTGCCCGGCCTCTTCGATCCGTGAGATGGTGCCGACCCGGGCGTAGCGCCCGTCGACCTTGGGCACGAGCAGCAACTCGCCGCCCGCAGAGGCTGCCGCGTCGGCGGCCGCCTGGCCCTCGGTCGCTTCGAGCGGGATGGTCACGACCATCCCGGGGAGCACGACACCCGAGGTCAGGGGCATCAGCGGCAGTGTGTGGTCCAGTCCAGCCATGAGGCTCCGATCCATGACGACTTCTATGGTTGACACTGTCAACAAATCTGCCGTCCAAGCATTCCCCCGGCCCGACGGCCATGATGCGGGCGTGGCTCCGCCCCCCGACACGCTGATCGCCGCCCTCGCCGACGTCTGGGCCAGCCTGGCCTCGTTGGGCGAGACCCTGACCGCTGCGGACTGGGACCGCCCGACGGAGTGCCCTGGGTGGACGGTCAAGGACCAGTACGCCCACATGATCGGGACCGAGTCGGCGCTCCTCGGCGAGCGCGGCCCGGGCCCGCTGGCCGCCCCCCACGCCAAGAACCCAATGGGCGAGCTGAACGAGGGGTGGGTCGACGCCTGGAGGGGCCGGAGCGGGCCGGAGGTGCTCGACGGGTTCCGCGCCGTGACGGAGCAGCGGCTGGCCGCCCTGCGCGCCCTCGCCCCCGCGGAGTGGGAGGCGCCAACGACGACGCCCGTCGGGCCGGGGACGTACGGCCTGTTCATGGAGATCCGCGCCTTCGACTGCTGGGTGCACGAGCAGGACATCCGGCGGGCGGTCGGGCGGCCGGGCCACTTCGACGCGCCGGTCGCCGACCTCTCGATGGCGCGCGTGACCGGGACGTTCGCGTTCGTCGTGGGCAAACGCGTCGGCGCGCCCGACGGCACGACGGTCGCAGTCTGGCTGAGCGAGCCGCTCGCGCAGTCCTTCGCCGTGGAGGTGTCGGGTGGGCGGGCGCGGCCGTGCCCGCCCCCGCCGTCGCCGACCGTGCGCATCCGCACCGATGGCGAGACGTGGCTGCGCCTGGGTACGGGCCGCGTGGAGGCATCGGGCGCAACCGTTGCCTTCGACGGGGACGAGGCCCTGGGGCGGTCGGTGCTCGGGGCGCTGTCCATCACCCCGTGACGGCGGGGGCGCTGGCCCGCATCGACGGGTGGGCGCCTCCGAGGGCAGCCGCGGTGCTGGTCGGAGGTGAGATCGTGGCCGACCGGGGCGACGTGGAGGCCGTGCTGCCATGGGCGTCGGTCACCAAGCTGGCGACCGCCCTCGCCACCCTGGCCGCCGTGGCCGAGGGGCGCCTCGAGCTCGACGCCGCGGCGGGGCCGCCGGGGGCCACCGTGCGGCACCTGCTCTCCCATGCGTCCGGGCTGGCGTTCGATCGCGAGTCGGTGCGCGCCGCTCCAGGCACACGCCGGATCTACAGCAACGCCGGCT
>Ga0070741_10020179_pt1 | contig 10547 bp, 5 predicted proteins | sample Coa_R1_4_FD_66440 | JGI IMG/M metagenome (GOLD analysis project Ga0070741, IMG submission 66440) | Surface soil microbial communities from Centralia Pennsylvania, which are recovering from an underground coalmine fire - Coalmine... | ecosystem: Environmental > Terrestrial > Soil > Unclassified ... | reverse complement strand
CTTTTGAAGATTAGCAGGGTCGTCCATGCGATCCGCGATCTGGAAGAACTGCAGGCGCAGTTGCTCGACCTGATATTTGAAGTTGTCCCGGCTGGCCGCGGGGCCATTCTGCTCACCGAGGGAGTTGGGCAAGAATTCAATTGCCTTTATGCACGCACGCGTCATGCGGGGCAGCCGCAGTTGGTACGTGTGAGCCGCACCATTGCGCGGCAGGTGATGAAAGAGAACGTTGCCATTTTGGGCGTCGATGTGCCTGCGAGTGGAGCGTTGAGAGATGTCGAGAGTCTTGTCGCATCTGAAGTGCGATCGCTGCTATGCGTTCCCCTGACGGTATTTGAGCGCATTATCGGATGCATTTATCTCGACAGCACCAATGCAGTCAACCGCTTCAGCGAGGATCATCTGCAATTGATGGCCGCGATCGCAGGGGTGTCGGCGATTGCGCTGGATAACGCGCGACGCCAGCAATGGCTGGAACAAGAAAACCAGAGGCTGACCATAGAGGTCCGGCAAGACCAGAGCCTGGTCGGTGAAGGGACGCGCATGAAGGAAATTTTTCAATTCCTGGCGCGTGTGGCTCCCACCGACTCCACGGTGTTGATTGAAGGAGAAAGTGGAACGGGAAAGGAATTAGCCGCGAAGGCGCTTCATCGGAGCGGCCAGCGCTCTAATCGACCCTTTGTGGCAATCAACTGCGCGGCGATTCCCGAGACCTTGCTAGAAAGCGAACTATTCGGCTACGAACGCGGGGCGTTTACGGGGGCAGCCACACAAAAGAAAGGCCGCCTGGAAATGGCGGACGGAGGCATTGTCTTTCTGGATGAGATAGGGGAACTAGCCCCGCAGCTGCAGGTGAAACTGCTACGCGTATTGCAGGAACGCGAGTTCGAGCGAGTGGGGGGGACTCAGCCGATCAAACTGGATATCCGTCTGATTGCTGCGACCAACCGGGATCTGGCCGAAGCATCCCGCAAAGGGCAATTCCGTCAGGATCTCTATTATCGTCTCGCTGTAGTGAAGCTAATGATGCCGCCATTGCGCGACCGGCGCGACGATATTCCGATGCTGACGCGGCATTTTGTGCAGAAACATGCGAAACGATGCAAGGTGAAGGCGAAGCCGGTTTCAAGGGAAGCGATGGCTGCGCTCGTCAATTATGACTGGCCCGGCAATGTGCGCGAACTGGAGAATGCGATTGAGCGCGCCCTGGTGTTGGGATCATCTGACATGATCCTGCTCGAGGACTTGCCAGAATCGCTGTTGGAACAGAATTCAGCCGAGGAAACACATGAAGGCAGGTATCACGCACAAGTGAAGCAGTTGAAAAAGCAATTGATCCTTGATGCCGTCGAGCAGACTGGCGGGAACTACGTGGATGCGGCGGGGATTCTAGGCGTGCACCCGAATTATCTGCATCGGCTGATCAGAAACCTTGGCATCAAGGAAGAGTTGAACCATGCTTTGCGTGGCCGCGGAAAGTTGTCTGGCGGCGCGGCTTGATCCGACATCACGGCAACGACATTTGTAGTAATCGAGCTGGATCCAGATATGTTCCCTGCCAGCGCACCGCAACATGGAGATGAGGCCCGGTAGCGCGACCGGTCCCACCGCTCAGGCCGACCTCCTGACCACGTTTCACCGCCTCGCCCTCTTTCACTTTAAATTCCGAGAGATGGAAATAGAGCGTAAGCAGTCCTTGGCCGTGATCGATCACGACGCAATTACCTTCGAAATACAGGAATCGAGCGAGAAGAACGGTGCCGTCATTCATTGCATGGACTGGAGTTCCGGTCGGAACGCGATAGTCGAGACCGAAATGGGGACGTTGGGCGACACCGTTGAAGATGCGCTGTGAGCCGAAGACATCGGAGGTGGACGCCTCGACCGGAGGCTTGAAGTTGCCATCCCACTCGCGTTCTGGACTAACCCGCCCAAGGTAGTCCTGCTTGATCTTCACACCTTCCGCAATTTGGCTTTGCTGCTCAGGGCTAGGCTCGGTGAATTTTTTCTCTACGGCAAGCTGAACTTTGATCTTTGGATATGCCGCGCGAGCGACGGCGAATATCTTGGAAAATCGGACCGCCTTTTTGGTCGCCGAAAGCTCTCCGTTAATCTCCAAAGTGTACTTGCCTGGATTCGCTTCAATGCTGACACCGGCCAGGGCAAACCAGTATTTTCGGGACGCGTCATAGCTGAAGGTGATTTCGTGCCCCAGCCATGTTCCAGTAAGAGAATCGAGTTTGGCGGGCGTATGAACCTCGAACATGACGGGAGCGCCGTTAAGAAGCTTAGGCGGGCGGGCACTAACTGCCCAAGGAGCGGCCATCAAAGGCGAGTTTGCCAGCAAAATGAGACTGAGCAGACTGGCAACTCGACGCGAAAGAATCAAAAACTTCACTGGAACAGCGTAGCACTGCGGCGGCGCGGGCAGTCTATAATCCGGCGATGCGAATCAGCGTACTTACGCATGAGCGGCGCCTGGTCGCAGATCTTTGATCCGAATGCCCATCGAGACCAAGCAATCTCAGGTCAACGCAAAACATGCTCCTGAGCTCATCCGCGGGCTCAACATGTGGCATGCAACGTCAATCGTTGCGGGAACCATTATCGGCAGCGGGATCTTTCTAGTCCCAGCGGAAATGATGCAGGCGGTGGGATCGGCGGGGCTGGTGTACCTGGCATGGGTGGTTGGCGGTCTGCTTTCATTTTTTGGTGCGCTCACCTATGCAGAGTTGGGAGCCGTACGCCCATTTGCGGGCGGCGAATATGTGTACGTCAGGGATGCTTACGGCCCGCTGCCTGGATTTCTTTACGGTTGGACGTGGTTTCTAATCGCGAAGCCTGCCTCGATCGCCAGCGTTACTGCGGCACTTGTCCGGGTCTTGATGACATTCCCGACTTTTGCCTTCCTGTCGCAAGCGTTTTTCGCGTGGCAGGTGACGTCGTCTCGAGTTCTCACGGTCACTTACGGGCATCTGGTGGCAATCGCCGCGACGGTCCTGATCACCGCGCTCAATTACATTGGCGTCCGAAGAGCGGGTAACTTTCAATTTGCATTTACTGTTCTGAAAGTGGCGATGATTCTCACTGTCGCCTTCGTCGCGTTCACATCGTCAACAGGATCCTGGAGCAACTTCGGAACCACGTTTTCGGGGGCCAAAGGTGGCATTGCTGGATTCATGGCGGCACTGGTCGCGGCTCTTTGGGCGTATGACGGCTGGAACGATTTGAACATGGTCAGCGAAGAAATCGAGCGTCCGGAGCGAACGATTCCGATTGCACTTATCGCTGGGGTGGCGCTGGTGGCTGTTCTGTACATCGGTATGAACGCGGGTATCCAGCGGGCACTGCCTGCGACGGCGATCGCGAATGCGGCGGTTCCAGCTGCGGCGGCCAGCGAGGCGGCTCTAGGGCATGTTGGGATATTCCTGGTATCGATTGGAATGATTTTTTCCATGCTGGCTACATTGAATGGCACTGTGATGAGCGGCGGACGAGTGCCATTCGCAGTCGCGCGCGATGGATACCTTTTCAAGGCACTGGCTGAAGTTCATCCCATATTTCATACACCATCCTTGGCGCTAGTGATTCAGGCATTGGTTGCAATTCTGCTGATCATCCTGGGTGGAGCTTTCAGGGAGCTCTTCTCGCTCGCCATATTCGCCGAGTGGCTGTTTTACATGATCGCAGCGAGCACGATTTTTGTATTTCGGCGGCGTGAACCCGACAGCATTCGGCCCTACCGGACCGCCGGATACCCGGTTGTGCCGGCATTGTTCATCGGTACGGCAGCCGTTCTTCTTTACTACACCTTCATGAGCAACCTGAGGAACTCGGTCGGTGGACTGGTTGTCATCTTCCTCGGCATCCCTGTTTACCTCGCCTTCTCGCGTCGGAAAGCAAAAACAACCTCCTAGGGCGCTTTCAGTACTGAGAATTCCGGGCCCCAATCTGCTGATATCCAGTGTCCCACGTATGTATTTCTTGAACGATGATCCAGACCATTGAGGAAGCACGTACGTATCGGAGGCTCTGGATGAAGAACTTTTTGGTTGGTGTCGGAGTTGGAGCTGTCGTTGGACTGCTTGTTGCGCCGCGGAACGGCCGACAGTCACAGTCGAGAGTTGTGGAGGCAGTGCGAAGTCTGCGCGACCGGCTGCAGGGTATTAGGATGCCCGTGAAAACTCAGGGAGTTACGGAAGAGAACGAGGGCGATGTGTGGGAACTTGTTCGCCAGCAGCAAATGGGGCCAGAGCACGAGGTAGCGGAGGAAGCTGAGCGAGAATCCGAAGCGCTTGCTGAGGTACTAAACACCGCTAATAAAGAAGAATTGATGAGCGTAAAGGGGATCGGGCCAGCCACCGCCAAACGGATTATCAAACATCGCCCATATGAGTCTGAAGAAGAGGTTCTTCAGGAAGGGGTGATGCCCGAGCAGGTCCTTGAAAGAGTGAAGGAGGAGTTGGTTGAAAAGAGACGCGACCTAGCTTCTTGATAACTTTGGCAGGTTTTTGTTACGAGCAACTTTGTTGCTGCGGGCTCAGGCGATCATGAATCTCCTGAGCCCGAATTCTTGGTGCGAATCGCGATCCATTCTGGTCAGGGCGATTTTTCTGGATGATTCTTACTTGCCTCCTCTATAATGCGCCCACTCTGGGCGGGGTCATCCATCTGACCCGGAATACAGTACAGACAATCTGAAGACGCTAGCAACGGGTAAGAACTTGGGATACGTGTCCCGATTTCACTCCGTGCATGTTGCTTAACAGTCTTCACGAATGGGGGCTGGGAATGGTGCGGATCCTTCAACAACTCAGGTGCGGACTGAACGGGCAGTCGTCTCGACTCGGAGTTTCTTGCAGACGTCAGATTTCCATTGGTGTGATGGTGATTGTCCTCGTCTCGGCCTGCGTGGCGCAATCTTCGACCCAGCTGAATGGCAGCGTCTCTGATCCCTCCGGTGCGATCATCGCCGGCGCAAAGATCACCTTGACCGATGCCGCCACCGGATTGCAGCGTAATGCGACCAGCAATAGTGCTGGCCTGTATCAATTCCTTGAGGTGCCACCCGGAGACTACCGGCTGGCAGCCAGTGCTAACGGCTTCGCACCCGTAACGTCCAAAGTCACCTTGATCGTAAAAACTCCCGCAACGGTGAACATAAAATTCCAGGTCGCGGGCATTGAAACCTCTGTAACGGTGGAAGGAGAAGCTCCACTCATTAACAGGACGGACGCATCGCTGGGCAACACGATTGAGGAGAATCAGATCGCGGAATTGCCGATTGCCGACCGGAACGTCGTACAACTGCTGAGTCTGCAACCCGGCGTCGCTTATCTCGGCAATCAACTGAACCAGAACACGGATACGCGAAGCGGAGCCGTCAACGGCACCCGCAGCGATCAATCGAACGTGACACTCGATGGCATTGGCGTCAACGACCAGAACAATGGTTTTGCATTTACCAGCGTTCTGAACGTGCCGCCGGACTCAGTTCAGGAATTTCGTGTCACGACCGCCAATTCCAACGCCGATTCGGGATATTCGAGCGGCGCACAAGTTTCACTCGTCACCAAGAGCGGGACGAACAGTTTTCATGGATCGGCTTACGAGTACAACCGCAACACAGTTTTCAGCGCCAACGATCCGTTTCTGAAATATGCACAGCTCACGAGCGGCGAATCTAACACTGCTCCAAAGCTGCTGCGCAACGTCTTCGGCGTGACATTCGGCGGACCCATCAAGAAAAACCGACTCTTTTTCTTCGCCAACTACGAAGGGCGCCGCGATGCCCAGGGTTTTAGCGAGTTACGGACCGTTCCAAGCGGGACGTTGCGGGCGGGCGATTTGGTTTACCTGTGCCAACGAAACAATGATGGCAGCCTCGACACGAAAGATTGTCCGGGAGGCACAGTGAATGGAGTCAGCAACGTTCAACCCGGTTATTACGCTCTGGGGCCAGCGCAAATCAAACAGATTGACCCGCTCGGCATCGGAGTGAATCAGGCGGTGCTGAACATCCTCAATCAATATCCTGCATCAAACGAGAACGCCGGGGATGGATCGAACACTCTCGGATATCGGTTCTCGTCGAATGCCGATTCCAGTTTCAATACGTATATCGCTCGCGTGGATTACCACATCACTTCCAGTGGCTCTGAAAGTCTGTTCGCGCGCGCCGAGGCTCAGAACTTTAAAGAGCCGGGAACCCAGCAATTTCCAGGACAATCTGCCGCGACCACCGTTCTGGATGACAGCAAAGGGGTGACGATCGGATTGACTTCACTCATCAATCCAAGGCTCATCAACGATTTTCGCTGGGGCTTTATCCGGCAGGGGGGCCAGGACGCCGGCGTTTCGAAGGATCCAGCCGTCATTCTGAATGGCCTTGACAGCATTACGCCATTCACGCGCTCAACCCTTTTCTTCGTGCCGGTCAATCAGTTCACTGAAACTTTGAACTGGACACACAAGAACCATACCTTCGAATTCGGCACCGACCTGTTCATCATCCGCAACAATCACACCAGCTACGCAAATTCGTTTTCCGATGTTCAGACGAATGCGGTTTATCTGAACACTGGTGGAATCGCCGGAACATCGAGCCCGCTTGATCCGGGAAACAATGGTTTCCCAGCGGTGGACAGCAACTTTGGTCCTAACTATGACAGCGCGGCAACAATTGCGATGGGAATTTTCCCAGAAGGCGACGGAATCTATAATTTTGCGCGCAATGGCGGCGCGCTTCCCCAAGGAACACCAATCAACCGGCGGTATGCCATCAATGATTATGAATTTTTTGGGCAGGACACGTGGCGCATAAACCCAAGAATGACGCTGACCTATGGCCTCCGGTGGGTACTTGAGGCTCCGCCGTACGAGACAAACGGATATCAGGTGGCACCTTGCATTGAGGCCGCTGGTGGCGGATGCACAAACCAGAACGCCGCCGACTGGTTTAACAAGTCAGCGGCACTCGCGGCGGAGGGCTTGCCCGCAAACAATGCCGGAGAGCTGTCTTTCGTTCTCGGTGGACCTGTGAATCATGGTCCCGGCTTGTGGAATTGGGACAAGAAAGATTTCTCGCCTCGAATCGCGATGGCGTGGGCTCCCGACACTGGAGAGGGGTGGGTTTCCAAGGTTCTCGGTAAAAAAGATCAATTCTCTTTCCGTGCCGGCTACAGCATTATGTATGACCACTTCGGCATCCCGATCGTGAACAGCTTCGATCAGCATGGCTCGTTTGGACTGTCGACCGATCTGGGCAATCCGGCAGGTGTAATATCGCCCTCCGATGCCCCACGCTTCACGTGTCTGACACCGGGTTCGGGAGGGCAATCCTGTTTGCCCCAGCCCTGTCCGTCATTGAATGACGCAGGCTGTCTATTCGGCCCGGCGCCAACCGGCGGGTTTCCATACACTCCTGGCAATACCGCTTTCGCCATCAACTGGGGCCTGGATCAGAGCGTAAAGACGCCATACACACACATGTTTAATCTTTCAGCCTCGCGTCAGTTGAACTCCCGATCTTCGCTACAAATAGCATACGTAGGTAGCATAGGCAGGCGGCTTCCGTTGCAGGTGGATTTGGGCATGCCCACAAACCTGACGGACCCGACCAGTAACACGAAATATTTCCAGGCGGCAACGATGCTCTCGAAGGCCGCCGCGCAAGGCACAGACGTGAAAGCAATCGCTCCAATCCCATTCTTCGAAAACGTTTTTCCCGCTTGGGCGGGCGCCGCCACCCAGAGCAATCTAAAAAAGAATAATTACGACCCAGTTAACAACCCCAATGGAGACCTTTGCGCTCCCCACAACGCGCTGCCTGCCAATCCGACAGCCACCCAGAACATTTATCAACTCTGGAATTGTTTTCCGCACAACGAAACTTTCTCGCTGTTCGAAATGGATCTGCCTGCCTCCATCACCGGTCTTAGTCCGGCGCTACCCAACAGCAAGCTGGGACCGTTCGCCTTTTATCACGATCAGTTCAGCTCTTTGTATTCCTGGCGGAACATCGGCACTTCGGACTACAACGCGCTTCAGGTGACATATAACGTCCGATTCTCCAATGTTCAGGGGCAGTTCAACTACACCTTCTCGAAATCTCTCGATGAAGCGTCGTCCGCAGAACGCGTTGGACCCTATGAAGGAACGGGAGGAACTGGAAACGATCTGAACGGTGGGGGAATCGTCATCAATTCTTACGCGCCGCTGGCATTGCGTGGGCTTTCTGACTTCAACGCGTTCCATCAGATGAATGCGAATCTCGTGTATCTGCTTCCCTTTGGCAAAGGTCAGCGATTCCTTGGCGGACCAGGCACGCTGCTAAATGAATTGGTCGGCGGGTGGCACGTTTCCGGAATCTTCCGGTGGACCAGCGGCTTCCCCATCACGATTGACAACGGCTTCACATGGGCTACGAACTGGAACATCGAAGGCGACGCGATGCCGAACGGCCCGGCGCCCAAAGCGTCGAATCCCAAGAATGCAATTGTGAATGGAGTTGGGATCGGACCAGATATCTTCGCCAATCCAGCAGCTGCGGAAGCAGCGTTCCGCCCAGAGTGGCCGGGAGAGTCTGGCGTACGGAACAGCGTAATCGGCAACGGCATGTTCAACATCGACACCGGCGTCGCGAAGGATTTCTCGCTTGGAGAGGAGCGCCGTCTGGAATTCAGCTGGCAAGCATTCAATGCGACCAATTCTGTCCGCTACGATGTGCGCGGGGCTCAACCGTCGCTTTCCTATGATCCGACCCAGTTCGGAAAGTACTTGAATACGTTGACTACTCCGCGATTTATGCAATTCGCACTCAGATTCCTGTTCTGACATTCCTTTTAGGGAAGGGCTGCTGAACGGTATGCAGCCTTTCCATACATAAAAATTACAAAGGTGCATTGCCTAAGCTGGGCTCGCTGGCTATACTGGGCTTTCTGTACCTGCCCTGAGTGGTTATCAGTAGTCTTTCTGATTGCTCTCCGAAATAAGCACTACGGGAAGTTGCGGAAAAGCAAACATCGCGCTGAATGTTCGCAGTACCCGGGGTGCAGTTAGCCTCTTCACCCTTCTGGCCATGGCCGTCTACAGGGTTCTCCCTAGCTAGATCGTTGCCAAGGGATTCTTCCGCTCAAGAGTTCCGCCCAAACTCCAAATCGAGGTTGATCATGTTTCTCGCTTTACACAATCCTGCGCCGAAGGAGCGCGTCTGCAGGACGATCCACATGAAACGAGCGGCCTGGGCTGTTGGCCTTACAGCACTCGCGGGGCTGGTTGCTTGCGGTGGTGGACCAAGTCCCGCGAAATCGAGTCCTATCACCACCGGCGGTACGTCAGCTTCCAGTAATCTCACCGTTAGCGCATCCTTGCCCGCCGCTACCCAAGGAACTTCCTACGCAGGAAGTGTGAGTGTGACGGGCGGCGCTTCTCCGTATAACTTCGCCGTCGTTTCAGGCCAACTGCCTCAGGGTCTGAATATTGACGCTACGTCGGGGAGCGTCAGCGGAACTCCTGGTGCTCCTGGAAATTTCAACTTTGGTGTATCAGTTTCTGACGCGACCGGACATTCCAAGCAGCAGTCGTTGCAAATTGCAGTCGCTAACGCGCCGGCGGCGACTTCCCCGACGCCCGCAAATCCTCCGCCCAGCAGCCCGCCTCCCAGTAATCCGCCCCCAAGCAATCCGGCACCAACGAATTCACAACCCAGTTCAAGTTCAAGTAGTGGAAGCGCGTTGTCGAACTTACAGGCGGCTGGGGGGTGGGGACAATATGGACAAGGCCCCCCAAATTTCGTTGACTGCTCCCCATCACCCTGCGATGGAATCGAGTTTTCCATGGCACAAAACCAATCTTCTCCCTCACTCAGCGGGAACTCGACGGTTTATTGGGTGGGAGGTAGCACGCCATACTCTGACGCCCTTTGGAACAACCATTTGATCGGACAATACTCTACCCAGGGGATGGACGACGGCAATCAATCCATCGTCCCCTCTATCCACAACTTTACCTACGATGTGGATTTCTATGGAGACGATCTCGGTGTGTCGCAGGCTTTGGAGTTCGACATCAATCAGTTCTTCGGGGGGATGGGTTTCATCTTCGGGCATGAATGTCGTGTTGCGGGCGGAAGCCAGTGGGACATTTGGGATAACTCGAAGGGCAAGTGGATATCGACAGGTATTCCGTGCCATCCGAAGAGCGGCGCTTGGAACCATCTCACGATTAAAGTGCAGCGAACTTCAGACAATCATGAGACCTATCAGTCGATCACTCTTAATGGCCAGACGGCGAACCTGAATTGGACATTCGATAAAGGGTCGGCCTCCGGTTGGTACGGGGTCACGGTTAACTTCCAACTCGACGGCAACTACAAGCAGGACGGATACAAAGTGTATCTGGACAACCTCAAGCTAACGTACCAGTAACGGAGAACTGCCAGAGGGCAAAACCGGCAGGCGGGAGCAAGCTTTCGCGGGTGATGGTGGACCTGGTCGGGATCGAACCGACGACCTCTTCCATGCCATGGAAGCGCGCTCCCAGCTGCG
>Ga0070741_10020178_pt1 | contig 10548 bp, 9 predicted proteins | sample Coa_R1_4_FD_66440 | JGI IMG/M metagenome (GOLD analysis project Ga0070741, IMG submission 66440) | Surface soil microbial communities from Centralia Pennsylvania, which are recovering from an underground coalmine fire - Coalmine... | ecosystem: Environmental > Terrestrial > Soil > Unclassified ... | reverse complement strand
GCAGGTCGTTGACCTTGTGGTACATGAGCACGCGCAGCGCGCGCCCGTCGCCGTTCACGGCCCGCGCGCCGGCCGCCACCTCGCCGATGGCGCGATACACCGAGTTCTTGAGGACCTGCTTGACCTGTTCACGCAGAACGGGCACGCGGCAAGGTTAGCCCGCGAGGACTGATCGCACGAGCCGGTCGAGGCGCTCGCCGTATTGAGCCGGTGACACCACCCACGCCTCACCCGTCCGTCGGGCGTTCGCACCGAGGCGCGTCGCCTCGGCGCGATCGGAGAGGACGCGGACGAGCGCGTCTCGCAGCGCCGCCGGATCGTCCGGGTCGACGAGCAGTCCGTTCTCGCCGTCCGACACGACGTCGGGTATGCCGGCGCGGTCGCCCCCGATCACCGCGCGCCCGCGACACTCGGCCTCGAGCGCGACGCGCGGCAGCCCCTCCGAGCGCGACGGCAGACACACGAGCCAGCTCTCGTCCATCGCGCGGGCCACCTCGTCGGCATCGAGACGCGGCGTCCACGCGGTCTGCTCCGGCAACTCGGCCACGAGCGCGCCGACGAGCCCGCGCAGCGCTCCGTCGCCGACGAGATGCAGAACGGCGCCGGGCACCGCGCGCGCGACGTCGCGCCACGCCGCCACGAGTGTGTCGACGGCCTTGTAGCGCTCGAGCACGCCGACGAAGACCGCCCTCGGTCTGTCGGGGAGCGGCGCGGGCGGTCGAGCGAGGAACGCCTCCGCGTCGACGTAGGCCGGGAAGACCGCCGCCGGCTCGACGCCGAGCGCGCGCACGAGCGCGGTCGTCTGCGTCGACACAGTCTTCACGGCGTCCGCTCGCGGCACGACGACGCGCGGCAGCAGGTCGTTCACCGGGTTCAGAAGGCGACGAGCCGGGGAGCCGTACAGTCGCGTCGCCTCGTGCCAGTCGCCCTGGACGTCGAGCACGAGCCTGGTGTTCGAGCGGACGATCCGGCGCGCGACGAGAAACGCGGCTGCTTCGTGCACGCCCTGGACGACCGCTGCCTGCGGCCGGAAGGCGCGCAGCTCGCGCGCGATGCGAACAGGAAGGGAGACGTAGTAGAGCGCGCCGTCGAGCATCCGGGGCCGGTACGGAGGTACGAGCCGGAAGGTCCCATCGCGCGTCGGCGAGCCCGACTGGGCGGCGGCAAGCGCTCTCGACTCGAAGACGGACGCGATCGCCTCCCACTTCCGCTGCTGCGCCGTCACGAGCGGGAGGCTGATCCGCTCCCGCGATACGAACAGCACCCGCGGCTTCATCGCCGCGCCGCCGCGACGACCTCGTCCGCCCAGTGCTCGACCGAGTGGCGGGCCTCGACCAGCGAGCGTAGGCGCCGCCGCTCGTCGGCCGGCAGCCCCGCAGCGGTGCGCACGCGCGCGGCGAGATCGTCGGGATCGCCGTCGGCGAAGCGCAGCTCGGCGGAAAGGAGCGTGTCGAACACAGGCGATGCGGCGACGACCGGCACGCACGCGGCGAGCGCCTCGAGCACGACCTTGTCGGCGCTCATCCCGTGCGTCGCATTGACAAGCACGTCGGTCTCGGCGAGCAGGTCGGGAACCTTCGAGCGCGAGACCGCATCGAGCAGGCGCACGCGCTTCGACAGGCCGAGCTCGCGCACGAGGTCCGCGAGACGCGCCCGCACGCTCGCGTCGTTCGGCGTCGCCTCCTCGCCGCGCACAATCAGCTCGGCGTCGGGCAGGGAGGTCAGTGCACGCACGACGACGTCGTGTCCCTTCACGTCGGCGTAACGGCCGAGCGAGAGCAATCGAAGCGGCCCGCCGGGTGCATTGACGGCGGCGCACGTGAACATCGATGTGTCGATGCCGTGGCCGATCGCACGCACCTTCGACGACGCGAGGGGAACACTCCGCGTGTCGACGCTGAGGATCGCGTCGACGACATGCGCCGCGCGACCGAGTTGCACTCCTCCCTTCTGCTGGGTGAACCAGAGGAGGACCGGCACGCGCAGCGGCCTCAGCACCGGTGCTGCGAGAACCGCGTAGACGGGTGACATGTGCGCAAGCAACGCATCGGGACGCCCGCGTACGAGCTCGGCGGCGAGCACGCTCTCGAAACGTGCGCCGCGCAAGAGCTGCGTGGGCGCCGCGAAGCTGCGCAGGCGGACGTTGGCCGGCAGCGAGCCCGCCGTGCCCGACAAAGCGAGCACGACGACCTCGTCCATGCGGGCGGCGAGAGCGCGCACCATCGCGGCCGCCGCTCCCAGGGTCGGATGGTCGGGGTCGAGCCGCTGGGTTGCGAAGACGAGCTTCGTCATTGCTGCAGCCCGCTGACGAGCTCGCGCATGCGGGTAGCGAACTGTTCCGGCGACTGGAGCCAGCGGTTTGACGCTGCGTGGGCACCGTCGGCGAGCGCCTGCGCGAGTCCGCGCTCGCTGAGCACGCGCGCGAGCGCGTCGGCGAGCGCATCCACGTCGTCGGGCGGGACGAGCAGGCCGTTGACTCCGTCCTCCACGATGTCGGGGATGCCTCCGGCGCGCGCGCCGACAACGCCGCGGCCGCGCGCGAACGCTTCCACGACCACTCGCGGCAGCCCCTCCGAGAACGACGGGAGCACGAGCAGCGTCGCCTCGTCGAGTGCACGCGCAACATCGTCGGACGGCAGCCACTCGTCCCAGACGACACGATCCGGCAGCTCGCGCACGAGCGTCTGGACCACCGCTCGCTCACGGCCGTGGCCGACCACGTGCAGCCTCGCGTCGGGCACGCGTGCGGCGACGATGCGCCATGCGGCAGCGAGTGCGCTCACGTTCTTGTACCGCTCGAGCACGCCGACGAAGAGAGCCAGCGGGTGCTCCGGCAGCGGCACAGGCGCGGCGCGGAATGCATCCGCATCGAGATAGGTCATGAACGTCGCGGCCGGCTCGACGCCGACCGAGCGCACGAGGCCGCTCGTGAACGACGACACGGTCCGGACTGCGTCGACGCGCCGGACGGCCGCGCGAGCGACGGCGCGGCTGAACGGCTCGAGCAGACGCCGAAGCGGCGACCCGTACAGTCGCGTCGCCGTCTCCCAATCGCCGTGCACCTCGAGCAGCACCTTCACCGGGATGCGCGCGAGCGAACGCCCAGCGAGGGCCGCAGCTCCCTCGTAGGGGCTCTGCGCAACGACGACGACGGGGCGGAAGTCGCGGAGCTCGCGCGCAATGCGAAAGGGCAGCGCGAGGTAGAACGCCGGCGAGCGGGCCGACCGGAGCCGAAAGCGGCCGTCGTCGCCGTCGCCTGTCGCAAGCACCCGGAGGTCGAACTCGGTCGCGAGGGCATCCCACTTGCGTGCGACCTGCGGCTGCAGCGGCAGCCGGTACCGCGTCCGGCTGACGAACAGGACACGAGGCTTCATGCGGAAGCGGCCGCGGCCAGCGCTTGCTCGATGCGCCCGAAGACCGCTTCGCGGTCGAACGTCCGTACCGACTCAGCGGCGGCCGCGCGCAGGCGGCTGCGCAGACCGTCATCGGCGAAGTAGCGGCTCACGGCATCGGCGAGTGCACCTGCGTCGCCGGCAGGGACGAGCAACCCGTTCTCGCCGTCGTGCACGACCTCGCCGACGCCGCCGACGTTCGTCGCAATCACCGGGGTACCCGCGGCCAGCGCCTCGACGACCGTATGCGGGAAGTTCTCCCAGCTCGACGAGAGGATCGACGCGTCCGCCGCACGAAAGATCTCGAGCACACGCTCGCGCGGCTGCGCGCCGAGGAAGCGCACGCGATCCGCGACGCCGAGCTCGCGCGCGCGACGTCGCAGCGGCTCCAGCTCGTCGCCGTCTCCCGCGATGACGAGGGTCACGCCGTCGTTCGCGGCGACCGCCTCGAGCGCGAGGCCGAGCGACTTCTGCGCGGTCAGGCGGCCCGCGAACGCGAGCGTACGGCCGTTCGCGTCGTTACGAGGCGGCAGATCGGGAAGTACGGGCGCAGGATTCGGCAGGACGCTGACGCGCTCGGCCGGCACGCCCCAAGACAGCGCCAGCATCCGCAGGTACTCGCTCGGACAGAAGACGTGTGCCGCGCGGCGCAGCTCCGCGTCGCGCGCGAGACGAAGGAGCGCCACGCGTGCACCCGACGAGGTTCGCTGGAACGCGTCGACGTCGCCCTCGACGATCCTCCGGCGGCGCGCTCGCTCGAAGGCGGGGTCGGCGGTGAGCTTCACCACGTACGGCCGCCGGGCGGCCGTCGCTCCGGCGCAGCTGCGGCCGAACATGCCGGTGGTGTAGACGGCGTCGGCCGCACGCGCCCGGCGATGCACGAGCGACGCCCCGCGAACATGACGGACGCCAGGTGGCAGCGAGCGCGGGACGGCGCTCACTCGATATGCGCGCTGCTCGGGCGGCGTCCACGCCGTCGTCACCACCTCGACGTGGTGTCCATGCGCGTGGAGGAAGTCGGCCACCTCGGGCGCATGGCTCGCCGGGCCTCCGACGTCTGGCGGCCAGATGCCGCTGACGACGACGACCCTCACGAGGAGAGACCCGCCATCTCGGTTTCCAGCGGCGCCGGAACGGCCGGCGGCGGCTCGCGCTTGATCCGCTCGAGCAGGACGAACCAGCTCGCCGCGTACACGACGCTCGAAGCGAGCACCGCACCGGCCGCGCCACTCGCGCCCCACAACCGGCCGAGGGCGATCGCGAGAGGAAGCAGCACGATCGTCTCGATCCCATGTGTCCAGATGCGCAGGTTCGGCCTCCCAACGGTGACGGCGAACGACTTCGACCAGCCGACGACGAACTGCACCGCGCCGGCCACGACGATGATGCGTGCGGCATCGACCGCGCCGAGGTTCTTCGACTCGAACAGGAGCCGGATGATCTGCGACATGAAGACCAGGAGGAGCGGAAGCAGGACAGCCGATCCGAGGGTGGCGAGCATCGTGTAACGGCGTATGCCCGCGAACACACGGTGGCTCTCGCCGCGCTCCCAGTCGCGCGTCTGCTCGGAGAGCAGCACGAGCCGGATCGGTGCGGAGACGGCGTTGAACCCCGCCTGCGGCGATTGCGCGACGCGGAAGAAGCCGACCTGGCGCGCCGTAGAGGCGATACCAAGCAGCATCGGCGTGAGCGTGCTACGGAGCGAGACGACACCCGTCGCGCCGCTCGATTGGGCGATGAAACGAAGGATCTCGCGCGCGTCCTCGGCGAGGGGGCGCACATTGCCCCGAGGGAAGCGCCGAAACGCCGCCGCGCCCGCAGCGCTTATGGCCGCGGTGGCGAGAACCTGCGCGAGCACGATCGCGGCGGTCGTCCACGACAGGCCGAACTGCGAGCCGATCGCGATCCCGCTCAGACGCAATCCCATCGACAGGGCGAGAAAGCCTCCGCGCAGGTCGTAGCGGCCGCGCAGCATGAGCGGCACGGCAGCCATTCCCTCCGGGGCCTGCACGAGCGGTAGCAGCGCCGAGATCAAGAGCGGCGTGCGGAGCTCGCTGTGATGGAACACGATGCCGGAGGTGAAGGCGAGCCCGGTGAGCGCACCGCCGGCGAGCACCGCTCCGATCACCTTGAATGCGAACGTCCTCCGGAACAGGCGGCGCAGCCGGCCCCAGTCCTCGCGCGTGATGTAGCGGAAGCCGAACTTGATCAGCGCCTCCTCGATCGTCAGGTCAAGGAGCGCCTGAAAAAACCCCGCAGAGGAGATGACGAGCGCGTACAGCCCGAGCGTCTCGGTGGTGAACACGCGTGCGGCGACGAGCGTGCCGAGGAAGCCGAGGACGATCGAGGCATACGTGCCCGCCGCCGCACCGGCCCGGCGTCGAAGGAGCGAGCCCTCCATCAGGGCCAGTCTAGTGAGGGTCTTCAGCGGGACCTCATTACACTCGGGCGCGTGCGCCCGCTCGCCGCAGCCCTGAACGGCGTGCCCCGGACGCGGCCTCTCGCGATTCCTGGCGACGTCGGCCTCGGTGCCGTCGTGCTCGCGGCGACGGTGCCGATCGTCTTCCTGCACCTGCGCTACCAGCCCTCGGTCGCGGTCGGCCTCGTCACCTTCAAGCTCTCGGACGCGGCCGTGCTCGCCACCGCCCTCTCGGCCGCGATCGTCGCGGTCCGCCGGGGCCTTGCGCCGCTGCGCCCGGGCGTCCCGGTGTGGGTGACGGGCGTCCTGTTCCTCGCCTGGATCGGCGCAGCCACGTTCTACCCGCTGCTCGCATCGCGCGCGTACGCGTGGAAGACCCATCTCGTCACGGCCGGCGAGTTCGCCGAGTACGGGTTGCTCGCCCCCGCAGTGCCGCTGCTCGTCCGCCGCAGGGCGGACGCATTGCTCGCGCTCGGGACGCTCGTCGCGTGGAACGTGGTCGCCACGGTCGTCGGCGTGCTGCAGTGGACGGGCTGGAACATCGCCGGCGGCTGGGGCCAGGGACGCCGCGAGCCGTCGTTCCTCGGCACGCACGACTTCGCCGCGCTTGCCGGGATGGGCATGGGCGCCGGAATCGTTGCGTTGCTGTGGGGCGCGAGCGGTCGCGCGCGTGCCCTGTCGTGGGTCGCCGTCGTAACGGGCGTGATCGGCTTCGTCCTCGGGGGCGCGACGTCCGGCGTGGCCGGCCTGATTCCGGCGGTGGCGATCGCCGTCGCGGTCACGTTCCGCCGTCGCCTCGCGGGCCGCGCCGCCCTCATCGGAGCGGTCGCCGCGACGGTCTTCTCGACGCTCGGTGTCGTCGTGCTGCGCTCGGGCGACTTCGGACAGTTCTTCGACTTCCTCGGCGTGCGGCACGAGAGCGCGGCCGCGGCGAACAACATCGAGACGTACCCGCAGCACACGCTGCTCGCGTACATCGGCCTTCGCATTTGGCTGCACCATCCCATCGTCGGTGCAGGCTTCGAGGCGTCGAAGGAGTACTCGACGTACGGACGCGAGTTGCCGGCCGCCCACAAGCGGTTCCCACACGTCTCAGCGCTCTCGTTCCCGAACAAGAACCGCAGCTACGGCGTCCAAGATCTATACATCCAGGCCCTCGCCGATCTCGGCGTCGTCGGCTTCGCGCTGCTCGCAGCGCTCTTCGGCGCGGGCATCGGGCTCGCGCTCACCGCGGCGCTCCGCGCACCTCCCGCGTCGGCGTTCGCGGCGCTGCTCGGGGCGTTCTGGCTCGTGCTCTCGCTCGGGTTCTGGGGAACGCAGGACTTCGTCGCGGGCATCCCCCTCGACGCGTACACGTGGCTCGCGTTCGGCACAGCCGTGATTCGTCCGCGCGAGGTGGTCGCCTGATGGCGCGCGCGCTCGTCACCGGCGGCGCCGGCTTCATCGGCTCGAATCTCGTGAGCGCCCTCCTCGAGCGCGGCGACACCGTGCGCGTCCTCGACAACTTCTCGACCGGCAATCGCGCCAACCTCGAGGGGCGGGAGGTGGAGATCGTCGAGGGGGAGCTGCGCAGCTACGAACGCGTGCACAACGCGGTCCGCGGCACCGACGTCGTGTACCACCTCGGCGCCCTCGGCTCCGTGCCTCGCTCCGTGCAGGACCCGCTCACGTCGAGCGCGGTCAACGTGGAGGGGACGCTCAACGTCCTCCTCGCAGCACGGGACGAAGGAGTTCGCCGGGTCGTCTTCTCCTCGTCCGCGTCCGTCTACGGCTCGAGCGCGTCGCTTCCGGCCGCCGAGGACGCCTCGCCCGACCCGATCTCCCCGTACGGCGTCGCGAAGCTTGCAGCCGAGCGGTACTGCATCAGCTTCACGCGAGTGTACGAGTCGTTCGAGTCGGTCGTCCTTCGGTACTTCAACGTCTTCGGGCCGCGGCAGAGCCCGCTTTCGCAGTACGCCGCCGGCGTCCCGCTCTTCATCACCGCGATCGCCGAGGGCGAGCCGATCACGATCTACGGGGACGGCGAGCAATCGCGCGACTTCACGTTCGTCGACAACGTCGTCGACGCCACCATCCGCGCCGCGGAGGCGATCGGAGCGAGCGGTGAGATCTTCAATGTCGCGGCCGGAGCGCCGGCGACCGTCAACACCGTTGCCGACACGATCGGTGCGATCCTCGAGCTCCCGGTCGAGAAGCGCAACGTCGCCCCGAGGCCGGGAGACATCCGAAACTCGTGGGCCGATCTCTCGAAGTCGGAGCGCGTGCTCGGCTACCTACCTCGGATCGGGCTCGAGGAAGGGCTGCGTCGCACGATCGAATATCTTTGTGGCTGAACATGTGAAGGTGCTGCGCGTGATCGCGCGGCTCAACGTGGGAGGACCGGCGCTCCACGTCGCGTATCTCACCGCCGGCCTCGCCGACCGAGGCTACGACACGACGCTCGTCGCCGGAACGGTTGGCCGCGGCGAGGAGTCGATGGCCTTCGTCACCGAGGCCAAGGGCGTGCGCGTGGAGGTGATCGACGAGCTCCACCGCAACATCTCGCCGTTTCGCGATGCACGCGCGATCCTGCGGCTGGCCCAGCTCATCCGCCGGGAACGCCCGACGATCCTGCACACGCATACGGCGAAGGCCGGCGCAGTGGGAAGGCTCGCGGCGCTGCTGGCGGGGCCCGCCCGCCCGCCGATCGTCGTCCACACATTCCACGGGCACGTGCTGCGCGGCTACTTCAACCCCGTCGCGTCGCGCGGCTTCCGCGTCCTCGAGCGGGTGCTCGCACACACGACGACGATGCTCGTCGCCGTGAGCCCCGAGGTGCAGGAGGATCTCGTCAGGTTGCACGTCGCGCCGGCGTCGAAGTTCACGGTCGTCCGGCTCGGCATCGAGCTCAACCAGCGCGTCGGCGACGACCAAGCTGCCCGCGTACACACTCGACGGCTGCTCGGGATCGGCGACGAGCCCTTCGTCGTGGGCTGGGTCGGACGGATGACCGCCGTAAAGCAGACCGACGTCGTCGTCCGCGTGTTGGGCATGCTCGTCGAGCGCGGCGTCGACGCGCGGCTCCTTCTCGTCGGCGACGGTCCCGATCGCGACGACCTCGAGCGATACGCGCACGAGCTCGGCGTCATCAAGCGCTGCCTCTTTCTCGGCTACCAGGAGCATGTCGCACGCTGGTACAACGCGATCGATGCGCTGCTCCTACCGTCGGTGAACGAGGGCACACCGGTGAGCGTGATCGAATCGCTCGCCGCGCAGCGGCCCGCGGTGGCGACAAAGGTCGGCGGCACGCCGGACGTGATCCGCGACGGCGTGGACGGGTTTCTCGTCGACGCGGCGGACGGCGAGGTGCTCGCGGAGCGGCTGGCCGAGCTCGCACGCGACCCTCAGCTCCGCGCGCGGATGGGCGTGGCCGGGCGCGAGCGCGTTCTCGAGCGCTACGCCGTCGACCGGCTGGTCGACGACATGGACCGGCTCTACCGCAGGCTGCTCGCCGAACGCGGCCTGACCCACTGAGACGGCACCCTCTACCCGGGAGGCAGGCGGCGATCGAGGAGTTCTTCGTACCTGCGCGCGAGAACGTCCCACGAGAATCCGGCCCCGGCGGTCCGGCCGCGCGCCCCCATCTCCGCGCGCGTTGCGGCATCGCGCAGGAGGGCGGTCGACGAGGCGACGAACTCGTCTGCGCTTGTCACCAGCACGCCCGCACCCGTCTCGCGGAGAAGAGCCGTCGCCTCGTAGTCGTACGAAACCGTCGGCACGCCCACCGCGACGTACTCGGCGATCTTCAGCGCACGGATCCCCGGCCCGTGATCGGCGGTGCGCGGGTAAAGCGCGACATCGAAGTTCGCGACGTAGGAGAGCACCTCCGACGGCGCTATCCGCGCCAGAAGGCGAATCGCCGGCCGTTGTGCGCATAGGGCCTGCACTGCGCGGCTCGCGCTCCCTACCAGCCAGAGCTCCGTCTCGGGGACGGCCGCGTGGATCTCGTCCCAGAGGTCGAGCAGATGGTCGACGTTCGCAGTCGGCCGGTCGCCGCCGCGATCGGTCGCCGTGAGCAGCCACGACGACACGTATCCAAGAACGAGCGTGTCCGGCCGACGGCACGACGCGGCGACGGCCGCAACACGCTCCGGCGTGACCGTCGCGAGGTCGACGCCCTGGGGAACGATCTCGATCGGCGCGGTGGCCCCGCGCTCGCGGAAGAGCTCGGCGGCACGATTGCCGGTGAGCACGACGGCACGAACGTTCGGCCGCGAGATGAGCTCGCACTCGCGATCCGTGAACCTCGGGTCGTCGAGATCGACGACGATGTCGCCACGGAAGTGCGCGATCTGCTCGCTGTCGGTCGAGAAGAGCTGCCGGTAGCGCTTCGCGATCGCGCCGAGCACGAAGTCGTCGGAGCGCGGACGGGAGGCGCGCCATGCTCGGTACATCACGCCGCGGAGCGGCTGGCGATCGGGGCAGAGATACAGGTAGGGGTCCACACGATGGAGGCGCGGCAGCAGCTCCTCCGAGCGGCGGTTGTTGTGCCCGCGAAACCAGAGGTTGTAGTACGCGATGCGATCGGGTGTCGGTGCCGGGCCGAGGACGATCCGGCGAAGCGGCATCCGACTCACCGACACTATTTCGCCGGACTCCTAGCCCCGAGGCACTTTGAGGAAGGCCTTCCAGGCGGGCTTCTTCTTCCCGCCGACCGTCTCGAGGCCCGACTGCCAGCCGCCGAGGCTGGGCTCGTCC
>Ga0070741_10020177_pt1 | contig 10548 bp, 8 predicted proteins | sample Coa_R1_4_FD_66440 | JGI IMG/M metagenome (GOLD analysis project Ga0070741, IMG submission 66440) | Surface soil microbial communities from Centralia Pennsylvania, which are recovering from an underground coalmine fire - Coalmine... | ecosystem: Environmental > Terrestrial > Soil > Unclassified ... | reverse complement strand
TGTCCCACCAGGCCCGGCCCGACCGCGTCATGGCGACGAGCTCCGGCGCGACGTCGCGAGTCGCCGGATCGCCGCCGCGGCGGCGTCGACGCCTTCGAGCGCTGCGATCCTCGCCGAGCGATAGTTCTTCGCACCTTCGTAGAGCGCAAAGCGCTGGCCGCCGAACTGATCTTTGAACCGTCCGATCCGCGTTGCTTTCGCGCTGGCGTCGCCAAACGGAAACAGCGGACCAAGCTCGAACCAGCGGCATGGGTGCTGTTGCGCCCACAGGATCGCCTCCCACATCAGGAGGTTGTTCGGCCGCATCTGTTGGTACGCCCAGTCCGACGCACCGGCCCAATACGTGGCCGCGTCTCGGAACATCAGGATGATCATCGCGCCGATCCGGCGTCCTTCGTGCTCCGCAAAGAGCACAACCATCCGTCGATTGGATGCGAACCGATCCCAGAGCGACTCGAAGTGCGCCAGCGGCAGCTGCGCCGCGCCGCTACGTCCGTAGGTCAGCGCGTGAAGGCGGTGATAGTCGGCCATGTCGGCTCGCGCCGTGGCGGGCGTGACGGTCACCCCGCTCTTCTTCGCCTTCCGGATCGCTTTCCGGCAGTCATCGTCGACCTCCGAGAAGAGATCGTCTTGCGGACGATCGAGCGGGACGATCTTGTCGACGATCGTAGTCGCGCCGAGGTCGCGACCATATTTCAGCGGCACGAACGCATCGTATCGACTCAGCGGGTCGTCGTGGGCACGTCGGGGTGGCAGATGGTTCGGCGCCAGGGTCGGCAAGCGCACCTCGAGGCGATCGACACGGTGTTGGCGTGCCAGCGCGTCGACATGTGAAAACATCTCACGCGCGATTGCCACGCGTCGCTTCGGCCCCAATGCAGGATCGAACGCCGGCCCCGATCGGCCACGACCGGTGTGGAGGATGCGAGACGGCACCAGGCCCGCGTACCGTCGCTGGCCGAGGTACAACGGAAAGATGCCGACCGTTTTTCCATTCTCTTCGATGAAGAATGCCAACGATCGGGAGCTCTCCGACTCGATGGCCATCCAGTCCGACAAATGGAACAGCCACGCATCGTCGGACGCGGTGACGAAATCGTCCCACATCGCGCTGCAATCGGATGTGAACGCGACGATCGCCGGTCCTGGCACTATGCGACTTCGGCGAACCGCGTGACGTGCTCGTACACGTCACGCAAGGTCAGCACCTGGACGCGCGCCTCGCGCAGCATCGCTAAGAGTCGGCGAAAATCGGCCGCACTGCCGCCGGGCGCGAACGTGTCACGCGCGGCGTGCGCGGGATGAAAATTCAATGTGAACACACGTTGCGGCAAGCCGGGAATGTCGTGCGTCAGCAGTTGCTGGACCAACTCGGGTTCGACTTCCATGACGCTCGCTGTCTCCCAGCCGCGGAGCATTCGGCCCCCGTCGGCCGCATGCGCGAGCCGACACGGAAACCACCAGGGAAACTGGGCATCGGGAAAGTCCGCGTACGTGCCACGGCCGCCGTCCGCACGATCGACACCCCATCGGAGTACCTGGGCCCGAAATAAACTACTGCCCCCTCGGACGTGTGGCACGGCATCGAACACGCGATCGAGCGCATCGATCCACTCGGGATAAATCAGAAACGAGAGATGCCGATGCAAGGTCGCGACGCCGACGCCGGCGGCCTGCGCCCATTTGACCTGCCGGAGGAGCCCCTCGCCGGCGACATCGCCCCGTGCCGGCACGTATGGTCGTTGCGGAAAGCCAAATCTACGGCGGATCCAATTGCCAGCGCGTGAATACGTGCCGGTGTTGTAGTGCAACGCGGTTTCGTGATCGGAAGCCTGCGATACCCGTTTGATCCAGAACCGGCTGTTGTCATCACGAAGAATCGCGTGGACGCCGGCCACGCCAGCCGCGCGTTCGGCATCCAGGTACGTCGTATCGCGGGAGTAATCCAGATCGTGACGCAACACGACCGTGGTGCGATCGAGGCCGGGAACTCCGGACGTGTTCGGGAACGGCACATCGACGCTGGCGCAGAGACGTCGCATCGACGCAGCCCATTCATCGAGCCAGAACAACCGCGAGCGCCATTGGATCCACGGCTGCAGATCCTCCTGCCCTTGCAGCCACGCCTGAAATGCATGAAACGGAGACCCGTTGACGAATACAACGTTTCGCCAGCGGATGATCGCGGGCGCATCAGGTTGAACGCCGATCAGGGCCCGTGCGGGGGTCTGTCGCTCGCCGCCTACCGAAGCCACACTGCCGATCGACTCTGCATCGCGCACGCTGCTGACCGTGAGATGTGGCCACGTGGGAGGAGCGATCAGTTCGGCCCGGTCCCCGACGACGTAACCGAGACCAGCGTACGGATTCGGAAACCGACCGGCACCGGCGCCGAATGTCGACGGCAGGATCGCGGTGCAAGCGTTCGGATCGCCGCTCAGCACCACGCACGCAAATCGCGCGAGGCTTTCCCGTATCGCGCCGAATGTCGCCTGCCGTTCCACGCCGGACTCGAGCGGGGCGAACACGGTGGCCGACGATGGCAGCGTCGCGAGGGCACGAGGCTCGACTTCGATCGGCTTGAAGCCGACGCGTAGCGCGAAGTTCCAGCATCCGGTCGCTCCGAGCGCCGCGCCCGCCTTCATCGGCCAGCGCTGCACGCCTCGACTGCCACGAAATCGATAGACGTCCGCCGGTTCGGTCGGGATCGTTCGCACGACGTAGGCCTCGGTCACTGCGCCAGCCACGTTTCCATGAGCGACACGATCCGTGACGCCGCGTCGCCGCATCCGAACGGCTGTGTGGACGCCAGGCGACGATCCCGGACACCTTCGACGGCGGCGACGAGATCCAACGGCGGCGATCCGGCCAGCACGTTCATGCCAGCATCAACGGTTTCAGGCCACTCCGTCTCGTTCCGGACAGTGACGCAGGGGACGCCCAGAAACAACGCTTCTTTCTGCACGCCGCCGGAATCGGTCACGATGACCGCCGCGTTCGATTGCAACGACACGAAATCGAGATACGGCAAAGGCTCGACGACGCGGAGACGGCGCATGGCCGCGCCGACCGGTCCGTCAACCGCCGACGCAATTGCCGTACGTGTGCGCGGATGCACCACAAACACCAGCGGAATCACTCTGGCCAGGCGCGCCGCCTCGCTCAGCACTGTCGCGAGCAGATCGATCCGGGTGACCGTTTCGGCGCGATGAATCGTCAATACACCGTATTGACCCGGTTGCAACGCAAGGCGTTCGAGCACGTCGCTCGATGCGGCCGCCGCACGAGATCTGAGCATGACATCCAGCATCACGTCGCCGACGTTCGCAACGCATGGCGACGCGCCAGCGGTCACTGCAAACCCTTCGCGCTCCAGATTTCGAACGGCGTTGTCGGTCGGACAACAGAGTACGGACGACATGTGATCGGTGACCACACGGTTTATCTCTTCGGGCATCGTTCTGTTGAACGATCGGAGGCCTGCCTCGACGTGCACGACGGGGATGTTCAGTTTGACCGCCGTCAGCGCGCCTGCGAGCGTCGTCGTCGTGTCTCCGTACACGATCATGGCCGCGGGACGTTCCCGCTCGAGAACAGGCTCGAGCCGTTCGAGGATCTGAGCGGTCATCTGCGCCTGTGTTGACCCGCCCACGCCAAGTTCGTAGGCCGGCCGCAAATCGAAATCGCGCAGGAACACCGCCGACATGGCATCGTCGAAATGCTGTCCCGTGTGGACGAGCACTTCGCGCCAGCGGCGACGCAGCGCGATCTCGCGTGAGACCGCGGAGGCTTTGACGAATTGCGGCCGGGCACCGACGACAGAAACGACCGTGATCACGAGGCGAGAAGCTGACGATACAAGGCGATTTCGCGCCCCAGCGCCACCTGCGGCGAGTACGACGACTCGAACAGCGCACGCAATCGGCTGCCAGTCGCGCGAGCCTCGTCAGGATGCTCGAGCACCCACCGCACGCGGGCTGCCCATGCATCGGGCGCATCCGGCGGGGCAAGCCACCCGGTGTCGCCGTCCCGGATGATCTCGCTGTGCCATTCGATGTCGCCGGCAATCACCGGCACGCCTCGCGAGGCCGCTTCGAGCACCACGAAGCCGGACATCGGCACAAGCATCACCGCAGCGCGAGCCATCAAACGGAGGACGACTGCATTCGGCTGCCAGCCGAGAAAGCGCACGTTCGGGTGATCACGCAGTCGCGCCTCGCCGTCGGCTCGCATCGGGCCATCGCCGCAGAACGCGACGACAACCCGGTCTCCATGCTGGTGCATGAGGCGCTCGGCAACGTCGAACATCTCGCCGGCGAACTTGTATCGATTCAGATGACCGACGACGAGCACGAGCGGCAGATCGGGAAGCCGCAGGTGATCCAACGAAGCGGCCTCCTTTTGCTGATCATCGATGTGAATGGGCCACGGAACGATCGACACGCGCGATGCGACGCGCGCTCCGGCGATCCGGCCGACGTACGCGGCGGTGAACGCGTTCGGCACGATCACCGCGTCTGCCAATCGAAGCACGGTTCGTTCGAGCCCAAACGACACTGTTCGACTGCCGAAGTAGTACCGCCCTTCGCGCTCTTGCGGCAGGCGATTATCGCCGCCGAGCGACACCACGCTCGGCACGCCAAGGACGCGGCCGGCCACACAGCCGAGAAAACTGCTGAAGTACGGCAATCGGCCGCGGATGATGTTGAGACGTTCGCGTCGGATTTTTCGGACAATCCTGAACCACGCGGCCGGCGCGGTGAGGGCCGCGGCGGCGAAACGGGTCGTCCGACGGAAGAACGGAAAGATTTCGATGCCGCGCGCCGCGAACGGTGCGGCGAACCGGCGATCGCCGGGATAGGCGGTGAAATGCACCACCTTCTCGGCGACACCCAGCGGATTGTAGAGGAAGAGGGCTTGACCGAGGTTCCCCTTGCGCTCGAGCGCTTCCAAAGGAGTATCGACGAAATTCGCGAGACGCAGCGGCGTCACCGAATCGCGCTGACCGGATAGCTCGAACAGAGGCGGCAGATGTCGACGGAACCCTGATCGCGGGTTACGCGCTCACGCAAGTTGCGATATCGCGGCCCGTTCCAGATTTCGTCGAGCGACTGCGAAAAGATATTTCCCATCACCTCGGTGCCGCGTGGGTCACGGCAACAGGGCACGACGTTGCCGTCCACGTGGATCGCCAGCGAGTAATAGATCCACGGGCACACGTTGTCCGGAAGGATCTTCGGTCGCAGCACACCGCGGTTGAATGCGTTTTCGTCATAGATCCAGTGTTTCCGATCCGTCGGGAGGAATTTCAATCCCTGCTCGATCGTCCTGACGCACGGGTCGATGACGACGGCGCGGTCGGCGCCGAGTGCAATCATCTCGCGGCGAAACTGATCGGCCTCATGCTCGTTGTGTTTCATCAGGATGAAGCCGACCTCGATGTGCATCGGGGCCTTGCGTTCGTTGCGGACGCGAATCGTTTCGCGCAAGTTGCGGAGCGATCGTTCGAGCTGGCCCTTGACGCGGTAACCGACGTGTGTCTCCTGCGTCATCCCGCCGATTTGAAAGCTGACCCGATCGATACCCGAATCGACGAGCTTCTCGGCATCGACGAAATCACCGTTCGTGCACGTCTCGACGAATGGAATCCCGGCGCGCTTCGCGTACTTGATCATGTCGTACGCGTGTTTGTTGAGGAACGGCTCCCCCATGAAATAGAACATCAACGTGTTCGTGTGCTCGCCGACCTTGTCGATGATCAGCTTGAACTGATCGAGGGTCATGTGGCCGCTCTCGCGGCCGAGAATGCCGGCACCGGTCTCGCAGACCGGGCAATCGAGATTGCACACGTTGGTCTGCTCGATGGTGATGTTCATCGGACGCCCTTTGATGCTCGATGAACCGACCGCGAGCGACCACGTTGACTTCAGGTGATCGAGACTGCCGCGCCGCCCGCGGATGAGTCCCATGACACCCAGCGCCAACCCCACGGTGACGGCGACCGGCCGGTTGGTACTCGCGAGAACGAGAATACGCCGGCGAAGCGCGTCAAACATGGGACTGCGCCGGTGACGCGTCTGAAATGGGGAGACAGTAGAGGCGATATTCGCCGTGTTTCACGATCACGGCGTCGGCGAGTTCGCGTTCCACTGCTGGGACGAGCATGTCGTCGCTCGTCAGCAGGTATCGAACGCCGTATTTCTGAATGATGTCGCTCAATCGGAGTTGTAGTCTCGGCCAGATCGGTTCGAAGAGCCGAAAGCCGTACCCATGGCCGCCCCAGAGTACAGGGTACCCCGTCTTGTAGGCGACGACCTCGTGCCAGTTCGACGGGATGCACATCACCAGACCGTGCTCGCGCGCGCGCAGTTCGCCGATCATGAGATCGAGCCCGGTGTCGACGCGGGTGCGCTTGTTGTGCACGAAGTAGCGGTAATACAACAGGACGCCAACCGCATTGAGGCCAAGGGCGATCAGCGCGAACGTCGTCGAAAACCGCGGGGAACGCGTGTATCTGAACGTGACGGCCAGGAGCAGCGAGCACAAAAACGAGCTGTTGTAGACATACAAGTAGCCGGCACCGAGACACCGCAGCGGCTTGGCAAAACTCGTCATGACTGCCCATGCGCACGTCGCGAATAGCCAGACCAAAATGTAGGTGGGGTAAATCAAAAAATGAGACGCACCGGACAACCGCTCGTAGGCGAGCAGGCACGATAACCACGCCGCCGGGCTGAACCCGAACAAAATGAACAGATGCCACAGCACGCCGCGCAGGCCGTGCTTGTGTAGTTTTTCCGCGCGCTCGTACTGCCCGTCGCCGTAGACCGGGGATTCGCGAATCGGGTCCGCACCGATCCATCGCCAATTGCGATTCCAGAACGACACGATGTCCCAGTGCGCGACGAGCACTTTCCGGTAGAAGCCGCCACTCAAGATCAGAGCCATGGCGATCGACGCGGGAATCAACAGCAGGACGTCCCATCGCCGATACAGCACGCCGGTAACCAGCATCAGGAACCAGAACAACTGCGTCGTCATCTTGTGGGTCAAGAGGACGAGCGCCGCGACGAACGCGATCGCGAGCCACACAGCCCAGCCGCCGCCATACTGTAGCCAGGCGAGCAAACCGAGCAACAGCACGTCCAGCATCAGCGCCGCGAGCGCGCGCGGGTTCAGTTGGATGTTGTAGAAGACCTGGATCGGCGTCAGTGCGTACACGAGACCGGCCAGCAGCACGGACCGTTGGCTGCCACCGGTCTCCCACGCGACGACGGCCATCAGCAACAGCATCCTGATCAAATCGATGACGATCGCGACGTGGTGACTGTACCGATCGAGGATCCGCTCCGGAAGGCGCCGGAGAAACAACGGGAAGATCGGCGGGTACCACTGTGCCTGATCAAGAACGTACTGCGTCAACGCCGGCGGAAACCGGCGTTGTCGGCGATACGTTTCGACGTAATTCTTCCAGAACCAGTGGTCGATGCCGGCACCCTGCGGGGCGAACCAGTGCGGCACTACACGTGCGGCGTACCCGACCGCCAACGCGATGACTGCCGTCCCGACGAAACTAGTCATCAGTCGGAGCCAGGATTTCGAGGCGCACATCGGCGCCGTCTCCAACGACGCGGCCGATCGCGCGGCACGGCGTGCCGACGGCGATGGTGCGAGATGGAATGTCGCGGTTGACGAACGACGATGCACCGATGACGGAGTGATCGCCGATCGTGACGCCGCGCGCGATGACCGATTGGGGGCCGATATAGCAACAGTCGCCGATCGACACCGCCGCCCGCTCGTATTCGCACGCGCCGCCCGACAACGCCCAGCGGACGGTGTCGTGCGAGTAGATATGCACGCCGGCGCTGATGCTGCAGTTGCTGCCGATGCGCAGTCCGCCCGAGCCGTCGAGGATGGTGAACGGACCAATCCACGTTCGCTCGCCGACGACGACGTCGCCGTACACGAGGCTGTGCTGATAGATCGAGGTGTCGCGGCCGAAGCCGAGGCTCGCCGCGCGCTGCCATCGATCGAACAGCAGTTCGTCAAACGGCAGATCGCGCTGCCACCGTTCGCGCATCTGGCTGCGCAGCGCTTCCTGCAGCTCCCGCAATTGTGCTTCGAGCGTCATGGCAGGAACCTCTGGAGCCACAGCTCAAAACTCAGGAGTGACCAGATGAACAAGCGGTGGTTCCTGGCGCCGGATGTGTGCTGCTGCAGCCGCGATGCGACGTAGTCGTGCTCCAGGAACTCGAAGATGCGCGCGCGGCGGTCGCCGAGGAGCGTGTTGATGTACTCGATGCTCTCGCCGCGAAACCAACTGGCGTCCGGCGCGCTGAAGCCCTGCTTCGCGCGCTCGGTCACTTCGAGGGGGATAACGCGGTTCATCGCGTCGCGCAGGACGACCTTTCCGCCGCCCCGCTCCGACTCGTAGCGGCGCAGCTTGGCCGGTTCGTTTTCGTCCACGAACCGTTCCGGTGCGTCGACGTTTTTCAATTTGAACTGCACCGGAATGCGCTGCGCGAAGTCGACGAGGTCGTTGTCGAGAAACGGCACGCGCGTCTCGAGGCCGTGCGCCATGCTGACGCGGTCCTCCACGACCAGCAGCCCATGGAGGAACGTCTTCAGTTCGAAATACAACGAGGCGTTGACGAAGTCGGCCCGGCTGCCCGTTCGCGGCAGGCCGTCCGCCTGCTCCATCACGTTGCGGAAGACGTCGAACGTCGACTGCTCCGCGACGTCGCGGTACACCGACGGCGCGAACAGCATCGCCTTTTCGCCGTCGGGCACGAGCCGCTGCCACGAATCGTAGTAGTTGCGATAGAAGTCGGATTGATCGGCGCTGTCGGCGCCCCTGTAATAGCGCCATGGATACCCGGCCATCAACTCGTCGCCGCCTGCGCCCGAGAGGACCACCTTGACGAACTTGCTCGCGAGGCGCGCGACGTAATAGTTCGGATACGACTGGCCGACGCGCAGATCTTCGAGCGCCGCAATCAAGTCGGCCATCGCGTATTCCATGTCGCCGGCATGCAGCACGACTTCGTAATGCTCCGTCTTGAGCAGGTTGGCGAGGACCTCCGCGTTCGCTCGTTCGTCGCACGCGAGCTCGAGACCCGATGCGGACGTCAGATCGAAGCCACAGGTAAAGGTGGTCAACCGGCCGAGTTGGCGCCGCGCGACCGCCGTGATCGATCCGGAGTCGATGCCGCCGCTCAGATAGCTGCCGATCGGCACGTCGCTCGCCAATTGGCGCGTGACCGCCTGCGAGAACAAGCGGTGCAATTCTTCGGACGCCTCGGCCTGTGATACGGACAGCGGCTGCGTGAAGTCAAAGTCCCAATACTTGCGCGCGCACAACTGCGGCCGATCCGCGTCAATCGAGATCCACGTCCCCGGCGGCACGATGCGGATCCCGTCGAACAACGTTTCGTCGGTCAGGACGTTCTGGAACGTGAAGTATTGATTCAGCGCCGCCGTACACACGCGGGTCGGCACTGCCGGATGCAGCAGAATCGCTCGAATCTCCGACGCAAATACCAGCCGCTGGCGATCCCAGAAGTAGTAGAGCGGCTTGACGCCGAACCGATCGCGCGCGAGGACGAGTCTCCGTTTCGGCGCGTCCCAGATGGCGAACGCGAACATGCCGTTCAGCTTTTCGATCGCACCGGTTCCCCATTCCTCGTACGCGTGGACGATCACCTCCGAGTCGCTGCGAGAGTGGAACCGGTGGCCGTGCGCTTCGAGATCGACCCGCAAGTTCTGGAAGTTGTAGATCTCCCCGTTGTAGGTCAGCACCACCGTGCCGTCTTCGTTCGTCATCGGCTGGTGGCCGCTCGGCGATAGATCGATGATCGCAAGGCGTCGGTTGCCGAGACCGATCGGGCCGTCCGTGTACTGGCCTTCGCCGTCGGGACCGCGATGCGCGATCGCATCGGTCATCCGCCGCACGAGCGGCAGCGCCACGGCCTCGCCGTTGGCATTGAACACGCCCACAATGCCGCACATCGTCAGGTCCGCCGCGCGCGGACGGTGTACCCGCTGTCCTGCGCGTCGAAATGCGTAATCGCCAACTGCGCTTCCGCGCACCAGCCGCGAATCTCCGCGTCGGTATGACGATGCGCGTAGGCCGGGTGATACCAGTCGAAGTTCACGTGGTTGTTCTCTTCGAACGAGTAGTCGGCATTCCAGAACAGCTTCGCGAAGTGCCAATAGACGAGGCGCTGCACGTCGTACCGACCGGCGCGAATGCCAAGCAGCGGGATGTCTTCGGGAATGTCGACCTCGGCATGCAGGTCAGCGAGCGCCTGGCCGAGCGCGGTGAGCCGGCGCAAGGCCGCCCACGCGTCTTCTGCGCTGAGCGTCGACAACGCCGTGCGGATGTGATCGTCGGTGAATTCACGCACCGGTCCCTTGCGGCGGTAGATGTAGGCCATGATTTCGCCGCCGGGCGCCAGCAGATCGACGAGCGCGCGAAACGCACGCTCGGTCGACGGCGTGTGGTGCAGCACGCCCTCGGAGAAAATCACGTCGAAAGTCCCCGCG
>Ga0070741_10020176_pt1 | contig 10548 bp, 8 predicted proteins | sample Coa_R1_4_FD_66440 | JGI IMG/M metagenome (GOLD analysis project Ga0070741, IMG submission 66440) | Surface soil microbial communities from Centralia Pennsylvania, which are recovering from an underground coalmine fire - Coalmine... | ecosystem: Environmental > Terrestrial > Soil > Unclassified ... | reverse complement strand
GTGTGCCTCCCATAGGATCGGTACCGCCTGACACCGTCCGCTCTTGCGTGACGGCGCGCCCGGTCCACCTTGAAAACAAACCGTTTCCGTTCGGCCACCGACTTGGCGGCGGCCAGCGCTCCCCAGCACTGTGGACCAGACATCTTGCCGTCTGACCCAGCGGTCAGACGCGAATTCGTGTTGATACGCCGCCGGCAGGGTTCCCCCGCCGTTTTCCCTCCGTACCACCCGACCTGTACGCCGGAGCGAGGAAGGTAGGAAGGCCGCCGCCTGACGACCTTCGGATCCCCAACCTTTTTGAAATTCCCCAGCCGTTCCAGAAGGAATTGTCGGATAAGCGTCGAATCTGGTCAAGTTGCGGCCAAAGCGCCCCTGAAACCGTTCTCAGCCGAGCCGAGACAGCTGGGGGGGTCGCGGACTCGCCCGGCAGCATGAACCGGCGTTCCTCAGGAACACCCCCCGTTCCCCAGGAACGCCGAAAGCCGAGGACTCAGCGAGCCGCACGCCGGGTTGGAGGTGAAAGAGCGAGCCAAGCCGCCGTGCCCGGCGGGGTTGCGGATGTCGGTGTCAGTTTAGATTGACAAGCCAGGCGACGTCAATCCATACTGACAGGCATGGACCTCGAGCAGCTCAGCCTGCATCTCTCATCGGACGATCCGGCCATCGGGCTTCGCGCTTCGTTGGCGCTCCATCGCCTGGCGGAGAGGGTTGAGGCGAACCACGTCAGGGCGGCCCGGGAACAAGGCTGGTCGTGGCAGCAGATCGGAGACGCCTTGGGCGTCACCCGCCAATCCGTGCACACCAAGTACCACAAGGAGACATCATGACGACCGAATCGGTCGTACCCGAGCGGCTTCACGTCTGGGCCCTCTCAATGCGGGCCGGTGAGGAGGCGCGTCGCCGAGGTGATCGCCGAGCCGGCACCGATCACCTCCTCCTCGCATTGTTGGAGGATCCCTCGATCCAAGCCGTGCTCGGCGTGAGCCTGCAGCACGCTCGCCAGGCCCTTGCGTCGCTCGATCAGGAAGCCCTGGGTGCCCTGGGCATGGGGACCGGCACCGACGCTCCCCCGCTGCCGACGCGCCCCGTGCCGAAGAAGCCGACGTTCAGAGACGTCATGAACAAAGACCGCCTCCGCATGACGCCCGCGGCGAAGAAAGTGCTCGAGGAAGCGGTCAAGCCCAATCGCCGCAAGACCCAGGTCGCGCCCCAGCAGATACTGACCAGGATCCTCGCTCTCCAACCACCAGATCCTGCCGCGGTGCTGCTCGGTGCTCTCGCCGTGGACACGTCGGAGGTCCGGCGCCGATTGGAGGCGGTCGCGCCCGACAGCTGAGTCCAAAGCGACCTTCATGGAGCCGGCGGACGCGGAGGCGGGAACGCCGGTCTCCGGGGGACGGACCCGCGCCGGATTACCCGGTCCTTGGCTCGTGCGCCGTCCGCCAGGCGGCCCAGATGTCGGGGCGGAGACGGCCGCGGTCGGGAACGTCGAGGCCGACTTGGCGGGCCCAGGCCCGAACTTCGGCGATGGACGGGTCGGGGCGGCCGGGGGCGGTGAGCAGCAGCGGGTCGGAGATGGCCGTGCAAATCTGGGCGGCCGGTTCAGCGCAGGCCCATTGCCAGGCTGCGGCGAGGTAGCGGTACGTCCACTCCTCGGCCAGAGGGCGAGTCTCGCAGAAGACGATCGGGATGGTCGGCCAGCGGACCTGGTAGTCGGCCAGCGCATCGGCGACGGCGGCCGGGCGGGCGTGGCGCTGCTTGAACAACGCCGAGTAACGATCCTCGACCACCACGGCGGCGCGAGGGAGGGCGGCGAGGTCGCCCAGGGCGTAGCGGAGCTTGCCGTTGGTCACGCTGCTCACGAGGTCGAGCAAGGATTTGCGCTCGACCACCGCCACCAGGCGGCCGTCGGCCACGATGCCGTAGTCGCCACAGGGGAGGGCCCGGGACACCGTCCTCGCCGCCTGGCCGGCGAAGCGGTAGGCATAGCGCTCCCGCGTGTCGACGATGATCTCCAGGTCGGCCAGACCGGCGGCCCGGGCGGTGGGGAGGGTGACGTGGGGACGGGCCTGCTTGCGCGTCCGGGGCGACTGCCAGAACACCATCTCCCGGCCCCGGCCGGCGGTGAACACCAGCTGCGACCGGTTCTCCCTGGCCCGGTCGGCCACGATCTCGATGGCCGCGCCCCGGCGGACGCACGACCGCAGCGGCACCCGCTCGACGACGTCCCCGTCGTCGGGCCACGCCTCAGGCGGCATCGGATAACAGAACAGGGCCTTGGTCCGCGGCCACGTCCCCGCGGTCCGGAACACCAGACCATCGCCGATCGGGAGGCGGAGGAGATATCGCAGCGAGGACTCCTCGTCCGGGTTCGCCATGATCAAAAGCTCGCCGGCCTCGGGCACGGCCCAACAGTAGAACGCCGCCACCTCGCCGCCGGGCTACCGGCCCGGGCCGGAGCGCGTCCCGTGGCGGACGCTGGACGTGTGGGTTCCCGGTGGGCCGCCAGGGGGTCGAACCCTGACCTAACGGATTAAAAGTCCGTCGCTCTGCCATTGAGCTAGCGGCCCGGGAAAGATGATCGCGCATCATTCCGCGGCGGCCCTGTGTGGGTGGCCATCAGGACGTTCCCGGCCGTGATCGGCGACCGCCCCGAGGCGGCCAACCCGAGGCGTTCTCTCGCCACGGAACCGCACCGGTGGCGGATTCGTGACCGGAGAACAGCCTCAACGCCGAAGCCCGAAGGACCCGGTCGATGTGAGGGACCCCGGCCGGGAGCCGCCGGGGGAGCGGAGCGCGGGCAGGGAGCGGGCCGCGAAAATCGTTCGCCGGCCGGCGGCGGTTTCCGTACCCTCGGTCGATGCCCGACCCCGACGAACGACTCGCCCCGGCCCCGCCGGAGGCGACGCCGCCGCCGGCCACCCCCGGCGAGGGCCTGCCGGCCGGGTGGCGGGCCGTCATGCCCGACCTGCGGCCGCTGCGGCGCCACCGGGAGTACCGGCTGCTCACGGTGGGCCAGAGCGTGTCCTTCCTGGGCTCGATGGTGACCTACGTCGCCGTCCCGTACCAGGTCTTCCGGCTGACGGGCTCGTCGCTGGCCGTGGGGCTCATCGGCGTCGTGCAGATGGCCGCCATCCTCGCGCTGGCCTTCCTCGGCGGGGCGCTGGCCGACGCCGCCGACCGCCGCCGCCTCGTCCGCCTGGCGGAGACGGGCCAGCTCGGCTGCTCGCTCGGCCTGCTCCTGAACGCCTCCCTCGGGCGGCCGCACGTCTGGCCGGTGTTCGTGCTGGCCGGCGCCATCGCCGGGTTCGGCGCCATCCAGCGCCCGGCCCTCCAGGGGCTCGTCCCCCGCCTCGTCGACCGCGACGAGCTGACGGCGGCCGGCGCCATCGACGCCTTGGTGCGGACGGTCGGCATGATCGGCGGCCCCGCCTTCGCCGGCGTCCTGCTGGCCGGGTCGGGCCTGCGGGCCGCCTACGGGCTCGACGCCGCCACCTTCGCCGTCTCCCTCCTGGCGCTGACGATGATGCGGGCCGTGCCGCCTCCGCCGGAGGCCGAACGGCCGAGCCTCCGCCGGGTGGTGGAGGGTCTGCGCTACGCCCGCAGCCGGCCGGAGCTCATCGGCACCTACCTCATCGACATGGCCGCCATGTTCTTCGGGATGCCGATGGCGATCTTCCCGGCGCTGGCCCTTCGCTACGGCGGGTCGGGGGCGCTCGGCGCCCTCTACGCCGCGCCCTCGGTCGGGGCCTTCGTGGCCACCCTCACCAGCGGCTGGACGGGCCGGGTGCACCGTCACGGCCGGGCGATCTCGATCGCCGCCGTCCTGTGGGGCCTGGCCATCGTCGGGTTCGGGCTGGCGCCCTGGCTCTGGCTGGCCCTGGTCGGGCTGGCCGTGGCCGGCGCCGCCGACATGGTCAGCGGCATCTTCCGCATGACGATGTGGAACGAGACGATCCCCGACCACCTCCGGGGCCGCCTCGCCTCGATCGAGCTGCTGAGCTACACGTCGGGTCCGCTCCTCGGCAACGCCGAGGCCGGGGCGGCGGCCTCGCTGCTCGGGGTGCGGGCCTCGGTCGTGTCCGGAGGGGCGGCGTGCGTGGCCGCCGTGGCCGCCACCGCCGCCGTCCTGCCCGCCTTCTGGGCCTACGACGCCCACCGGGGACAGGCCGCCGGGGATCCGGGGCAGCAGGGGGCACTGCTACCATGATCCGGTTCCCCGAAGGAACGGGCCCCCATCGTCTAGCGGCCCAGGACGCCGCCCTTTCAAGGCGGTAGCACGGGTTCGAATCCCGTTGGGGGTGCGAGCCCCCGGCGGGGGTTGACAGGTAATCAACAACACATGGTCCAGTGGTGCAGTCCGGTTAGCACGCCGCCCTGTCAAGGCGGAGGTCGCGGGTTCAAGTCCCGTCTGGACCGCTCGGTGAGGGTCAGCCGACCCCCGTCCCTCACCGCGTCGGCCGGGTAGCTCAGTCGGCAGAGCGCGCGCCTGAAAAGCGCGAGGTCATCGGATCGACGCCGATCCCGGCCACAGGTAACGGTGCAGGTCAGCGGGCAGAGACCGCTGACCTGCTCCGCGTCTGAAGGTTCGATCCCGCGCCGATCCCGCGAAAATCCCGCGGGCGAAATCCGCAGCGTTTATCCGACCGTCGGGACTGCTTACGAACGATCGCTACGCGAAGTGGTCGCGCCGCGGTTCCACCCATCCCGTCGCGGCGTGCCGTCAGGCGCCGAGGCTTCCGCCCGGAACTCGACCTCGATGACCTCGTGGAACCGATCGTCCGGCTCTCGACGGTCGGCCCATGCCCGGCTCTCGTGGACGAGTCGCTTGGCAGCAGCCAGCGGTAGCCGAAGGATCTCGACCGTCGCCCGGATGCAGTCGACCTTCGAGAACCCCTCGCCGCGAAGGCACACCAGGATCTCGTCCCAACGGCCGCCTTCGTCCCACATCCCTTTGGCCCGCGCAGTGACTCCGCGGGTCATGCCTCAACCCGCCTGGCGGTCGCTTCGGGATGTCGCCGGCTCGAAGTCGCCATGCAGCACGAGCGGGTCGAGGTCGGCCCCGTTTGGCCAGACGACCGTTCCGTGGTCGACCGTCACCTGAGCGAAGAACTCAGGGTTCTTCAGCGGCTCGAAGATCGGGCCCCAGAGCTCGTCGGTCAGATCGACGTCGCGCTCGAGTCCATCGTCGAACGTGAGGTGCAGCCCGTAGGGCGGCCGGACCTCGATGGCGGTGACCTTGGGAATCCTGGTGATCTTCTTCATGGCAGCGGTTCAATCGTACCGGGGTCTTCGTGACGGGACGCCAGCTCCCACGCTCGCTGCAACTCGTCGAGGTGGAGGCGACGCCACTCTCTGACCAGGCGGAGCGCCCGCGGCGGGAGCGAGCCGGCGTAGACCCGCCCGTCGGCGATGACAATTAGAGCCTGCTGCTCCCCGTACTCGGCGTGGAAGTGCGGCGGGCTGTGGTCGCCCCAGTACATGTAGACCACGAGGCCATAGAAGGAAGAGATCCGCGGCATCGATCGGTTACTCGCTGCCCACCCCGCCCTGTGCGACCGGGCGGAGAGCCGTCACAGGAGCGTCGGGGATTGGGCGGGCCCGGCGGGCCATTTCGTCGAGGCGGTCGGCGACGCTGCGGGCCTGGCCGGGCATGAGGTGGCCGTACCGATCGAGGGTCAGGGCGGCGGAGGCGTGGCCCATCATCCGCTGGAGGACCTTGACGTCGGCGCCGGCGGCGATGGCCAGCGAGGCGCAGGTGTGCCGGAGGTCATGGATGCGGAGCGGGGCGACGCCGGCGGCTGCGATCGCCGGGTTCCAGGCCCGCTTCCGGAAGTTCTCCAGGCGCAGGTAGCCGCCCTCAGGTGCCGGGAAGACGAGGCCGTCGGCCGCCGCCTCCGAGTACCGGGCGAGGTGATCCTCGAGCGCAGCCGCCACGATGCCCGGCACGGCCACCTGGCGGCGACCGGCGGAGCTCTTCGGCACCGACTCGACCATCCGGCCTCCGATGTACTGGACCTGTTCGACGACGGTGATCGTCCGGCGGAGCAGATCCACGTGGTGGCGTCGAAGGCCGATGAGCTCGCCGGCCCGGAGCCCCGAGTAGGCCGCCACGAGGACGAGCGCCCGGTACCGGGGGTCGATGGTCTCGGCGAGGGTTGCGACCTCCTCGTGGGAGAGGAACCGCATGGGCTCGGGAGCCACCCGGGGCGGCTTGACGCCCCGGAGCGGGTTCCGGCCGAGCGACTCGTTGTCGACCGCGGCGACGAGGACCCGGTTGAGCGTCCGGTAGACCTGGGCGACCGATCCGAGCGACAGCCGTTGGCCGTGGCCGCCTTCCTTGGCGGTGAGGCCCGCCAGCCAGCCTCTGAGCATCGAGGGGGTCAGCTTCGCCAGGGGGACATTGCCGAGGTCGGGGAGGATGTGGTTGCGGAGGTTGGCGTCGTAGATCCGCTGGGTGGTGGGCCGGAGGTGGACGACGGTGCGCTGCCATTCGGCCGCCCACCGGCCGAGCGTCACCCGGCCGTTGCGGGGATCGACCCACTCGCCCTGGTCGAGGTCGGTCTGCTGGCCTCGCTCGTAGCGCTCCGCTTCCTTGCGGGTCCGGAAGGTGCGGGAGCGTTCCCGTCCGTCGGAGCCCCTGAACCGCACTTCGTATCGGACCTGCCCGGCCTTCGTCTGGCGCTTCTCGATCATGGGAACCTCCCCAGCGAGCGGAATGGCCTCAGCCCTGACGGAGCCGACGGACGTAGTGCTGGACTGCCTCAACGGGGATTCGGGCGGCCCGGCCGATGTGGACCACTTCGAGGTCGCCCTGCTGGACGAGCTGGTAGATCGTGCTGCGACCTACGCCGAGCGCCCGTCCTGCGCCTTCGATGGTGAGGAGGAGGACGGGTTCGCCGGCGGCGTCCGAAGCTACTTCGGCGGGGACGGCGGGCCGTTCAGAGGGCTGGCGGTCCGGGCGGGGCTTCCGGGAGCTGGGCTTCTGGCGGCTGGGCGGGCTGGAACTCTCTTCGCCCCACAACGGGAGCAGGGCGGACGCGGTGTTGTGCTGGTCCGTGTTTCACCTCCACGGTTGGATGCTGACGTTCCCCAGGGCTCGTGATCGTACCGCGCTATTGAGCTACACACAAGCGTGTAATTCACCTCGCTATACCTCTAAAGACCAACCAGGTGGCACCTGGGGGCACTCCAGGGCACTCAGGGGCACTCCAGGTCACAAGATGGAAGCGAGACCAAGGCGCAAGAATTTCTTTTCTGCTGGTCAGAGCTTGTTGGTGGGCCCCGACGACGAGATCGAGACTCCGCCTGACGCCAGCTCGGCTCCCTCAGCGGACGGGGACGAACGGTTCTGGATCCGTACGTACAATTACTCAGTAGTTCTCGTTGTTACTTACTGCTTTACAGCTCCTCAGAGCTCCAGAGCTACCCGGCTCAAATGCTCTTCACATTGACAGCCGAGTGCTGTATACCTACCTCCTTCATCAACGCCAAGGGAACACGATTGCAACCGCTGGTTGCGGGAGGCGGGGGCTTGGCCTGGATGCGGATGATGGGGGCCGTGTCGGTCGCCTATCACGAAGAGACGGTGATGCGCCGGCGCGACGACTTCCCCGGCCGCGCCCTGGCCTACTACGCCTCCCGGGGTGAGACGCCGCTGGTGTGGGGCGGGGCCGGCGCCGCGCGGCTGGGCCTGGTGGACGCGGTGACGGAGGGGCAGTACCGGGCGGTCTACGGTCCGGACGGCGCTGCCGATCCGACGACCGGCGAGCGGCTGGTGTCGACTTCGCGGCCAGGGATGGAGCTGGTGATCGCGGCCCACAAGTCGGTGGCCGAGTTGGGCGTGATCGGCCGGGCCGAGGACATGCACCGGATCATGGACGCCGAGCGCCACGCCACGCTCGCCTATCTGGAAGCGGTGACCCGGGCCCGGGGCGGCCGTCGTGGACGGGAGCGGACGCCGGTGGCCACCAGCGGACTGGTCTACGCCCACACGCGCCACGCCACCTCCCGGGCCGGTGACCCGTCCCCGCACGACCATGTCCTCATCGCCAACCTGGTCGAGATGCTGGACGGGCCGGGCGGCTGGAAGGCGGCCGACACGACCCTCTGGCGGGAGCATCTCCACGCCGCCACGATCGTGGGCCGAGCGGCGGCGGCCCGAGTGGCGGTCGGGCTGGGCTACGGGATCGCTCCGGATCACGGTCCGTCGGGACGGCTGGGCCATTGGCGGATCCTGGGGATCCCCGACGAGGTGCTGGAGATCCACTCGAAGCGGGCGGCGGAGATCGACGAGGCGGTCGAGGCCCGGGGGCAGTCGAGCTACCGGGCCCGCAGTATCGCCGCCCGCCAGACCCGGGCCGTCAAGCGCCACACACCGCTCGGGGAGCTGATGCCCCGCTGGCACGGCGAGTTGGGCGATGTCGGCTGGTCGGTCCCGGAGTTGGCCGCGTCGGTCGAGGCCGCCGTCCGGGAGGCGACCGTGGCCCCGCCGCTGTCGGAGCGGGAGATCACGCGGTTGCTCGGCGATGCGCTCTCGGCCGGGAGCCGCTTGTCGGTGGCCAAGGTCTTCACCGCTGCCGATGTCATCGTCACGGTCGGCCCCGCCGTGTACGGCCGGCCGACCGGCGACCTCGACCGGGTCGTGGCACGGGTCCTCGCCACCCCCGACTGCGTGCCGCTCGTCGGGGTGCAAGGCGCCCGGGAGCGGACCTACGCCACGGCCGCCGCCCTGGCCACCGAGAGCGCCATCGCCGACCTGGTGGCCCGAGGCACCGGGGCGGAGACGTCGGCCAGCGTCCCCGGCCCGCTGGTGAATGAGGCGATCCGCCGAGCGGAGCTGAACCTGGGCCGCCGGTTGACATCCGGGCAGGTGAAAGCCGTCCGGGGCATCTGCGGTGAAGGACGACGGGTCTCGCTGGTGCTCGGAGTCGCCGGGGCCGGGAAGACCACGGCCATCCGCTGTGCCGCCGAGGCCTATACCGCCGCCGGCTACGAGGTCATCGGCACGGCCACCTCCGGACAGGCCGCCCGCACCCTGGGCCGGGAAGCCGACCTCGCCGACAGCCGCACCGTGGCCTCACTGCTCTGGCGCCTGGATCACGGCCGCCTCGAGCTCAGCCGCCGGCATGTGGTCGTGCTCGACGAGGCCGGGATGACCGACGACGGCGACACGCTGCGCCTGCTCACGGTCTGCGATCTGGCCAAGGCCAAGGTGATCCTGGTCGGGGATCACCGCCAGCTCGGTCCCGTCGGCCCGGGCGGCGCCCTGCGGGCCCTGCTCAACCGGCACCACGGCATCGTCCACGTCCTGACGGAGAACATCCGCCAGGACGACCCCGGCGAGCGCGAAGCACTCCGCCAGCTCCGGGGCGGAACCATCAGCGATGCAGTCGCCTGGTACGCCGCCAACGGCCGCCTCCGGATCACCCCGGACGCTGACGGAGGCCTTCAGGCCACCGTTGACGCCTGGTACGCCGACGTCTGCGCCGGGCGCAACGCCGCCATGTACGCCTGGCGGCGGACGAACGTGGACGCCCTCAACCGCCTCGCCCGCCACCGCTTCGCGCTCGAGGGCCGCCTCACCGGTCCCGAAGTCGCCGCCCCCGGCGGCCGCCGCTACGCCGTGGGCGATCGGATCGTGACCCTGGCGCCGGCCGCCGATGGGCAGGTCGTGACATCTGAACGCGGCGACGTCGTGTCCGTCGACGTCCACCGCCGTTCGCTGATCATCCGGACCGACGACGGCCGCTTCGAACGCCTCGAAGGAGACGAACTCGGCACGGGACGCCTCGCCCACGGCTACGCCGTGACCGTTCACCGTTCCCAGGGGGCAACCGTCGACGTCGCCCACCGCTACGAAGACGGCGGCGGCCGGGAGCTCGCCTATGTCTCCATGAGCCGTGGACGGGAGGCCAACACCGTCCACGTCATCGCCGACAGCGTCGACCAGGCCGCTGAAGACCTCTGCCGGGACTGGGCCGTCGACCACCGGGCCCGCTGGGCCATCGACTCCGGCACCCCGGCCACCGACCCGCTCGCCGTCGAACGCGACGACCGTGCTCCGGCCGGGATGCGAGCGGCGCTCCGCCTCGCCCGCCTCCAAGCCGAACGGCAGGCCGTCGCCGCCGCCATCCCGCCCGACCCGGCCCCCGAACTGGCCCTCGTCGAACGCCAGCTCGCCGAACTCCGCCGTGATCGCACCCACCTGCTCACCGGCCAAGGCCGCTACGCCGGCGCGCCGGAAGGCGAAACCGCCCGCCGCTACCTCGAAGCCCTGGACAAGCACCACGACGCCCAGCGTCACACCGAGACGGGCGGCGGCTGGCGGGAGCGACGCCGCTGGCGCAACGAGGTCACCGTCTGGGCTGAACGGGAATCCAACGCCAAGGTCGCCTACGCGGCAACGATCGGCCCCAAGCTCAGGCAGCGGGACAGTCACCACCCGGGTCAGGACCTTGCGTTCCGCCCGGAACTGACCCACGTAGGCCCGCACCGTGGACTCGGCCACCTCGGCGCCGTGCTCCTCCACCAGCCGCTGCCACACCC
>Ga0070741_10020175_pt1 | contig 10548 bp, 8 predicted proteins | sample Coa_R1_4_FD_66440 | JGI IMG/M metagenome (GOLD analysis project Ga0070741, IMG submission 66440) | Surface soil microbial communities from Centralia Pennsylvania, which are recovering from an underground coalmine fire - Coalmine... | ecosystem: Environmental > Terrestrial > Soil > Unclassified ... | reverse complement strand
GTGGTGTTGTTGATGAACTCCGCCGTGACGAACATCGGGGCGGAGTACGTCATGTCCTTGTCCTTGCACTCCTCCGCGGAGTACTTGGGCGGCTCGAACCGGTGATCACGGAACGAGAGCGACATGGTGCCGGAGAAGTCCTCGATCGGGCTGATCTCTTCGAAGATCTCCTCGAGGCCGGACTGCTCGGCCACGTCCTTGCGGCCGGCCTCCAGGGCTTCGGCGATCCGGTTCTGCCATTTCTCGTTCCCAAGCAGCCAGTCGAACGACTCGGTCTGCAGGGCGAGAAGGTCTGGTACCTTGAGCGGCTCCTGGATCCGTGCGAAGGAGACGCGGCGCGAGCCATTCGTAGCGGAGGTAGTCGTTGCGGAGGCGCTGCGCGATGCTGCCAACAGGGGTCCTTCCGAACTTTGTCGCGGAAATATCACCGCACGCACGCCAAACGCCCCGCGGCAAAACCCCGTAGACGCGAGGGAGAAACCGAGGACGTCAGAGTGCAGCGCAAACTAGCAGTGTAGCCGAGGGCCACACCGCTGGTCAAGTGTACGTCACTATGAGATTCACGGTTGCTCCGCAGCATCGCTCTTCGGCGGCCCAGAGTCAAGTCTAAACCGGACAGTCTGGGCACATTGCTTTGGTGACGGATGCCACATGCAGTGTTATGTGTAGGCAGCAACACCGGAGGGTATGACGATATTCCTGCCTGGCGCGACCAGTGGACGGGTGGGGTGTGTACGGCGGCCTGGGCGTGTCGCGGTGGAACGTGACGTCCCGGCCGGGGGTGCGATCTGAGTCGCACGACGACGTGATCTGAGCCGCAGGCGACGTGACGAGACCCGGACCCGCGAGTGGTGTCGCGGATCCGGGTCTCGCTGCGCTGTTACCGCCTGGCGCAGCCTCTCGGCTACTTGACGGTGACGGTGGCGCCGGCGCCCTCGAGGGCCGCCTTCGCCTTGTCCGCGCTCTCCTTGTTGACCTTCTCGAGCACCGTCTTGGGCGCGCCGTCGACCAGGTCCTTGGCCTCCTTGAGGCCCAGGCTCGTCAGGCTGCGCACCTCCTTGATGACCTGGATCTTCTTGTCGCCCGCGGCCTCGAGGATGACGTCGAACTCGTCCTGCTCCTCGGCCTCCTCGGCGGCCGCGGCGCCGCCCTGGCCGCCAGCGGCCGGGGCCGCCACCGCGACCGGAGCGGCCGCCTTGACGTCGAACGTGTCCTCGAACTGCTTCACGAACTCGGAGAGCTCGAGCAGGGTCATCTCCTTGAACGCCTCGAGGAGGTCGTCCGTGCTCATCTTCGCCATGGTGATGTTCCTCGTTCCTTCTTAACGTGTGATGTGGTCGTCGGGTCAGGCTTCGTCGGCCGGCGTGTCCTGAGGCGCGGCAGCCTCCGGCGCGGCAGCCTCCGGCGCGGCGGCTTCCGGCGCGGCGGCTTCCGGCGCGGCGGCTTCCGGCGCGGCAGTGCTGCCCTCGGCCTCGGCGCGCTTGGCCCGCAGGGCCTCGGCCAGCTGGGCCATCTGCACCGGCAGCGCGTTGAACGTCGCGGCCGCTCCGGACAGCGACGCCTTCATCGCGCCGGCCAGCTTGGCCAGCAGGACCTCGCGCGGCTCCAGGTCGGCCAGCTTGATGATCTCCGGCGGCGTCATCGCCTTGCCGTCGAGCACCCCGCCCTTGATCACCAGCAGCGGGTTCGCCTTGGCGAAGTCGCGCAGGCTCTTGGCCGCCTCGACCACGTCGCCGTCGACGAACGCGACCGCTGACGGGCCGCTCAGCAGCGACGAGAGCTGGTTGTCCAGCCCCGCCTCGCTGACCGCGATCTTGGTCAGGGTGTTCTTGACCACCGCGAACGTGGCGTGGTCCCCGAGCGACCGGCGCAGCTCGGCGAGCTGGGCCACGGTGAGCCCGCGGTATTCGGTCAGCACCGCGCCGGACGAGCCCTTGAACCGCTCGGTGAGCTCGGTCACCGCGGTGACCTTCTCGGCGTTAGCCATGTGCCTCCTCTCCGTTACTCCGATTGCTTCGACTACTTCGATGCTTCGGCTACTTCGGTTGCTCCGATGCGTAGAAGCACGTTCTGCGTCTGGGGATAGAGCCGGAGACAGCAAAAACGCCCCGGCGCGAGGCGCACGGGGCGGCAACGGCAGCCCTGCGGGCTGCGCGGTACTGCTCAGTTCACCTGCGCGGGATGTCCTGGCCGAGATCATGATCCCGGCCGGAGCCTTCGGCCCTCACGCTCGCGTGCGGGCATCCAGCGGTCTTCGGCTCTTCCATGGTACGGGCAAGGAGCCAGAGCGTCCAAATCGTTCGCGGCTGCGCCCGCGTCGCTGCGTCGCCAACGACATGAATGCCACAACCATGTTGCTATCACGACATCAGTGCCACATCCATGTCGTTGCCGAGAGGCCAGGGGGTCAGGGCTGGAGGCCGTTCCCGCGACTGCTGGTTCTGGCGCGGCTCAGGGTGCGCAAGTGGCGGCAGATACCCGCAACCGGACGACAAAGCGAAGCGGCGGGTCCCGGAGTCCGGGACCCGCCGCTTCGAAGTGGGCGAGGCTAGGCCGGGACTTCGGCCGCGTCCTCGGTGAAGTTGCGGGTCTTGTTGGGGTCGACCGGGATGCCGGGGCCCATCGTGGTGGTGAAGGTGACCTTCTTCAGGTACCGGCCCTTGGCGGCGGCGGGCTTGAGCCTGATCACCTCGTCGAGAGCGGCGGCGTAGTTCTCCAGCAGGGCGTTCGGCGTGAACGAGGCCTTGCCGATGATGAAGTGGAGGTTGCCGTGCCTGTCGGTCCTGAACTCGATCTTGCCGCCCTTGATGTCGGTCACGGCCTTGCCGACGTCCGGCGTCACGGTGCCGGTCTTGGGGTTCGGCATCAGGCCGCGCGGGCCGAGCACCCGGCCGAGACGGCCGACCTTGCCCATCATGTCGGGGGTGGCGACGACCGCGTCGAAGTCGAGGAACCCGCCCTGGATGCGCTCGATCATGTCGTCGGAGCCGACGAAGTCGGCGCCCGCCGCGCGGGCCTCCTCGGCCCGGTCACCGGTGGCGAAGACCAGCACCCGGGCGGTCTTGCCGGTGCCGTTCGGCAGGTTGACGGTGCCGCGGACCATCTGGTCCTGCTTGCGGGGGTCGACACCCAGCCGCAGAGCGACCTCGACGGTCGGGTCGAACTTCGTCACCTTCTCCGACTTGGCCAGGGTGACCGCTTCGGCGGGGCTGTAGAGCTTCGACCTGTCGATCTGCTCGTCGGCCTGGCGGTAGGACTTGCTGCGCTTCATAACTGGTCTCCTATGGTCCGGAGGTCGTGGTCAGCGGGCCCGCGCCAGGCCCTGCCACACGTGTCTGCCGAGCGGCCCGCGGCCGCTCGCCTGAAATCGCCTGAGATCGTCCGGCGGTCAGCCGTCGACCTTGATGCCCATCGAGCGGGCAGTCCCGGCGATGATCTTCTCGGCGGCCTCGATCGTGGTCGCGTTGTGGTCGGGCATCTTGGTCTGCGCGATGTCGCGGACCTGGGCGGCGGAGATCGTGCCGACCTTGGTCTTGTGCGGCTCGGCGCTCCCCTTGTCCACGCCCGCGGCCTTCTTGATCAGCTCAGGCGCCGGCGGCGTCTTCGTGATGAAGGTGAAGGTGCGGTCCTCGTAGATGGAGATCTCGACCGGGATGATGTTGCCCCGCTGGCTCTCCGTCGCGGCGTTGTACTGCTTGACGAAGTCCATGATGTTCACGCCGTGCGGGCCCAGCGCGGTACCGACCGGCGGCGCGGGCGTCGCCTGGGCGGCGGGCAGCTGCACCTTGACGACGGCGGCGAGCTTCTTCCTTCTTGGCGGCATTGAAGTATGTCCTTACCTGTACGGATTCCTAGATCTTGGTCACCTGGTCGAACGACAGCTCGACCGGAGTCTCGCGGCCGAAGATCGACACCAGCACCTTGAGCTTCTGGGTGTCGGGGTTGATCTCGTTCACGGTGGCGGGAAGCGTGGCGAACGGGCCGTCCATAACGGTAACGCTCTCGCCGACCTCGAATTCCACCGTGGACGGACGCGCGGCCTCGGCCTGCTTGGTACCCGGCTCCGGCTCCGGCGCGAGCAGGCTGGCCACCTCGCTGAGCATCAGCGGCGATGGCCGGCTGGACAGGCCGACGAACCCCGTGACGCCTGGGGTGTTCCTGACGACCGCCCAGGACTCGTCGGTGAGGTCCATCCGGACCAGGATGTAGCCGGGCAGCACCTTCTCCTGGACCTGCTGCCGCTTGCCGCCCTTGATCTCGGTCACCTGGTGGACGGGCACCTCGATCTGGAAGATGAAATCCTCCATGTTGAGCGAGGAGATGCGGCTCTCCAGGTTCGTCTTCACCCGGTTCTCGTAACCCGCGTACGAGTGCACCACGTACCAGTCGCCGGGAAGCATGCGCAGCTCGCGCTGGAACTCCTCGCGGGCGCTTTCGACCGGGTCGGCGGCCTCGTCCTGCTCCGCCTTCTCGTCGGCCTCGTCGGCCTCGTCGGCCGGGGTCTCGCCGGCCGGGGAGCCGGCCTCGCCGGATTCGGCCTCGGCCGATCCGGCCTCGTCGGTCAGGGATCCGGCGCCGTTGGCCGACGGGGCGTCCTCAGCCTCGCTCGCGGGGTCGAACCCGCCAGCTTCTTCGCTGGATTCGCTCACGTCATCAGCCTCCCCGGTTTCCGCGTCGGTTCCCGTCGTGCCCGGCACCACGGAATCCAGCTGGGTCTCGGACACGATTGCTCTCTCTTTCTTCAAGCCATGATCAGCTAGCGCGACCATGGCGCCGCGCGGCGCCCGCACGGCCCGCTGGGCGGCGCCCCCGGCTCCGCCTGCCCGGGGCACCCGGGGCGGCTAGCCGAACAGCGCGAACACCAGCTTGGTGAACCCGTAGTCCAGGCTCGTCACGACGACGACCATGAAGATGACGAAGGCCATGCAGACCACCGTGTAGGTGACGAGCATCTGACGGGTAGGCCAGATAACCTTCCGGAGCTCGCCGACCATCTGGCGGAAGAACAGGGCGGGGGTGGTCCGGTTCTCGCGCTTGGCTGCGCTTCCGGCTCCGCTCCGTTTCTCCGCGGCCTCACCGCGTGTCTGAGTCGCCATATCCTCACCTATACGTCCGCCGGCTGTGGCGGGTTCGCCGGATCGCACTCGCAGGGCAGGAGGGACTCGAACCCCCAACCACCGGTTTTGGAGACCGGGACTCTGGCCAATTGAGCTACTGCCCTGTGCTTGTCACAACCGTGTTCTGGAACACTGTGCTTCACACCACACTACGCGGGTTCAAACCACGAGGCGGTTCAAACCACGAGCCCGCCACATGCTCACGGGCACGCTGCCGCAACGACAGCATCGCTGCCGGTCCATGCAGTGTACGTCTGAACCGTCCTTCCGTCGAACCGCCTGTTCAGGCCGCCGTAAATGATGCCCCCGGTACCCACCGCGGATGGGAGAATGAAGCACATGCCTACCAGAGTCTCCGCACGCATTTCCGCTATCTCCGAGTCCGCCACGCTGGCCGTGGACGCCAAGGCCAAGGCGCTGAAGGCGGCGGGCAGGCCGGTCATCGGCTTCGGCGCCGGAGAGCCTGACTTCCCCACCCCCGGCTACATCGTCGAGGCCGCCCAGCGGGCCTGCGCCGAGCCGCGCTTCCACAAGTACACGCCCGCGGCCGGCCTGCCCGAGCTGCGGCAGGCGATCGCGGCCAAGACCGCGCGGGACTCCGGCTACGACGTAGAAGCCAGCCAGGTGCTGGTCACGAACGGCGGCAAGCAGGCCGTCTACCAGACCTTCGCCACGCTGCTCGACCCGGGCGACGAGGTCCTCGTGCCCGCCCCCTACTGGACCACCTACCCCGAGTCGATCGCGCTGGCCGGGGGGGTGATGCTGCCGGTGCTCACCGGCGAGGACGCAGGCTACCTGGCCACCGTGGACCAGCTCGAGGCGGCCAGGACCAGCCGGACCAAGGTCGTCCTGTTCGTCTCCCCCTCGAACCCGACCGGCGCGGTGTACCCCCCGGAGGCGGTGCGGGCGATCGGCGAGTGGGCCGCGGCCCACGGCCTGTGGGTGGTCACCGACGAGATCTACGAGCACCTGGTGTACGGGGACGCGGTGTTCTCCTCGATCCCGGTCCAGGCCCCGGCCACCGCCGGCACCTGCGTGGTGCTCAACGGCGTGGCCAAGACCTACGCCATGACCGGCTGGCGGGTCGGCTGGATGATCGGCCCCAGGGACGTGATCAGCGCGGCGGCGAACCTGCAGAGCCACGCCACCTCCAACGTCAGCAACGTGGCCCAGGCGGCCGCGCTCACCGCCGTGTCCGGTGACCTGTCCGCGGTGGCCGAGATGCGCACCGCGTTCGACCGGCGCCGGCTGGCCATGTCCCGGATGCTGAACGAGATACCCGGCGTGGTGTGCCCGGAGCCGCAGGGCGCCTTCTACTGCTACCCGAGCGTCAAGGGGCTGCTGGGCAAGGAGATCGCCGGGAAGCGCCCGCAGACCTCGGCGGACCTGGCCGGCCTCATCCTGGACGAGGCCGAGGTGGCCGTGGTCCCCGGCGAGGCGTTCGGCACGCCGGGATATTTCCGGCTTTCCTGCGCGCTCGGCGACGCCGACCTGGAAGAGGGCATCAGCCGGATGGCCAAGCTGCTCGCGGAAGCCAGGTAACCACGGCACACTGTGGGGGATGCTGAGGCCGCTCACCACCCTGCCCAAGGCGCACCTGCACCTGCACTTCACCGGCGCGATGCGGCACGGCACGCTGGTCGAGCTGGCCCGTGACCACGGCATCAGGCTGCCGGCCGCGCTCACCGAGGACTGGCCGCCCCGGCTGAGCGCGGCCGACGAGCGCGGCTGGTTCCGGTTCCAGCGGCTGTACGACATCGCGCGCTCGGTGCTGCGACGACCGCAGGACGTGTTCCGGCTGATGACCGAGACCGCACAGGACGAACGGGGCGAGGGCTCACGCTGGCTGGAGATCCAGGTCGACCCCTCGGGTTTCGCCACCCGGTTCGGCGGGATCACGGCCATGATCGAGCTGGTCCTCGAGGCCGCCGCGGCGGCGGAGCGGGCCACCGGGGTCGGGATCGGCGTCATCATCGCGGCCAACCGGACCAAGCACCCGCTCGAGGCCAGGACGCTGGCCCGGCTGGCCGCCCAGTACGCCGGGCGCGGGGTGACCGGGTTCGGCCTGTCGAACGACGAGAGGACCGGGGCGGCCGGCGACTTCGCCGCCGCGTTCCGCATCGCCGCGCGGGCCGGCCTGCTGCTGGTCCCGCACGGGGGCGAGCTGGCCGGCCCGGACAGCGTGGCCGCCTGCCTCGACGACCTGCACGCGGACCGGATCGGTCATGGCATCCGCGCCGTCGAGGATCAGGACCTGGTCAAGCGGCTGGCCGCCGACGACGTCACGTGCGAGGTGTGCCCGTCGTCCAACGTCGCGCTCGGCGTCGCGGCCGATCCGGCCGCGGTACCGCTGCGCCGCCTGTTCGAGGCCGGCGTGCCGGTCTCGCTGGGCGCCGACGACCCGCTGCTGTTCGGTCCCCGGCTGGCCGCGCAGTACGAGATCGCCAGGTACGCGCACGGGTTCTCCGACGCCGAACTGGCCGATCTGGCCCGGTCGTCGGTGGCGGGCTCGGTGGCGCCGGAGCCGCGGCGAGCCGAGATGCTGGCCGGGATCGACGCCTGGCTGGCCGGCCCCCCGCCGCAGGGCCGCCCGGCCAGCTAGGTCGGGGCCGGTTCGCCGGTTTGCGTCACCGCCGCGGGCACCGGGCGGCACAATAGGCCGCAGATGGTGCCGATCGGGCTCGGGTCGCGGGGGGCGAGGAACGCGGCGAGGGCCAGGTGCCACGGGGACGGTAGCCGAGGAGTGAGATGCTTCCGCTGAGCGCGGAGGATCCGCGCATGATCGGGGAATTCCGCCTGCACAACCGGCTGGGCGCCGGCGGGATGGGCCGGGTTTACCTGGGATCGTCGCCCGGCGGCCGGGCGGTGGCGGTCAAGGTCATCCACCCGCACCTGGCCAGGGACGGCGCGTTCCTTGGCCGGTTCCGGCGCGAGGTCGCCGCCGCGCTGGCGGTCAACGGCGGGTACGCCGCCCCGGTGGTGGCGGCCGGACCCGACGACAGCCCGCCGTGGCTGGCCACCGCCTACGTCCCCGGACCCTCGCTCCAGGAGGTCGTGACGGCGGCCGGGCCGCTGTCCGAGGACGCCGTGCTCAAGCTGACGGCCGGGCTGGCCGAGGCGCTGCGCGTGATCCACTCCTGCGGCCTGGTGCACCGGGACCTCAAGCCGGGCAACGTGCTGCTGGCCGCCGACGGCCCCCGGGTCATCGACTTCGGCGTGGCCCGCGCGCTGGACGGCGCGGCGCTGACCACCACCGGCGTCACCTTCGGCACCGCGTCCTACATGTCGCCCGAGCAGGCCAGCGGCGAGGAGACCGGCCCGCCCAGCGACGTGTTCTCGCTCGGCTGCCTGCTGTGCTTCGCCGCCAGCGGCGGCGTGCCGTTCGGCGACGACGACCCGCCCGCCGTGCTGTACCGGGTGATCTACGCGCCGCCCGAGCTCGGCGCGGTGCCCGCGGGCCTGCGCGGCCTGGTCGCGGCCTGCCTGGTCAAGAACCCGGCCGAGCGGCTGACGCTGCCGCAGGTACTGCTGGCCAGCGCGGGCGCGGGGCGGTCAGGCGACCTCGCCGCGTCGGCGTTCTGGCCCGGCCCGGTGGCCGCGCTGATCGCCAGGTACGAGGCGGGCCTGACCGGCCAGGCCGCGGCGCTCAAGCCGCCCGGCGAGCCGACCGGCGGCGCGGGCGTATCGCTGGGCGACCGCCTCCGCAGCTGGCCGCCGGCTAGCACCGGGCCAGCTCAGGGACCGCCCTTGCGGCCGCCGGGGACCGTACCGCCACCCGGCCGGCCGGGCCGGGAGCCAGGCGTCCTCAGCCGGCGCCGCGCGCTGACCGGGCTGGCCGGCCTGGCCGCGGCGGCCGGGCTTGGCGTCGCCGGCTGGGAGCTGGCCGGCCCGGGCCGCGGCAGCGCCAACCCCCAGGGAAGGCGAGCGAGCGGGCCTGGCACCCTGCTCTGGTCCCGCCGGACCGGCGGCCAGGTCACCTCCGGGGCCGCGCGGGCCGGCCGGGCCGTCTACATCGGCAGCGGCGACGGCCACGTCCACGCCCTGGATGCGGTCAGCGGCCGCCGGATCAGGGCTTATCCGCTCAAAGGGGCGGTGACGTCCGCGGTCACGGTGGCGCAGGGCGTCCTGTTCGCCGCCACCGCCAACGGAAAGGTCCACGCGCAGCCCGTCGCCGGAGGTGACCCCCTCTGGACCCGTGCGCTCGGCGTCCCGGCCGGCGGGTGGCCGGTGGTGACGAACGGGGTGGTCTACGCCGGCGCTGACGACGGCACCGTCTACGCGCTGCACGCCGGCAGCGGCACGACGAAGTGGCACTACCGGACCGGCGGCCCGGTTCGCCCGGGGCCGCTGCCCGGCGACGGCTCGTTCGGCACCCAGGTCTACGCGGGCAGCGACGACGGCCACGTCTACGCGCTCGACGTCCAGACCGGCCAGCCCAACTGGAAGGCGCGGCTGGGCGGCCAGGCGAGCTCCGGCCTGGCGCAGGCCCCGGCGCGCGTCTTCGCCGGCGACGGGCACGGCAACCTGTATGACCTCGACGCCCTCTACGGCTCCGGCCAGGACACGAACTGGCACCGGCCGCTGGGCGGCGCGGTCCGCGGCGGGCTGGTGACGGAGCAGGACACGGTCTACGCCGGCGCGGCCGACGGCTCGGTGCACGCGGTGAACATCTACGGCGACCCGCTCTGGAGCTACTCGGCCGGCGGCCCGGTGAACTCCGGTCTGGCCGTCAGCGGCGGCACGCTCTACGCCGGCAGCGACGACGGGTCCCTGCACGCCATCGACATCACCACCGGGACCCGGCAGTGGCGGTACCTGACCGGCGGCCCGGTGCGCTCGCGGCTCCTGGTGGCCGGCCGCGTGGTCTACTTCGGCAGCCTCGACGGCTCGGTGTACGCCGTGCGCGCCTAGAGACGTGCGCGCCTAGCGGCCGGTACGGGCCTAGCGGCCGGCGCGGGCCTAGCGGCCGGCCAGCCAGGCCTGCCAGGCCGCCTTGACGCTGGCCGAGGAGCGGAAGACGAACCGGCCCGCGGCCACGTCGCTGCCGGGGCCCAGGATGTTGCCGAATGGCTTGGCGTACCTGGTGTAGAGCAGCACGGCCGAGGCGAACATCTGCTTCATCCCGTACCTGGCCTCGATGTACGCGTAGACGCTGGCCGCCACCTCGTTCCAGTTCTCGGCCACGTCGAGCGGCTTCCCGTACAGCTGCATCCAGGCGGTGGGCAGGGCGCCGGTCTTGTAGCTGGCCGGCAGGCCGTGCAGGGCGCTGGTGAGCACGCCGAAGTCGTACCGGGCCGGGGCCGGGTCGCTGTCCGCCTCGAACAGCAACTGCACCGCGACCCCGAACCCCTGCTGCGGCCAGGACGGAACCCGGATCGCGGCCAGGCCGTTGGCCAGGGCCTGGTTGTGCGCGGCCAGGATGCTCAGCATG
>Ga0070741_10020174_pt1 | contig 10548 bp, 9 predicted proteins | sample Coa_R1_4_FD_66440 | JGI IMG/M metagenome (GOLD analysis project Ga0070741, IMG submission 66440) | Surface soil microbial communities from Centralia Pennsylvania, which are recovering from an underground coalmine fire - Coalmine... | ecosystem: Environmental > Terrestrial > Soil > Unclassified ... | reverse complement strand
GTGGAGCGCCTGTCGAATATCGTGCGGGCGCTGCTGATGCTCTCACAAGCCGAGTCGGGGCAGCTGGCGCTGCAAAAGTCCGAAATGAACTTGGCCGAGCTGGTGCGCGACCTCGTCGATCAGCACCAGATTCCAGCCGAAGCGGAAGGCGTCCGGCTATCGGCATCCGTCCCCGCCAGCTGCACCATCAATGCGGACCGGATTCAGATCGAGCGGCTGCTCTCGAATTTGCTGGGAAATGCCATCAAATACACTCCCGCGGGCGGGACGGTGAAGGTCAGCCTGCTTCCGGAATTTGATAACGTGCGCTTGATTGTCGAAGACACGGGCGTCGGTATCGCGCCGGAACATTTGCCGCACATTTTCGATCGCTTCTATCGCGTGCCGTCCGCCGATGCCGAGAAAGGCCTGGGCCTGGGGTTGAGCTTCGTGGCCTGGATCGCGAAGGCGCACGGCGGAAACGTGGCTGTGGAAAGCGTTCCGAACCAAGGAACCCGCTTCACGGTCACCCTGCCGATCGGCCGCTGGACCATTGCGCCGCCTGAGATTCCGGCGCCGGTGGCCGAGCGGGTACACTAAAAAGAGCACACACCCGCAGTGCGTTATGTGCGGGTAAAACGAAAGACCATCATGGCCCATCTGGAGATCTCGACCCGTGACCGGGAAGGCGTCAAAATCCACGATCTCAGCGGAAAGCTCACCGTCGGCGGCGCTTCCGATCTGCGCGAAAGAGTGAGCGCGGAAACCGCTGCCGGCAGTATGCAACAGCTGTTGAACCTGAAGGAAGTCGAGTACATCGATAGTACCGGCTTGGGCACCATGGTGATCTGTTACATGGCGGTCCAGAAGGCGGGCGGTTCGCTTAAGCTTGTGAATCTCAATCGCCGCAACCTGGAACTGGTGTTGCTGACCAAGCTGTCCACTGTCTTCCAGATCTTCAATGAAGAGCAGGAAGCGATCAACAGCTTCTTTCCGGACCGCGAGATCAAGCACTTCGACATTCTGGCGTTCGTCCAGCAGCAGAAGGAAGGCGCGTAGTAAGGGCATGTTCGGGAGGCGCAAGAAAGTTGCCGTAGTGATAGGCGCACCGGCTCCCTCGTTCGAATTGACGGGGCTGGATGGTTCCACACAGACGCTTGCGGATGTCCTGGCGCGCGGCCCGGTGCTGCTGGCGTTCTTCAAGATCAGCTGCCCGGTGTGCCAACTTTCGGCGCCCTATTTAGATCGGCTGGCGAACAATCCGTCGCTTCAAGTGATTGGAATCTCTCAGGACGACGCTGAAGCGACGCGCGGCTTTCGTGAGCGGTTGCACGTGACCTTTCCGACCTTGCTTGATCTCGGGAGCGCAAATTATCCTGCTAGCAACGCCTACGGGATTACCTCGGTTCCGACCCTGTTTCTCATAGAACGCGATGGAGTGATCGCCAAGACTGTCAACGGATTCTCCAGGCGCGATTTCGAAGAGATCGGTACCCGCGTCGGAGTGTCGCCATTCGGCGCCGACGATCACGTGCCTGAATGGAAAGCGGGTTGAGGATCAAAGAACTAGGTCCCGGTCGGGATCGTGAGAAATAAGACCTGCGATAATAGAACTTCCAATGGCCAAAATTTCCGACGTCTTCGAGTCCGCCGCCGCCATCGCCAAGGGCATGTCGATCACCCTGGGCGAGATGATGAATCCCACCATCACCGAGGACTACCCGGACGCGCCGCCCAAATTCCAGGAGCGCTATCGCGGCGCGCATGTGCTGCAGCGCGATGAAAATGGCCTCGAAAAGTGCGTGGCGTGCTTCCTCTGCGCCGCCGCCTGCCCGGCCGATTGCATCTACATCGAAGCCGCGGAAAACACCGACACTCTGCGCATCAGCGGCGGCGAGCGCTACGCCAAGGTTTACAACATCGATTATTCGCGCTGCATCTTCTGCGGCTACTGCGTGGAGGCTTGTCCCACCGACGCCATTACGCACGGCCACGGTTTTGAGACCGCCAGCTACAACACGTCGACTTTGGTTTACCGCAAGGAAAACATGCTCGCGCCCATTCCCGCGGGCGCGCATTTCCCGTTGAAGGCGGACCCGGAAGAAGCAGCCTCAGGACACTAGTTTTTTAGGATCTCCAGTAGCTGCGTCCGATCCGCAGCCGACATCCCCGGGTTCTTCGCGATGTCGCCCCGCATTTCGAGCTTCCTGCGATAGCGCGCGAAATACTCGTCGATGTCGCCGCCGAACTGAAAGCTGTACATAATATCCGCAAAGACCGCGGTGTGCCGCAGCCCGAGCGCGTGTCCTGATTCGTGCAGGCAGGTTAAATACACGATGGTGTCGCGCAGCAATCGATCGCCATTCACCGGCAGCGGCGACGGTCGAACGTAAACCTCCGCGCCCAGGTGGCCTTGAAACGCCATGGGCCGCGTCTCACCGTACATCCCCTGTTCAGCCGAGGCCCAGTACAGCCGAATGCGCGCCTGATCGCGATCTTTGACGCGTGTGAATGCGAGTCTGTCGTCCGACGCCCGCTGCCAGGCTTGGAAGGCCCACTCAGCCAGCTGCGAGTCGCCCGGCTGGCACATGGACGAAGGATCGGTGCATGGTTGAACCCAGTAGGTATACTGCAACGGCGCGGCTCTTAGGCCCATCGCGAAAAGGCCAATCGCCAGCAGCCGAACCGGAATCATCTCCGTGCCAGTCGCTCGTCCGCCAGCAGTTTAAGCTGCGCTTCCAGTTGCTCGATGCGCTTGGTCAAATCGTCGATCAATTGACCTTCGGGATCGGGCAGCGTGCCGTGTTCCAGATAATCGCCCGCGCCGACTCCGGTCTCCACGCGTGACCGTACCACGCGTCCCGGCACGCCGACCACCGTGGAATGATCCGGCACGGAGTGGATCACTACGCTTCCCGCACCGATCTTGGTGTGATCGCCGATTGTGATATTGCCCAGGATCTTCGCGCCCGTGCCGATGACGACATTATTGCCAATGGTAGGATGCCGCTTACCTTTTTCTTTTCCCGTCCCGCCCAGAGTCACGCCCTGATAAAGCAGCACGTCATCGCCGATTTCGGTGGTCTCGCCAATCACCACACCCATGCCGTGATCGATAAAGCACCGGCGGCCGATGGTGGCGGCGGGGTGAATCTCAATTCCCGTGACCGTCCGATTGAACTGCGAAACCACCCGCGCCAGCAACCGGAAGCCGGAATTGTGCAGCTTGTTCGCAGCGCGATGAAGCAGGATGGAATGAAAACCCGGGTAACAGAAGAAAATTTCGAGCGCGCTACGCGCTGCCGGGTCGCCGTGAAAAACGGTGTCGATCTGTTCCCGAATGGCCCGAAACATACTACCGTGGTTTGATTATCTCACTGCTTCAAGGGATGCAAGCATCTTATCGAGCGCAGCCTGATTGGCCTTTAAGGTTTGCGCCGGACCGGTAAATTTGAAGAAAACCGAGCCTTGTGGGCCCTCTACGATAGCGCCCAGCAGCCGGTAGCCGGCCACGGCGGGTCCGGGCTGCGCCGTAGGGCCACCCATTCCCGTGTAGGCTCCCGACACATCCACGGTGGTGACCATCAGCCCATGTATGCTCTGTTTTTGAATTTTCGCCGCGGCTTTGGACGGCTTACCATCCGCTTGCAGGAATTGGCCAATCCAGCGATCCAGATTGGCCTCCACGCTGCCGCCCTGGCCCGCTCCGAAAAAATATATCCCGCATTCGGCATTCGGGCCGGCGCGATACGTCGCAAGCCGCATAGGCCGCTGGGATTCGGCTTTCCACCCCGGCGGCATGGTCCAGCGGATGCCTGCACCAGAATCGGCGCACAAGGACAGTGCGGAAAGCAGCAATCCGAAAAAAAACCGGCGCATGGCCTCAGTATGCTTTCCTTTTTTGCATGCCGCAAGCAGGCATGCGCCGATTGTTCTATGACTCAGCTAAAACGTAATACGCCCGGAAATTTGCAATTGGCGAGGTCCGTAAATCGCCGTGCTGGTTGTAGTCGGCGTCGGAAACGCAGGATTGGGCACGATGCACGCATTCGTGTGCCCCGCACAAACGCCTGCCCCAGCGTTTGTAAAGTTGAAGGTGTTCGCCCCAACCGATCCTAACGGTCCAACGCCCGTGATCAGCGGGTGATTGAACAAGTTAAATGCTTCGCCAACCAGGGAAAGCTTCAGCCGCTCGGTGATGCGGAAGTCGCGTGCGATGCGTAAATCGACGTTGTAAATGTTCGGCAGGATGAAGTTGTTGCGCGGAACGAACGGAGCGCGCGCACCGATCAGCCCGCCGGAGTTGCTGACCACGCCGCCGGTTAAGCCGCCGTCCGGACCGCCGGAGGCGAACCCGCTGATGCCTTCGGTTAATGGCTGGCCGGTGGCGGCGGTGATGATGGTGGAGAAGTTGAAGCCGTCCAAAAGCAGGCGCGTGGGCCGATTGCTGATCCTATTGAACGGCGGGATCCAAACCGCGCTGCCGACGAAGCGATGCCGTTGGTCCAGGTCCGAAGTGCCGTATTCCAGCTTGCGGTTGAGGGGATCGATTGGAGGGTCGGTGCCGAAGAAGGTGCCGAACTGGCCGGCAACCTGCCCGCCATCCACCGCTTTGCTCAGCGTGTAATTGGCTAAGAATTCCACCCCGTGCGACATCGTCTTGCGGAACGTGATGACCATCGAGTTATACCAGGAGTTGACGTCGCTGAAGCCGGTTAGGATATCGCCCACGCCGCTGTTCAGGCGCGCCGTATAGAACGGCAACGTGATGGTGCTTTGCGTGGCGCCGGACAGGCTGGTAATGTCGTAGCTCCTGGTAGTGGTGGCGGGTGCCAAATTGGCATCCACAAAAATCGGCAGGTGTAGCGCGCGGCTGAAAACGTAGGCCGCGGTGACGCTCATGTTCTTGGGCAGCTGCATTTCATACGTCACGTCGCCTTCATGCACCAACGGATCCACGAAATCCGGCGCCAGCCCGTGCACCAGGTTCGTTCCGGCGGGCGGCGTAAAGGTGGTCACGGTCGGTACTAGGGCTCCGGGGAACGGCGCCTGCATGGGCGGACCGGGCGGCGTGAAGATCACGTTGGGAAAGGTAAGCGAGGGGCAGTTGGTGGGACTGGTGCAGACGAAAGTCTGCTGGTAGATGCCGTTTTCCACGCGCTGTGCGTAGAATGTGCTGCCCGGCGTCTTGGCGTAGAACATCCCGTAGCCCGTGCGCAGGACCTTGCCCTTGCCGAGTTCCCATGCAAGTCCGATGCGTGGAGCGAAATTGTTGCTATCGATGTTGATCTTCGACGTGTAGGCCGTAGTGAGCGGCGTTGCGGTGTAAGGCTTGGGCGGTTGGGGCACCAGCTGAATGTCATACCGGACACCCAGCGTCAACGTCAGGTTGGAGCGCGCCTTCCAGGTGTCCTCGAAGAACCCGTCGACATCCTTCTCCCAGAAGTCATCCTTGCCAACGTGCGTGATCGGATCGGTGACCTGCGTGAACGTCGACCAGTGGCGGCCGGTGAGTCCATCGCCCAAGTTGATGCCCGCCACGTCGGCGATCCAGTTGTTGAACGCGGTTTGCGCCGAGCCGTTATAGGCGTAGATGCCGCCGCCCTGGAACAGATTGATCATCACCTCGTGAATGAGGTTGACGTCGAAACCCATCTTAAAAGTGTGGACTCCATGCGTGATGGACAACACGTCCGTCATTTGGATGCGATGTTCGTCTGGTTCCGCCGCGCGCGGGAGCGCGTTCGGCATGCCATAGGTCATCAGGTTCGCGCCGCCCGGGCTGCCGCCCACGCCGACGGCAGGCGGGCCGAAATTTGCGCCGGTGATCTCCAAATCGCGGCCCCACTGGAAGCGGGCGTTATTCACGATGGAATTGCTGATCGTCGAGTCCCAGTTTGCGATGAAAATGCGCTCATGCGTGACGTTCGGCCCGTTGTAGCTGACCGACTCGTTGGAGTAAGTTGGATTGCCTCGGTACGAGTTCGGTGAGTGAAAATCGACCAGATTAAACGAAGTGCTAATGCGATTCCTTTCGTTGAGTTGATAGTCGAGCTTCCCGAATCCGAGATCCTGGTTGGCGAAACGCGGCTGAATGCCGGCCTGCGCTTCGAGAAATGCATTGGCCGCGGCGCATACCGGCCCGGGAATCGCAACCTGGCACGTCAGAGGATACGTCGCGGTGTGCGTGTAGAGAATCGGATTCACCTTGCGCGATCCATCATAGGTGAAGAAGTAGAACAGCTTGTCTTTGATGATCGGCCCTCCCACGCTGCCGCCGAACTGCTGTTGCTGATGGATGGGCTGGGTTCTGATCCCCTGCGCTTTGGCCACCGGGTCCAAGGCGTTCCAACTTGGATAACGCAAGTAGTAAAACAGGTCGGCATGGATCAAGTTCGTCCCGGATTTTGTAACGGCGTTCGTGATGCCGCCGGCCGCTTGGCCCATTTCCGCGCTATACACCGCGGTATTGACCTGAAACTCCTGAATCGAGTCCTGGCTATAGACGTAAGGAATCCCGGTGGCTCGGCCGCGCGTCTCCGACATCAGCGCCTGGTTGTTGTTCGCGCCGTCCACAGCCGTGGAGTTGTAGAGTCCCGAAATGCCGCGGTAACTGACCAGTCCGCTACCGCCGTCGGTGGTGACGTTGGGCGTCAGCAGTACGAAGTTCTCCCAGCGCCGTCCGGCGATCGGAAGATTCCCCACGAATGCGCTGCTCACCACCTGCGACACGTCGGTCTTCGACGGATCGACGATCGATGCTTGGCCCGTGACGGTCACGGTTTCGGTGGTGCTCTCGACCGCCAGAGAAAAATCTACGGTCATGACTTGGCCCACCTGCAGCGTCAAATCCTTACGAAGAACTTTGCCAAACCCCGGTTTACTGACCGTGATCTCGTAGGGGCCGGGTGGAAGAAAGGTAACCGAATAGATGCCGCTCTCGTTCGTTTCCACCGAGCGGTCGATCCCGGTGTCCGTATTGTGCACCACCACAGCGGCTCCGGTTACAACGGCGCTGGCCGGATCGCTAACGGTACCGGTAATGGTTCCGGAACCTGCACTTTGCGCCTCCAGCGGAAACCTGCAAATGAGAGCAGCCAAAAACGCGACGCAGGCGAGCGGCGCTGTGCGCAAGAGAAATGGGACGCCGCGCTGTGTATTCAAAAAAGGCGTGTTCAAGAAAGGCCTCCGGTGGCTTAAGTTCGACTTCATGAGACTGTGCAGCTCCGCCTGGAGCGGCGGCGAACTAACATTGTTCCCCAGCGATCCGCCGACGCGTCGAGGGCGGACCCGAAGTTGGACAAACTAGGACCTGTTTCTTGTAAAGATACACCATCGTCGGCCCCGCAAGTATGAATTTTTGGTTGCAACCCTGCCGGCCGGGACCCTTCACCCCGAGAGAACAACAGAGAGTCAGCCGCTGACGCGAATCGGCCCGAATTACAAACCACCGCTGCTATGATGAATTCGATGCGGCTTGGTTGGCTGTGCTGTGCGCTTGTTCTCGCCGGCTGCTCCACATCTCCTTCTCCCGACGAGCAGGCTAAGGCCGCGCCCGCCGTTCCGCTCCACTACACGGCTAGCAACACCTCGAATTCAATCGCTAAGTACATCGAACTGGTCGGGTTCCGGATTACCGAGAAGGGCGCAGGCCATTTAATTGTTCAGTTCGCGGTAGTCAACCACTCCGAGGCCGATATTGGCGACGTGAAAATGAACGTCAATGTGGGGACCACGGCGGCCAAACCGGGCGATCCGCCGCTGATCAGCTTCCCCGCCCAGGTTTCCCATCTCGGTCCTAGCGAGCTCAAAGATGTTACGGTTGAGGTTCCGACCAAGCTTCGGGTCTACGAACTACCGGACTGGCAATTCTTGAAGGTGGATTTCCAAATCACCGAGCCGGCGCAATGAGCATGTTTCCATTCTGTTCCGCATTGCCTCACCGATTGTGGCGAAACGCATCTCGAAACAGCAGCCCTGTGATAACAATCTACTAATTTGCAACTTTGGAACCCAGCCTGCAATCAGGGCTGCACTGCCCGCGTCGCGACACCTGATTTGAACCTCGCAAGATTTGAACAACCAAAAAACAAGGAGCTTCCGTGAATTCTAAGACCTTCCTCACTGCGCGAGCCTTCTCTTCTTTACAGCGCAGCTCGATGTTCTGGGTGCCTCTCGCGCTCGCATCGGCTTTAGGCGCCGCGCCGCGTTTGAACCTGGTTCAGAACGCTCTTACCGTTTCCGTTCCCACCGGTAGCAACGGCCCCACCTATACCGTCGATGCCTTCAACATTGGCAGCGGAACGCTGAATTTGAAAGCTTCGTCATCCGTCTCCTGGCTCGTTCCCACGGTGGGATCGTCCCAAGTATGCGGGCTCCGCGGCGGATGCTATCCCGTCTCGATTGCCTTCCAGACCGCATCCTTGGCAGCAGGAACCTACACCGGAACTATTACGTTGAGCGATCCGAACGCCGTGGATTCTCCGCAAACGATCACTGTAACGGCACAAGTGGGCGGCGATATTCCCAACAACCTCACCTTTTATCTGGCGCCCGGAGGTTCCGCTTCCACCACCTTCACCACCAACGGTCCCATACAAACCACCCTCAGCAATGCACCGTGGCTGAACGTTTCCACCGCCGCCAATGCATCGAACGGCAGTTATGTGACTACCGTGAAAGCCACGGCATCCAGTTCCATGGCTACCATGCCATATAACGGAACGCTCACCATTAGCGGCTCCTCTTTTGGAGCGGATAATAAGCAGATCGGCGTTACGCTGAACGTCACCTCGCAGCCCATCGCGCAGTCCAGCAGCAACACGCTTACGTTCAACATTCCGCAGGGAGCGCAGTCGCAAACCGATAACGTCGCAATTACCAATGCCGGCCAAGGCACGCTCGCGGTTTCCGGAGTAACGGCAACCGCGGCCAATGGCGGCACCTGGCTCACCGCTACCACCGTCGCGGGTGGAATAAGCGTAACCGCCAATCCGAGCGGGCTTTCGCCCAATAACTATACGGGAACAGTGACGGTAGCGAGCAACGGGACAAACGGAAATCTGGTGATCCCGGTCCAACTCACCATCGCCGCGCAGACTGCGCCTGTAGCGTCCGCGGGCGGCGTTGTGAATAACGGAACCTTCGCGACGGGCGAACCCCTGGCGCAGGGCGACATCGCAGCGGTCTTCGGCAATCAATTCACGTTTGATGCGCCCACGCAGGCCAGCGGACTGCCGCTCCAGACCACCTTGGATGGCGTGCAGGTGCTGGTGAACGGCGTCGCCGCGCCGCTATACTACGTTTCCGCGGGCCAGATTAATTTTGAAGTGCCCATCGATGCGTCTACGTCGAACGGCGGAGGCGGAACCGTGCAGGTGGTACGCAACGGCCAGACCGGGAACTCGGTCTACGTAGACATCGCAGCCCAGGCGCCCCAGTTCATCCTGTACAACGGCGGGTACGCCATCATGACCACTCCGCAGGGAGCGCTCACCGGTATTCCCTCCAGTCCGGTTCACGTGGGCGACACTGTAGTAATCTACGCCATCGGGCTCGGTCCCACTTCGCCGTCGGTCGCCTCGGGAACGGCTTCGCCGACTAGCCCGCTGGCCATGGTGCCCGGAACCACGAAAGTGTGTTTCGGTACGGAATCGCCCTTCTTTCAAGCGCCCTGCGCGACGCCGGCATTCACCGGCCTGACGCCGAATTTCGTAGGCCTGTATCAAATCAACGTGACCGTCCCGTCTGGTGTCCAGAGCGGCAACACGACGATGTCGCTGATCCAGGAAAACAACGTTTCGAGTGACTCCGCTCTCCTAGCGATCAAATGACGGAGCGGCTGTACTACCGCGACAGCTACCTCACCGAATTCCGGGCTCGCGTGGTGGACGCGAGCCCGGACCGCAAACGCGTTTATCTCGACCGCACGGCGTTTTATCCGACGTCGGGCGGTCAGCCCTTCGATACCGGCCAGCTGGGTGGCGCTTGCGTGCAGGAAGTGATCGACGAGGGAGAGCGGATCGCGCACGTTCTGAGCGACGGCATCAGTGAAAGTGAAGTGCTCGGCCGGATTGATCGCAGCCGCCGCTTCGATCACATGCAGCAGCATACCGGCCAGCACCTGCTTTCGGCCGTGCTGATCGAGATGTTTGACGCGCCGACGGTCGGCTTTCATTTGGGCGCTGAATCGAGCACCATCGATGTGGCGAAGTTGCTCGAAACCCAGCAACTCCAAGAGGCCGAACGCCGCGCTAACCAGATTGTCTTCGAAAACCGGCCCGTGACGGTGAACTTTCAGCACTCCTCCGAAGACCTGGGACTGCGCAAAGCGACCGACCGCGAGGGCGAGGTTCGCATCGTGTCCATCAAAGACTTCGACAGGAGCGCGTGCGGCGGGACCCACGTCAGCGCCACCGGCGAAATCGGGGCAATCCTGCTGCGGAAGCTGGATCGACTGCGCGGCAATCTGCGTCTCGAATTCTTATGCGGCGCCCGGGCAGTAGGCCGCGCTCGCGCCGATTTCGAAGCGCTGTCGCACATCGCTCGTGCGTTTTCTTCGCCCCTGGA
>Ga0070741_10020173_pt1 | contig 10549 bp, 9 predicted proteins | sample Coa_R1_4_FD_66440 | JGI IMG/M metagenome (GOLD analysis project Ga0070741, IMG submission 66440) | Surface soil microbial communities from Centralia Pennsylvania, which are recovering from an underground coalmine fire - Coalmine... | ecosystem: Environmental > Terrestrial > Soil > Unclassified ... | reverse complement strand
CGCGGCAATTTGGAGCGACTGCATCGAAGTGCACAGCTGATTGAGCCAGTGCCACCTTGAAGATGCTCTTCAGGGTGCTCGCGTGACAAATCCGACAGCCGTGCTCGTACTCAGCCGTAGATCGTGATCGCGGATGGGGAGTCAGGCCCGGGACGCTCCTAGGAACCGCAGCACGGCCAGGACGCGGCGGTGGTCCGCGTCGACCACGGGCAGGTCGAGCTTGGCGAAGATGTTGTTGATGTGCTTCGCCACGGCGCTCTCGCTGACTACCAGCGCCTGCGAGATGCCGGCGTTGGAGCGCCCCTCGGCCATCAGGCCGAGCACCTCCCGTTCGCGCGGGGTCAGCCGCGCGAACGGGTCCCTGTCGCGCCGCAGCAGCAGCTGGGCGACGACCTGCGGGTCCAGAGCCGTGCCCCCGTCCGCCACCCGCCGCACCGCCGCCACGAAGTCGGCGACATCGGCAACCCGCTGCTTGAGCAGGTAGCCCACACCGCTGGTGTTCGCAGACAGCAGGTCGGCCGCGTACCGCTCCTCCACGTACTGCGAAAGCAGCACCACCGCCGTCCCCGGCCAGCGCCGGCGGATCTCCATCGCCGCCCGCACCCCCTCGTCCGTGAAGCCCGGCGGCATCCGGACGTCGATCAAGGCGAGTTCGGGCCGGTGCTCGGCCACCGCCGCCAACAGCGCCTCCGCATCGCCGGCTTCCGCGGCGACCTGGAACCCGCCCAGCTCCAGTGCCTTGATCAGGCCGACCCGCAACAACACCGAATCCTCGGCGATCACCGCGCGCACGGCAGCTCCGCGGTGATAGTGGTGGGCCCGCCGACGGGGCTGCTGACGTGGAAGGCCCCGTCGAGGGAGCCGACCCGCTTGGCCAGCCCGGTCAGCCCCGTGCCTGCGGCGGCGTCGGCGCCGCCCAGCCCGTCGTCGGTAACGCGCACTCGCAGCACCTCGCCGACCTGACGGACAATCACCTCTACACGCATCGCGTTGGCGTGCTTCGTTGCATTGGTCAGCGCCTCAGAGATCACGAAGTACGCGACCGACTCCACGTTGGGCGCCACCCGCTCCTCCAGATCGACCCGCAGCCGCACCGGCAGGGGCGTGCGGGCAGCCAGCCCGGACAACGCCGCGTCCAGACCCCGGTCTTCGAGCACGGCCGGGTGCAGCCCCCGCACCAGGTCGTTGAGTTCGGCGATCGCCTCCTTCGCCTCCAGGTGCGCTATCGCGATCACCTCGCGGGCATCACCCGACAGGTCCGGGCGGGTGGCCATGGCCAGCCCCAGGTTGAGCGCGAGAGAGACCAACCGCTGCTGGGTGCCGTCGTGCAGGTCGCGCTCGATCCGGCGGCGCTCCGCGTCGACGGCCTCGATCAAGTCGGTCCGGCTCACGGCCAGCTGATCGACCCGCTCCTGGAGCCGCTGCGCCCGGCTGGGCCCGAGCAGGCCCAACACCAGCCGCGCCTCGGCCCAGGCTACTGTCCGCGCGGTCCAGTGCAGGGCGCACAGCAGGAGGAGTCCGGCCGCTGTGTAAGCCGGCAGCTGGGTCAGGTAGCCGAATGAGTCCTGGCGGATTCCGGTTGGCAGCGCCCATGCCCAGGCGTAGGCGGTGACGCCCGCCAGGCCCGCCGCCGCCACCGCGAGCACCAGCAGTTCCTGCAGCGCGAGCAATGGGCCCAGCAGGAGGTGATAGCCAACCCTGCGCCAAGGCCGCGTCACCCTGAGCCACCTGGCGGCCGAGGCCCACGTCCATCGTTCCGGCGCGGTGCGGGTGAGCCGGGGGACGTCCACACCGATGAGCATCCGGTAGCGGGCCCGCTGAACGGCCGTCAGCACCGGGGTGCCGAGCAGGATCAGCGCGGTCGACACGGGCACTGTCAGCAGCCAGTTCCCCGTCTCGGGGGTAATCGTCGCCGCCCAGGCCCACACCGGCACCAGCGCCAGGTGCAGCGGCACACCGGCGGCCAGAAAGCCGGTGTCCCGCCGTGCCCGCAGGACCGTGCGTCTCAGTCCAGCCGGAATCGTCATGGCACGACGCTAGGGCACCGTAGAAGGGCGGTGCCATGAAGGCTGTACCCGATCTCATGGTGAACCTAGTACTACAGCTACAGACCTTGATCTTGGTCTGTGGGCGGACAGCATCTCGGGTCGGTAGATCTGCTGCTAGGAATGTCTGTCGTGGCAATGACGTGGGCAACGATCGAGTCAGCGCTCGAAGGCAGCCGCACTGCGCCCGAGATGGTCGCTGCGCTGGCCGGCTCCTGCCCGGTTGAGATCGAGGAGGTGCTCGACCGGATCGGCGCGGGAGAGGCCGGGCGCCTGTTGAGCGAAGCCCAGCGCGCGCAATCGGCGGAGCGGCGAGGCAAGCTCGCGGCTTGCCTGGCGGTCTTGGACAAGACAGTGGTCGCGGGCGGTCAGACGCATAAGGGAGCTCTGCCTCGCTTCGGGAGCCGGCGCCGGGACCTGGCCTCGCGCTACGGCGATCTGGCGCTGTGCGCGCTCCTGGCGAGCTTGATCGACGTCGAACTCGGCGGCGAACCCGAGGCCAGGCGGGCCCGTTTCGCGAGGGCGGCTATGGCGCTCGAAAGTCACGTGGCGGCGGTACGGGAGGGCTCGGCCGGTGAGGTGGAGGCCACGGAAGCGGAGATCAGGCGTGCGCGAGAGATCTTCGCGCGAGTCGGCGGGTTGGTGCGCACTGGCGGCGACTAGGGGTAGGAGATCGAGGTGGCGCGGGGTGCAGGGCTTGTGCTTGCCGCTGTGGTGAGCTGCTCGCCGCTGCCGCCGCGATCGGGGTCTGCAGGCCGCCGGGTCACGTGCCCGCGATGATGGGGCACGGCACCCGGCGGCTGCTTACTTCTTGGTATCCGTGCTGTGTACGGCTCGGGTTAGCTCAGGTCGATTTGTGCGGCTCCGTCGTACTCGTGCACCCAGGAGGCGGACAGGGAGCCTTCCTTCACGTACGCCGAACCGGCCGTGGTGATGAGCCCGACACGGTTGTCCGTCAGGGCCATGTGCCCGACGCCGTCGAGCTCGTGTACCCAGGAGGCGGACAGGGAGCCTTCCTTGACGTACACCTGGGCCGCTGTGGTGAGCACTCCGACGCGGTTGCCGGTCAGTATCAGCTGCTCGACGCTGTCCAGTTCGTGCACCCACGCCGCCGACAGGTCGCCGTCTTTGACGTACGCCGAACCGTTCGTCGTCAGTACGCCGACCCGGTTGCCGCCGAGTGCTATGTGCGCGACGCCGTCGAGCTCGTGTACCCAGGAGGCTGAGAGGGAGCCCTCCTTGACGTACGCCGAACCGGCCGTGGTCACGACGCCGACGCGGGTGCCGGTCAGCGCGAGGTCGCGTACCCCGTCGAGCTCGTGCACCCAGGGGGCTGAGAGGCCGCCTTCCTTCACGTACGCCGAGCCGGCCGTCGTGACGATGCCGATCCGGTTGTCGGCCACGACGATCTGGACGACGCCGCTGTTCTCGGTCACCCAGGAGGCTGAGAGGGAGCCCTCCTTGACCAGCGCGTGGTTGTCCATGGTCAGCACGCCGATGCGGGAGGACGCCTGGACCATGTTCACGTAGTGGATCGGGGTCCAGTAGCCGCCGGACAGGTCGACGTCGCTGGCGGCGATGGTGCCGACGCCGAACGTGCTCTCCTGCTGGACGTTCGCGTACCGGTGGGCTCCGTTGTCGTCTGAGCTCCAGCCGACGAACAGCATGATGTGGTGCTCGCCGCTGTCGCCCGCGTTGCCCGAGTCATCGTGTACCAGCGCGTCGCCCGGTATCAGCGCCGCGGGGCTGACGGCCTGGAACCGCGAATCGCCGCCATCGTAGGACGGGTTGAACTCGGTGGTTATCAGAGAGCTGGTCAGCTCCCACGCCATCGAGATGAAGCCGGAGCAGTCTTCCCGGTAGTAGCCGCCCGGATCGTCCTGGCAGGTCTGCGTGTACGGGATGTTCTGGTTGACCCAGACCTGGGCACGTGCGAGCACGGTCGCCTGTGTCACCTGACCGCCTGACTGACCGCTTCCGGCGCAGCTGCTCATGGGACGGACGTGGGCCGGCGCGTCGGGTAGCGCTGCGGCCGCGGCAGGGTCGGCGGCGCCGACGGCGATGGTCAGCGCGGTGGCGGTGGCGGATAAGAGGACGTGGATGCGTGGGCGTGGTCGTTGCATGAAGGCTCCTTGGTTGTGGGTAGGGCGCCGCGTGATGCGGTGGGTTGTGGCGCGGTGCCGCGGGCGCGTGGCGGCGTCAGTTGACGGGCTTGATCACCAGGGTTTCGGTCTGTCCCGCCGGGAGGGTCACGGCGACGGCGCTGAAGGTGGTGGTGTGGTTCTTCCAGACGTTGTAGCCGGTGGCCTGGGTGGCGGTGATGCCGAGCTGGGAGAGGGTGAAGGTGCCGGAGATGGTGGACGTTGCCAGGTTCGCCAGCAGGACCGCGGTGCCGCCGTCGGCCTTCTTGAACACCGCCTCCAGGTTTCCGCCGGCGGTGGTGACGGCGGCGGCGGGCTGCGATCCGCTCTGGTCGATCGCGATGACGTCCGGGTTCTTCAGCGCGGCGAGCTCTTCGGCGGTGAGTGTGGTCAGGTCGGTGGAGATGAGCAGCGGGCTGGCTTCCTCGGCCCAGACGGACAGCTGGCTCTGCTCGTCGGCGAGTGACCAGCCGAAGGGGTGCGCGGCGGGCGAGCCGGGCACCAGCATGTCCAGGTCGTTCCAGTGGCCGGGGCCGGCGAAGGCGTGCAAGTGCAGGTCCGCGGCCAGGTGGCCGAGGATCGTGGTCGACGCGGGGTTCGCCGGCGATTCGTCGGCCGCGACCCGCCACATGTTCGCGAAGGCGGAGGAGGACTGCACGGCCTGGGTGAAGCCGGGCTGGCCGAGCACGTAGATGGGCAGTTCCTCGCTGTAGACCACGCTGCCGTCGGCCGCGCGCAGGTCCGCTCCGTACTGCCGGAACGCCGTTGTCAGGGAGCTGAGGGTGGTGCCGGAAGGCAGGCCGCCGCACTCGTCGATCTTCACGAAGTCCACGCCCCAGCCCGCGAAGGTTTGGGCGTCCTGCGCGTAGTGGCTGGCCGAGGCGGTCGCGCCGCCGCTGCCCGGCAGGTTCTGGCAGGTGCGGGTGCCGATGGCCTCGTATATCCCGAACTTCAGGCCTAGAGCGTGGATCTGGCCGGCCAGCCACGGGATGCCGTGCGGGAATCTAGCGGTATTCCAGGTCAGCGATCCGTCGGCGGCCCGCGATGAGGCCATCCAGCCGTCGTCGAGGTTCACGGTGTCGTACCCCGCGGCAGCGAGCCCGCTGCTGACCAGATCGTCGGCCTGGGTGAGCACCGCGCTCTCGGTCGCCCCGGCGCCGAACTGGTACCAGGTGTTGTAGCCCATCACCGGCAGCTGCCCGAACCGCGGCGGGTCGGCTTGGGCTCGGGACGGCGGCAACCACAGGGCGACCGAGGCCGCGGCGGCCATCGCAATGTGCTTCATCACAGTCCGCCGCACGGTCTCTCCAATGATCGTTCGTGATTCGGGGTGGCGCCGGGGACGATCGGACAAGAGCACTGTGGAGGGCGGCTTCGCGGCCGCCGGTGACTGCGTGTTCTGATTCGCCGGCGATGCGGCCAGCCTGTCCCCGCGTTGTTGCATTCCTGTTGCGTCTGCGTGGCGCAAGGGCCGCTCGGGACCAAAGCGCTGCGGGATGTTGATCTCAGGCACATGGGGTAGTACCGCTGGTGCTGACCCACCGTGGACCGCCAAACAGGGAGGCGAGCATGGCCGACCAGCCCATGGGAGACGACGTCTACCAGCCGGAGAACGAGGAGCAAGCCGACGCGGCGCCGCTGGACCTCGAGGACGCGCTGGACGAGCGCGATTACGACGATGTGCTCGACGAAGGGTATTCGCCGCCGGAAAAGCCGCTGGGCGCCACAAAGACCGGCATCACCGCGGCGGAGCAGCGTGACGGCGAGAGCCTCGACGAGCGGCTGGCCCAGGAGGTACCCGACGTGGGGGCCGAGGAGTTGGAGGAGATAGGCGACCTGCCGGGCGGCGAGGGCGAGCCGATCGACCCGGAAGCGGGCGAGTTCCGCTCCGGGCGGCTGGTCGCGCCGGACGAGGGCGCGCACGAGGACGACGAGTCGGATCTGATCGCCTCTGACGTGGGGATCGACGCCGGCGCCGCGAGCGCGGAGGAGGCGGCGATGCACCTGGTGCCCGAGGAGGAACTGGACTTCTGAAGGCGCGCCGCTCCCGCCCGGCGCGGCGCACACCGCACCGCACGGCTCGGGGCCGCAGGGGTCGTCGAGCGGGGCTTAAGAGCCGGCGTCTCGGGTCGGGGGTTGGCTGGCGGGTGGGGCGGGTCGCGGTGGGGCGGGTCGCGGTGGGGCGGGTTTGATCGTCACCTTGCCTCGCTCGGCTCGTCGTCGTCCCGGCTCGGCGACGACGAGCTCGATATAGGTCAGCGCGTCGCGCAGCGTGTCCAGGGCCTCGGCGGTGACGGCCGAGGTGCGGGCGGCGACGACTTTCGCGGAGACCAGCTCCATCGTGTTGCGGAAGTCGGTGATCTGGTCCTGCATCTGCGCGGCCCGCGCGGTCAGCAGATCCTCGGCGCCGCGCAGTCCGTCGAGGTCCTCACGCAACTCCTGGATGCGTTGCCGGGTACGCACGGACTGGTCCTGGAGAAGGTCGGCCTCCTCTTCGCCGGCTGCGGCGGCGGCGCGGTGCTGTTCGGTGATCCGGCTTTCGGCTGTTTCGAGGTCCTCGATCCGCTCGTCGAGCCGTTTGCGCGCAGCCACGATGTCCAGGGTGCTGCGGTGTACCAGCTCCAGCAGGTCCGCCTGCATGCGCGCCACCGCCGCCAAACGGTCTTCGAACTCTTTCACCGCCGCCTCCCGCCCAAGCACCGTCTCCGTGGCAACGAACACTCAGTGTGCTGCGTTCCCGTGCCCGTTTCCCGGATGCCCGTTCGGGCAGAAGACGCGATCAAATCTTGCGTTGAGGAATAATCACAGCACACTGTGAAGGACGGTAGCGGCCGAACAGGCAGGCGCGCGGCATCGGCGACCTGCGCGTTTTCGGACCGTCTGCTGGCCGGCGAGATGAAACTGTCGTTCGCGCGCAGTGTCAGGGGGTGCTGTATAGGAGTCCACTCCTAAAGACGCGATGCGTATCTCGCGACGGCCGGATTCAGCAAGTCCACACGACGGACTGCGGCCGTCTGTTTCACGCGCACCCGGGCGGAGGGGCCGTACCGGTGAGCGATGGGCGACCGTCGAGCCGCCTCCTCTCACCACGCCGGCTGTGACGGTGTGCGCATGGTGCGTCCGCCGGCCGGACCGCTGATCGCTGCGCGACCGACCCGGAGCCTCGGCCCCGGGGCGCGGATGCCGTCGGCTCCCGCCCGCGGACAGATCAGAAGGGTGGGAAACTCGATGCCTGATTCCGAGCTGCGCTTCAACGTGCTCGGCCCCGTGGAAGTGCACGTCGGCGGCGCGGTCGTCAACGTCGGGCCGGCGCGGGGGCAGGGGGTGCTGGCGGCGCTGCTGCTCCAGGCGAACCGGCCGGTGACGGCCGACCAGCTGCTCGATCGGGTCTGGGGCGACGGCCGGCTGCCCGACCGGCCGCGGCACACGGTGCAGACCTACGTCTCCCTGCTGCGGCGGGCGCTTCGCACGATCAAGGACGTCTCGATCGTCCGGCGGTCGAACGGCTACCTGCTCAGCGTGGACGAGCAGCTGATCGACGTGCACAAGTTCCGTGCGCTGGTGCGCGAGGCGCGCGCCGAGACCGACGATCGCCGCGCGATCTCGCTGTTCGAGCGGGCGCTGGCGCAGTGGCGCGGCGACGCGCTCGGGGCGCAGGACACGCCGTATCTCAACGGTGTCCGCGCGAGGCTGAGCCAGGAGCGGCACGCGGCCCAGCGCGACCTCACCGATCTGCACCTGCGCAACGGCCTGCACGGCGCGATCCTGGCGGAGCTGTCGTTCTGGGCGCGCGAGCATCCGCTGGACGAACGCCTTGCCGGGCAGCTCATGCTCGCCCTGCTGCGCTGCGGACGGCAGGCTGACGCGCTGCAGCACTACCAGCGGCTGCGGGCCCGCCTCGCCGAGGAGCTCGGCGCCGATCCGAGCCCGGCTCTGCAGAGCTTCCACCAGCAGATCCTGCTCGGCGACCCGACGCTCAGCGCGCCCGTCCCCGCCCCGGCCGCGATGCACCCGCGCGCCTACCCGGTGACCGCGCCGCGGCAGTTGCCCGCTGCGCCGCGGCTGTTCGCGGGGCGCGCTCGCGAACTTCTCCTGATCGATGAGGCGCTGGCGGCGGGTGAGAGCACGGAGGGGGGATTCGGCAGAGCGAACGGACGGGGCGGAAGTGAGGGATCGGGCAAAGCGGGGGGAACTGACGGATCGGACGGAGCTGGCGGGCCGAGCGGCGCGCCCGCGGTCGTCGCGATCAGCGGCGCGGCCGGGATCGGCAAGACCGCGCTTGCGCTGCACTGGTCGCATCGCAATCTCGACCGGTTTCCCGACGCGCAGCTGTACGTGGATCTGTGCGCCCACGACCGCTCGCGCCAGCCGGTGACGGCCGCCGAGGCGCTGCGCTGGTTCCTCCGCGCCCTCGGCCTCAGCTCGGCGATGATCCCGGCCGACGAGCAGGAGCGCTCCGCCCTCTACCGCAGCCTGCTCGCCGGCCGCCGGGTGTTGATCGTGCTCGACAACGCCCTCGACTACGAGCAAGTTCGCCCGCTGCTTCCCGGCACCGGACCCTGCCTCACCCTCATCACCAGCCGGGAACAACTCACCGACCTGATCGCGGTCGAGGGGGCGCACCCGGTCGCACTGGACGTGCTCGGTCCGCGGGAAGCTCGCGAACTGGTGACGCGGCGGCTCGGCGAGCGGCGCTGCGCCGGGCAGGCGCCGGCTGTGGACGAGCTTGTCGCGCTATGCGGCGGCCGGCCGCTGGAGCTGAGCGCGGCGGCAGCGTTGGCGGCAGTGCAGGCTGAGCGGCCGCTGGCCGAAGTTGTGGCCGAGGCGGCCGCCGAGCTGCGAGCGCGGTCCGACCTGCGGCCTGGGTCGGCGGCCGCGTCACCGGCGGCAGCGCCCGGGCTCGCCGATCTCGCCGCCACAGGGGCCGGCCTCGCCGATCTGAGTGCAGCAGGGCCCTAATACGTGCTGCGGCTCCGCCGCGCGGGCACGGGCCTGCGCGGCGGAGCCGGTCACGCGGTCAGACTCACGCGGTCACACGATCATCGAGGGCCATGGCCAGCGACGCACCCGGTACGGCAGCCACCAGGCTGAACCGCCGGCGATTCCGGCCAACCCTTCCGCGGCGAAGTCCTCCAGGATCCCGGCCGGCACGCTCGCCGCCGGTGCCCCGCCGATCAGGGCCTCGACGGCGGCCAGATACGCCGGGTCGTCGATGACGAAGCGCGAGAGCGTGCCATTGCGCCGGTCACGCACCTCGATGAAGCCCGGGCCGCGCCGATACACGCACTTGCACAGGTAGAACGTCTCGCGCCACGTGTCGAGCGCCTCTTGCGCGTCCGGCTGCCCGATCAGTTCGGCGGGCGGATACAGGTGGTTGAGCCGGCGCCAGACCTCGGTGTGCTCCCCCGGCCGCAGCCTCCAGTCGACGGCGACCCCCCAGCTGGTCAGCTCGCGCAGCAGGAGCATCGCACGCACCAGCGTCGGCTCGTCCATGCCGCCGGTCAGATCCACCGGGTGGCTGAAGGCCACGCGGCGCAGGCCGTCGCGGAACAGGCCTTCGACCAGGGCGGCCGGATCGCCCCCGCGCTCGCCGTCGCCGCTCGCGGCGAGCGCGTCGCGCCGGCCCATGGCGAGAGCGGGCAGCCCGAGGCCGAGCACCTCCTCGTCGTGCTCTCGCCACAGGGTGAGCGCGAGCGGCTCGCCGAGAGCGGCGGGCTGCGCCGCGGCAGTCGTCGCGACACTCATCAGGAAGCTCCTACCGGCGCGGGTTCGGGCTGGGGTTCGGATTGTGGTTCGGGCTCGGGTGCGGGTTCGGGTTCGCTCACGTCGATGCGCATCAGGTCCTGGTTCTTCGAGTCGGGCGCGACGTGTACGTAGTAACCCGCGTCCGTGAACACCAGGCCGAGCCGCCGCCAGTCGTCCAGCAGGCGGCGCACCTCGTCGACGCCGCGCTCGAATCCTGCGTCGGCGAGCTTGCCGGCCAGGCCGGGCGCGGTGTGCGGCTGCTCGAGCAGCCGGAACGCGGCGACCTGCATCGGGTCGGTCAGGCGCAGCGTGGTCCAGTCGAACCCGGCGCGCCGGCTGACCAGCAGGATCTCGGCGCCCAGGTCGGTCTGGGAGAGCCGGCTTCGGGCGAACGCGCGCCGCCAGGCCTCCACCGCGCCGCGCAACCGCTCGCCGACCGCTTCGTCGATGCCCTGGTTCTGCGCGGCGAACACGTAGCCGAGGTCGAGCAGCTCCGACTCCGGAAGGTCGTAGTTCATCAGGTACTGCGCGGCCGGGCGCAGGTTCGCGAAGCCGAGGTCGGGCCGGTCGAAGTAGGGGCTGAAGCGCTCGATCGCGATGCGCGAGATCCCGTCGGGC
>Ga0070741_10020172_pt1 | contig 10549 bp, 9 predicted proteins | sample Coa_R1_4_FD_66440 | JGI IMG/M metagenome (GOLD analysis project Ga0070741, IMG submission 66440) | Surface soil microbial communities from Centralia Pennsylvania, which are recovering from an underground coalmine fire - Coalmine... | ecosystem: Environmental > Terrestrial > Soil > Unclassified ... | reverse complement strand
ACGCCGCTCCTGCTTCCGGCCCTCGAGCACACCGGACATCTGGACGTCGCCTACGACGTGTTGCTGCAGCGGACGTGTCCGTCGTGGCTGTATCAGGTGATCGCGGGGGCGACGACGATCTGGGAACGATGGGACGCGCTGCGTCCCGACGGATCGGTTCCCACGGAGTCACTCGGCGGGACGGGTTCGAGCATGGTCTCCTTCAACCACTACGCCTACGGCGCGCCGTGGCCGACTGGCTGCACCGCACGGTCGCCGGCCTCGCCCCCGATGCCGACGAGCCGGGTTACCGGCACGTGATCGTGGCGCCGAAGCCGGGCGGACGCCTGAGCAGCGCGTCAGCGTCGATCAACTCGCGCTACGGCCACACGTCGGTCGCGTGGCGTGTCCAGGATGCGCAGCTGGTCGTCGACGTCGAGATCCCGCCGAACGCAACGGCGACGATCGTGCTTCCGGACGGTACGACGTCGGACATGGGCTCGGGCGCGCGTACGTTTCGCTGCGCCGTCTGATCACTGCCAGAGGTCGGCGAGCTCCCTGGCCACCGGGTCGTTCGCGGCGGCCGTCTCTCCCACGCTGATCGCGTCGAAGGTGCCGTCGGCGGGTTGCAGGAACCGGCTGGGCTGGCTGATGGCGTGGTCGTCGGCCAGCGGATCCGGCCGCTTGAAGTAGTACCGCAGCGAGTAGGTCACGACGAGGCTGTCACGCGCGCGCGTGAGCGCGACGTACAACAGGCGGCGCTCCTCCTCGGTCTCCTCCGGTGAGCTGAGCGCCATGTCCGACGGGATGTTTCCGTCCGATGCGTGGATGAGGTGGACGACCCGCCACTCGCCGCCCTTGGCGGAGTGGATCGTCCACAGCTCGAGGAAGTCGTCGTCGAGGTGCGGCGGTCCGGCCAGGTCGCTCGTCGCGAGCGGGGGATCGAGTGTGATCTCGGTGAGGAAGCGCGTGCGCGTCGCGTAGTCGGTTGCCATCTGCCGCAGATGCTCGAGGTCGGCGAGCCGCAGCGCGGACGACCCCGCGTACCGCCGCTCGAAGACCGGCTTGCACGCGAGCGTGAAGCGCTCGACCTGGTCGGCCGGGGGCATCTTCTCGTCGGTGCAGTCCGCGAAGGCCGAGCGCACGCCGTCGAGATCCGCGGCGGCCGCTGCCGGGAACTTCGGACACTCGTCTCCGACCAGGCGGGACAGCGCGGTGCCCCCGGTGACGCCGAGCTCCTCCATCAAACGGCGGATCGTCGCCGGACCGACGCCGTCGAAGAAGGAGAGCACGCGGAGCCACGCGAGCTCGTCGGTGTCGTTGTCGAGTATCCGCAGCAGGCACATGAGGTCCTTCACGTGCGCCTTCTCGAGGAACTTCAGACCGCCGTACTTCACGAAAGGGATATTGCGACGGGACAGCTCGAGCTCGAGGCCGTCGCTGTGGTGACCCGTGCGGAAGAGCACCGCCTGCTCACGCAGCGGGACTCCCCGTTCCCTCTGCTCGAGAACGCTGTCGCAGACGAACGACGACTGCGCGAGCTCGTCGACGCACGCGGCCACCACGGGCCGCTCGCCCGCCGGACGCGTCGCGCGCAGCTGCTTGGCAAAGCCGCCGGCGGGATCCTCCATCACGGCGTTCGCGACGGCGAGAACCTCGGGAGTGGAGCGGTAGTTGCGGTCGAGCGTGACGACCGTCGCGCCGGGAAAGCGCTGTGTGAACTCGAGCATGTGGCGGGCCGACCCGGACCGGAACCCGTAGATCGCCTGCGCGTCGTCGCCGACTGCGGAGACGCAGACGCTCTCCCCCGCCATACCGGCGACGATGTCCGCCTGGACGGCATTGGTGTCCTGGAACTCGTCCACGAGGATGTGCTCGAACAGCGAGCGCAACAGGGGGCCGGTCCTGTCCGCGAGCGCCATCGCGCGCCAGTAGAGGATGAGGTCGTCGTAGTCGACGACGTTGCGCTCCCGCTTGCGCTCGATGTAGCCGGAGAACACCTGCTTGATGCCGTCGATCTCGTCGCGGCACCACGGGTAGGCGCGCTCGACGACGTCCGACAACTTCTCCTGGGCGTTCACGACGCGTGAGTAGATCGACGCGAGCGTGTCCTTCTTCGGAAAGCGGCGGCCTTTCTCGCCGAAGCCGAGATCGTGGCGGACGAGGCCGAGGAGGTCGGCGTTGTCGCCCTGGTCGAGGACCGTGAAGCCGGGGCGCAGCCCGACGGCGCCGCCGTGCTGGCGCAGCAGGCGGTTGGCGACGGCGTGGAAGGTGCCGCCCCAGACGCGGCGCGCGCCGTCGGCGTCGGCGATCTGGCCGGCGCGGTTCAGCATCTCGCGGGCCGCACGGCGTGAGAACGTGAGCAGGAGGATCCGCTCCGGCCGGACGCCCGACTGCAACAGCCTGGCGACGCGGTAGGCGAGCGTTCGCGTCTTGCCGCTGCCTGCCCCCGCGACGATCAGGAGGTGTCCGCCGTCGTGCAGAACCGCCCGCTGCTGCTCGGGGTTCAGTTCGGCGGAATAGTCGAACATGTGTTCGATCCTAGCAAGGCCGTCCACTAACTCCCCGGCGGCGGGACGAGGCAGAAGACGTTGCCGTCGGGATCGTTCATGACCAGGACGTGGGGGCTCTCCGGATACCCGTCCGCTCGCCTGCCCCCGAGATCGCTGACGCGCGCAGCGGTGGCATGGATGTCGCCGCAGATGACGTCGAAATGGATGCTGTTCTTGCCGGGCGTCCGGTCCCCGACCTTCTGGAACACCAGGCCGGCGCCGAAGCGGGGCTCCCACTCGAGGTCGACGTAGGTGCCGTCGCGGTGGTTGACCCGCCGGCCGAGCAGCTCGCCGTAGAAGGCGGCCAGGCGCTCGGGGTCGGGGGTGTCGACGACCACGATGCCCAGGACGACGTCCGGGTAGTCCGGGTATTCGGCGCTCATGTCTCTCCTTTCGACCCGGCAACCGTAGGTGCCATTTAAGACATCTTCTGTCTTATTCGTGCGAGAGTATGGGTCGTGCGAGCCGAGCGGCTGCTGCGGATCGTCCTGCTGCTGCAATCGCGGGGACGGCTGACCGCCGGCGAGCTCGCGCGGTCACTCGAGGTCTCGGCGCGGACCATCAAGCGGGACATGGAGGCACTGAGCGGCGCCGGCGTGCCGGTGTACGCGACGCGCGGCGGGGACGGGGGCTGGGCGCTGCTCGAGGGCTACCGCACGTCGCTCACCGGAATGACGGCGTCGGACGTGCTCTCGATCGTCGTCGGACGCCCGCCGGGTCTGCTGTCGGATCTCGGCCTCGACGATCCGGGCGAGGCACCGGTCTCGAAGCTGATGAGCGGTGTCTCGGCCGCCGCCAAGGAGCGCGTCGAGCACGCACGCCGGAGGGTGCACGTCGATCTGTCGTCGTGGTCCGACACCCGCGTGCAGATCCTTCCCGTCCTGCAGCAGGCGTTGTGGGAGGACAGGGTGATCGCGATGCGCTACCGCGCGTCGCGGTCGGCGTTTCGCGTCGAGCCTCTCGGACTCGTGTCCAAAGGGGGTGCGTGGTACCTCGTGGCGCGGTCGAGGGACGAGTACCGCACGTACCTGATCGAGCGGATCCACGACGTGAGCGTCACCGACGACACGTTCGAGCGTCCCGGAGACTTCGATCTCGCTGCGTACTGGGAGCAGGCGGGCAGCGAGTACCGCGAGACGTTTCCGTCATACATCGCGAAGCTCCGCGTGCGGGGCGACGCGCTGCAAAGGTTGAGCTGGACGTACGCCCGGTCCAAGACGCTCTCCGAGCCGGACGGTGACGGCTGGGTCAACGCGGACTTGGATCTGCAGGACGAGGACAACGCGCTGCGCACGGTGCGCGTCCTCGGAAACGACGTCGTCGTCCGGGGGCCGGGAAGCCTGAAACGTCTGACACTCGCCGAGGCGCGCGCGTTCGTGCACGCGAACCTCGGGCGTTGAGGCGAGCTACGGCAGGTGCGCCTCGATCGCCTCGACGAGGCGCGGATCGTCGGGTGTCGTACGAGTGCGGAAGCGGCCGACGACGTTGCCCTGCGGTGAGACGAGGAACTTCTCGAAATTCCACTTGACCCGTCCGGATTTGCCGCTGTCGTCCGGATGCGCCGTCAGCTCTCCGTAGAGCGGGTGCTTGCCGCCGCCGTTGACCTTGATCTTCGAGAACAGCGGAAACGTCACGTTGTACGTCGCGGAGCAGAACTGCTGGATCTTTTCCTCGGACGCGGGCTCCTGGAACAGGAATTGGTTGCAGGGAAACCCGAGGACGTCGAAGCCTCGATCGCGGTAGGTGTCGTAGAGCCTCTGCAGTCCCTCGTACTGCGGCGTGAAGCCGCACTTCGACGCCACGTTGACGATGAGCAGCTCTTTGCCGGCGAACTCGCGCATGGTCGTCTCGCGGCCGTCGATGGTCCGGACGCCGATGTCGTAGATGGACACGCCCTGCAGCGTAAACGGGCGATCAGACGGTCGGGACGGTGAAGGAGAAGGTCGATCCCTCACCGGGGGCGCTGTCCACCCAGATCGAGCCGCCGAGGGACTCGACGATCGACTTGCAGATGAACAACCCGAGCCCACTGCCGTTGGCGCCGTTGCTGGACGCCAGGCGCGAGAACCGCTGGAAGAGCTTGGACTGGTCGGCGCGCGCGATGCCGGGGCCGTCGTCGCGCACGGACACGAGCAGCGCGCCGTCGTGTCGGCCGACGGCGACGCAGACCGGGGTGCCGTCCGGCGAATACTTCACCGCGTTGGACACGAGGTTCGCCGAAACGCGCCAAACGGCCTCGCGATCGGCGAGCGCCGCGGGCAGCGCGGGTTCCACCTTGACGTCGCACCGCGGCTTGGCCGCGGCCGCACACACCTCTTCGGCTGCGGAGCGCACGACCTCGGCCAGGTCGAAGGGTGCGATGTCGAAGGCCGCGGCGCCCGAGTCGAGACGCGAGACCTCGAGGACGCTGGCCATGAGTCCCTGCAACCGATCCAGCGAGCTCTGGATGCGTTCGACGACGCGCCGGCGCTCGTCGTCGTCGATCTGCGTCCACGACTCTTTGAGGAACGCCGCGTAGCCGGCGGCCACGGTCATCGGCGTCTGCAGGTCGTGAGCGACGATGCCGACGAAGTCCGACTTCATCCTGTTGAGCTCCGTCAGCTGTTCCTCGAGCTGCTTCTGCGCGGTGATGTCCTGCACGGATCCGAAGACCTGGATCCCGTCGTCCTGCACTCGTCCTCGCATCACCGCCCATTTCGTGACACCGGCCGGCGTCCGGAGGCGGAACTCGCGCTCGAAGGTCGCGCCGGGCTTGCGGAGCATCGTCGTGAGCGTCATGCCGAGCACGTCACGGTCGTTCGGGTGAACCAGCTGCAGCAGCGCCTGCACGTCGAGGTTGGTTCGGTCGATCGGCACGTCGAAGATTCGCGAGAGCTGTTCGGTTGCCGTGCACGTGTTGGTGTCGAGCCGCCACGCCCAGAATCCGATCGAAGCCTGGGCCTGGGCCTCCTCGAGCCGGTGTTCGTCGCGGACGCGGTCGGTGACGTCTATTCCGCTGACCTGGATGCCGACGACGGTTCCGAGCTCGTCCCGCCACGGGTTGGCGGATACGAGGAGCGTCATGCGGGTGCCGTCCCGGCGTCTCATCTCGACCTCGTAGTCGCGGAGGACGCCGGTGTCGAGCATGATCTCGGCCGCGCGCTCGCGTTGCTCCGGAAAAACCCAGAGGTCGAGCATCGAGCGGACCTCGGACAGGAACTGCGCCGGCGAGTCGTACCCGAGGCTCGCGGCCGCGCGCTCGTTGACCATCAGCGGTTTGGCGTCGAGCGAGACGTTGATGATCCCAATCGGGGCGTTCTCGAACAGCTGCCGGTAGTGGCCGTGGTCGCGGGCAGCGTCGTCCGAGTGGGATCCCATCCCACACGCTGAGTCGGCCCGAGCGCTCGGAGCTTGAGGCTTTCCGGACGGACCCCGCGACAGTCCGTACGATGCTCTCGTGGCCCCCGTAGCTCAGGGGATAGAGCACCGGTTTCCTAAACCGGGTGCCGGAGGTTCGAGTCCTCCCGGGGGCGCCGGCGTCGTAGCTCGCGTCAGAGAAGCGGCGCGCGCGCCTCGATGCTTCCTCGCACGAGGGCGACGAACCCGACCGCGTCGGCTGCCACTACCGCTGCCGCATGCGCGATCTCCCGCGACAGCGGCAGCCTCCACCGTGCGACCTCACGGCTCAGCGCAAACAGGTACGGCGTGACCGCGACTATCGGAAACGGTGAGCGCACCGCTGCCGCGGCGACGAGAGAGGCGACGCCGAGGTCGAAGGCCGCCGTCCGAGCGTTGAGGAAGTAGCGGCGCCAGGCCAGCACATTGCGCAGCTCGGGAATCTTCGCTACGAGCGCGGGAAAGTGCCGCAGGCGCGCCTGCTCCGCGACGAACGACTTCACGCCGCCGGCGAACACCGCGTGGTGCACGAGCGCATCCGAGCTGAACGTCGTGCGCGCGCCGAGCCGCCGGGCGCGCCACGCGAACCACGCGTCCTCGCCGAAGGGCCTGTCCGGCACCTTGACGCGCCGCTCCCATCCCTCCTCGGAGAAACCGACCCAGTCGGAGAATCCCCCGACGCGTTCGAACCACGGCCGCCGGACGAAGAGGTTCGCCGTCTCGTACAACCCGTATTCGCTCACGACAGCCAGGGTGCGGCTGTACGGACCGATGTCCTCACCCGGCACGGGCATGACGGCGCCCTGGACGATGTCGGCGTCCCGAATCGCACGCGCACCGGCGGCGACCCAGTGCGGCGTCGGTTTGCAGTCGGCATCGGTGAACGCGAGCACGTCACCCACGGCGGCGGCCGCGCCTTCGTTGCGAGCGATCCCCGGACCGTCGCCCCGTTTGCGCCTTAGCAGCTTGGGGGCCGACGGGTGCTTCTCCACGATCTCTGCCGTCGCGTCGTTGGATCCGTTGTCCACGACGATCACTTCGAAGTCGCCGGCGTCTTCCTGCGCGGCGAGCCCGTCGAGCGTGTCGCCGATGGTCGAAGCGGCGTCGCGCGCCGAGACGACGACGCTCACGCGGAATTCGTTCACGGCGAGGTCACGATAGGCCGTGCTACGACGTCATGCCCCCGAGGCCGACGAGTGCCCGTGCGTGCTCCAGCTCGCCGAGGTGCCGGATGCCGTGCTGGAAGATCCAGCACTCGATGCCGTCCATCATCGTGATCGGCCCTTCGCCGACGACGCGCGCGACGTACGCCTTCTGAAACATCGGCGGGACGACACCTCCGAACATCACCTCGGTCAACCGTGATGCGTCGAAGCCGTCGAGCCACTCCTCGGTCGCCGCGAACACCTCGCGCTGGTAGGCGCAATACGCGTCGTAGTCGCCGATACGCAGCTGCTCCATCTCGGCGACCGTGAGCTCCTTGCCATGGTCGTCAATGTTGACCTTCGTCTTCTCGAGCCACCCGCCGTCGTTCCAGATCGGCGACCGGCCGTTGAAGAGCATCGAGACCACCTGGTCCTCGATGCGCGTCATGTGGTTGAGGCTGAAGGCCGCGGGCAAGACGCCGGACCGCTCGAAGTGGTTGACGTGCTCGGCTCCCATGGTGGCGGTGGCCTCGAGCCACAGCGAGTGCATCCCGCGGATACGCCGCTGCAGGGACGCGAGCGCGATCTCACTCATCGCCCTAGTTTCGCATCGAGGCGACGTCCGATGGGTATCGCGAGGACATGTCCCTGCGACCGAAGGACCTCGTCCGCTACAAAGACCTCGGCCTGCTCCTGGTCAAGCACGGCGCCCGGGCACGCCGCGACGGCGACGGCGAGTTCCTCGACACCGAGGACGCCGAACAGGACGCCGAGCACCTCGCGCTCGACCTCGAGGAGATGGGTCCGACGTTCGTCAAGCTCGGGCAGCTGCTCTCGACGCGCGCCGACCTCTTGCCGCCCGCCTACCTGAACGCGCTCAGCCGGCTGCAGGACAAGGTCGAGCCGTTCGACTTCCAGGACGTCGAGCGCATCGTCACCGAGGAGCTCGGCGTGAAGATGTCGAAGGCGTTCGAGAGCTTCGACGAGCGGCCGATCGCGTCCGCATCGCTCGGTCAGGTACACCACGCCGTACTCCGGAGCGGACGCGCCGTCGCGGTGAAGGTGCAGCGTCCGGATATTCGCGAACGCATCGTGGACGACATGGACGCGATCGAGCGCATCGCGGAGTTCGCCGACTCTCATACGAAAGCCGGCAGGCAGTTCGGCTTCGCCGACATGGCGCGCGAGTTCCGTCGCTCGCTCATGAGCGAGCTCGACTACCGCGAGGAGGCGAACAATCTCCGGATCCTCGCTCGCAACCTCGCCGGCCGGGAGCGCATCGTCGTCCCGCTGCCGGTGGACGACTACACGACGGCACACGTTCTGACGATGGACTACGTGCCCGGGCGCAGTATCGGCAGCCTCAGCCCTGCCGCCCTCGCGGACATCGACGGACCCGTCCTGGCCCGTGAGCTGTTCTCCGCCTACCTGGATCAGATCCTGATCGACGGGTTCTTCCACGCCGATCCGCATCCGGGCAACGTCTTCATCACCGACGACGGGCGGCTCGCGCTGCTGGATCTCGGGATGGTCGCCCGCGTCGATCCGGACATGCAGGACCGGCTCATCAAGCTGCTCCTCGCCATCACCGAGGGACGCGGCAAGGAGGCGGCCGACGTCGCCATCGACATCGGCACGAAGCTCGACCATTACGACGGCGACAATTTCGTCCGCGAGGCGACACGCCTGGTCGGTCGCAACCAGAGCGCTTCGATCAGCGACATTCACGCGGGCGCGCTCATCAGCGAGATGACGCGCGTGTCGGGGATGAACGGGCTGCGTCTGCCGCCCGAGCTGACGATGCTCGGCAAGGCGCTGCTGAATCTCGACGAGGTCGTGCGAGCGCTCGACCCCGATTTCGACCCGAACGCGGTCATTCAGGCCGAGTCCGCGGATCTGATGCAGCGCAAGCTGCTGCACACGGTATCGCCGGGAAACATCATGTCCGCCGCGATGGACGCGAAGGAGTTCGCCGAGCGGCTCCCGGGGAGGGTCAACAAGGTGATGGACGCCCTGGCCGAGGGCGAGCTCACCCTGAACATCCAAGGCATCGACGAGGCCAACATCATGCGCGGCGTGCAGAAGCTCGCAAACCGGATCGCGGCCGCACTCATCGTGGCGTCTCTGGTCATCGGAGCCGCGCTGATCATGCGCATCCCGACGCAGTCGCGTTTGTTCGGCTACCCCGCCCTGGCGATCGTCATGTTTCTCGTCGCCGCCGCGGCCGGCGCGTGGGTGCTGGTGAGCATCTTCCTGAGCGACCTGCCGCAACGACGCCGGCGCCGCTGAGCTAGGACGCGTCCGTCAAACGGCGCTCGAGCCGCGAGGCCGTCTGCTCGTCCCCCGCACGACGCGCCTGCTTGATCGCCCCCAGGATCGCTGCGTGCACGTTGCCCTCTTCGTGCTCGACAGGCTCGCCGTTGCCGTGCTGCATCGTGAGCATCCGCTCGAGGCGGCGGATGTCCGACTTGATCGAGTCGTAGCGTCCACGGCGCCGGCGCAGCCACCGGCGCACGGCGAGCACGACGCCGCCGAGCAGGATCAGCAGCGCGAACAGATGCCACGGGATCACCCACTGCGTCACGCTGAGCTGCCGCACCGGTCCGGCCAGACCGAGTGAACGCGTCTGCGCGTCGACGTGCAGCCGCACCGGGCCCCCGAAGAACCCCACGTGGCGCGTCACCGTGTAGCGGTCCGCCGACTGCGCGAGGAGCAACACACGTCCGCGCGCCGGAGCGCCGTTCACGGCAACCGTCGGCTCGAGGCGGACGCGTCCGGTGTTGCGCAGCCACACCGTCACGCCGATCCGGCGCGTGTAGAACGGGGAGTCCTTCTTCACGGCGACCTTGTCGATGACGAAGTCCTTCCGGGCGTCGCCGGGAAGCGTCGCGTAGAGACGCACCGCCAGCCGTTTGATGCTGAGGACGGGGCCACTGCCCTGCGGCGACTGCTCGGCGACGACGGCACCGATGTGATCGCCCGGATCGGCGGCCTCGGGCGCCTTGATCGGAAGCGACTCGATGATCGACTGCTTGGCGGGGACGGTCATTCGCAGGACGTCGAACTGCCCCCACGTTCCGACGTCCTGCGAATTGTTTTCGACTTCCGGTGCACCTTGACTGTCGAAACGGATGTCCGCCAGGTAGACCTTGACCGTCTGCGTGACCTCGGCGGGGTTGTAGAGCCGAACCCCGAGCTCCGTGGTCTCCCCCGGCTTCAGCGTCGTGACGAACCACTGACCGCCGTTGGGGTCGTCCCGCGTCGTCCCGACGGGGTGTACCTCGACGGCGGGCGTCTGCGCTTCGCTCTGCGCCAACGCTCGGGACGGCACCATCCCCGCGAGCGCGGGGATGAGTGCCAACCCGAAAATGACGCGACGAACGTTCAACTCACCTAGGTGGTCTGCGTCACCACCCAGTACCCCTTCCAGGTACCGGTGCGGGTGAGGTTGGTGATCGTCACACCGGTGTCTGCTTTGTAGACACCGTTGTACGTCGT
>Ga0070741_10020171_pt1 | contig 10550 bp, 7 predicted proteins | sample Coa_R1_4_FD_66440 | JGI IMG/M metagenome (GOLD analysis project Ga0070741, IMG submission 66440) | Surface soil microbial communities from Centralia Pennsylvania, which are recovering from an underground coalmine fire - Coalmine... | ecosystem: Environmental > Terrestrial > Soil > Unclassified ... | reverse complement strand
CCCTCGCCGCCGCCGAGAATCGGACGGAACTGCTGTCCGGCCGTGCCCATCACGTAGTCGAGATCCGAGAACTCCTTCGGCGGCGCGATGAGGCCGAGCGGCGCGAGACACGCGTTGCACGCGTGCGTGAAGAACATGTGCAGCTCGGGGTCGGCCGCAGAGCCCGGCCAGTTGACGCCGCCGCTGAGCGTGCCGGACGTGAGCGCCGCCAGCGGCCCTTCCTGCTTGCTGACGACGGCCGGCGTGAACACCGGACCGAGCGTGTAGCGCTTCGCCTGTTCGATCGCCTGCGCGTGCAGCTCCGGCGTGAAGTCGATCAGGTCGCTCTCGAGCACGCCGTTGCGCGAGTAGGCCGGCGGCTTGGTCGGGAACGGCTGCGTGGGCGACGTCTTCTCGCCCGGCACGGTGGACTGCGGCACCGGCCGCTCTTCGATCGGCCACACCGGCTTGCCGGTGATGCGGTCGAACACGTAGAGCATGCCCTGCTTGGTCGCCTGCGCCACGGCCTTGATCGGCTTCCCGTCGACGTTGATGTCGATCAGGATCGGCGCCGCCGGCATGTCGTAGTCCCAGATCGGATGGTGAACGATCTGGTAGTGCCACTTCTTCTGACCCGTCTTCAGGTCGACGCACACGAGGCTGTCGCCGTACAGGTTGTTCCCCGGCCGGTGACCGCCGTAGAGATCCGACGTCGGATCTTCGACCGGCAGATACACAAGGCCCGCTTCCTCGTCGACGGTGATCTGCGTCCACACGCCGGTGTTGCCGTTGCTCGCCCACGACTCCTTCTCCCACGTGTCGTTGCCGGGCTCGCCCGGACGCGGAATCGTGTTGAAGGTCCACAGCGTCTTGCCGGTGCGGACGTCGTACGCACGCACGAGACCCTTCGTGTTGTTGTGCGTCTTGACCGTCAGCCCTTCGCGGAACGACGAGCCGACCAGGACGACGTCCTTCGCGACGGTCGGCGTCGAGTGCAGGCCGATCTCGCCCGTTTCCAGGTTGATCTGCTCGCCCTTGCCGACCACCGCGCCGACCTTCATGTCGACGATGCCGTCTTTGCCGAAGGTCTTGATCGGCGCGCCGGTGTGCGCGTTCAGCGCGACGAGGTGATAGCCGGTCGTCACGAAGAGGACGCGGTCGTCACCCTTGCCGTCGGTCCAGTAGGAGAGGCCGCGGCCCGAGAGCTGGCGGGGCGCCGCGACGGCGCGCGCGCCTTCGCGCAGCGAGTACACCCACATCAGCTCGCCGCTCTTGCCGTCGAGCGCGACGACCGAGCGGCGCGTGCCGCCCGTCGCGTAGACGACGCCCTTGACCATCAGCGGCGTGCCTTCGAGTTTGTACTCGGGGCGCGTGCCGAGGTTGTCGGTCTTGAAGCGCCACGCGACCTCGAGGTCCTTGAAGTTCTGCGCGTTGATCTGATCGAGCGGCGAGTAGCGCGTGCCCTTCGCGTCGGCGGTGTAATAGGGCCATTCGCCGTCTTTCGTCGTCGGGAACCCCGGCGCCTGACCGTGCAGGCTCGGGATGACGACGGCCGCGGCCGCAGCCGCGACGAGTCCGAGTGCTATCCGTTTCATCTGTCGTTACCCTCGTGTGTACGATTTACTGCGCTGCTGTTGACGTCTTCGTCGCCTGCGGATGCAAGGTGATCTTCTGAACGCGCCAGTTGAGAAGCTCGCCCACGAGAATCTCGTTCTCGCTCGGGCACGCGATCTCGTGGATCCAGCCGAACTGCTTCGCCTGATGCCCCGACTTGCCGATCCAGCCGAGGACCTTGCCGTCGAGCGTCAGCTTGTAGACGCGACCCGGGTACGCGTCGGACGAGTAGAGGAACTGCTGTCCCTGTGCGTTGGGCGGCGTGATGCAGATCGCCCACGGCGCGCCGGGCGCCATCGTCGTCGCGCCGGGCGGCGCGTCGGCCGCCATGATCTGCGCGAGGTTCGGCTTCGCGCCCATCCACGGCATCGCGTCGGGCGGCGAGGGGACGTCGATCTTGATCTCGCGCACGAATTTGTTCGTCTTTGGATCGAGCACCTGGATGCGGCGGTTGCCGCGATCGCCGACGTAGATGTTGCCCTTCGCGTCGTTCGCGATCGTGTGCGGTGTGTTCAGGTTGCCGAGCGCGCCGCCGCCGGGCTCGCCGATCGACGCGACCCAGTCGCCGTCCTTCGTGAACTTCGCGACGCGCGAGTTGATGTAGCCGTCGCTGATGTAGATGTTGCCGTCGGTGTCCCACGCGACGTCGGTCGGCTGGCGGAACTGACCCGGGATCGGCGGCAGCGGCGGACGCACGCGCTTCCACGGCTCCGCTTCGTCCGACGCTTCCTTCTTGCGCCCGAAGACCATCGTCACGCGCCCCTGCGGGTTGAAGCGGACGATCATGTCCGAGCCCTTGTCGATCGCCCAGAGGTTGTCGTCCTTGTCGAAGCGGATCGCGTGCGCGTACGACCAGGCGTAGAGCCCTTTGCCGATCTCGCGCTCGAACTTGCCGGTCTTGTCGAGAGCAGCACTTGCGCGGCGGTCGCGCCGTAGGCGGGGCCGCCCGCGCTGTTGGAGCGCGTGAAGACGGCGATCTCGCCCTTCGAGTTGACCGCGACGCCCGAGGCTTCGCCGAGATTCATCCCCTCGGGGAGCTTCAGGACGTTCACGTCGCCGTCGAATGGGATTTCAGGGACGGACGACTGCGCGACGAGCGTCGCGCCGAGTGCGATCGCCGCGGCGCCGATGAATGCGAGCGCGCAACTCCTCATGGACGTTCCCTCCCTGCGCATGAAAACGGGGCGAAGCAGTATAGCTCCAAACCCGGGGCGCGCATCACTGCTGTCCGCGTCCGCGCGCCGGCGGCGGCGGCAGCGTGCCGCCTTCGGCGAGCGTCTTCATGTTCTGCAGCGCGCGCATGAACGTCGCGCGGCGGCGCTGCACGTCCTCCTCGCGCGCTTTCTCGTCGGCGAGCATCGAGTTGTCGAAGAAGAGCGTGTAGACGATCTTCGACGTCGTCGCGCTGACGGGGCGCGCTTCGAGCGTGCCGTGATACATGTTGTACGGCCGATCGTTGCGCACCGGCTGCGTGTAGGTGTACGAGAGCTCGGTCTTGCCGACGAGGATCTCGTTCGCCACCGAGCGCACGGCGCCGAATTCGCCGTCCTTGCCCGACACGATCGTGCAGCCGGCGGGAATCTGCAGCCACTCGCCGATGTCGCAGAACTTCCCGATGCGCTTCCACACGTCCGCGGCCGGGCGGTTGACGTCGATTTCCATCGGGATCGACGTGTAGGTCGGGTTGGCGACGGCCGGCTGCGCCGCGGCGGCGCGCGCGAAGCCGGCAAGCGCGATCGCGCAACCGATGACGATCTTGTTCACCATGCGATCTCCTACGACGTCTTGCTGTACGTCAGCACGCGCGTCGTCGATTGGCCGCCCGATTCGAGGTCGCGCTGAATCGTCAGCGTCTGACCGCTCAGCGTCAGCACGTCGCGTCCCCAGTTCATCCCCTGCTTGTAGTGCAGGTGCAGCGCGCCGTGGTCCCAGTGCGCGCGCGTCTTCAGCGCCATCACGTCGTTGGGCGGCACGGCGGTCATCTTCGTGTCGAGCGTGTACGTGCCCTTCGCGTTCCCGATCTCGACGGTGAGCATGTTGCCGCTCTGCGCGATCGTGATCGCCGGCGGCGCCTGCGCGAAGAGCGTCTCGGCGTACGGCCCCGCGATGCCGCCGCCCGCTGCGCCGCGTCCGCGTCCCGCCGCCGGCGGCGGCACTGCGTTCGCCAGCTTCCACGTGCCGCCGAAGTTCGTGCCCGCGGCGCCGACGTTCGTGAATGCATTGGTCGGCGGCGTGATCGCCGTCTCGACCGGCGGCGTCGCCCACTTCGGCGTCGTCGGCTGCGGTTTGTAGAGATGCGACGGATCGGCCGTCGCGCGCGGATGGAATTTCTGCGCGCGTCCGCCGAAGACCTCCGCGGTGTAGAGATTGCCGTCCGCGTCCACCGAGAATTCGTGCACCGCCCAGAAGAGCCCCGGCGTCGTTCCGTGCGTGCCCCACGCGTAGAGGAGGTGACCCTGCAGGTCGTACTTCATGAACTTGTCGAGCGGTCCCGAGAAGACCCACAGGAACTGATCGTCGCTGATGCGGATGTGGTACGGCTGCGTGATGTTGGGAAACGCGTCGAGGTACTGGCCGTTCTCGTCGAACACCTGGATGCGGTTGTTCGCGCGATCGGCGACGTACACGCGGCGATTCTTGTCGATCGCAATCGAATGCGGCGTGTTGAACTGGCTCGGGCCGGTGCCGCGCGTCCCCCACATCGTGATGAACTTCCCGCTGCGATCGAACTTGGCGACGCGCGTGTTGCCGTAGCCGTCGCTGACGAAGAACGTTCCGTCGGGCAGCCACGCGATGTCGGTCGGCCGCTTGAAGTGCGTCCCATCGTTCCCGGGTTCGTCGCGCGTGCCGAGCACCATCAGCAGCTTCTTCCCGTCGTTCGAGAACTTGAAGATCTGATGGTGAATGTCGTCGACGGCCCAGATGTCGTGCGCAGGATCGTACGGGTTGATCAGCACCGAGTGCGGGCCGCGGCCGTCCTCGAACAGGTAGTCCCACTGCGTCCACGACTCGACCGCCTTGCCGTTGCCGTCGACGACGACGAGGAGGTTGCGCCACTCGGGCGTGGGCGTGGTCGCCTGTTCGCCGAGCGACCCCCAGAAGCCGGTGAAGCCCGGCGGTACGGTCGCGGGCACCTTCAGCTCGCCGCGGTTGGCGATGAAGATACGATTCGGCGTCTCGGCGAACACGCCGCCCGTCGAACCCCAGATATAGCCGGGCTGCGCGAAGCCGAGCGGCTGCGGCCAGCCGGTGACGACGTCGTAGGGCCCGGTGCGATCGTCTCCCCCTTTTTCCTGGGTCCAGACGACGGTCGCGGCGGCCGACGCGACGAGCAGGCCGATGATCGCTGCGCGCATCCTTTTGGATCCTTCCTGCACGGGTTTCGTGCGGCGCGCAGGATCTCATGACTCCGGCCGTGTGACAACGGCGTATCATGCCGCCTCCAACCACGCGTCGCTTCAGGAGGGGGAGCCATGACCGCTTGTCAGGTCCGGTCCGTTCTCGCTGGCGTCGTTACCCTCGGGTGTCTGCTCGTCGCATCCCCAGCCCGCGCGCAAAGCGCCATCGCCGGTGTGGTGAAAGACACCACCGGCGCCGTCTTACCCGGCGTCACCGTGGAAGTTGCGAGCCCCGCGCTCATCGAGCAGGTGCGCACGGCCACGACTGACGCGCAGGGGCAGTACAAGATTCTCGATCTGCGTCCCGGCACGTACAGCGTGACGTTCGCGCTGCCCGGCTTCGCGACCGTGAAGCGATCCGGCATCGAGCTGCCGGCGAACTTCACCGCGCCGGTCAACGGCGAACTCCGCGTGGGCGCGGTCGAGGAGACGGTCACCGTGTCCGGCGCGTCGCCCGTCGTCGACGTGCAGCAGGCGGTGACGCAGCAGGTGCTGCCGCAGACGCTGCTCGACGCGGTGCCGACCGGCGGCCGCAACATCCAGTCGGTCGGCGCGACGCTCGTCGGCGTCACGCAGTCGCAGCCCGACGTCGGCGGCGCGCAAGGCATGCAGCAGACGTATCTCGCCGCGCACGGCAGCGATCCGAAGGACAACTACATCATGGTGGACGGCATTCGCCTGAACGGCATCGAAGGCGACGGCGCGATCCAGCAGTACTTCAACGAGGGGATGTTCCAGGAAATGAGCTACCAGACCGCGGGGATCTCAGCGGAGAGCTCGGGCGGCGGCGTGCGCCTGAACATGGTGCCGAAAGACGGCGGCAACACGCTGCGCGGCGACGTCTTCCTGTCGGCGACCAACTCGTCGCTCCAGGCCAATGCGCTGCCGGCGGACCTGGCCGCGAAAGGGCTCAAGTCGGGCAACTCGCTGAACGATATCCACGACGTCAACGTGTCGGCCGGCGGCCCCCTCGTGCAGAACCGCGTCTGGTTCTTCGGATCGGTCCGCCACTGGGGCGTCAATCAAGTCGTCGCGCAGTCGTTCTACCCGGCGAACTCGTTCGCACCGAACGACACGGGCTTCGCGCCCGACACGTCGAACCAGGTGCCAGACGACAACTTGATCAAGAGCTTCATGACGCGCTTCACGTGGCAGGTGAGCCCGAAGAACAAGTTCGCGTTCTACTTCGACAAGCTGATCAAGTTCCGCGGCCACGAGCAGAACAACCTCACCGGCGCGAGCGTGTGGTCCAACGACACCTTCAGCACGCGCGAGCCGAAGCAGTACTACATGAGCGAAGCGAAGTGGACCGGCGTCTGGACGACGCGGCTGCTGTTCGAGGCGGGCATCGGGATCAACAACGAGTCGTACACGACGGGCGAACTCCAGCCGTCGCTGGAATCGTGCGTCGCCGCGAGCTCGTGCGATCCGATCCCGAAACTGAACATCTCGAACGGCCAGGAATGGGGCGCGCCGCCGACGCCGTTCTACGTGCACACACCCGTCCGGGAAACGGGGATGCTCGCGCTCTCGTACGTGACCGGCTCGCACGCGATCAAAGGCGGGATGGAGCTGTCGCACGGCAAGAGCGGCCTGCAGCGCAACTGGCAGAACTCGAGCATCAACTTCTACCAGCGGTATCACGACGTGGCCGGCGTGACGGTGCCGTTCCAGGTGACGCTGTTCAACACGCCGACGGAGGAGTTCGATCAGCTCCACGCCGATCTCGGCCTCTACATCCAGGACACGTGGACGCACAAGCGCCTGACGCTGACGCCGGGCCTCCGCTGGGAGTACTTCAACGCCGGCTATCCGGACGAAGGCGTCTCGGTGCAGCAGCAGCAGCTGATGCTCCTCGAGGGGTACCAGCAACGTCCTCTCTTCCCCGCGACGACGATGCCGACGTTCAAGAACTGGGCGCCGCGCTTCGGCGCGTCGTACGACCTGTTCGGCAACGGCAAGACGGCGCTGAAGGCGAGCATCGCGAAGTACGACGCCGCCTTCTCGACGACGACATTTCCGCAGGCGTACAACCCGATGGTGCTGTCGACCGACACGCGCAACTGGCTGAACCCGGCAGCGACCAACAACATCTTCGTGCCGGGGGTGAGCCTGCTCGGACCGTCGACCAACAACTCGTTCGGGTTGCTGACGCGCGTGCCGGACGCCGGGATCACGCGGCCGTACAACGTCGAGATGACGGTCAGCGCGCAGCACGAGCTGATGCCCGGCGTGTCGATTAGCGGCGGCTTCTATCACCGCCACTACTACAACCTGATCTACACGGACAACACCGCGCTCGACGTGCCGAACGCGTTCACGCCGGCGCAGATTCCCAATCCGTGCGTCTCGTCGCCGGTCGCAGGCTGCGGCGGCAGTCAACCCGCCACGCTGACCGTCTACAAGATCAATCCGTCGCTCATCGGCAAAGGCGCGCCGGTCATCGACAAGAACTCGGCGAACAACTACCGCGTGTACAACGGCGTCGAGATGTCGATGATGGCGCGGCTCCATGGCGGCGTGCAGGTCTTCGGCGGCTTCCTCGTGGCCCGGCAGCTCTCGAACCTGTGCGATTCAGCCGACGGATCGGCGACGATTGCCTTCGCGCAGGCGAGCGATCCGAACTACACGCTCTACTGCGACCAGACGCAGTTCGACGTGCCGTTCCGGACGCAGGTGAAGCTGGGCGGCACCTATCCGCTGCCGTACGGCTTCAACGTCAGCGGCACGTTCCAGAGTTACCCCGGGACGCGCAACTACGGGTCGGGCGCAACGGCGTTCGACTACATCCAGCAGACGTATCAGGTGCCGGCGGCGCTGCTGACGCCGGGCCAGGCGACCGAGACCGTGAACCTGAACACGCCGGGCAGCCTGTATCTCGAACGCTGGAACCAGCTCGACATGCGCTTCGCCAAGAAGTTCAATCTGCCCAGGAAGGGCGGCAACTGGCAGGTGCAGGCCGACGTCTTCAACGTGCTGAACTCGCATCCGATCCTCAACGTCGCCACGCTCTACGGCGGGTCGCTCGGGAACCCGACGCAGGCGCTGCAGCCGCGGATCCTCACGCTCGGAGCGCAGCTGCACTTCTGACGCGTCTCGGGGCGGAGCGCTGAGGCCGACGACCTCAGCGCTCCGCTGCGTTCACATCGGCTTGGTCTCCGCGGCGGCCGGATCGAACCCGCATCGCTGCCGCAGGCGCTCGCGGAATCGTTCGCGCTCTTCGGGCGTCATCCGTTCCCATCGATCCGCGACACGGTCCGCCATGCGATCGGCCATCCGCCGGCGCATGTCCATGCGCGGCCCGCAGCCGCGTGCGCCGAAGCCGCCGAAGAGAATCCGGCACAGGGCGAGCAGCGCGATCGCCTGCCACACCGAGATCGTCCGCCACCCGAAGAGCGGCGGCAGCAGCCAGTTCCAGAGCGTCATCACGATGGCGCCGCCAATCACGATGAAGGCGGCGAACGCGAGAAGCGCCAGCGGAGCGAACCAGATCCATCTGCGTCTCATGACCGTTCCTTTCCTGTCCCCAGTTCGTCGTAGATCTGCTGCAGCCGCGTGCGCAGATGGCGCACGGCGTAGCGCTTGCGCGACAGCAGCGTGTTGACGTTGACGCCGGTGTCGCGGGCGATCGCCTTGAAGCTGCGCCCTTCCAGTTCGTGCGCGACGAAGACGTCGCGCTGTTCGCGCGGCAGCTCGTCGAGCGCCGCGGCGATTTCGTCGATGAGCACGCGGCGCGCGTAGGCGGCGTCCGGTCCGGCGTCGGGCGACGGCAGCAGCTCCTCGAGCGCATCGATGTCCACGGCGTCGGGCGGCCGCTCGCGGAACAGATCGACGATCCGGTTCCGGGCGACGCGAAACAGCCAGGCGGTGACGTGCTCGATCGGCATCAGCAGCCGGTTCGCCTCGACGAGGCGCGAGAAGACGTCCTGCAGCACGTCCTCGGCGTCGAGCGGGTCGGGCACCCGCCGCCGGATGAACCGCCGCAGCCGGGATTCCTCGCGCTGGACGAGGTCGGCGAGCTCGTCGCCGCTCATATCTGTGTAGACGGAAAAGCGCGCCAGAAAATTGCACCGGGCGCGCGAGTAGGGAGTAGGGAGTAGGGAGTAGGGAGTAGGGAGTAGGGAGTAGGGAGTAGGGAGTAGGGAATAGGGAGCAGGGAGTCGAGCGGCGCCGCCGCGGTGACCGCGCCCGTTGCGGGAGCGACGTCGAGCGGCCAGCTACGACCGCGACATCGAGGGCTAGCAGCCCAAGCAGGAGCGCGAGCGCAACCGACGCACTGCCGCCGGCACTGCTACGACGTTACCAGCTGGTGTTGATAGCGGAATGACGTGCGGGCACCATCGCAACGAACGGGGCGCAACGCGGAATGACGACGCGGCGAGCAGGGAACGAGGATTAGGGAGTCGTCGCCGACTCCCTAATCCTACACGCTACTCCCTACTCCCTATTCCCTATTCCCTATTCCCTGACACGTCACCAGACGCTCAGAACCCGAGTCGCACGGCGACCTGCGCCGCGCGCGGCCCGCCGGTCCCGAACGTCTGACCCACGCGCTGGTTCGCCTTCCCGAACGTCGACGGCGACGCCAGGTTGTAGTTGAAATTCGTCAGGTTCGACACGTTGAACAGGTTGAACACTTCGCCGATCAGCCGCACTTCGGTCGAGCGGCTGCCGAAGCGGAACGACTTCACCACGCGCAGATCCTGCGACGAGAAGGTGTCGCCGAGATCGTAGTTGGCCGGCAGCGTGATCGTCGGGTACTTCTGGTTGGCCGACACGCCCGCCTTCCCGGCCGGCGTCAGCGTGCCGGCGATCGTGCTGTTGTACTGCGCCACCAGCGACTGCAGATCGTCCTTGCTCAGGAACCCCGAGTAGCCGCCGGACGTGACCGCCAGCAGCGGCGTATAGCCGCCGCTCGAGATGTTCGTGCCCGTGTTGTCGAAGCCGTTGATCATCGGCGCCACCGGGCTGCGGCTCAGGAAGTACGAGAGCAGCGACAGCTGCACGCCGCCTTTGATCTCGACGGTCCCCGACACGGTGAGATTGTGGCGCGGCAGCGTCGGACCGTACGTCGCGAAATAGTTGTTCAGGTTCTGCGTGATGTCCTGAATCGCCTCGTTGTCCTGCAGCGCATACGACACCGTGAACTGATACCGGTTCGACATGCGTTTGTCGAGGCGCACGAGCAGCGCCTTGTACACCGAGGTCCCCTGGCCCCACCAGAAGTTGATCGGACCCGACGAGCACATCGCGTTCGGATCGTTGGCCTGCGCCGCCGTGCACACCGGAATCACCGGCCCGCCGATCGCGTTGAAGCGATTGAAGTCGACCGCAGCGCCGAAGAATCCGCCCGGCGTCTGATCCATGCCTTTGCGGTAGACGACGTCGGCCTGCACCGCCATCGTGTTCGAGATCTCGCGCTGGACGCCGACGTTGTAGTGATCGGCGTGCGCCGTCGGGTAGTCGCGCGGATAGAGCGCGCCGAGCGAGTTCGCCTGCTTCGACAGCAGGATCTGCGGCGCGTCGCCGGTCCCCGGATACTTCGCGTTCTGCTGCGCC